>CAJDTX010000001.1_pt1 | contig 88250 bp, 100 predicted proteins | sample 7390491 | NCBI WGS metagenome assembly CAJDTX01 (sample SAMEA7055669, study PRJEB34461) | soil metagenome | biome: terrestrial ecosystem; feature: Peninsula; material: soil | place: Antarctica | collected 2016
AAGACCATCTTTGCCCGCTGCACCTCCTTGTGCGGACGGGTGTAGCAGGCGGCCCGCTGCTCGAGCTCAGCGCATTCCTCACTCGTCAGGTCGATCGCGTACGGGCTCTTGCCTGCCATCGCGAACAACGGTTCGGTGCGCGTGCACCAACTCCTCCCGCTCAAGCTCGACCGAACTTACGGCCGGGAGCACTTAGTCAACGGAAACGGGTGTAGCTGCACAGTCGCCATACTGAGGGCGTGAGTTTGACGCGGCGCCGCCTTGTCGAGCTGGGGCTCTTGGCACCGGTCGCGTTCGTCGCTGCGCGCCTGCTCGGTTCCTCGGACGCCCACGCGCTCGAGCTGACGCCGGCTTGCGACGACCATCCGACCGACCCGAACGCGCTCGGCCCGTTCTTCAAGCCCCGCTCGCCGAAACGCCACGCGTTGCGAGGCCCCGGCGTGAGCGGCCTGCCGCTGCTCGTGACGGGGACGGTGCTCTCGACGAGCTGCAAGCCCGTCGCGGGAGCGCTGCTCGACGTCTGGCAGGCGGACGGCAACGGTCACTACGACAACTCGGGCTTCCGGTTGCGCGGCCACCAGTTCACCGACCGCCAGGGCCGCTACCGGCTCGAGACCGTCCTCCCTGGTCTCTACCCCGGCCGAACGCGACACATTCACGTGCGGGCGAAGGCTCCGGGGCGGCCGGTGCTGACGACGCAGCTCTTCTTCCCGGGTGAGGCTCGGAACAACGCGGACTTCCTCTTCGACTCCCAGCTGCTCGTCAAGTGGCGCCGGAGCACGACGGCGGCGCGGCATGCGCAGTTCGACTTCGTGCTGAAGCTCTAGGGTTCCCGCATGGCAACCGGGGGCTTTGCAGACTTCGACGGCTGGCAGACCTGGTACCGGGTCGAAGGTGAGCTGGGAGGCGGCCCGGCGCCGCTCGTAACGCTCCACGGCGGTCCCGGCGGCACGCACGACTACCTGCTCTCGCTCGTCGACCTCGCCGCCGACGGCCGTGCGGTCGTCTTCTACGACCAGCTCGGCAACGGCAACTCGACGCACCTCCCCGAGCGGCTAGGCGACGGCGATTTCTGGACGCCGGACCTGTTCGTCCGCGAGCTCGCCAACCTGATCGACCACCTGGGCATCGGCGATCGCTACCACGTGCTCGGCCAATCGTGGGGCGGTTTTCTCGCGCAGGAGCACGCGATCACGCAGCCACAGGGCCTGCGCTCGCTCGTCCTGTCCAACACGGCGGCGTCCTTCCCAGACTTCGTCGCGGAGGCGAACCGGCTCCGCAAGGAGCTTCCGCCGGGAGTGGACGAGACGCTGCGGCGGCACGAGGAGGCGGGGACGACCGACGACCCCGAATACATGCAGGCCTGCCTCGTCTTCTACGGGAGGCATGTCTGCCGGCTCGAGGAATGGCCCGAAGAGGTCGCGCGGACGTTCGAGCTGATCGACGAGGACCGGACCGTCTACCACACGATGAACGGGCCCTCGGAGTTCCACGTCATCGGCTCGATCAAGGACTGGCAGTCGAAGGACTGGCTCGGGCGAATCCGAGTCCCGACGCTCGTCGTCTCGGGCCGCTACGACGAGGCGACGCCCGCGCTCCAGGAGCCGCTCGTGGACGGGATCGCGGATACGGAGCAGGTGATTCTCGAGGAGTCGTCCCACCTGCCGATGTGGGAGGAGCGGGAGCGGTTCATGGACGTCGTCGGCGGCTGGCTCCAACGGCACGACTGAAGCTCCGCGCTGGTTGGGCAGCTTCGTTTATGGCAAACTTCACAAAGGTGCAGCAAGACCGGGGTCGGTTCCTGCGGCTGGTGATCCTCGCAGCCGCCGTGCTTCTCTTGGCAGGAGCGACGTCGACTCTCGGGCTGGCGAAGGCAGTGGCCTTCTCGCCGGTGGTGCTGGCCGACTCCGACGGCGACGGCGTCGACGACTCGATGGACAACTGCCCGACGACCTATAACCCGGATCAGTACGACTACGACAACGACGGCAAGGGCGATCGTTGCGACGCGAGCCCGTACCCGTCCTCCTTCTCCGAGGTGATCTTCTATCCCCGGAATAGCAACGGTGTGTACAACTCGCTCCCCAGTCCGGGTTGGTGCTTCCACTTCCAGTTCTCGGCGAACGTGGTAACAAATCCTCCTTCGGGCGACCTTTGCTACACCCTTTGGTACGCCTTCTCCTACACGAACTTCAGCGGCAACCCGATTCCCGACCAGACGTACACGGTCACGGTCACGCAGACGGCGGCGCCCCCGGGCTGTACCGGCGGGCTGACCTCGCCGTACACGTTCGTCTTCGGGCCCGCCCGGTATACGCCGGTAGATCTGCGCTTCACCTGCACGGCTCCGCCGCCTCCACCACCTCCACCTCCACCTCCACCTCCACCTCCACCTCCACCTCCACCTCCACCTCCACCTCCACCTCCACCTCCACCTCCGCCACCACCCCCGCCTCCTCCCCCGCCACCTGGCCCCATCTCGATCCAGGAGCCGGGGGGAGTCGAGCCGCCTCCGAACCCTCCGCCCGTGATCACACCCGTGCTCGCGAACGTCCAGGGAAACGGCTCGATCTACATCGAGCGGATCGGACGGCGTGAGACCGCGGGTGCGCCCCCCCGCCAGCCGATCCGGTGCGGCGTCTTCGGCGTCGCCTGCGTCTCCGAGGTCGCGCCCGGTGACACGCTGACGCTGCGTGCGCAACCCGCGGCCGGTTACGTGTTCGCAGGCTGGACGAACGGCTGCAAGGGCTCGAATCCGACCTGCACGGTGAGCGCCGGAACCGGCAACGCCGTCACCGTCAGCGCAACCTTCAACCGGCGTCGCGGCAAGCGCACGGTTGCGATCCGGCTCAGGAATCCGCGCATCAAGGCGAGCTTCAAGCAGAGCTCCGGCAAAGGGACGCTCACGCTGAACGGCTCGATCAGCGCACCGGCGGCTCTGAGGGTGCAGCTTCGGCGACCGGGCGGCGCCGCTCTCCTGACGCGACGGCTGCGGGTTCCGGGTGGACCGTTCGGGCTCCGCGCCCTGCTCAAGCGGGGAACGCTGGCGGGCGGAGCGGCGCTCTACCCGGGCGGATTCGTCGTCTCGGTGAGGGGAAGGGCCGGCAACATCGGCGTGCCGCTCCAGATGCGGTCCGTCTACCTCGACTCACCGTCCGAGGGCGTCGTGCGACGCACCTACGCGAGCACGACTCCCGGCGGCCGCCCGCAGAAGGCCCTGCCGCCGGGCTCGAAGCAGGCCTGGGAGATCTTCCAGTTCGCCTCCCAGCCGACGACTGGGCCGCTCACCGTCACGTGGTACGACCGGAACGGCGCCGAGCTCGGGTCGAAGGTGAAGAACAATCGCCCGGTCATCAAGACCGGTATCGGGTCGGCGGCTGCGCTCCCGTCGGGGATCTACCGGGTCGAGCTCAAGGCCGGCGGCAAGCTCGTCAAGCGCGCGGGGGTCGAGATCCGCTAGATCTCAGCCGAAGTCGATCACGCTCCGGATCCCGTCCTGGGCCTCCATCAGCTCGAATCCTCGGTTGACCTCGTCGAGCGTCAGCTTGTGCGAGACGAACGGGTCGACATCGATCTCGCCTGCGAGGTAGCGCTCGATCAGCTGCGGCACCTGGTCGCGGCCCTTGACGCCGCCGAAGGAGGAGCCGGCGACGCGTCGGCCCGTGATCAGGAAGCGCGGGACGACGTCGAGCGTCTCGCCTTTGCCGGCGACGCCACAGACGGTGGCAAGGCCCCAGCCCATGCGGGCAGACTCGACCGCCTGGCGCATGACGGCGACGTTGCCGGTCGCCTCGAAGGTGTAGTCGGCGCCGAACCCGCCGGTCAGGTCGAGGATCTCCTGGACGGCGTCGGCGCCGCCCATGATCGTGTGGGTCGCGCCCTGTCCTCTTGCGAGCGCCAGCCGGTCGTCGGAGAGGTCGACGCAGACGATCCGCTCGGCGCCCTGGAGGCGGCAGCCGGCGACCGCTCCGAGGCCGACCATCCCGGCGCCGAAGACGACGCAGGTCGATCCCGGCTCCACCTTGGCGGTGTTCATGGCGGCGCCGAGCCCTGTCGAGAGTCCGCAGGCAAAGAGGCAGGCGCGGTCGAGCGGCGCCTCGGGATTGATCTTGGCGAGCGCGATCTCGGGCATGACGGTGTACTCGGAGAAGGTCGAGGTGCCCATGAAGTGCCGGATCGGCTCGCCGCCGCGGGAGAAGCGGGTCGTACCGTCGGGGAGGAAGCCGAGGCCCTGCTGCTCACGAATGGCGAGGCAGAGGTTGGTGCGGGGGTCGAGGCAGTGAGCGCACTCGCGGCACTGGGGCGAGAAGAGCGTGGCGACGTGGTCTCCTTGTCCGAGACTGGTGACGCCCGGGCCGAAGTGTTCGACAACACCGGCGCCCTCGTGCCCGAGGACGGTGGGCGAGTAGCCGGAGGGGTCGGCGCCGGAGGCGGCGAAGAGGTCGGTGTGGCAAACGCCGCAGGCAACGAGCCGAACGAGCACCTCACCGTTCTTCGGCTCGGCGAGGTCGAGCTCCTGAACCGCGAGCGGCGAGCGGAATTGTTCGAGGACGGCGGCGCGGGTCTTCATGTGGTCTCGACGCCCGTCTTGAGACCATGGGCCTTGATCACGACAATGTTCGCGGCACGCTCAAGCCCGTCGAGATATCCGCTCTCGTAGCACGAGTCGTCGCCTGCGACGTTGGCGCGTTGGTCAGCGATCGCCGCTTCGAATGCGGCAACGATCTTTCGGACATCTACGCTCATCTAGTCCTCCCGTCAGGTCGCTTGTTGAAAGCGGTCGAATCGAAGCGCAAGTCGCTCGCGGTCGGGATGCCACGCTCGGCGACGTGGTAGCTCGATCGGCTTACCCTCGAAGCCCTTGAGAACTTCGAGCATCGGGCCGTCTTCGTCATCGAGCAGTCGATTAGCCAGATGCACCTCGTAGTCTGGGGAGACCCCGACGAGATCTTGGTCGAAAGCGCGATGGTGGATCGAGCAGAGACTCAGGCCATTCGAGATCTCCGCCGTTCCCGTCGGTTGAAGGTCCCCCACGATGTGCGCCGCGTCGAGGAGCCGAACCTCCTTGAGCTGGCAAATCGCACATTGCTCCCTGTAGGCAGGGATGACTTGCCACCGGAAGCGTCGCTGGTGCAGGCGAACCTTCACCTCCCGTGCTGCATAGCGCCGCTCGATCGGATCGGTGATCGGCACCGGCTCGAGTTCGTCAACCGGGCCTACTCTGCGTCCGACAGAGACCAGCGCGAACCGCTCCGAGGGCCGATCCTCGAGGACGTAATAGGGATACAGGGCCTCGTATGTACCTTGCTTGGTGGCAACGAAATAGACGATCGGAACCGCGAGCGCGTGCGCAGCTCGTAAGGCCTTATTGTCGGCGTTGTCAATGGGGCCCGCCTGGTACGAATAGAGGAAGCCGTCGTCGGTTGCCTCATCGCCGTACGGGGTCTTTGCGGACGTTTGAATCGAAAGCGCGGCAGGGCCTCGCTGAGCCGCTGCGCGGTAGATCCCTTTCTGGAGGTTCAGGAATGGAATTCGCGGCAGCCCGCGAAATGCGAATCCGCGATCGAGCACGCCTCGATATGGGAGCTCGTCGCCGAACTGGGCGCGGAGCACGTCTAGAGCGAGAAAGCACGCAGTGCGAACGTCCTCGTCCCGCTCCACGCTGCGATTCTAAGTCTGCGATTCGACGAACGCTCGTAGATCCTTGATCAGGATCATGAGGTGAAGGGGGTCGGTCGGAGAGGGCTCGAACCCATACTTCTCGTACCAGGCCCGCGCCTCGTCGTGCTTGGCGTGAACCAGCATGGCTCGCACCCCGATCGATTCGGCCGCCTGCAGACAGCGGAGAACGGCGTCCTGCAAAAGCGACCTACCGACGCCACGGTGTTGGTGCCCGCGGTCCACCGCCAAGCGCGCAAGCAGGACAACCGGAATCGGACGCCGAGCTTCCCCCTTCCGCACACGAGTCGTGGCGGTCTCCCGCTCAACCGAGGCGGCGGCGAGGGCGCAGTCGCCGATCACGGTCTTACCGTCGCTCGTCGTCACGAAGACGCGGGCTGACCCAGCTGCCTGCGCCTGGCGCGCATATCTCCGCAGCCAGTCGTCGAGAGCGGACTCGCCGCACTCGAACTGATCGAGCCCGTGCCGCTTGTCGAGCGGCTCTGGCCGCGTATAGGTCACGGAGGACTACTCGAACAAGCTGGGTTTGCCGAACAGCCTCGCGAGACCGGGATTGTCCTGCACCGGCCGGTCGAGCAGCCCTACGAACGTGCGCCACTCGTCCTCGCCGAGCTCGAATCGAATTCGGTCGGCGAGCACGCGTTCGGCTTCCGTTACAGCCGACTCGACGACGAAGTCCGTAAGACTTTGATCTCGCTCGGAAGCCGCACGACGAACCAGCGAGTCGGTGTGACTGCCGATGCGGAGATCCCAGCGAGCGTGTTTGACTTCAGCCACGCCCAGATTGTACACACAACGTGTGTACAAACCGGCTGAAGACCGCGGCGTTTGGAACTACTCGGGCGGGGCGAGTCACCCCGGGCTCAACCCTCGTGTTCGCAGGGGCTTCGGCGCCCTCTAGTCGCGCCGCCGCCGGGGAAAGGCGACGGTCGTGGTGGAGGCGGTGACAGATGCACTCATCGTTGAATCCATGACCGTGGCCCCTAGGCCCATCTCCCATCCGCGCGGCTTCGAGATGAGGCGCTCAACGCTCCATTCACTGGCTTGCCACCGGCGGAGGACGATGTCGCGCCTTTGAAGATCGCCGCGTAGGTTCGAGACGAACCGATTCACGGAGTATTCGAAGTCGGACCACATGTCTTCGAGGTTGATGCCGAGCCGGCCATGGAGATCGTGTCGCCAATGCACCGCCGGCTGACCGTGCGCGATCGGAATGGCGGGAAAGTCGTTCTTGACGAGAGCACAGCGCCAGTCCTTCCATAGGAGAGCTGCATCAGCCGGGCGGTTGTGGCCAGGTGGGAAGTAGGAGGCTAGGTAGCGCATCCAAGTCTCGCGCTCCTTCTCCCTTCCGCGACGATCGAGCAGCGCTGCTCTGTGAACGGCGTTAGCAAGAAGAACGTGGCGTTCGAAAGCCTCGCGGCCCTGGTCGGGCCTCAGGTTCGGCGGTCGATGCCAGAGGAGTGACGCACGCAGTTGCCCGAGCGCTTGCTCGTCTTCTTGTGAAACGCTCATTTGTCAGCTACAGCCGGTGTTAGTCCCGCAGTCGCGGCACGTGTAGCAGCTGCCCGTCCGCACCATCCGGCCGCCGCACTTCGAGCACTCGACCGCGTCCTCCCACGCGTTGAACAGCGCGGTCTGGCCCGGCGGTGGCGCCTCGACCGGCTCCTCCGCTGCCGCAGCCACGGCGCCGCCGTTGCTCTCCAGCGCGTTGTACGCCTGCGCGAGCCGCGCGCGAACCTCCGGTGACAGGATCCCGATCTCCTCCTGCTGGTCGGTCGTCAGGAACTTCTTCCCCATCCAGCGGAAGATGTAGTCGACGATCGACTTCGCGATCCGGATGTCCGTGTCGTTCGTCGGGCCCGACGGCTCGAAGCGCATGTGGCTGAACTTCGAGACGTAGACCTCGAGCGGGACGCCGTACTGCAGGCCCAGCGAGACCGAGATCATGAACGAGTTCATCAGGCCGGCGAGGGTCGTTCCCTCCTTGGCGATGTCGACGAAGATGTCGCCCGGAGTCCCGTCGTCGTAGAGCCCGACGTGGATGTAGCCCTCGTAGTCGCCGACGCGGAACTTGCGCCCGACCTCGACGCGATCCTCCGGCAGCCGCCGCCGCTTCGTCAGCGGCACGGGAGCGGTCGCCTGCTCCTTGTCCTTGCCGGACAGCGGCTGCGCGACCTTGCAGTTGTCGCGGTAGATCGCGATCGCCTTGACGCCGAGCTTCCACGCGTCGAGAAGCACCTGCGAGACGTCGTCGACCGTGACCTCCTCGGGCAGGTTGACCGTCTTCGAAATAGCACCGCTAATGAACGGCTGGACGGCGCCCATCATCTTCACGTGGCCCATGTAGTGAATCGCGCGCTCGCCGATCGCGCAGTCGAAGATCGGGTAGTGGTCGGTCTTGACGAATGGGGCACCGATGACCGTGTTGCGCTCGTCCACGAACGCGACGATCTCGTCCACCTCGTTCGGCGCGTAGCCGAGCTTTTTGAGCGCCATCGGGACGGTCTTGTTGACGATCGTGATCTCGCCGCCGCCCACGAGCCGCTTCGACTTCACCAGCGAGAAGTCGGGCTCGATCCCGGTCGTATCACAATCCATCATGAAAGAAATAGTCCCAGTCGGCGCGATGACCACGGCTTGCGCGTTGCGGTAACCGTGCACCTCGCCCAGGTCGAGTGCGTCGTCCCAGGCTTTGCGGCAGGCGGAGAGGAGGTCTGACGGAACCGAATCCGTGTCCTCGATGTTCCCGACGGCCGCGCGGTGCTTCGCCATCACGCCGAGCATGGCCGCCGCGTTCTTGCGGTAGCCGGCGAACGGCCCCATCCGCGCGGCAATCTCGGCCGACTTGCGATAGGCGTGCCCGGTCATCTGCGCACTGATCGCAGCCGCGTACGCGCGCCCCTCGTCCGAGTCGTACGGCAAGCCGCGTGCCATCAAAAGCGCTCCGAGGTTCGCATAGCCGAGCCCGAGCTGGCGATAGGACTTCGCGTTCTTCTCGATCTCGGGCGTCGGATAGGACGAGTAGCCGACGAGGATCTCCTGCGCGAGGAACATCGTGTCGACCGCGTGCTCGAAGGCCTCGACGTCGAACTCGCCGTCCTCGCGGCGGAACTTCATTAGGTTGATCGACGAGAGGTTGCACGCGCTATCGTCGATGCTCAGGTATTCCGAGCACGGGTTAGACGCGTTGATGCGACCCGTGTTCGGCAGCGTGTGCCAGGAGTTGATCGTCGTGTCGTACTGCACGCCCGGATCGGCGCACTGCCACGCCGCCTCGGCCATCTGCCGGAGCAGCGCGCGCGCGTCACGCGTCTCGAGCACGGTGCCGTCGGTGCGCGCGGTCAGGTTCCACTCGGCGCCCGCCTCGGCCGCCTGCATGAACGCGTCGGTCACGCGGACCGAGTTGTTCGCGTTCTGGTACTGGATCGAGGCCCAGTCGGGCGAATCGAGCGACATGTCGTAGCCGGCCTGCTCGAGCACGCGCGCCTTCTCCTCTTCGCGCGCCTTGCACCAGATGAATTCCTCGACATCCGGGTGGTCGACGTCGAGGACAACCATCTTGGCCGCGCGCCGGGTCTTGCCGCCGGACTTGATCGTGCCGGCGGAGGCGTCGGCGCCGCGCATGAACGAGACCGGGCCGGAGGCGAAGCCGCCCTTGGACAGCTGCTCCTTCGAGGAGCGAAGCTTCGACAGGTTGACGCCGGAGCCGGAGCCGCCGCGGAAGATCACGCCCTCGCGCCGGATCCAGTCGAGGATCGACTCCATCGAGTCCTCGATCGAGAGGATAAAACACGCGCTACATTGCGGCTTCTCCTCGAAACCGACGTTGAACCAAACCGGGGAGTTGAAGGAGGCGAGCTGGTTGACGAGGATCGCCTTCAGCTCGGCCTCGAAGGTCTCGGCCTCCTCCTCGTCGGCGAAGTAGCCGCCGTTCCGGCCCCACTCGCCGATCGTCGAGACGACACGCCCGATCATCTGCTTCACGCTCGACTCGCGCTCGGGCGAGCTCATGCGTCCGCGGAAGTACTTCTGAGCGACGATGTTCGTCGCCGTCTGCGACCAGAACTTGGGGAACTCGACGCTCTTCTGCTCGAAGGCGGGCTTGTCCTTGCCGGGGATGTGGGCGTCGCGCACCTCCCACTCGATCTCGTCGAACGGATCGCGTCCCGGGATCGTGAAGTAGCGCTTGACGCCGAGGGTCGCACCGTCCTCGACGACGGCGTTCCCGAGCTCCTCGACTGCGGGCTCTACCGACTGGATTTCCTGCTCTGCCGACGCCATGTCTCCTCCCAAGTCTAGTGCCGCGGACTCCCTACCCGAATGGGACCGAGCAGAGTAAGACTTGGGCCGGATGGAACGCTATTTGCAGGGATTTTCTAGCCGGGAGGACCGGGCCGGACGCGCCTCGCGGCGAGTTTTCTCGTCACCATTCCCGCGGCTCCCGCCCCGATCAACAGCAGGGCCAGCGCCGCCAGGACGAGTAGCGGAACGGGCAGCGAATCGGCTCTGCTCGGCCCGAGCTCGGAGAGCACGCGCCCGATCGGCCCGTGAGCGCTCCGACTCGGAACATGCCCGACGGTCGAGCGGTTCGACTTGCCGAGAAGCGCGGCCTGGAGTGCGCGGCCGACCTTCTCGGGGAGGTCCGAGTAGATCTTCAGGTCACCGGGCGCTTTCTGCAAGGCCTCGCGATAGCAGTGCACCTGGTACTGGGCGTCGACCCGCCCGTTGTCGTACCAGTCGTTCATCACTGTGCGCCAGCAGGGCTGCGCTGCCGAGGCCTGTCCGACGCCGGCGACGAAGGTGAGAGTCACCGCGAGCACGGCGACGATGAGTGCTGATCTCAGCATCCGAGTCCTTGGCCAGGAATCGAGACCCCTCACGACCCCTGAGCGTCCGGAACTATACGTTCCCCCCCCACGCCTCCCATGTAAACAGGCGTGTGTGAGCGGTTTGTTAAGGGACCGCTAGCGGACGGAGAAGGGGCGGCTGGCCTTCCGGACCGCCGGCCCGGGGTTCACCGCCGCGACGAGCGACACGACCAGCTTGTACTGCCCTTTTCCGAGGCTCCTGGCGGGCAGCTTCACGACCACGTTCCGGCCGCCCACGGCCTGTCCCACCGCCGCAAGCACGCTCCGTCCCGTGGGGAGCTGGGTGACGCCGGCCGTGTACCGGCAGTCGAGATCGCAGTGGATCTGGAACCGGAGCCCGCCTCGCTTGCCGGCGGCTGCCGCCTGTCCGGGCGTGGGGAAGGAAGCCTGCGCCTTCACGCGCAGCCGTAGACCGGGGCAGCGCGCGGCGATGCCGCGCCGCGCTTCCTGGAACGCTTGCCGGACGATCGCCAGGCTCGGCTTCGGGGTATGGTCGACGTAGTAGACGCCCGACTGCCACTGACGCCGCCCAGGCTCGTCGAAGGCGTGGAAGAGGAACATCGCCTTCACGGTCGGCTGGCAGAACGCGAGCTGAATTGCCTGCTTGTAGCGCTGGCCCTGGACCACCGGCGAAACCGGCTTCGTCGAGGCGGGCTCGCTCCCCGTGTACTTCTTCGCCTTCTTCGGCGGGATCGTCGACTCGATCCCGTATTCGTCGTAGACGATCGGAATCGCCGACCCGACCTGCTTCGTCCCGTCGAAGGCTTGGCCGAGTATGCGCACGAGCTTGTCGTAGTCCGCGATCGTGATGCTGGTCGAGGTCGAATGGTGCGTCGTCGGTAATTCGCTCGAATTCGCTCCGTAGGGGTGGGATGCGAACCAGTCCATGATCGGCTTCGTCCGCCCGCTCGCGCGGTAGATCGAGCCGAGGTCGCGGATGAAGGTCGTGGGGGAGTGCGACTTGCTCGAGAAGTTCGGATCGTCGTGCCCTCTGGGCGAGACGGCACCGCCGATCACGGTGATCTTCGGAGACACCGCTTTCAGCGCGTCGTAGGTCTGCGCGAGCAGCTTCTCATAGGTGAGGGCCGCCAGGTCGCTGCCGTCGAAGTCGAACTGCGGCGACCAGAAGTTGTTCAGGTTCGGCTCGCTGCCGACGATGATTTTGTTGAAGGCCGGGAACCGGCGCGCCGTGGCGGCGGCGAAGGAGGCGAAATCCGCGCGATCCTCCTCTGTCCGGGGCGTGTAACGGCCGAGCGTATTCGAGATCGAGAGGTAGACCGGGATTCCCAGCAGCCGCGACGCCTTGCCGAGATTCCCGAGCGTCAGTCGGTCGTATTTCTGCGGCTCGGTCAACGTCGGCCACCAGAACTCCCGGACGCTGATCGCCTGAAAGCCGGCCAGCCTCGCGAGCGAGAGATTCGCCTTCGCTTCGACGAGCGTCTTCTGCAGCATGAAGGCGTCGTTCGTCCCGAGCACCATGCTCGGCCCGCCCGCTCTCGCGGGGGCAGCGAGGACCAGGAAGAAGAGAACTACCGGTAGTACGCGCCGCACGACGAGTGCATGTTAGCGGCCTGGCAGGCTATCCCTCCGTGGCCTTGCGTCTGAACGTGTCCTCGGCCGTCGTCGTCGCGTCCGCCGGACTGCTCGCCGCCGCCCTGTTCTTCGGCGGCGGAACGGACACGGTCCGGCTGCTTCCGATCGGCCTGGCCGCCCTGTTCGTGGCCGGGGCCGTCGTCGTCGCGACGCTCTCGGGCCTGCTCCCGGCGCCGCGGCTCGACACGGCGGGGATCGCCTTCTCCGCCCTGCTCGCCGCCTTCGTCGTCTGGAGCGGCCTGTCGGTCGAGTGGTCGATCGCGCCCGACCTTTCCTGGGACCTGTTCAACCGCGAGCTCGCCTATCTCGCCTTCGCCGTCGTCGGCGTGTACGCAGGAGCGCTCGTACCCCGCCCACTGCGGGTCGTCGCCGCGGGGCTCGCGCTTGCGCTCGGCGCGGTGATCGCGTGGGCGCTCGCAGGCAAGGTCATCCCGTCGCTCTTCCCGGACGGCGCGCGGTTCGCACGTCTTCGCTCCCCGGTCGGGCACTGGAACGCGCTCGCGCTGCTCACCGCGGTCGCGCTCGTGCTCGGGCTCTGGCTCGCGACCGACGGGAGCCGTCGGCGGGCCGCGCGCGTGGCGGGCGCAGTGCTCGCGTACGGGGCGATCGTCGCCGTCGTGCTGACCTATTCCCGCAGCGGCGTTGCGATCGCCCTTCTCGGGGCGCTCGCCTGGGTGCTCGTCGGCGGGGTCGCCTTCGAAACGGTCGCGACCTTGCTCGCGGCGGGAGTGGCCGCCGCTCCGGTGTTGGCATTCGCGTTCGCGAGCTCGGGGATCACCGGCGACGGTCAGTCCTCCGCGACACGCGTCCACGACGGGGCGCTGTTCGCCCCGGTGCTGCTCGGCGGCGCCGCGCTCGTCGGTGTTCTCGCGTTCGTTCTGCTGCGTGCCCGGCCCGTGTCCGAGCGGGCGAAGCGGGTCGCCGTCCGCGGCGCGCTTGGCGCGCTCGCCTTTGCGGTCGTCGCCGTCCTGATCGTGGTCGGTGTCCGGGCGGGGGGCCCGGGCCCGTGGATCGAGGCGCGCTGGCACGACTTCTCCAGCTCGAGCGGTGCCCTTGGCGAGCAGTCGAGCCGGCTCGGGTCGCTCAGCTCGAACCATCGTTGGACGTGGTGGCAGGAAGCATGGCGCTCGTTCGAGCACTCGCCCGCGGAAGGCCGCGGGGCCGGCTCGTTCCCGGTCGTCAACCTGCTGGAGCGCCCCGGTCCGATCACGGTCACGGAGCCGCACAACCTCCTGCTCCAGGCGTTGAGCGACACCGGCGTGGTCGGGTTCCTGCTGCTCGCCGGGGCGATCGTGGCCGCCGTCCTCGCGGCGCGGGGAGCGGTGCGCCGCGCACGGGGGCCCGACCGCCGCGCCGCGCTCGTGCTCGCGATCGGAGCCGGCGCGTATCTCCTGCAGGCGCTCGTCGACGTCGACTGGGACTTCGTCGCGACGAGCGCGCCGCTCTTCTTCGTCCTGGGAGTGCTGGTCGCGAGGGGTGCGGCGGAGAGCTCGCGCTCGCCGTGGGCGCTCGGTGCGGCTGCGGCCGCCTGCGTCGCGGCCGCCTCGCTGCTCGTTCCCTGGCTCTCCGTCCGCAAGACGGACGACGCGTATGTGGCTGTTGCTCGGCGGGACCCGGCCGCTGCCGCCTCCGACGCGGAGCAAGCGAACTCGCTCAACCCGCTCTCGGTGGAGCCGCTGTACGCGCTCGGGCTCGCACGGGCGGTGCAGGGCCGGATCGTCGACGCCGAGCGCGCCTACGCCCGGGCGGTGCGGCTGCAGCCGGACAACCCGGACACGTGGTACGAGCTCGGATCGTTCGAGCTCGACACGCGGCACGACCGCTCCGCCGCGTGCGCGTTCCTGACGCGCTCGGTCGAGCTCGATCGCTTCGATTCAGGGGCGAAAGAGCTGCGGAATCGCGCCTGCGGCTAGGACGCGCCGACCACGTAGGCGACGTCGGCGCGGCCCATCGCCTTCGGGCGGATGCCGTCGAGCGGGCCGACGATCCTGACCCGCATCTCGCGCGCGAGCCGGATCGCCTCGGGCCGGTAGCCGCGCTTGTACATGATCACGCTCTTCGGGTAGTCCGCCCGCCGCGCGTTGCCGACCGTCCCGATCCTGTAGCCGATGTGGCGCAGCCGGCCGGCCGCCGCCGCCGCCGCACCGCTCCGTCCGTTGCCGTTCAGCACCATCACGACTGTCTGGCGGTGCGTCAACTTGGCCTTGCCGGCGGGCGAGTCCGGGCCGGTCTTGGTCTTGTCGAGCGACGGCGTGGACTGCTTGATCGCCGCGTCGCGGAGGTGGTGCGCGAACGGCTTCGCCACGAGCACGATCCCGGCGACGAGGATCACGACCGCCTCGAGCACGGCGATCGCGCCGAGAGTGAACGACAGCCTCCGCCAGCTCTGCGCAGGTAGCTCGATCGAGGTGGCGAGCGAATGATCCAAGGCGAGTCCGGGATTCGCCTCCGCTGCCCCGCCTCCTTCTAGGCCTGGAACCACTCCCAGGTCTCGCGGAGGCCTTGCTCCAGGCTCCGCGCCGGGCTCCAGCCGAGCTCGCGGGCGGCCAGGCTAGCGTCGAGGACGCTGCGCTGGATTTCGCCGAGCCGCTCCGGCGCGAACTCGGGCTCCGCGTCGTTCCCCGAGACGCGTCGGCAGAGCTCGTGCAGCTCGAGCACCGAGGTTTCGACGCCGCTGCCGACGTTGAAGACTCCCTCGGCCTCGACTCCCGCGAGCGTCCCGGCGACGATGTCTTCGACGTGGACGAAGTCACGCGTCTGCTTCCCGTGCCCGTAGATGGTCGTCCCCTCTCCGTTCCTCATCCGCTCGAAGAAGATCGCGACGACGCCGCCTTCGAGCCCCGCCTCCTGGCGAGGGCCGTAGACGTTCGCGTACCGCAGCACGGTGTGGCCGGCGAAGTGGAGCCGGTTCCAGGTGCCGATGTACGTCTCCGCCGCCAGCTTGGCCGCGCCGTAGGGCGACATCGGCTCCAGCGGGTCGTCCTCTCTCGCCGGCCGCTCGCACTCGCCGTAGATCGCGCCTCCGGTCGAGGCGAAGACGAGCTTCGCGCCGTGCTCCTGCACCGCCTGCAGGACCTGGACCGAGCCGAGCACGTTGACGGACGCGTCCTCCGCCGGCCGCGAGACCGAGACGCGCACGTCCGCCTGCGCGGCGAGGTGGAAGCAGACGTCCGGGCGGAAGCCTGCGAAGGCGTCGCCCAGCGGCTCGCGCACGTCCTGGACGAGGAGCTCGGCGCCCGGCGCGACCTGCGCTCGCTTCCCGCGGGCGAGGTTGTCGATCGCGAGCACGTCATCGCCGCGCTCGAGCAGCGCGTCGACGAGGTGCGAGCCGATGAAGCCCGCCCCTCCGGTCACGATCGCCCGCACGGCCTCTATCCTACGGCGCCCCATGTTCGTCACCTTCGAGGGCCTCGACGGCTCGGGAAAGACGACCCAGGCGCGCCTGCTCGAGGAGCGGCTCGCGGGGGAGGGGAGGGAGGTCGTCGCGACGAGGGAACCGGGCGGGACGCCGCTCGGCGAGCGGGTTCGCGAGGTGCTGCTGCACGGCGACGACGTCTCCCCATGGGCGGAGGCGGCGCTGTTCGCGGCGGCGCGGGCGGAGCTGGTCGAGCGCGTGATCCGGCCCGCCCTGGGACGTGACGCCGACGTCGTCTGCGACCGCTACATCGACTCGTCGCTGGCGTACCAGGGGGTCGCACGAGGACTCGGGGTCGAGCGGGTGCTGGAGCTGAATCTCGCGGTTGTGGGTGGGCTGCTGCCCGACCGGACGTTCGTCCTGCTCGTCGATCCGGCGGTGGCGGGGCAGCGGGGGCGGCGCGGCCGGGATCGGATCGAGCGGGAGGGCGACGATTTCCACGCCGCCCTCGACCGGGCGTACCGCCGGCTCGCCAAACTGTTCCCCGAGCGGATCGTCCCGCTCGACGGCTCTGCGCCCCGCGACGAGATCGCGCGCCGGATCTGGGAGGAGTGCGGGGTTTTGCGGGCAGCCCGATAGGGCCGACGGAGCTCGCGATTCGCTCCACTTCTGCCGGCTCGGAACGTCGCCGCCATCCTGCCACCGTCAGACGCCCGCGCGCGACCCTGGGGACCAAAATCGTCACACCTTTGGCTCAAACCCCACGTCCGTTCCAGCCACCATTTAGGGTCAGACCCTCGAACGGTGGCGTTGGAAGGGATCCACGAGCAGGAGGAGGCGAAGCGCCTCCTCGAAGCGGCTCTTCGCGAGGGGCCGGCGCACGCGTACCTGCTGCACGGGCCGCCGGGAGTCGGCAAGCGCCGCGCCGCGCTCGCCTTCGCGGGCGAGCTGCTCGGCGACTGCGACCGCGCCGAGCGTGGCATCCACCCGGACCTCTACGCGCTCGAACCGCTCGGCGACCAGATCCGCATCGACGACATCCGCCTCCTCCACCACGACCTGCACATGCGGCCGTTCGAAGCCGAGCGCCGCGTCTACGTCATCCTCTCGGCCCACCTCCTGAACGAGGACGCGGCCGACGCCCTGTTGAAGGATCTCGAGGAGCCGCCGCCCTACGCGGTGCTGCTCCTGATCGCCGACGAGCTCGGCCCGCTCCCGGAGACGATCCGGTCCCGCTGCCAGCCGGTCCCCTTCCGTCGGCTTTCGGAGCGCGCGGTCCGCGAGGAGATCGCCGCGCGGGCGCCCGAGCTCTCGGAGGAGGAGACGACCGCGCTCGCCCGCGTAGCCGGCGGGCGGCTCGACCGGGCAGAGCGCCTGCTCGACCCGAAGGCGGCGGAGCGGCGGCGCAGGCTGCTCGAGGTCGCGCGCGCGGTCTACACCGATCCGGAGCTCGACGCGGCGACAGCGGCGGAAGCCTTGCTCGCAGGCGTGGGCGAATGCGGAGCGGAAGCCAAGGCGGGCGCGGAGGGGGAGCTCGAGCGGCTCGATCTTCCCGCGCGGGAGGCGGAGCAGCGCGTCCGGCGGGCGCAGCGCGGGGCCGAGCGGGAGGAGCTGCTGCTCACGCTCGAGGAGCTGGCGGCGTGGTATCGCGACCTCGTCGTAGTGGCCGCGGGCGCCGAGGGCGCCGTCGTGCACTACGACCGCCTCGACGTCCTGCGCGAGGACGCATCGAAGGAGCGCTCGCTCCGAGCCGAGCGGGCAGCGGAGATCGTCCGCGACACGTGGCGTTCGCTGGAGGAGTTCAACCTCCACCCGGGCCTCGCCCTGGAGGCGCTGTTCGTGCGGCTGCGCCGTGAGCTCGCCGGCGTGGGCGAGTGGCTCGCGGCCTAGGGGCCGCGCTCGCCGCGGGCGCGGTTCTTCTCGGCGGCGCTCACCAGCAGGCGTCTCCCCTCTCCGGCTGGCTGACATACGGGAACGGCTCCGAGCGGCGGAACTTCGCGCCGACGGGCCTCGCTCCGGGGAAGCTCGCGGGCTGGCATGTCCACCTCGACGGCGGAGTCCTGACCCAGCCCCTCGCCGTCCGCGACCACGGGCAGACGACCGTCTACGTCGGAACGACGGCCGGAACGATCTACGCGCTCGGGGAGGCGGGGCGCGTGCGCTGGCAGGCGGATCTGGGGCAGCTCGACCACCAGTGCCGCCAGCTTCCCAGCTACGGCGTCACCGGAACGCCTGCCGTCGACCGGCGCACCCGCGCCCTGTACGTCGCCGACGCTCGCGGCCGTCTCCACGCGCTCGAGCTCGCCACCGGGCAGGAACGCCCAGGGTGGCCGGTGACGCTCTACCAGGACTTCCGCCAGGAGCTGGTGTGGGGCGCCCTCCTCGTCGTGAACGGCTCCGTCTACGTGCCCACCGGCTCCTACTGCGACATCCCGCCGATGCAGGGCAAGCTGATCAAGGTCTCTATTGCACGCCGCAGCGTGCAGGCGTGGACGGCGGTGCCGGCGCGCCTCGGCGGCGGGGGTGGGATCTGGGGATGGGGCGGAGTCGCGTATGGCGCCGCCCGCCGCAACCTCTTCGCGGCACCCGGTAACGCCTTCTCCGAGAGGGAGTCAGCGGGATACGCCGAGCATCTCGTCGAGCTGTCGGCGGCGCTCCACGTCCGCGCTGCGAACCACCCGGCTTCGGTTGCCTCGAAAGGGGACGTCGACTTCGGGGGCGCGCCCATGCTCGTCTCGCCCGGAGGCTGCGGGCAGGTCGTCGCGGTGCCGAGCAAGAACGGACGGCTGTACGCCTGGCGCGCGAACGCGGTCCGCAAGGGCCCGGTGTGGACACTCGACTTGCGCCGGCTCAAGCCGAGGTATCCGCTCGTCACCGAGCTCGCGTTCTCGCCGCCGCTCCGGTCGATCTTCGTCGCAACGGGGACGCGGCTCGTGCGCGTGACGATCAGCCGTGACTGTCGCCCCCGGATCGCCTGGACGCTCCGACTGCCGCGCTGGGCCTACAACGGGTCTCCGACGGTTGCCGGGGATCTGGTCTGGCTCGGAGTGACGAAGACGAAACGGCTCCTGGGGGTGGATGCCCGGAGCGGGCGCATCCGCGCGTCACTCCCTCTCGACGGCGCCGCGCTGGCCGCGCCGACCGTGATCGGCGGCCGGCTCTACATCGGCTCGCTGGCCGGAGGGATGTACGGCTTCAGGGCCGGCTGAGGGGCGGAAAGCCAGGGCTATACTGGCTGAGCCGCGCCGACGTAGCTCAGCTGGTAGAGCACTTCACTCGTAATGAAGGGGTCCCCGGTTCGAGTCCGGGCGTCGGCTCTAACGAGCGCGTCTCTCGGCCTCTGCCTCTTTCAACTCCTCGAGCTCGATCTGCTCGAACTGCGCGATCAGGTCGAGGAGCGCCGCCTTCCGCATCCCCTTCGGGTCGAGCTGCGGCATCGAGTCGATCGCACGCAGCTTCGCGTACAGCTCGTCCAGCAGCTGCATCCGCCAGAACTCGTGGGTGTGCTCGAGCTCGTGCGACAGGCCGGCGGCGCATGAGGGGAACAGTAAAACCCCCCGAATCGCTAGGACCTCCGGTACCGAAAGATAGGCCGGTCGGCCTAGGGACACCGGCGGCGAGCCGGTTAAAGCTGCCCCGATGCCGCTCGCCGGCGTGGCCACACTCCTCGTCGCGGCCGCGATTGCCGCTCCTCACGCGACTCCGCAGCGAGCCCAAGCGTCGAATCTGGCCGCCCGCGCCGTCCTCAGCGAGATCAACGGGGTCCGCTCGAGCCACAGCCTGCGCCCGCTACGTCTGTCCTCCCCGCTGACCGCGGCGGCCGACCAGGATTCGCGCGAGATGGGCGCGCGGGGATACTTCGAGCACAGCTCCGCGGACGGAACGAGCTTCTGGAAGCGGGTCGGCCGCTACTACGGCTCGAACGGCTACCGCTACTGGAGCGTCGGCGAGAACTTGCTCTGGTCGACCGGCACCCTGACACCGGCGGCGGCGGTCACGATGTGGATGAACGGCCTTCCGAGTTTCCAAAACGTCGTACCAGGTCGCACAACGCAAGTCGGCGGGGAGGGCCCCGCCGACTGCGCTCTCTGAGCGGAAAGCTTCTTTACGAGGTGGGCTGCAGCTGCGTCTGCCGGACGACCACCGGGCGGCGCGAGAGCACGCTCTTCAGGCTCGTGACGACGCTCGTGAGGACGCTGATCGTCTCCGACGGGCCGCGCTCGACCTTGCTCGCGAGCTGCGCGCGGTCTGCCTCGGCGAGGAGATCCGACTGCCGCTGCCGTACCAGTTCCATCTGAATCGAGGGGTGCTCGTACATGGCTCCTTCTCCCTTTCGCTCGACTTCTGGTCACAAGACGAGAAGGAAGCTTCGTTTCTTCCCCGCTCGAAAGAAGCCGGCGCAGAGCCGGCTTCCAATCGAGTATCGAGAGGTGCGCTGGAGAGGACTTGAACCTCCACGGCCCATCGGGCCACAAGGCCCTCAACCTTGCGCGTCTACCAATTCCGCCACCAGCGCGTGGGAGGCAATTGTACCGAGGCGACCCGGGCTTTCGGATCTGCGCTTCGGAGGAGCGGCAACTCGCGGTCTTGACTCCGTCCGCTTGCGGCGCTACTCTGGCTTGCGAACACATGTTCGCCAGCAAAGGAGAGGACATGCTGACCGACCGCCAACGCGAGATCTGGGACTTCCTCGTCCGCTACGTGGAATCCCACGGTTACCCCCCCACCGTGCGCGAGATCGGCCACGAGGTCGGCCTCGCTTCCCCTTCGACCGTGCACGCCCACCTCGCCAACCTCGAGCGCGCCGGGCTGCTCCGCCGCGATCCCACGAAGCCCCGTGCCCTCGAGCTGCTCGGCCCGCACCGGCGCGAGCCGATCCACGAGTCCGAGCCCGACGTCCACCGGCTGCCGCTCGTCGGCCAGATCGCAGCCGGCGGCCCGCTGCTCGCAGAGCAGAACATCGAGGACTACCTCGCCGTCCCCGAGCCGCTCGCGCGGGGTGGAGAGGAGTTCCTGCTCCGCGTCAAGGGCGACTCGATGGTGAACGCGGGGATCCTCGACGGCGACTTCGTCGTCGTGCGCCGGCAGGCCGACGCGCAGAACGGCGAGATCGTCGCCGCGCTCGTCGGTGAGGACGAATCCGCCGACGAGGCGACAGTCAAGCGCTTCTTCCGCGAGAACGGGCGCGTGCGGCTGCAGCCGGAGAACGACGCGCTCGAGCCGATGTACCCCGAGCACGTGCAGGTCATGGGCAAGGTGATCGGCGTCTTCAGGGCGGTCGGGTGATGGCGGTGGAATCGCTCATCCGGACGCTCGACCAGGAGCTCGGCGCGCTCGCCCGCGGGGCGAGCCTCGAATGCCTCGTCTGCGGCGAGTTCGTGCTGCACGCGCTGGGCGTGATCCGGTGCCCGGAGTGCGGCTCGACCTTGGCGGCGGCGAGTGCTGCGGGCGCGGCGCCGGTACAATTGGAAATGCAGGCCGGGTGATCGCGAGCCTTCGGGCTCGAGGAAAGTCCGGACACCACAGGGCAGGACGCTGGGGAAATCCCAGGCGGCGAAAGCCGACGGAAAGTGGCACAGAAAGGAGACCGCCAACGGCGTAAAACTCTCCGGAGACGCCGGGGGCAAGGGTGAAAAGGTGGGGTAAGAGCCCACCAGCGTCGTGGTGACACGGCGGCTTGCCAAACCCCGTCCGGTGCAAGGCGAACAGGCCCCGCCCGAGGTTGCCCGCCGAGGGGCCGGGTGCGCCGCTCGAGCCGTCGAGGAATCGGCGGCCTAGAAGGATGGTCACCTTCGACAGAATCCGGCTTACAGGCCTGCTACGGAGAAGCCCCGCTCGCCGGGGCTTCTCTATGGTCCCGGTTTCCCTGGCGAAAGGAGCGAGTTGACCGTTCTTCAGATCGAGCATTCCGTCCGCGACTTCGAGTCGTGGAAGAAGGCCTTCGACAGCGATCCTGTCGGCCGGGTGCAGGGCGGTGTGCGCCGCTACCGGATCGTGCGACCTGCGGATGACCCGTACTACGTCATCGTCGACCTCGAGTTCGACAACCCGACCGAGGCGGAGGCCTTCCTCGCTCGGCTTCACGCGCTGTGGGCCCCTCGTCGAAGAAGGGCTGATCGAGAACCCGAGGGCTCGGACTCTCGAGCTGGTCGAGAGCGCCGACGTTTAGCCTGGACTGTCTTCGATGAGCAGCGGAGGATTGTCCAAGGATGGTCTGGATCCTGATGACGCAGCGCGCCTGGACAACGGCCAGTCCTCCGGACGTCTGTCTCGATTCCTGGACCTCGGCCTACCAGGCGATCGACGACTGAGGCGATGCGAACGAGCCGGACCCTGACCGTCGTCGGCTGTCACGCGGGCGGGGAGGTCGGGAACGTCGTCGTCGGCGGTGTCCTGCCGCCGCCCGGGGAGACGGTCTTCGAGCAGATGCAGGCGCTCGAGCGGGACGACTCGCTGCGCCGGCTGCTCTTGCGCGAGCCCCGCGGCAGCGTTGCCGTCCACGCGAACCTGATCGTGCCGCCGACGAGACCTGACTGTGACGCCGGTTTCATCATCATGGAGCCGACCGAGTACCCGGCGATGTCGGGCTCGAACACGATCTGTGTTGCGACGGTGCTGCTCGAGACCGGCATGGTCGAAATGCGTGAGCCGGAGACGACGCTGCGGCTCGAGGCGCCCGCTGGTCTCGTCGAGGTCACCGCAGCCTGCCGCGAGGGGAAGTGCGAGAGCATCGAGCTGACGAACGTCGCGTGCTTTGCCGACCGGCTCGACGCCCTGCTCGAGGTCGAGGGGCTCGGCTCCCTGAGCGTCGACGTCGCCTTCGGAGGCATGTGGTACGCGATCGTCGACGCGCAGACGCTCGGCTTCTCGCTCGAGCCCTCCGAGGCGCGCGACCTCTCGCTCACCGGGGAGCGCATCCGGGCGGCCGCGCGCGAGCAGCTCCCCTGCACGCACCCGGAGAACCGGGAGATCGCCGGCGTCAGCATCGTCCAGATCGCAGAGCCCTGGCGGGGCGTCGGGGCGGTCTCGAAGAACGCCGTCGTCGTCGCCCCGGGGCGGCTCGATCGCTCCGCCACCGGCACCGGCCTCTGCGCCCGCATGGCCGCACTGCACGCGAGGGGTCTGATGCAAGCGGGCGATGCGATGACGCATGCGTCCGTGCTCGGTACGACCTTCGAAGGGCGGATCGTCTCCGAGACGAGCGTCGGCGACCGGCAGGCGATCGTCCCGGCGATCCGCGGCAGCGCCTGGATCACGGCGATCACTCAGGTGATCGTCGACCCGAGCGACCCGTTTCCGGAGGGTTACCTCCTCAGCGACACGTGGCCCGGTCCGGACACACGCAGTAGGTTGAGCTCAGGCGTCCGGAGGGCGGCGCTCGCGAAAGCGCGGCAGGCCGTCGTCCGGGAGCGGCTCCCACGGCGCTGCGTAGGCGACGTACTGGTGATAAGCGGGCCTGATGCCGGGGTCGTCGTCGAATGAGCCCAGGCGAATGCCGAGCACGTCCGGGTCGTCGGGATGGCGGCTCCAGAGCGCCGCGCCGCAGCCGGAGCAGAAGACCTTCGAGAATCCGTCCGGCGGGTCGTAAGAGCGGATCAGTTCCTCGCCGGAGACGATCCGCAGCGAGCCTGGGACGATCCGGGCGGAAGGAGAGGCCGCGGTGCCGGTGCGGCGCTGGCAGCGGGTGCAGTGGCAGTAGCCGGCCGAGACCGGCGGTTCGCTCAGCTCCCAGCGGACGCCCCCGCACATGCAGCCGCCGGCGAGAGGGGGCTCGGCCATGATTCGGGCAGCGTAACCTGAGGCGGCGTGGCCAACTTCCTCTGCGCAACCTGCAGCACCCAGTTTCCCGCGAGTGACGAGCCGCTGGAGGAGTGCCCGATCTGCGAGGACGCGCGCCAGTACGTGCCGGTCGAGGGACAGCGGTGGACGACGCTCGAGGAGCTGCGCTCGACCCACAGGGCCGAGATCCGCGACGAGCTCCCGGGCCTGCTCGGGATCGGCTGTGAGCCCGAGTTCGCGATCGGCCAGCGCGCGCTGCTCGTGCCGACCGAGAGCGGGAACGTCCTCTGGGACTGCCAGGCGCTGCTGGACGACGAGATCGTCGCCGCGGTACGCGAGCGAGGAGGACTTGCTGCGATCGCGATCTCCCATCCGCACTACTACTCGACGATGGTCGAGTGGACCCACCAGTTCGATTGCCCGATCCTGCTCCACGAGGACGAGCGTGACTGGGTGACGCGGCCGGACGCGGCGGTCGAGCTGTGGTCGGGGGAGACACGCGAGGTCGTACCCGGGGTGACGCTGCTCCGGCTCGGCGGCCACTTCCCGGGCGGTCAGGTGCTTCACTGGGCGGAGCGCCGGCTGCTGCTCTCCGGCGACATCGTCCAGGTGATTCCAGACCGGCGCTTCGTCGGGTTCATGTACAGCTATCCGAACCTGATCCCGCTCCCGCCGGACACCGTCGACGAGATCGCGCGCCGGCTCGAGCCGTGGGACTTCGACACGATCGTGGGCGCCTGGTGGGGCCGCGTCGTCCAGGACGGGAAGGACGCCGTTCGCCGCTCGGCGCGCCGCTACCGCGACGCGGTCGAGGGCCGCTTCTTCTAGCTCTAGCGGCCCGTCGCCGAGAAGTGCATGTAGTCCACCGGCGAGTGCCAGTAGCCGGCGCCAGCCGATCTCGGCGAAGGCGCGGACGACCTTGTCGCCGGGATGGATCATCCCCGGCTGCCAGCGCGTGCGGTCGAGGAAGCGGCGCCCTGCGGGCGGGCTGATCTTGCTCCCTGCCACCTGCGGGTTCTCGCGCGGCCGTAGGCGTGTTCCGACCAGCTCTTCGTGCCCTTGACGAAGCGGCAGTTGAAAGCCCGAGGTGTCGTCGGCGAAGCCGAGCCGGTCGTCGTTCGAGCCGTACGCCTCGGGTCATCTGCAAAAGCCTCAGGGCGGAGATGGGAACCGGGCAGCCGCGGTGCCAGGACTCATTCGCGCGCGAAGGTCGGGGGCCACGGTGGACACGCTGCCCTGGAACCGAGGGGCCGTGCCGGGGCGCGACTCGTGCGCCCCGGCGAGCCCGATCGGCGCCGCCGCCCCGAGAGCGGCGGGCCAGAGGCCGTGCTTCATTCAGCCGGAACGATGTTGTTGTTCCGGTGGAAGAAGTTCTCCGGGTCGTAGGTTGCTTTGATCTCCGCCAGCCGCTCGAGCTTGGGGCCGAACGCGTCGCCGACACCGACCTGCGTGCCTTCGTCGGCGATTCCCGTGAAGTTCAGGTACGTCGAGCCTGTCCCGAACTCGGCGAGCTCGCTCCACGTTTGCCGGACCCAGGCGATGTTGGCGTCGTTGTCGCTCGGATCGGTCCAGTTCCCGTCCACGGTGACCATATACGGCGCCGACCGCTCGCCGAAGGCCGACTCGTCGCCGCCGACCTTGCTCACCTGGCCGCCCATCTGCCAAAGCACGACGAACGTGAGCGGCGCGGGCCGCTCCTGCGCCTTCGCCGCGATCAGGTCGATCACCTCGTCCGACACCTCCGACAGATAGGTCGCCTTCCAGTAGCTCTGGAAGTGGCCGCGGGGGAAGAACGCATCGAACGAGGACTGGACGATCCGGTACGGCATCGGCTGCGAGATGTCGGCCAGCGGCGTGCCGAGCTCACGCAGCGGCTGGAGGGCCTTCATCCCGCCCTCGGTGTCACCGGAGTACGTCGCGGCGACGACGAGGCAGGCCCGGTCGTGGATCTCCGGCGGGAGGTGGGGATCCTCGGGCATCGTGATCGCCACCGCCTCGGGGGTCACCTCGTCCGGAGCGGGCGCCTCGCAGAACTCGCGGAAACCCCGCAAGATCGTCGCAGCGTCCTCCAGTGGATAGAAGACGCCGGCGAAGGCGACAATCGGCCCGACCGGGTGGAGCTTGAAGGTGAAGGACGTGACGATCCCGAAGTTCCCGCCTCCGCCCCGCAGAGCCCACAGGAGGTCGGGGTTCGTGTCCGCCGAGGCCTTTCGAACCTCTCCGTCGGCGCAAACGATCTCCACCGAGACGAGGTTGTCGCACGAGAGCCCGTACTTTCGGCGCAGCCATCCGTAGCCGCCGCCGAGCGTCAGCCCGCCGACGCCCGTGTCCGACACGACGCCCCCCGGCGTGGCGAGGCCGAAGAGCTGGGCCTCCCGGTCCACATCGCCCCACAGAGCCCCGCCCTGAACGTGCGCGAGATCCGCGTCCCGGTCGATGTGGACGCCGTTCATCGGTGCGAGGTCGATCACCATGCCGCCGTCCGAGCTCGACAGCCCGGCGATCGAGTGGCCGCCGCCACGGACAGTGACTTCGATCCCGTTCTCGCGGGCGAAGTTGACGGCGTCGACGACGTCGGCGGTTCCCGAGCACAGGATGACCAGGCTCGGACGGTCGGGATACATGGCGCCGAACGGCGGTCGGATGTCTTCGTAGCCCGGATCTGCCGGTGTGAGCGCCTGACCACGCAGCTGCATTCTGAACTCTGTGAGCGACTCTTCTGAGAGCCGCTCGCTGATGGAAACGGTTGAAGCCATTGGAGACTCCCTTCTCCCCCTTTGCGATTGCGGAGCTAGTCTCTCCCACGGGGCGTGCGTTACAAGGGGCTCGGTGCTACCGAGCCGGACGATCCCGTTCGTGCCCGCGACCGGACTAGCCTGCAGCCCTCTCGGCGCGCCGCAGTCCGAGCAGAGCCCAGAGCGAGAAGGCGGCGGCGAGGGCGAGCCCGCTCCCGAAGGCCAGCGCGACGTCCACCGGCCGCCCCGAGATGAAGCCGCGCCCCGACGCAAGCAGGTACGTGACGGGGTTGATCTTCGCAACCGCGTGGATCCAGCCTTTGAGCAGGTGGAGCGGGACGTAGACGGGCGCCAGGAACAGCGTGAGGAAGACCGGGGTCTGCATCAGCGGTGCCCCCTGCGTCGAGCGCAGGCGAAACGCGATCCCGGAGGCCCACAGGACGCCCACGAAGTTAAGGATGACCCCGAGCGTGTACAGGCCGACGAGGTCGACGCCTCCGCCGCCCACCTTCATGTGCGCGATCAGGGCGACGGCGGTGAGGACGACCGCCACCACCGACCAGCGGAGCAGCCCCGAGAGCGCGTAACCCATGATGATCCCCGTGCGGTGCGAGGCCGCGATCAGCAGCCGCCGCGCGAATCCGTGCTCGAAGTCCCGCGCGACGTTGAAGCCCATGAAGACGCCGCTGAAGGCCGCCGACTGGAGCAGGACGAACACGAACTGGAAGGCCGTGTAGCCGCCGTGGAAGTTGAATCCGGCGACGTGCCGGAGGCGCGAGAGGCCGCCCGCGAACGCCATGAACGACATCAAGGGGAACAGCATCGGCGGCACGAACAGGCTGGGGTTCTTGATCAGGACCGTTCCCTGCCGGTATGCGAGCGCGAGCGCGATCTTCCAGCGCGGGGTCAAGTTCGCGCCATCCTCGAGCGGAGCGAGACCGCGGACGCCGCCAGCGCGAGCGCGATCATCAGGAAGGTGAACAGGAAGCCGAGCCCGAGCGCCTGTGCGTCCCAGCCGGAGATCACCAGGCTCCGCATCGCCTCGATCATGTAGGAGACCGGGTTCACCGTTGCCAGGTCGCGGAACCACGAGACCTCGATCAGGTTGCGGGGCAGGTTCATCGACGACACGAACAGCAGGAAGAAGAGCAGTGGGAAGACCGACTGGACGGCCTCGCCCGAGCCGGTGCGCAGCGCGATCAGGATCCCGAGCGCGCCGAACCCGAGCGCGACCAGGACCGCTAGCACGAACAGCACGAGCGCTCCCGCGACTCCCGTCTCGAAGCGCACCCCGGCGGCGATCCCGACACCCAGATAGATGACGGCCTGGATCGTCCCGATCGCCACCGCCCCGCCGAGCTGGCCCAGGAGCAGCGCGACGCCGCGCATTGGCGTCAGCGCGAGCCGGTTGAGGAAGCCCGTGTCGATATCGCGTGCGAGGTCGACCCCGGCGGTGCCCGAGGCGAAGAGCGCTCCCTGCATGAAGCTGATCGGGATGAAGAAATCGAGGAACGACTTCGTCGGGAAGCCGGGGAGATGGGTCGCCGCGCGCAGCCCGTTCGAGTTGATCGCGAGCAGCAGCAGCGGAAAGGTGACGTTCGGGATGATCATCGCCGGCTGCCGCAGCGTCCGGACGACCGACCGCCCGGCGATGTCGAAGACCTGCCGGGCGATCCTCATGTCGAGACCGCCTCGAGCTCCTCCTCCTCGTCCGCCGCTCCTTCGAGCGAGGTGCCGGTCTTCGCCAGGAAGACGTCGTCCAGGGTCGGTTCGTGCAGCTGGATCCGGGCGACGTGGATTCCGGCTGCATCCAGCGCCCGGACGATGTTCGCGAGGTCGGCCTCCTGCTCGATCCGCACGGACACCGCGTCGGGCGAGCCCGCGGTCGGCGGCCCGAACGTCCGGAGCGTCTCCTCGATCCGCGCCCGATCGCTCTGGTCGGCCGGGACGACCTCGACCGTCGGGCGGCCGATCTGGGCCTTGAGCTCCTCGGGAGTCCCCTCGGCGACGATGTGGCCGCGGTGGATGATCCCGACCCGGTCGGCGAGCACGTCCGCCTCCTCCAGGTACTGGGTGGTCAGGAACACCGTCACGCCCTCTCCCTTCGCGAGTCGGCCAACCTCGTTCCAGAGCGCGGTCCGGCTCTGGACGTCGAGCCCGGTCGTCGGCTCGTCCAGGAACAGGATGCTCGGCTCGTGGACGAGCGCGAGCGCGATGTCGAGCCTGCGCTTCATCCCGCCGGAGTAGCCCTTCACCTTGCGGTCAGCGGCCTGGGTCAGACCGACGCGTTCCAGCAGGTCACGGGTTCGCTCCAGCCGCTGCTGCCGGGAAAGCCCGTGCAGGGAGCTCTGCAGGCGCAGATGCTCGCGGCCGGTGAGGAACGGGTCGAGCGCGGCTTCCTGCAGGGCCGCGCCGATCGCTCCGCGAACCTGCGGGCCGTGCTTGTTCACGTCGAAGCCGGCGACGCGCGCCCAACCTGCCGTCGGCGGGAGCAGGGTCGTCAGCATGTGCACGGTCGTCGACTTCCCCGCGCCGTTCGGTCCCAGGAAGCCGTAGATCTCGCCGGGCGAGACCTCGAGCTCGATTCCGTCGACAGCCTTGATCCCGCCCTTGAACTCGCGCGCGAGACCCTCGGCCTGGATGCCGTGGGTGTCCCTCATCCTCGAGCGCAGGCTATCCGTCCGAGAAACCTTCGAGCGCGGCGTGTACGAGCGCAGGCAGCGTCTCGAGGTTGTAGCCGCCTTCGAGCACGGCGGCGACGCGCGGTCCGAGCGCGGCCGAGCGGCGGGCGAGCTCGCGGAAGCCGGCGCCGGTCAGCTCCATCATCGCGAGCGGGTCGCGGTGATCTGCGTCGAAACCCGCCGACACGAGCACGAGATCCGGGTCGAAGCGGCGGACGGCCGGCTCGACCTTCTCCGAGAAGGCGGCGGCGTACTCGGCATCGCCGGCTCCGGCTGCGAGCGGGACGTTCAGGGTCGTCTCGGCCTGCTCGTCCGGTCCGCCGGTCCCGGGATAGAACGGCCACTGGTGGAGCGAGACGAACAGGACGGACGGGTCGTCCCAGAAGATCTCCTGCGTCCCGTTTCCGTGGTGGACGTCCCAGTCGACGACCGCCACGCGGGCGATGCCGAGCTCGGCCTGGGCGTGGCGCGCCGCGATTGCGACGTTGTCGAAGAGGCAGAACCCCATCGCCCGGACGGGCAGCGCGTGGTGGCCGGGCGGCCGGGCGAGCGCGAACCCGCCGCGGCGGGTCGCTTCGATCGCGGTGCCGGCGGCGAGCAGGGCGGCTTCGTAGCTGGTCTCCGAGGCGACCGTGTCCGGGTCGAGCCAGGTCGGCCCGGCGATCGTCCGAATCTCCTCCACGTACTCCGGCGTGTGACAGCGCTCGACATCGGCGCGGGTCGCGGACGGCGCCTCGACCCAGCCGGCAACCGAGTCGAGCAGGACCTCGAGCCGTGCCGGAGACTCGGGATGCGGGCCGGTCGGGTGCAGGCCCTTCAGCGCCGAGTTGCTTACGACTTCGATTCTCTGTCCCTCTCCTCGAGCCGGCCGGCCACCTGGCCCAGGCCCCAGCTCGAGACGAGCGCCGCCGCGCCGGCCCAGGCGGGCTGCTGGTCGTCGATCTTCGGAAGCGGCGCCGAGCGGTCGAGCAGCGCGAGCCTGCGATACAGCCGGAGGTCCTCGGCCTCGGCGGCGAAGCGGCCCGCCGCGAGCGCCTCCTCGAGCGAGCCGAACTGTGCGAGCACCTCCGCGGCCTTCTTCGGCCCGACGCCGCGCGCTCCCGGCAACTTGTCGGAGGGGTCGCCGCGCAGGGCGATGAAGTCGGGAACCTGCGCGGGCTCGACGCCGTAGCGCTCGCGGACCTCGGCGGGGCCGATCCGCGCGAGCTCGGAGACGCCTCGCGTCGGCTGGAGCACGGTGGTGCGCTCGCCGGCGAGCTGGAAGGCGTCGCGGTCGGAGGTGGCGACGAGTGTCCTTCCACCCCGCGACCCCTCGGCCTCGGCGGCCGCGGCGAGGAAGTCGTCCGCCTCGTAGCCGGGTGCCTTCGCGCAGGCGAATCCGAGCCCTTCGACGAGCTCCGGCAGGAGCGCGAGTTGCTCGACGAGCTCGTCGTCGAAGACACGCCCGGATTGGTACGCCTCGAAGGCTTCATGCCGGTAGGTCGGGACGTCGAGGCTGTCCCAGGCGACGAGGACGGCCCGCGGCTGCTCGGCGTCCCAGAGCCGGAGCAGCATGTTCGCGAAGCCGACGATCGCGCCGGCCGGGCGCCCTTCGGCCCGCCTGATCGACTTCGGCAGCGCGTGGTAGGCGCGGTGGGCGAACGAGTCTCCGTCGACGGCAAGAAGGGGGGCGCTCACGCGAGGCTCGCCTCCAGGTCTGCGATCCGCTTCATCAGGCGCTCGGTCGCGATCTCGGCCGCGGCGCCGGAGTCCTGTCCGGCGAGATCGGCCAGCGGGACCGGCGCGCCGTAAGCGACGCGGAGCGGGCCGAGCCGGGCGAGCCGATCCGTGCCCTTGATCGCAGCCGGGACGAGCGGGACTCCCGCTGCGAGCGCGATCCTGGCGGAGCCGGTGTGCGCCTTGGGGAGGAACTTCTTCCGGAGGCCCTTCTTGCGGCGGGTTCCCTCGGGAAACATGACGACGACATCGCCCGCGCGTGCGAGCTCGATCGCGGTCCGGATCGCGGCCGAGTCGTTCATCCCGCGGCGGACGGGGAACGCACCGCCGCGCCGGAGTACCGGCCCGAGAATCGGGTTGAAGAGCTCCGACTTCCCCATCCAGCGCAGGCGCCGCTTCGGCCAGAGCGGGAAGCCGAGCGGCCACGGGTCGAAGTTCGACGTGTGGTTGGCCGCGAGGACGAACCCTCCACTCGGCGGGATGTGCTCCCGTCCGATGGCCCTCAGCCGGAAGAGGAGATGGACGACCGGCCAGCTGACGAAGCCGATGAGCTGGTAGAAGCGCGTCCACATCGGGTCGTCGGCCATGTCGCGGAGTATCTTCGGTTTTGGGCGCCGGTCGCTGCACCGAATCGACACACACTCGGCACGATCTCGTTTCCCACGAGCGTTCCGAACCAAGCTACCCTCGTTCGAAGAACTGCCGCGGCTGGGCCTCGAGCAAAGAAGAAGGGGGCCCACGGGGGAACATGGTTTCCCCCGTGACTACTTCGGTACTGTTGACCGGCTATGGGAAAGACACTTGTCATCGCCGAGAAGCCGTCCGTCGGGCGCGACTTCGCGTCCGCGCTTCCCGGCAAGTTCGAGAAGAGCGAGGGCGTTCTCGAGTCCGCCGACTACGTAATCACGTGGGCGGTCGGGCACCTGGTCGAGCTCGTCCAACCCGAGGAATACGACGAGCGCTGGAAGAAGTGGCGAATGGCCGACCTGCCGATCGTCCCCGACGGCTTCAAGCTGAAGCCGCGCGATGCGAGGTCGAAGAAGCAATTCGACGTCATCCGCAAGCAGCTCAAGCGTGGCGATGTCGACCTCGTAATCAACGCGTGCGACGCCGGGCGCGAAGGCGAGCTGATCTTCGCCTACACCTACGAGGCCGCGAAGGCGGACAAGCCCGTTCAGCGGCTGTGGCTGAACTCGATGACCAAGAAGGCGATCGTGGAGGCTTTCGCCCGCCTGCGCCCCGGTGCGGAGATGGAGTCCCTTCAAGAGGCTGCCCGCTCCCGCTCCGAGGCCGACTGGCTCGTGGGGATGAACGCAACGCGTGCGGCGACGATCCGGCTCCGCTCCGCCTTCGACGGGGCCGTCTCGCTCGGGCGCGTCCAGACGCCGACGCTGGCGCTCGTCGCGCGACGGGAGGAAGAGATCCGAGCCTTCACCCCCGAGCCCTACTGGCTCGTCGAGGCCCTGTTCGCCGCGACCGAGGAGCGTCTCTACAGCAGCCGTTACCTCGGCGGCAAGCGGCTGCCCGAGGACGAGGCGACGTCGGTCGCCGATGCGTGCAAGGGGCAGCCGGGCGAGATCACGAAGCTCGAGAAGAAGACCGAGCGCGAGCGCCCGCAGCTGCTCTACGACCTGACCTCCCTGCAGCGGAACGCGAACACGCTCTACGGCTTCTCCGCGCGCCGCACCCTGGGCGCAGCGCAGAAGCTGTACGAGGAGCGGAAGGCGATCACGTACCCGAGGACGAGCTCCCGCTTCCTCTCGTCCGATCTCGTCGACGAGATTCGCCCGACCGCTGAGCTCGTCGGGCACAACCCGCAGTACAAGGCCGCCGCGTCGTACGTCGTCCGGCTCGACGAGCTCCCGCTCGGACGCGTCGTGAGCGACGCCAAGGTCACCGACCACCACGCGATCATCCCCACTCGCTCCGAGCACGACCTGTCCAAGATGGGCGAGGACGAGCGCAAGATCTACGACCTCGTCGCGAAGCGGTTCCTGGCCGCGCTCCATCCCGACGCCGTCTTCGAGCGCACCCGCGTCGAGACGACGGTCGCCGAGCACGTCTTCCGAACGAGCGGCCGCGTGCTCGTCGAGGCCGGCTGGCGGGCGGTCTACGGGGAAGAGGCGACGCCCAAGCGCGCGGAGGACGACGACTCGGGCGGCGACCAGCTGCTGCCGAAGCTCGAGCAGGGCGAGAGCGTCGAGACGCGCTCGGTCGAGGCGCTGCCCAAGGAGACGAAGCCCCCTCGCCGCTTCAGCGACGCCTCGCTGCTCGCGGCGATGGAGACCGCCGGCAAGGAGATCGAGGACGCGGAGCTGCGGGAGGCGATGAAGGACTCCGGGATCGGCACCCCCGCCACGCGCGCGGCGATCATCGAGCGGCTCATCGACGTCGGCTACCTCGAGCGTGAAGGCCGGGCGCTGCGTGCGACCGAGAAGGGAATCCAGGTGATCAGGCTCCTCGGAGAGCACCCGCTCACGTCGCCGGAGCTGACCGGAGGCTGGGAGCACCGGCTCGGGCTGATCGAAGAAGGGGCCGACAGCCGTCCCGCCTTCATGTCCGACATCGTCAAGTTCACGACCGACACGGTCGCCGAGCTCGACAAGCTGAAGGGCGTCAAGATCGAGCGGGCGAACCTCGGGCCGTGCCCCGTCTGCGGCAAGGACGTGATCGAGAATCGCAAGGGTTACTCCTGCTGGACGAAGGACGATCCCGGCTGTGGCTTCGTGATCTGGAAGAAGAAGGCGGGGAAGAGCTTGCCGGAGTCCGTCGTCAAGGAGCTGATGGAGACCGGGCGCACGGCCAAGCCGGTCAGCGGCTTCCGGGGACGCTCAGGCCGTGGCTTCAGCGCCAAGCTCAAGCTGCTCCAGGACGACGAAGGGAAGTGGCGTGTCGAGTTCGACGAGGAGTGGGCGGCGAAGCCCAAGGAAGGCGCCGCTGCTTAGCCGCTTGTCGGCAAACCTTTTCTCTTCGCGCACGTCTTGTAAGAATGAGAGGCACCAGCTCGAGCAATCCAGATTGCCGCTCGTGACGGAATAAGTAGGCAAGGGGTCTCGTTCCGATGTGTGGAGTGGCCCCCGCACGGGGACACTTCGCCCTGAATGTCCAGGAGAGTGCGCCTAGAGTGCGAAAGGTTCAACCACGAGGAACCGGCCGGTACGAAAACCAGGTAGATAGACCGAAAGGACGCTGACCCACTTGACCCAGAACCAGTTGCACGATCTCATGGAGACAGAGCAGGCGCGCTCGCTGGTCGAAGGCGCCGAGGAGCGCGGGTTCGTCGAGCCCACCGAGCTCGAGGCCTTTGCGCTCGAGCACGACCTCAACGAAGACGAGGTCGAGCAGTTGAGCCGCGAGCTCGAGGCGATCGGGCTCGAGATCGGCCAGCCCGCGGCTCCCGAGGTTCGCACGCCGGAGCCGCCTCCGGTCGAACCGGAGGCTCTCTCGGGCTCCGCAGACAGCCTGCAGCTCTTCCTCGCGGACGTCGGCCGGCACAAGCTGCTGACCGCGGCCGAGGAGGTCACGCTTGCGAAGGCGATCGAGCGCGGCGACCCCGTCGCCAAGCGCCGGATGATCGAGTCGAACCTGCGGCTCGTCGTCTCAATCGCCAAGGGCTACCGCGGCCTGGGCGTTCCGTTCCTCGACCTGATCCAGGAAGGGACACTCGGCCTCAACCGGGCGGTCGAGAAGTTCGACTGGCGGCGCGGCTACAAGTTCTCCACGTACGCGACCTGGTGGATCCGGCAGTCGGTCCAGCGCGCTGTCGCCAATCACGCGCGCACGATTCGCGTTCCCGTGCACGTCGTCGAGCGGCAGCAGAAGCTCTCCCGCGCGGCGCGCCGGCTCGAGGTCGAGCTCGGGCGCGAGGCGACGAAGCAGGAGCTCTCCGAGGCTACAGGCCTTCCGCTCCAGCACGTCGAGGAGGCTCTCGGCGCCGCTCAGGCGTCCGTGTCGCTCAACCAGAGCGTCGGCGCGGATGACGAAGGCGAGCTCGGCGACCTGTTCGCAGACCGCGAGGCTGCAGACCCGTTCGACGAGGCGGAGGAGTCGCTCCGCCGCCAGGGCGTCCGCCGGGCGCTCGATGCGCTCCCGGAGCGCGAGCGGCGCATCCTCGAGCTGCGGTTCGGCTTCGAGGGCGAGCCGTGGACGCTCGAGGCGATCGGACACGAGCTGGATCTGACGCGCGAGCGCGTCCGGCAGCTCGAGGGCCAGGCGCTCGCGCGACTGGCCGCGATCCGCGATCTCTCCTCGGTCGCGGCCGCCTAACTCAGCCCATCCGCTTGCCCCCGCCTCCAACCAGGTGGGATACTTCAGCGTCTAATAGCTTGGGAGCGCTTTTAGCGGAAAGGAGTCACTGTGAGGAGAACATCGAAGCTCGTCCTCCTCGCCGGCGCGTGCTCCGTCGCGCTGGTGATGGTAGGAGCGAGCAGCGGCGCCCAGAAGGCGTCGCACAAATCGTCGGCGGGCAAGACACTCGTGTTCGGCACCGCCGCAGACCCGGTCGTGCTCGACCCGGCACTCGTCTCGGACGGGGAATCGCTACGGGTCACCGACCAGATCTACGAAGGGCTTACCGCGCTGAAGCCCGGCTCGACGATCGTCGTCCCGTCGCTGGCGCTGAAGTGGACGAGCAAGGGGGCCAAAGTCTGGACCTTCTTCCTCCGGCACGGCGTCAAGTTCCACGACGGCACTGCGTTCAACGCGAAGGCGGTCTGTGCCAACTTCAACCGCTGGTACAACTTCAAGGGTCCGTTCCAGTCGCCGGACGCGACCTACTACTACCAGACCATCTTCCTCGGCTTCCACCACAACGAGAGCGCGGATCTCTCGCCGAGCACGTACAAGAGCTGCAAGACCTCAGGGCAGTACAAGATCGTCATCACGCTCACCAGCCCCTTTGGTCCGCTGCTCGGAGCGCTGACGCTCGGATCGCTCTCGATGCAGAGCCCGGCGGCGATGAACAAGTACGGCGCCAACCAGGCCGAGATCCGGAACGGCACCTTCCAGCCCACCGGGAGCTACGGCTTCAAGCATCCGACGGGCACCGGGCCGTTCAAGTTCAAGTCCTGGACCATCGGCGAGAAGCTCGAGATCGTCGCCAACACGCACTACTGGGGCAAGAAGTCGAAGCTCGGGCGGGTGATCTTCATCCCGATCGGCAACAACACGGCACGTCTGCAGGCCCTGCAGAAGGGCGACATCATGGGGTACGACCTCGTCGCTCCGCAGGACTTCGACGCGATCTCAGGGGCTTCCGGGCTCAAGCTACTCCGGCGGCCCGCGTTCAACGTCGGCTACGTCACCATCCACCAAGGCGGGGCGGGGAAAGCCAACGCGTCGCCGATGAACGACCTCAAGGTCCGCCAGGCGGTCGCGTTCGGTCTCAACCGGGCGCAGGTCGTGAAGGCCTTCTACCCGAAGGGCGCGGTCGTGGCGAGGGAGTTCCAGCCGCCGCAGCTGTTCGGATGGTCGAGCAAGGTGAAGACGTACTCGTACAGCCCGAGCAAGGCGAGGGCGCTTCTGAACTCGTCGAGCTGCCACGTCCCGTGCCACATCGACTTCTGGTACCCGTCTAGCGTGTCACGGCCGTACATGCCCGATCCGAAGCGCAACTTCGAGGCATTCTCGGCCAGCCTCGAGGCATCCGGGTTCTCCGTCACGCCGCATACCGCGAACTGGCGGCCGGATTACGTCAAGAAGGTGTCCCTCGGCACCGCGGGCGACCTGAATCTGATCGGGTGGACGGGCGACTACGGTGACCCGGACAACTTCGACGGCACGTTCTTCGGGACGTACAGCGACCAGTTCGGATTCCACAACAAGACGATCTTCAACCTGCTCGCCCGCGGCAGAGCTGAGCCGAGCCAGGCGAAGCGGATCAAGATCTACCAGCAAGTGAACCAGGTGATCATGAAGTACCTGCCGGCTGTGCCGTACGTGCACACGAGCCCGGCGCTGGGCTTCAAGAAGAGCGTCAAGGGCTACAAGCCGAGCCCTGTGTCGCTCGAGCCCTTCAGCCTCGTTTCGGTCGGAGGCGTTTAGTCTGTAGCGAGTGAGCGACCGGCGGACGACGACGTAAGTGCTGCGTTTCGTCGTCCGCCGGTTGCTGTTGATCGTCCCGATCCTGCTCGGGCTCTCGATCCTCGTCTTTCTCTGGATCCGGGCGCTCCCGGGTAGTCCCGCCGAGGCGCTGCTCGGCGAGCGGGCGACGCCGGCGGCCGTCAAGGCGATCAAGCATCGCTACGGGCTCGACAAGCCGATCTTCACGCAGTACGGCAACTACTTGGACCAGACGATCCACGGCGACCTCGGGGTCAGCATCGCTTCGCGCCGGCCGGTCCTGACCGAGATCCAGCATCGCTTCCCGGCCACCGTCGAGCTCGCCCTGGCGGCGATGTTCGTCGCGGTCGGACTCGGCATCCCGCTCGGCTTCCTGGCCGCCAAGTGGTACGGGTCGTGGTTCGACCACTTATCGCTGTTCATGTCCCTGATCGGGATCTCGATCCCGATCTTCTTCCTCGCGATCATCCTCAAGTACGTCTTCGCCGTGAAGTTCGGCTGGCTGCCGACGGTAGGCCAGATCTCGCCTCTGATCGAGCTCAAGCACCCGACGAACTTCTACATCCTCGACGCGATCATCGCGGCGAACTGGAGCGCGCTCTGGAATGTGATCCAGCACCTGATCCTGCCCGCGATCGCACTCGGCTCGATCCCGCTCGCGATCGTGGCCCGGATCACCCGAGCCGCCGTGCTCGACGTCCAGAACGAGGACTACGTCCGCACCGCACGCGCGAAGGGGCTGGCGCCGCGGATCGTCGACCGCCGCCACATCCTGCGGAACGCGATGCTGCCGATCTCGACGATCATCGGCCTCCAGACCGGGCTGCTTCTCTCCGGGGCCGTTCTCACCGAGACCGTGTTCGCGTATCCGGGAGTGGGGAGCTGGCTCGCGAACGCGATCTTCAACCGTGACTACCCGGTGATCCAGGGAGGGATCCTGTTCCTCGCCGTCGTGTTCGTGCTCGTGAACCTGCTCGTGGACATCTCCTACGCGATCCTCAACCCGCGGATCAGGTACGGGAGGTCGTAGGTGTCAGTAGCCGAGCTCGAATCAAGAGAACTGGGTCTCGAGTCGACCGGCGGGCTCTGGCGCGAGGCCTGGCAGCGGCTGCGGCGCAACCCGGGGGCGATCGTCGGCGCCTTCTTCGTGCTCGCGTTCGTCGTCGTCGGGATCTTCGCGCCTCTGATCGCGCCGGAGCTGCCGAACCACATCGACCTGCTCCTCGTCAGCAACGGCTGCTGTCCGGGCCCCACAGCACAGCATCTGCTCGGGGTCGACGAGCTGGGCCGTGACACGCTCTCCCGTGTCCTCTACGGCGCCCGTCTGTCCCTCATCGTGGGTGTCGTCTCCGTCGCCGTGGGCCTGTCAGTCGGTCTCTTGCTCGGGTCGATTGCCGGCTACATCGGCGGGTTCGTCGACAGTTTGATCATGCGGCTGATGGACATCCTGCTCGCCATTCCGGGCTTGCTGCTCGCGATCGGGATCGTCGCGCTCGACCTGCCGATCGACCGCCTCTACCAGATCATGATCGCGGTCGGGGTCACGAACATCCCGATCTTTGCCCGGCTCTTACGCGGATCGATCCTCGCCCAGCGCGAGAACGACTTCGTGCTCGCTGCGCGCGCAGTCGGCGTCCGGCGGCCCACGATTCTGTTCTCCCACATCCTCCCCAATGCGATCTCGCCGGTGATCGTCCAGGGCACGCTTGCGCTCGCGACCGCGATCATCGACGTCGCCGGCCTCGGCTTCCTCGGGCTGGGCCCGCAGGACCCCAAAACCGCAGAGTGGGGGACGATGCTCGCCTCGGCCCAGGACTACCTCGCGTCGCAGCCTCTCCTCGCCGTCTTCCCGGGCATTGCGATCGTGATCTCGGTGCTCGGCTTCAACCTGATCGGGGACGGGTTGCGGGAAGCGCTCGACCCGAAGCTGCGGGGTCGCGTGTGAAGCGCGAGGCGCTGCTCTCGGTGGAGGACCTCCGCGTCCAGTTCTGGACGAGCCGAGGCATCGTCCACGCGGTCAACGGAATCTCGTTCGACATCGCGAGAGGCGAAACGCTGGGGGTCGTTGGCGAGTCGGGCTGCGGCAAGAGCGTCACTGCGCTCGCAATTCTCGGGATCCTCCCGCGCGCGGGGCGTGTCCCGACCGGCAAGGCGGTGTTCGAGGGACGCGATTTGCTCGGCCTCTCCGACCGCCAGCTGCGAGACATTCGCGGCAAGGACATAGCGATGATCTTCCAGGACCCGATGACCTCCCTGAACCCCGTGCTCACGATCGGGAAGCAGATCCGGGAAGCGCTGAAGGCGCACTTCGGGATGAAGAAGAAAGAGGCCGAGGCGCGTGCGGCCGAGCTGCTCGACCGCGTGGGGATCCCGAGCGCGAGCAAGCGCGTGGGCGACTATCCGCACCAGTTCTCCGGGGGGATGCGCCAGCGGGCGATGATCGCGATGGCGCTCGCCTGCAAGCCGAAGCTGATGATCGCGGACGAGCCGACGACGGCGCTCGACGTCACCATCCAGGCGCAGATCCTCGACTTGCTGCGCGAGCTCGTCGCGGAGGAGGACGCCGCGCTGATCCTGATCACGCACGACCTCGGCGTCGTCGCCGGAATGTGCGAGCGGGTGAACGTCATGTACTCGGGCTTGTTCATGGAGACCGGAGCCGCCGAGCAGGTGTTCGCGCGCCCGCGCCATCCGTACACGCTCGGCCTGCTCCAGAGCGTGCCGCGTCTCGACGCGTCGCGGCGGGCGAGGCTGCACCCGATCGAGGGGCAGCCGCGCGACATGCTGAGCGCGCCGGCCGCCTGTCCGTTCCAGCCTCGCTGCCGCTACGAGGTCGAGCTGTCCCGCCAGCAGGTGCCGCCGCTGGCCGAGATCGAGCCGGGCCACTACGTCGCGTGCTTCAACCCGGTTCCCGCAGACGAATGGCAGCAGACGCGGGAGGCGGCAACGGCGTGAGTCAAAACGGGTCGCTCGTCACGCTCGAAGACCTGAAGGTCTGGTTTCCGATCAAGAGCGGGATCGTCCTCGACCGCCATATCGGCGACATCAAGGCCGTGGACGGTGTCACCCTCGACATCCGCCGCGGCGAGACGCTCGGCCTCGTCGGCGAGTCCGGCTGTGGAAAGTCGACCGTCGGCCGGGCGATCCTGCGGTTGTACAAGCCGACCGGAGGCCAGATCCGGTTCGACGGACAGGACATCTCCAAGCTCAGCGAGGGCGACCTCCGCCCGTTACGGCGTCGCATGCAAATGGTCTTCCAGGATCCGTTCGCCTCGCTCAATCCCCGCCACAGTGTCGGGCGCATTATCGGCGAGCCCTTGCGGGCCCACGGGCTGGCAACGCGGCGCCAGGCCGGGCTGCGGGTGCGGGAGCTGCTCCAGATCGTCGGCCTGCCCGCCGATGCTGCTTCCCGCTATCCGCACGAGTTCTCGGGCGGTCAGCGGCAGCGGATCGGCGTCGCGCGGGCCCTCTCGGTCAATCCGGACTTCATCGTCGCCGACGAGCCCGTGTCGGCTCTCGACGTCTCGATCCAGGCCCAGATCATCAACCTGCTCGAGACGCTCCAAGACGAGTTCGACCTCACCTACCTGTTCATCGCGCACGACCTCGCGGTCGTCCGCCACATCTCAGACCGGATCGCGGTCATGTACCTGGGGTCGATCGTCGAAATCTCGCCCTCGGATGAGCTGTACGAGATGCCGCTTCATCCGTACACGATTTCGCTGCTCTCTTCCGTTCCGATTCCCGACCCGGAGGTCGAGAAGAAGCGCGTGCCGATCCTGCTCCCCGGTGATCTCCCGAGCCCGGCCAACCCGCCGCCGGGCTGCCGGTTCCACACGCGCTGCCCGTTCGTCCAGCCGACGCGCTGCCGCGACGAGGTGCCCGAGCTGCGGACGCTAGCGTCGGGGCACCTGGTGGCGTGCCACTGGGCGGAGCAGATCCGGGAGGGCAAGATCACGCCGCACGAGGTCGAGCCCGTCTTCGAGCCCGGTATCGGACAGGCCGCGTATGAGCCGCCGCCCGTCTAGCTCCGCGCTCGACGTTGCGGCCGTCCGCGCAGAGCCGAGGGACGACGCGGAGCAGGTGACGCAGGTGTTGCGCGGCGAGCCCGTGCTCGTCGAGGAGCAGCGGGACGGATGGGCGCGGATCCGGACGGCGTACGAGTATCCGGGCTGGATCCGCGAGGAAGCGCTCGGGGCCTTCGCCGGCGATGGGTGGCTTCCACCGGTGAGCGACCGCGATCCGGTCGAGGAGGCGCGCTCGTACCTCGGGTCGCCGTACGAGTGGGGCGGCATGACCGGCCGGGGAATCGACTGCTCCGGGCTCGTCCACATGGCGTATCGCAGCACGGGGCGGCTCGTCCCGCGCGACGCCGACCAGCAGGAGGCGGCCGGGGAGGAGGTGCCGGAGGCCGAGCTTCGCCCCGGCGATCTGGTCTGTTACGAGGGGCACATCGCATTCTGGCTCGAAGACGGTCGCATCCTTCATTCGACGCAGCGGGAGGGCGTCGACGGCGTCGTCGAGGAGCAGGAGCCGGCGGAGCTCCGGTCCCGCTTCCACCGGTACGTGCGGCTCACGTGAGGCCCGGGGCATCGACCGTGAAGCCGCTCTCGCGTGCGGCACTTGCAAGCCGCCGGTCGTAGACGACGAAGGCATCGACTCGATCGCGCACCTGCAAAGCCGACGCGAGATGGATCGCATCGAGGGTGCGAAGCTCGGGCGGGGGGAGACGCGCGGCCACTGCACGGATCTCCTCGTCGAGATGGACGAGATAGAACCGCCGAAGCACGGCCTGAGCTTCATCGAAGGTCGCGGCCGACCGACCACGGAGGCGGGCTGCGCGCGGGACCTCGACGGCGGCAACTCCGCTCGAAATGAGAGCGGCGGATCGGAGAGATGCTAGAAGGGCGGGAGTTTCAGACTCCGGGACGACCAGTTTGACGATCGCCGAGGCGTCGAGGTAGACGCTACTCGCCACGAAGCAGGTCGATTGCCTCCTCGGTCGTCATGTACGAGGGGAGCTCCCGGGGCGGAGGGAGCGGGCCGGGGGCCGAAGGGGGGCTCAGGATTCCCCGCTCGACGAGCTCGTCCAACTCGGGCGACGACTGAGCGACCGGCACGACTCTTGCAACCGGACGGCCGCGGTCGGTCACCTCCAGCGTCTCGCCCGCACGTACCCGATGCAGCGCAGCAGAGAGTCCTTGCCGCAGCTCTCGAATACCGATTCTCGTCGTCATGTGACTACAAGGATACTACATTGCTGCGACAGGCATCGAAGGCCGGATGAAGCTCGCCGCGTGGCCACGGCGGTTCGCGTCCGCGAGCTCGGTCTCGTCGAGCGCGCCGATTCGGAGCAGGAGATCGAGCTCGTCGCGCAGGTGCGTGCGCATCATCTCCGGGCCGTCGGTGGCAACCGTGAAGCGGACGCCGCGCTCGACGAAGGTGCGAATCGTCTTGCGGAGAGCAGCCTCGTCCGGAAGCGACTTCGTGAGCAGATTCGAGGTCGGGCAGACCTCGAGCACGATCCCGGTCTCGGCCAGCGCGGCCGTCAGCCCCGGGTCCCGCGCGGCGAGGATGCCGTGGCCGATCCGGTCGGGCGCGAGCGTCTCGATCACCTCGGCGATCTCGGCTGTGCCGTGCTCCTCCCCTTCCTCGCCGACGTGGATCGTGACGCCGAGCCCGGCGGAGCGTGCCTCCTCGACGAGCGGAGCGAGATCGCGATAGGGATAGCGGGCGCCGTTCGGCCTCGGCCCGGCGATGTCGACTCCGACGATCCCGCGCGGCGCGTAGCGGATCGCCTTCTCGACGATCACCTCGTTCTGGGTCCGACTGAACGTGCGATCCATCATCAGGATCAGGCCCGCGCGGACGAGCGGATACTCGAGGCTTGCGCGATCGACACCTCGAAGCGCCGCCATGATGATGTGGTCAAGGTCGCGCTCACCGCCGCGGTTTCGCTTCATCGGGTTGAAGCGGAGCTCGAAGGTCGTGATTTTCTGCGAGCGATACGCGCCGCCGATCGCGGCGTGGACCGACCGCTCGACCGCCAGCGGGCTCGATTGGATCAGCTCGGTCCAGTGGTAGATCTGGTCGAGCGCGTCCAGTGAGTCCACTCGGCGGGGGTCGGCAATCGTGACCAGCCGGTCGAACTCCCAGAAGTCCTTGACGGGAAGCGCGATCCCCTGTTCGTGGGCGAGCGTCCAGAGGATGTCCGAGGCGACGGCTCCACCGAGGTGGGTGTGCAGCTCGGCCAGTCCCTCCGGAACGTCCACGAGACGAGTGTAGTCAGGCCCCGTTCCCGTGCCGGGCGTATTGGAGCGCTTCGTCGAGCCCCATCGCCCGTCCCCGCGACCGAGCGCCGTCGCGCTCCGGCTCCGGCGACTGACCGCTAACGGCACGCAGGAAGCGCCCGCCGACGATGCGTTCCGTGAGCGACGGGCGAGCGTCGATCGCTTCGTGCAGGGCTTCGGCCGCGCCCGTGAGCGTCGCCGCTCGGAGGAACCTGCCCTCCGCGCCCTCGACTCCGGCGAGAACGTGTAGGCATTCGATGATCGTCCGGTTGTCGCCGAGCTCCCGGCAGAGCTCGAGGCTCTCTGTCGCCAGCCGCGCGGCACCCTCGGTGTCGTCTTGGAACAGGGACGCGAGCGCGAGATTCGCGAGAGGCGCCGAGACCACGAGGCGGTTTCCCAGCTCGCGGCCGAGCGCGAGGCTCTCCTCCAGCGACGCCGTCGCACCCCGCGTAGTCGCCCGTAGCTGGGCCCGCGACCACGGCGTCCAGGTCGCGGCGAGGTCGGGCGGGCACAGCTATGGCGGCTACTCGGTGACTCCTGGACTGGTCGTCGACATGAGCCGCCTGCGACGCGTCGACGTGGACGAGCGCGCCGGCACGGTGACGATCGGCCCGCGAGCGCGCAACACCGACGTCTACAACGGGCTGCAGCCCCACGGCGTCGCGTTCTCCGCGGGGCGCTGCCCCTCTGTCGCAATCAGCGGGCTCGCTCTCGGCGGCGGATTCGGGTTCAGCTCGCGCAAGCTCGGCCTGAGCTCGGACGCCCTCCTCGAGACGGACGTCGTTACGGCGTCCGGACGTCTGGGGCTGGGCAGTTCGGGCCGGCCGGGCGCGACCGAGACGACAATCGAGTGCCTGGGCCAGTTTTTCGGCCCGAAGAAGGACCTCCTCTCCATCCTCGACCCCGTCCTCACCGCCGCGACTCCCACGAAGCGCTTGATCGCGCCGCGTACCTTCTGGCAGGCGAAGAACTACTTCTTCGACACCACGCCGTTCCGTCGCTTCGCGGTGAAGTCGAATTACCGGCGGATCGTGTCGGCGAACCTAGACTGGCTCGACGGCCTCGCAGACGCAGTCCGTCCGCATGCCTCGCGCCAGGCCTACCAGAACTTCATCGACCGCTCCCTGCGCGACTGGCACCAGGCCTACTACGGAGCGAACTTCGGCCGGCTCGTGCGGGTAAAAAGCAAGTACGACCCGGACGGGTTGTTCCAATTCGAGCAAGGCATCCCCACGCACGTCTGAGGGGTCGCCGCGCATATCCTGTGGGCCGGTGAAGGTCGGGATCGTCGTCCCCTACTCCTGGTCCTTCTGGGGAGCCGTGATCGAGCACGCCGAGCTCCAGGCCCAGGCACTGCAGCGGCTCGGGATCGAGACCCGGACGATCATGGGCAACGACCCGCCCGGCAGCTTCACGCGCATCCTCCACCCCCGGCTGGGCCGGCACGGCGTGCCGCCCCCGGACGTGATCCCGGTCGGCCGCTCGGTGATCGTGCCGGCGAACGACTCGCTGCCCAACATCATCCTCAGCCCGTCCGCGGTACCGCGGATCCGGCGCGTGCTCGAGCGGGAACGCTTCGACCTCCTCCACCTGCACGAGCCGATGACGCCGGCGATCTGCGTGGCCACGCTGGCGTTCGCCCGTACGCCGGTCGTGGCGACGTGGCACGCGTCGGGGCCGCTCGGCTGGATGAAGCTCGGGCTCCCGATGTGGGGCTTCCTGATGGACCGGATCGACTACCGGATCGCTGTCTCCGAGCCCGCTCGCCACTCGGTCTCGAGCTGGATTCCGGGCGAGTGGGAGATCGTCCCGAACGGGACGGTCATCCCGGATCACGCGGATCCGGGCGACCGCGACCACCGGATCCTGTTCGTGGGCCGGCACGAGCCGCGCAAAGGCCTCCACGTCCTCCTCCGTGCCTGGCCGCAGATCTACCGGCGGACAGGAGCCCGCCTACGTGTGATCGGCGCCGACCCGCTCGCCGTCCGTCTGCTCCTGGCGCGTGTCGGCGTGCCCGAGGACGGGATCGACATCGCGGGCTTCCTGAGCCAGGAGGACCTGACGCGTGAGCTGCTCGCCGCCAAGGCGATGGCGGCACCGTCCCTCGGTGGAGAGAGCTTCGGAATGGTGCTGACACGGGCGTTTGCCTGCGCGACTCCGGTGGTTGCTTCCGACATCGGCGGGTATCGGGAGGTGATCGAACCCGGAACCGGAGTCCTCGTCCCGCCCCACGACCCCGACGCGCTCGCCGACGCGCTCGTCGCGCTGCTCGAGGACGAGGAGCGGCGTCGGTCGATCGGGATCGCCGCCAGAGAGCAGGCGAAGGAGCGTTATTCCTGGGACCGGATCGCGCGGCGGCTCGTCGAGATCTACGAAGAGGTGGCCGGCCGTACGCAGGCGATGGCGGCGGCTTCGTGATGCTGCGCATCCCTTGGGGTATCTGGGTGCGCGTTGCGCTCATCGTCGCGGTCGCCGCCGGCGTGGCGGCCCTGCTCTGGTGGCGCGGCCCGGACTGGGGCACGATCCCGGATGCCTTCCAGGCCGTTCGCTGGTACTGGGTTCTGGTCGCCATCGGTTTCAACCTGCTGTCGATCGTCGTTCGCTCGTTGTCCTGGCAGACGGTGATCTCGCAGGCGATGCCTCCACCGCGGCCGCGCTTCCCGCTCGTGTTCTCGGCCTTCTGCGTGGGCCTGTTCGCGAACGCGGTGCTGCCCGGCCGGATCGGGGAGCTCGCCCGGGTCGCCGTCCTCACTCGCAAGACGCCGGCCCGAAAGGGCACGTGGGCGACACTCGTGGGGACGGTCTTCGCCCACCGGGTGTTCGACTTGATCCCGTCCATCTTGCTGATCGTCTACGTCCTGATCACGGCGAAGATCCCCGACTGGGCGATCACGAGCCTGATTGCGGTCGTGGCCGTCGGCTCAGCCCTCTTCCTGCTCGCCCTCGCGAGCGCACGCCGCCACCACAGGTCGGTGCTCGAAGAGGCGGGAACGCTAAAGCGTGTGGTGATCATGGCCCGCCAGGGCCTCGGCGTGATGCACGCGCCGTTCCACGCTGCGCTGGCGTGCTTTTTCCAGTGCCTCGGCTGGGTGTGCCAGTTCTTTGCCGTCTACACGGCGATGCGGGCCTTCCACATCCACGCGCCGTTGCCGGCCGCCGGGCTCGTGCTCGTGCTGATGAACGTCGCGACGATCTTCCCGTTGTGGCCGGGGAACATCGGCCTCACGCAGGCGGCGATCGCGCTTCCGCTCGTGCAGTACGGCGTCGAGTACGCGCGGGGGTTCGCGTTCGGGATCGGCCTGCAGGCGATCGAGGCGTCGGTCGGCGTCGGGGTCGGCCTCATCTTCCTCGGCCGCGAGGGTCTCTCCTTTGCGGTGCTGCGCCGGATGCCCGAGGTGACTGAGGCGGACGCCGGGGAACCGCCCGACGCGCACGAGCAGCGGGCGGAGACGTCACATGAACGCGCTCGCATCTCCGGCTAGCCTCAAGGGGGTCTTGGGTGCGGCGGACGCTGCGTCGGCGCTCGCCGAGGGGTTCCGAGCGGCAGGTGCCGAGGTGGTCGAGCTTCCGATCGCCGACGGCGGCAGCGGCACGGCCGAGGTGCTGGCGGGTGCCCTCGGCGGAGAGTGGCACGAGGCGACGGTCTCCGGCCCGCTCGGCCGGCCCGTCCCCGCGCGCTGGTTGTTGCTTCCGGACGGCACCGCCGTCGTCGAGTCCGCGGAGGCGATCGGGCTTGCCCGCCTGCGGGCGGACGAGCTCGACCCCATTCGGGCCTCGAGCCGGGGACTGGGCGAGCTGATCCACGCTGCGCTCGGCGCCGGGCCCGACGCGCTGCTCGTCTGCCTGGGAGACAGCGCGACCGTGGACGGAGGCGCGGGGGTGATGGAAGTGCTCGGCGGTTTCCCCGTGCCTGCGTGGGCCCTCTGCGACGTCCGCAATCCGCTGCTGGGCGAGCGCGGCGCTGCTGCCGTGTTCGCGCCGCAAAAGGGCGCTTCGCTCGAGCAGGTCGCGGAGCTCGAAGCCAGGCTGGCGGCCAGGCGAAGCCTCCGTCCGTTCGCAGACGTGCCCGGAGCAGGAGCAGCCGGAGGCCTCGGAGCGGCGATGGCTGCGCTCGGAGCAGAGCTCGTCCAGGGAGCAGAGCTCGTCCTCGAGCTGATCGCTTTTCGCGCGCGGGCCCGCCTGGCGGATCTCGTGGTCACCGGCGAGGGCACGCTCGACCGGAGCACGATGGAAGGGAAGGCTCCCGGAGCTGCCTTTCGCATCTGCTCTGAAGAATGCCTCCGCTGTGCCGTCTTCGGGGGCCGCCTTGAGGAAGAGCTCCCGGGGGCGGAGCTGTACGAGTTGAGCGGCGATCCCGCGCGGGCGCGTGCGGACCTCGTTGCGCTCGGCGAGCGGCTTGGCGGCGGCCTCTAGTCCGAGCGGGCGTCGCGAAGCTGCTTCGCGAGCGCCTGGAGCATCTTCCACGCAATGGAGGCGTTGCTCCCCACGAGCGGGCGGAACTCCCACGAGGTCAGGCCGTAGCAGCGCATGTCGGTCTCGGCGGTGATGGTGGCGGTTCGCGTGCCCTCGTCGATCAGCGCGAGCTCGCCGAAGTAGTTGCCCGGCTTGAGGCGGGCACGCTCCTCGCCGCGCAGCGTCACCTTGGCCTCGCCCTCGTCGATCACGAAGAAGCCGATGCCTCCGGAGCCTTCGCTCGCCACCGTGTCACCGGCCTTGAACGTGCGCTCCTTGAACGACGACGCCAGCGACTGCAGCTCCTTCCGATCCAGGCCGTCGAAGAGCGGCACGCGCATGAGCTGTTCGATCGTGGCCGGCATCGGCCCGGATTCTATAACCACGGGGAACCTCATGGTTCCCCCGTGAGCCCCTCCTTCACGCCTGGCCTCGGTCCAACGCTCCTTGGGCTGCGCTCGGGCGAAGCCTGGCTCCGCCCGCTTACAGTTGCTCTTGAGCCGGCTCCGAGACAGTTGGGCCGGCGGCAGCCTCCGCGCGTTTGGCGAGTTCTTCGATCTCGCCTTCGGCTGTGTCCAGCTTCGTACGGCAGAAGTTGTAGAGCTCCTCTCCGCGCTGCCAGAGCGCGATCGCCTCGTCCAGGCTGGCGTGGCCGCTCTCCAGGCGCTCGACGATCTGCTCCAGCTCCCGCTGGGCGGACTCGAAGGTGAGCTCGCCGTCGCTCAGCGCGTCGCCTCAACCCGGGCCGCGAACCCGCCCTGGGCGATAAGCACGGGGGAACCCATGGTTCCCCCGTGGGCCCCCTCCTTCACGCCTGGCCTCGGTCCAACGCTCCTTGGGCTGCGCTCGGGCGAAGCCCGGCTTCGCCCACCTACGACCGCGCGTGCTCCTCCGAATCGCCTGGCGCAGAAGGTGAGCTCAGCCTCCCTCAACGCGTTTCCTCGACCTCGGCCGAGAACCCGCCCTGGGCGAGCTCGACGTCCACGGAGTCCCCCGACGTGAGCGCGGCCGATGCACGCACGATCCCGTCTTTCGACCGGACGATCGCGTACCCCCGCTCGAGTGTGGCGCGCGGCGAGAGTGCCCGCAGCCGGCCACCCACCTGCTCGAGGTGGGCGCGCCTGCGCTCGACGAGCAGAGCCGGGCCTCTGCGCAGCCGGCCGTGCGTGAGCGAGAGGTTCTGCCGCTCGCGCTCGAGAATCCTGCGGGCGCCGCGCCCGAGCGCGGTCCGGCGACGCGCGAGCCCCTCGAGGAGCTCGCGGAGGTCGGGAACGACCAGGCGGGCGGCGGCCGTCGGCGTCGAGGCCCGGACGTCGGCCGCGAGATCGCACAGCGGCGTGTCCTGCTCGTGCCCGACGGCCGAGACGACCGGCACAGGGCAGTCGGTGACCGCGCGGACGAGACGCTCGTCGCTGAAGGGCAGCAAGGCCTCGAAGCTTCCGCCGCCGCGGGCAAGCACGATCACGTCCACGCCGGGGGCGCCGCAGAGCCGGTCCATCGCGTCGATGATCGCGGGTGCGGCCCGCGGTCCTTGGACGTAGGTCTCGGCGACGAGGACGCGCGCGGGCGGGAAGCGGGCTGTGATCGCCGTGAGGACGTCGCGCTTGGCGGCCGCGTCGTTGCCGGTGACGAGCCCGATTCTTCTCGGCAGGAGGGGTAATGGGCGTTTGCGCTCGGCCGCGAACAGTCCCTCTGCGGCCAGCTTCTTCTTCAGGCGCTCGAGCGCTGCAAGGTGAGCGCCGAGCCCGAACCGTTCGATCGTGAGGGCGCGCAGGCGAAGGTCTCCGCGGGCCTCGAACAGCTCGGGGCGGCCGTAGACGTGGACGCGCTCGCCGTTGGCGAGATCGAGCCGCAGGCCGTCGAACTGGCTGCGGCTCATCGTGACCCCGAGGCAGACCCCGCTGTCCGGATCCTTGAGGGTGAAGAAGACGCTCTGCCAGCGCTCCTGGCGCCGCAGCTCCGTGATCTCTCCTTCGACCCAGACGGTGGGGAGCCGGGCGAGCCAGGATCCGATTCCGCGGTTGAAGGCCGCGACGGTGTAGACCTTCCGGTCGCCGTAGTCGATCGCTTCGATCTTCACGCTTTGGAGCATGCCACGGGGGGGTGAGTCCTGAGCGCGCTTTCGGGGGGTCCGCCGCGCTTCGAGGCGCACCCCGCCTAACCCTGGGGGCTACAGGGTCCCTCCCGCACTCCGCTGCGAGCGTAGCCGCCGCAGCCCTGCGCAGGTGAGACGAAATCGTGAAAAGTTCGCGCTTAGAGCAGGATCGCGGCGGCGACCGCGTGATCGCATCCACGGGAGACGAGATCGACGGCCCGATGGAGGTCTGCCTCGCTCCCCGCCAGCTTCTCGGCCAGTGGAAGCGGATACCCCGCCTGGATCAAAACGTGCAGGCGCCAGCTCTCGACCTTCGACCTCTCGGTCTCGTAATGCACTTCTATGGTTTCGGTCATCTCGCTCATGGGTGCCCTGGTTCGTTCTCTCCTAGACGAACCCTCCCCCCAGAAGTTGGAGGAGAAACGTATCAACGCGCCCGGAGCGCGCTTCCAGGGCGGAGCTCAGCCGCGCCGAGGGCCTCGTCGATACGTCGCGAAAGCTCGTGGAGCCGGGCCTCGAGAACGCCGCGTTCGGCTTCCGTATCGGCCTCGAGCGACTCAAGGCGGCGGCGAAGCTCCGACTCGGCCTCGCTCAGCCGCCGTGCGAGCGCCGCGAGAATCTCCTCTCGGCGCCGGTTGAGCGCAGCCTCGGTCTCGCCGAGTCGCTTTTCGAGCCGCTGTGCGCCCGTGTCTCCCACGCGGGCAAGTTGCTCCGCCAGCACTGACTCCGCCTCTCGCACGAACATGGCCGTGGCGCGCTCCAGCTCCCGGCCCAGCCGGCTCGCGGCGTCCTCTCGCGCCGCCCTGATTGCGGTCTCGAACTGCTGCTCCGCGGCCTCGGCATACCGCTCGCCTGCACGCTCGACGACCCGCGCCAGCTTGTCGAGCTGCCGGCGCTCGATATCGCCGAAGCTTCCCTTGATCCGCTGAACCGCTTCGGCCTCCTCGTGCTCGATCTGCTCCCTCAGCTCGCGTTCCCGCCGGCGAAGGCGCTCCGAGACCTCGTGCAGCGCGCGCCTGCGTTCCGCGGCGTGCTCCTCGAGCTCGGTCTTCGCAGCGACGACAGCGTTGTCGGCCGCCTGCGTCAGCTCGGCGCGAAGCTTGACGACCGCCGCCCGCTGCTCCTCGCTCGTCGCGTCGAGCCGGCGGCCGTCGGTCTCGATTCGCTTGTGAGCGTCTGCGACGAGCTGCTTCTGGCGTTCCGACAGTCGTGTGGCTTCGGTCTTCAGCGTCTGCTGGATCTGGTCCAGGTCTGCCGACCACTCCGCCAGCCGGTGCTCGACCCGTTGCTGGGCCTGCGCCAGGGCCTCGGCCAGCTCGCCGCGAGCCTGCTGTTCCCGCTCGGCCAGCAGCCGGTGACGCTCGGCTGCGATCTTTCGCTCCTCCTCGACGAGCAATGAGCTCGCGTCTGCGCGCGCGCGGGCAAGCGTCAGTGCGAGCTCTGCGGACCGCTGCTCCGATTCTGCGGAGATCAGGGCCGACAATCGAGCTTCCGCCTGCACGATCTCCTCTTCGACCCTGCGGCGGCGGGCGAGCGCCTCCGTCAGCACGGTTGCTCCGATCTCCGCGACCGCGCACAGCGAAAGACCCGCTGCGGCCGCCCCGAGGTCGAGGCCGGGATCGAGGGCGAAGAGGGCCCATCCCGCCGCCGCGGCCGCTCCGAGGGCTGCGGCGAGCCCGAGCGGGATCGTCCGCGGAACCGGCCGGAACAGCGTGACCGCGATCGAGGCCGCCACGACGACCGCTCCTCCTGCGAAAACGGCTTGGAGAATGGTCTCGCTCGTCACGACATCAGCCTACTCTCATGCGTGGAGAAGGATGAGCGCGAGGGCCAGGGCCGTCGTGGCGCCCACCAGGATCTGCAGAGCGCTCTCCGGAGCGCGGATGAGTGTCTCCGCGTCGATCGCCTCTCGCGTGCCGTCCTTCAGCTCGATCGTGCCCGAGACGGTGCTCACCCGCCTCCGCATCAGACGCACGGGCGTCGAGAGCCGTTGCTGTGCGAGGCTCAGCAGGAAGGCATAGGCGGCCGCCAGGAGCGCCTCGATGCGGATGCGCTCGGCCGTCGCGAAGTACCCGGTCAGGGCGGGAAATGCTCCCCAGGCGACGGCGAACCAGAACGGCCCGTGGAAGCGGCCCCCGAACAGCTCGAGGTTGTAGACGACGACGATCAACGCGCCGAAGACGACGAAGGCGAGCAGCCAGAGGTCGTAGAGAACAGCGCCCGCGATCCCCATCCCGACCGCGGCGCCGATCGAGAGCGCGCCGAGCGCGCCCAGCACCGGCCTCGGGATCCTGGTCTGGAGCGGCCTTCCCATCAGCTCGTCGAGCGCGTGCGCGCCGACCCCGACGGCGAGGAAGAAAGCCACTAGCGTCGCTCCGAACCGGCTCCAGCGAAACTCCGGAGCGAGCCCGGCGCCGATCGCCACGTAGCTCAGATGCCAGAGCGTGTAGGGCGGATGGAGCAGCGTGATGTAGTCGCGCCAGCCCCCCGACCTCAACGCGTAGAAGGCCGGCCTTGCCTCTGCGGTCACGCTCGGCGCCCCCAGATCACGACTCCGCCGCCGAGGCTGAGCCGTCTCACGCGCACCTCCGCGACACCCGCCTCCCGCCAGAGCGCAAGCTGCCGGTCGAGCGGGAGCCGTGCGTAGAAGCTGCGGATGCTCCCGCGCAGGAAGCCCCCGACCTCCTGCCAGTCCGGGCCGATCACCCGGCCCGCGAGCGGCAGGCCGACGCCCGTGTAGAGCTCCCACAGCGCACGCGGGAGTGCGGCCTCGGGGATGCCGAACTCGAGCGAGGCCATCGTTCCCCCCGCCCGGACGACCCGCGCGAGCTCCTTCAGCGTTGCTCCAGGATCGTTGACGTAGCGGAGGAGATAGGTGACGGTGAGGGCATCGAACTGGCCGTCCTCGAATGGGAGTGCCTCCGCGTGACCCTCGACCAGCCGGATTTGCCGCGTGCTCGCGGTGAACGCGATCCGGCGGCGGGCTTCGGAGAGCATCTCCGGGCTCTGGTCGACCCCGACGACCGAGCAGCCCCAGCGGCGCACGAGCTCGATTGCGACCGCACCGGTCCCGGTGGCGACATCCAGGACGACGTGTTCGGGCCGGGCCTCGACGCGATCGACGAGGAAGCGCCGCCAGCGCGGATCCTGACCGAGCGAGAGCAGCCGTGCATAGCGGTCGTAGGTCGGCCCGAGCGGCGCGAACAGCGCTCGCGCCTCCCGGGTGCGAGGCGAGACGGCCTCCGCCATCGAAGGCGAGTCTATGCTGCGCGCGTGTCCCTGAGCGACGAGCTGGAGCGGGTCGCGCGGGCCGCTGCGGCCTTTGCGGAGGCAGGCGAGCAGCTGTCCGGGGTACTGGTCACCGAGCCGCGGGAGGGGACTCGGGTCTATCTCTGCGCGTTCGAAGCCCCCGGAGCGCGTCGAAGCTGGATCGTCCTCGGCGAGGACGGCAACCCGGTTGTCAGCAGAAGCCTGGTTCGAGACGCTGCTTCGATCGCCGCGTTGTGCGAGGTGGCAGAAGAGACCGCGGGCGGCGACGACCTCGACGAGCTGAGCTCCCGCCTCGTCGCGGTGCGCCTGACCGAGAGCCCGCCGGGGATCGAGGAGGCCGAGGAGGCCGTCCTCGAGCTGCAGCGGACGATCGGCGCGCCGCCGCGCGTTGCGTCTCCAGGGCACCTCGATCGAGTCGGGCTCGCGACGCGGCGTCTCGAGCAGGCACTCGGCGAGGGCGGCTCGCCGTTCGCGGAGGGGATGAAGGTCGCGATGCAGTCGGTCGAAGAGCTTGCGGCCGAGGTCGAGGCGAACTACAAGGGAGCGCTCGGGTAGTGCTTCCCGAGGGGTCGCTCGAGGGGAGGGTTGCCCTCGTCACCGGCGGAGGCACCGGCCTTGGGAAGGCGACGGCGCTGGAGCTTGCCCGCCTGGGAGCCGCCGTCGCGGTGATGGGCCGGCGGCCCGAGCCGCTCGAGGAGACCGTGGCCGAGATCGGCGAGCGCGCGGTCGCGGTTCCCGGCGACGTGCGCGAGCCGGAGCAGGTGGAGGCGGCTTTCGACGCGGCCGAGGCGGCGCTCGGGCCCGTGACGACCCTCGTCAACAACGCTGCGGGGAACTTCCCGATCCGGGCCGAGGATCTCTCCCCGAACGGATGGCGGGCGGTCGTCGGAATCGTCCTCGACGGCACGTTTCTGTGCTCGCGCGAGCTAGGCCGGCGCCTGATCGAACGCGAGGCCGGAGGAGAGATCGTCAATCTCGTGGCCACGTACGCGTGGACCGGGGGGCCGGGGACGGTGCACTCGGCCGCCGCGAAGGCCGGCGTGGTGAACCTGACTCGGACGCTCGCGGTCGAGTGGGGACCGCAAGGGATCCGCGTCAACGCGATCGCCCCGGGCCCGGTGGACACCCCGCAGAGCCGCGAGCGTCTGTGGCCCGACGAGGGGATCCGCCAAGCGCTCCTCGCGAAGGTGCCGCTCGGGCGCTTCGGCGAGCCGGAGGAGATCGCGAACGCGTGCGCCTATCTCGTCTCCGACTACGCCTCCTACATCACGGGGGCCGTGCTCACCATCGACGGCGGTGCCTGGCTCGAGAAGGGAATGTTTGGCATGATCGGCTCGTGAACCGAGCAGCCCGGGTCGCGCTCGCTGCCGCAATCGTCCTGCTGATCTGTGCCTGCGGCTCGTCCGGTGGCTCATCCGGGAAAGCCGAAAACGGTCCCCTCGCGTTAAGTGTCGACCATTCCCAGGCAGGCAAGACCGGTATCTATCGCCGTGATCCAAGCGGCGCCCTTCGCCAGGTCACCTCTCCGGAGGAAGGTCTTCGCGACCTCTACCCGACGTGGTCGCATGACGGCAAGCGAATCGCGTTCTTGCGCGAATCGCGTGAGCTGGAAAAGGGTTCGGCGCGGCTCTTCGTCGTCAACGGCGACGGAAGCGACGCTCACCAGGTGGGAGACGTCGTGGCGTTGAGCACCCAGATCGGCTGGGCGCCCGATGACGACGCGTTCGTGTACGTAGGGACCAACAACAGGATCTGGACGGTGAAATCCGACGGAACCGTGCAAGCGCAGGTCTACGGCGAGGAGGCTAGCGATCCGGCCTGGTCGCCGGATGGGGAGCGGATCGTCTTCGCGCGCGGCGGGCATGGGTTGACGTCGATCGACGCGGACGGCGGCAACGTCCGTGAGATCACCCATCCGAAGCAGCCGCCACATGCGCTTCTCCCCAACAGCCAGGTCCACCCCGCCTGGTCCGGGCGACGGATCGCGTTCGTGCAAAAGGTCTGGATTCCGTCGTCGAAAACTCTTCTCTCTCCGACCACCATCGAGATCGTCAACGCGGACGGAACGGGACAGCGGACGTTGACGAAGGTCTACGACGAGTTTGGGGTCCAGCTCGCCTGGTCGCCGGACGGGCGCTCGATCGCATTCACCGATATCCGCGACTCTGAGACCGGCGTCTGGGTCGTCCCGAGCAGCGGGGGCCAGCCGCGTGGGTTGCTCCTGGGTGGTGTGTACTACACGCCGAGCTGGGGACCTGCGGGCCCATAAGCTAAGACGATGGAAGGCTTTCCGTTCGGGAGCGATCCGGAGGACCTGATGCGTGGCATCCGCGAGTTCGCTGCGCAGCAGGCTGAGTCGGTCGCGGAGGCGCAGCGCGAGCAGTTCGCGACGCTGACGCTGAGCACCGCGGTCGAGCTCACGGGTGCGGCGCTGAAGCGGATGGAGGTCGCCGGCACGGTGGACGAGCAGGCGCTCGCTTTGCGAGACGCGATGCGCGTCCTCTTCCCCGAGGCGGTGGCGCTCGTCAGCGCCGCCCGCCAGGGCTTCATGCGCGAGAGCGGCTGATCCGGGTCCGCGCGGCTAGCGCCGCTCGTCCCGCGGCTTGAGAATCCCCTGCTCCGCACCCCACTGACGCTGCCCGGTGATGCTGCTGTCCGTGTACTGCTCCTCCCGCTCAGATTCGACGAGGCGGAGCGACCGACGGAAAGCCTGCGCCTCATCGAGAGAGGCGAACTCGCGCCGCTGCTCTATGCCAAGTTCGTCGAAAAACGGGACGACGTATCGGCTCCCGGAGCTGAAGACTCCGCGGTGCCGCGTGTGCTTGAGGGCAATTCCTGCGTCGCCCAACGCTTTCTGCGCCTTCGCCAAGCGATCTTGGAGCTCGTATGCGGCGGCCCGCGCGCGCCCGCCGAAGGTTTCCAGGTCCGCCAGGATTGTGTCGGCTTGCTTGCCCGCATGACCGTTCGTGATGCACGCGCGAAGCTCGTCGATGCTCCGCTCCGTCTCCGCTGCCAGGCTCGCGGTTCGCTCGCGCTCCTCGACGAGGTCATCGAGAAGCCGCAAACGACTCTCGAGAGCGTCCGCTTCGGCAGTGGCGCGTCGCGATATGACGCCCATCTCCCGGTACTCGTCGAGACGGCGCAGAAGTAGCTTGCGGTCCATCCCCCCGAGATAGCGGTCGCAGTCCACCGCCGACCGGCCGAGGATGAAGAGATCGCGACCGAGCTCCTCCAGCGCGGTCCGCACCGAAGCCGGAGCGGCAGCCAGCAGGGCCCGTACCTCCCAGCCGAGGTCGGCGAACCCGCGGTGCTTTGGCCATAGGCGCTTCCCGACTCTTGCGACGAGGCGTCCCCTTCCGGCGGAGACGGCATCGTGGGCCGAGGCGCCGAGCTCTCGCTCACGACCGAGGAACGGGCTTGCGTCGGCCTCCTGCCGATCGAGATCTTTGAGGGACGGAAACGACGAGCGGAGGTCTGGCGCAACAAGCTGAAAGATCCGCTCGTGCCGCGGGAGGTCCTTGAGCCGGTGCTCACCGAGGTCTTCGAGGAAGGTTCCGGCTGGCCTGGCCTCTCCGGCGAGTTCGCGCGTCGTCCGGGAGAGGAGGACTTGACCTCCGTGCGCGGCCGAGCAGATCCGGGCGGCTCGGTGCACGTCGAGGCCGAGGTAACCCTCGTCGCCGATTGCCGGTTCCCCAAGTGTGGATTCCCATTCGCGCACGAAGCTCTGCCCCCTCGGGCCACTTCTCCCGGGTGAGGCTACGCTGCACGTCGACTGCCGCCTCGAGCGCGTCTCCCGCCCGCGCGAAGGCAACGAAGAACGAATCGCCCTGAGTATCGATCTCGCGACCTCCCGCGGTCTCGATTGCAGCGCGGATGAGCCGGCGAAAGGTCGCGAGCACCTCCCCATACCGGTCTCCAAGCTTTCGGACGAGCAAAGTCGACCCTTCGACGTCAGCGAAGAGGAGGGTGACCGTGCCGGTCGGCAAATCGACCAAGTGATCAGTCTAGTCCCGATTGACTCTCCGATCTCAGCGCGTTCCATACAATCGCGCGGCCTGTGTCCAACGTGCTCGATCGGGCGATCGTCCGCATGCTGCCGGCGGTTCCGAAGCCGATCGTCCGCATGATCTCCGGCCGTTACGTCGCCGGCTCGACGCTCGAGGATGCCTGCCGCGTCGTTGCGGAGCTCAACCGGGCGGGGAAGATGGCCACTATCGACGTGCTCGGTGAGGAGCACGAGACTCCGGAGCAGGCACGCGCGGTCGTCGACGAGTACGACGCCGTCTTCGACACGATCGATCGCGAGGGGCTCGACTCGAACGTCAGCGTCAAGCTGACTGCGCTCGGGCTCAAGCTCTCGTACGGGCTCTGCCTCGGGAACGCGGAGGCCGTCGTCCGGCACGCCGCCGAGAGCGGCAACTTCGTCCGCATCGACATGGAGGACTCGAGCTGGACGAGCGACACGCTCCGCATCTACCGCACGTTGCGGGAGCGGGGCTACGACAACGTGGGCGTCGTGCTGCAGTCGCGGCTCCGCCGCACGATTCGCGACATCCGAGCCCTCTCCGACCTGAGGCCGAACGTGCGGCTCTGCAAGGGCATCTACCTCGAGCCACCGCTGGTCGCGTACCAGGATTTCCAGGAGATCCGGGACAACTTCGTGGCCGCGCTGCGGATACTGCTGGCCCAGGGCTCGTACGTCGGGATCGCGACGCACGACGAATGGCTGATCCAGCAAAGCCTCTCGCTCGTCGAGGAGCGCGGCTTGGAGCGCGATGAGTACGAGTTCCAGATGCTGCTCGGCGTCCGCGAGTTGCGCGGCGACGGGCTCGTCCGCGACGGCCATCATCTGCGCATCTACGCTCCGTTCGGCAAGCACTGGTACGCGTACTCGCTGCGCCGGTTGCAGGAGAACCCGAAGATCGCGGGCTACATTGCGGCCGACACGCTCGGGCGGCTCATTTCCAACGGCCGCCGATGATCTGGGCGGAGGCCGAGGACTCTCGCGTCGTCGACGCCGACGGCCGCGAGTACATCGACCTCTCCGGGGGGTTCGGCGTCGCCGCCCTCGGCCACCGGAATCCGAAGATCCAGGCTGCGATTGCCGGGCAGAAGGTCGTCCACGCGCTCGGTGACCTGGCCGAGGCCGAGGTCACCGTCACGCTTCGCAAGCGGCTCGGCCGGCCTGCCAAGCTCGGCGTGACGGGAGAGGATGCCGTCGAGATCGCACTGCGAACCGCGCTGCTTGCCACCGGCAAGCCCGGCATCGTCGCGTTCGAGGGCGCCTACCACGGAACCGGACTGCTCGCCCTCGCCGCGACCGGGTTCGATCGCTTCCGCTCGCCGTTCGCCGCTTGGCTGCCAGGCCCGGTCTACCGCCGCCCCTACGGCGAAGATCCCGGGCCGCTGCCTGCGGATGCCGGGTGCGTGATCGTCGAGCCCGTGCAGGGAAGGGGAGGAGCACGCGTTCCGCCTGACCGGTTCCTCGACTCGCTCCGTGAGCGCTGCGACGAGGCCGGAGCCCTGCTCGTCGCCGACGAGATCTACTGCGGGCTCGGACGGACCGGCGTGATGTGGCGCTCGGAGGGGCTCGCGGACGTGATCTGCACCGGAAAGGCGCTCGGCGGAGGTCTTCCGCTCTCGGCGGCGCTCTTCCGTCCGGGGCTCGAGCAGGTCTGGGAGCGAGGCCCCGAGGACGTCTACACGCACACGCACACGGGCAACCCGCTCGCGTGCGCGGCTGCGCTCGTCGTGCTCGACGAGGTTCCGAAGCTGCTCGACCGCGTGGCCGAGGCGGGGGCGCGCTTCGAACGGGCCGGCTGGCACGGCGCCGGGCTGATGCGCGCGCGGAAGGGCGACGCGGACCAGGCGCTCGGCAGGGGCGTGATCGTCGTCCCGGCCGGCGAGGACGGCTCCCTGATCTCGGCGACGCCGCCGCTGACGATCTCCGACGAGGAGATCGCCGAGGCCTTCAGGCGCTTGGATGGCAGTGACTGACTTCTACCCCGAGACCGACCCCCACGACCACGGCATGCTGGACGTGGGCGACGGGAACGCCGTCTACTGGGAGGAGTGCGGCAACCCGGATGGCAAGCCGGCGGTGGTCCTGCACGGCGGTCCCGGGTCGGGCTGCATGCCGGCGTTCCGCCGGCTCTTTCCGACGGCGTACCGTCTCGTCCTGTTCGACCAGCGGAACTGTGGGCGGAGCACGCCGCACGCGAGCAAGCCGCACACGAGCCTCGCAGCGAACAAGACCGCCGGCCTGATCGACGACATCGAGCTCCTGCGCGAGCACCTCGACATCGAACGCTGGCTGGTCTTCGGCGGGTCATGGGGGAGCACTCTCGCGCTCGCCTACGCGGAGGCGCATCCGACCCGTGTCAGCGAGATGATCCTGTTCGGGGTCACGACCGGGCGCCATACCGAGTTCGACTGGACGTTCCGGGGCGGCCTCGCGCGCTTCTTCCCGGAGCAGTGGGAGCGCTTGCTGGCTTCGGTGCCCGCCGGCGAGCGCGGCGGAGACATCGTCGACGCGTACTACCGGCTCCTCAACGATCCCGACCCGAGCACCCGCGAGCAAGCCGCCGAAGCGTGGTGCCTATGGGAGTCGGCGACGCCGTTGTGGCCGCCCAGAAGCGGGATGGCGGAGAGGTTCAGGAATCGCGAGACTACGCGCTGGCGTTCGCGCGCATCGTGACGCACTACGTCCGCCACAACGCGTGGCTGGAAGACGGCGCTCTTCTGCGCGGCGCGGGGGCGCTGGCCGAGACGCCCGGCATCCTCGTGAACGGACGGTTCGACTTCCAGGCGCCGATTGCGAACGCATGGGAGCTGAAGCGCGTATGGCCGCGCGCCGAGCTCGTGATCGTCGACGACGCAGGGCACGGCGTGGACGCCAACATCAGCCGCGAGCTCGTCCGCGCGACCGACCGCTTCGCTTAGATCAATAGGGAGGCGGGCCCGCCGGCGGGCCGGGCGGGACTTCTTCTTCCTCGACGACGTACTGGCCGCGCCGCCAGGGCGCGTACCGGCGCGGGACATTAAGCGCCGCGGGACGCGTAGGCCGTGCGCCTGAAGTAGCCGGGCCCCAACCACGACTCCCAGAAGAACATCGTGAGCAGGAATCCGATCGCGCCCACGATCATGAGGACGATCCCGACGACGTCGAGGTTGATGCTGCTCGACCGGTCGTGGACACCCCAGGTGAGGATGGCGCCGACGGCCATGATCAACAGGCTGACGATGAATCCCATGCCGTCCGCATACCCGCGCTTCCGAGAGTGAATCTTCTAGGTAAACCAGCTCTTTGCCGTCGAGCTCGTGGTGAAGAACTTGAGCAGCAGTCCGGCCACCTTCTGGGCGCCGCTCGTCGGTGACGGATGAGTTCCGTCCGCGCGGACATCGGCGCACGTCCACACCAGGCCGTCGCTTCGGCCCTTCGTGCCGTCGGTCCAGAGATATGGGCCCCAGGCGAGCCAGGGCCGGCTCTTCAGCTTGTTCTGGACCCGCTCCTGCGCGAGCCACTTGACGGCGAATCCGCTCTGGTAGGCATAGGGCTCCGGGTTCAGCGTCGTGGTCGCGTAGCCCGCGTACGTGCGGCTCGACAGGTAGACGAGCCGGAGGTTGGGAAAGCGGTCGTGCATGACCGCGACGATCTGGCGGAGATCGGCCTGCAGCCGCTTGGCATCCGCGGGGAACTGCTCGGTGGGACGCGCGATCGCCTCCTTGAGCCACACCACCTGCACCTGGCTTCTCGTCACGCCCGAGCGTTCGAGGCGCTGGTCGACGACGTTCCAGTAGCGCGCGCCTGCGTCCTTCACGATCTCGGCGTCCTGCCCGCCCTGGGCGCCGTCCACGATCACGAGGCTCGCGCTCTTGCGCGCGTCGGCGTCGGCTTCGCGCTTGAACTCCGAGAACTCCATCGTCGTGTTCGACATCCCGACCGAGAGCAGCACGACCTTGCCGCCTGCCGCGGACTTGCCTAACGCATCCCTCGGCTTGACGAGCTTCGCCTGGGCGAGCCCCTGCTTCAGGTACGCCTTCGACGGCGCGTTCTTTCCGGCGGCGTAGAGGCCGCCCTGGTGGCTCTGGTAGCGGCCCGTCCTCAGGTCGCTCAGGGGAGTGAAGCCGACCGATGTCCGCGAGCAGTTGGCGGAGGAGGCAGAGTGGCCGGTGGTCGCAACGACGGCGGCGGTGAGAACGAGCAGGAGGAGCGCGAGCGTCCGCATGGCCCAAAGCATCACAACCCCCTGTGAGGATCGCACTAGGGCGCAGTAAGGATTGCGTTAGGCCGCTCCGCTTGCGCGACGCCGTGGAGGCGGGCTTCGCTCGCCTCCACTCACTCACGTTGTCCCCAGGCCCTCCGCCGAAAATCGCGATGCCCGCGCGCAGCGCGGGCGGATTTTCGGCGGCTACTACGCGAGTAGCGAGAAGCCGCCGTCCACGATCATCGTTTGGCCCCGGATCATCTCGGCCGCCGGAGAGCAGAGGAAGGCCACCGCGTCCGCGACGTCGCCCGGCTCCACCATCCGGCCGGCCGGCGTGCGCTTGCGGGCCGCCTCGAGCATCTGCTCCCGGTTCGGGAAGTAGTCCAGCGCCTCCGTCTCGACCACTCCGGCCGAGACTGCGTTGACGCGGATCCCGCGCGGGGCCAGCTCGACCGCGAGGTAGCGGACAAGCGACTCGAGCGCTGCCTTGGAGGTCCCGACCAGGACGTAGTTCTCGAGGACGCGTGACGCCCCGAGGCTCGAGATTCCCACGATCGAGGAGCCCGCGGGCATCGAGGGCACCGCCCCGCGCGCGAGCGAGAGGAGCGCGCGCGCGTTCGCCGCGAGCGTCCAGTCCCAGTGCTTGTCCTCCACCTCGAGGGCCGGACGGATGACCCCTGTCGCAGCGTTGTGGACGAGCGCATCGAGCGCACCGAGCTCTGCAACCTGCTGCAGGACGCGGTCGCTGGTCACGTTCCCGCGCACGAGCACCGGCTCCGCTCCGAGTGCGCGCAGCTCCTCGGCGGTCTCCTCGGCCGCCTTGTCGTTCCGGAGGTACCCGATCGCCACGCGCGCAGCGCCCAGCCCGGCGAAGCGCAGGGCGATCGCCTTGCCGATCCCGCGAGAGCCGCCCGTCACGAGAACCGATCGACCCTCAAAGCGGAAGGGCTGCCTCCCGCCAGGGGAGCTCATGCGTCAAATCCTCCCGAGCGAAGCGAAGGGACTAGCTCTCCACCCGGAAAATGCGCCAGCATTTTTCGGGTCAAGGCAGCGGGTCGTAGGCGGGCGCGGAGCTCGGGATCTCTTCCCAGCCGATCCGTTCTCTCGGCCCCGGCGGCCCCTCCTCGGCCTTCGACGAGGCGTGACCCAGCCGGTCGAGCAGCTCCATCTTCTCCTCCCCGTACCGGCGCACCTCGTGGTCCTCGGGGAGATCGCAGATCAGCTCGCGAACCCGTGCCCGCAGCTGGTACGCGAAGTGCGGGGTCGCCGGCCCGACCAGCGCGTCGATGTCGTCCTTCGTCGGCTCCGCCACACCGGAAGAGTAACCGGCGCCTGCGGGTAGTCTCGGGACGTGGCTCGGCTCGCGACTCCGGTGCGCCTGAGACCGACCACACAGCCGGACCGAGCCCGCCACGGAGGCCGTGGAGCAGACCTGATGCTGATCGCGACGATCGTGATCTGGGCGCTCAACTTCACGGTTACGCGGTACGTGCTCCAGCACGGATTCGAGCCGCTCGCGTACTCGAGCGTGCGCTACGGGATCGCGGCAACGCTGTTCGCGGCCTTCACTTACGGGTACGAGGGCTCGTTCCGCGTCCGTCGGCGTGACGTCGTGCTGCTGGTCGGGGCCGCGGCCGTGGGCATCTGGCTGAACCAGCTCAGCTACGTGTACGCGATCAAGTTCACGAACGCCTCGACGACGGCGCTGATCCTCGGGACGACGCCGATCTTCGCAGCGCTGATCGCGTTCGCATTCGGGCTCGAGCGGGTCTCGAAGTGGTTCTGGGCGGCAACGGTCGTCTCCTTTGCCGGCGTTGCGCTCGTTGCGGCCGGCTCCGGAGGTGTCTCGGGCGACGTGAAAGGGGATCTGCTCGGAGTGGCAACGGCCGCCACCTGGGCCGCCTACTCGGTCGCGATCGCGCCGCTGATGCGGCGCTATTCGCCCTACCGGATCAGTGCGATCGTGCTCGTGATCGGCTGGCTGGCCGTTGCCGCGACGGGATCGCACCAGCTGGCGACCCAGAACTTCCACCTCTCATGGGAGGTCTGGGCACTGCTCGCCTTCGCGGTGGTGGGGCCGCTCGTGCTGACGAACATTCTCTGGTTCAAGGCGGTCGACCGGGTCGGGCCGTCGCACGCGACGCTGTTCGCGAACCTGCAGCCGTTCATCGCGGTCGTCTTCGCCGTGCTGCTGCTCTCCGAGCACATTTCCTGGCTCCAGGGAGTGGGGGGTGTCGCGATCGGCATCGGGATCCTCATGGCCAGGCGGCGCAGAGAGGAAGCGATCGGCCCGTGAGCCTGCGCGCCCGGCTCGCCCGCAAGCCGCCCGGGTATCGCTTCACGATCGGGCGCGTCCTCGCCATCTACGCGGGGCTGATGACCGCCCTTTTGCTGGCGGCGATCGACCAGACCGTGGTCGCCACTGCGCTGCCGCGGATCGTGAGCGACATCGGCGGCCTGACGAGCTACTCGTGGGTCGTGACCTCGTACATGCTCGCGAGCACGATCACCGTGCCGCTCTACGGGAAGCTCAGCGACGTCCACGGCCGCCGCACCCTCTTCTTCGTCGCGATCTCGATCTTCCTCGTCGGCTCCGTGCTCTGCGGGATCGCCCAGAACATGACTCAGCTCGTCCTCTTCCGGGCGGTCCAGGGCCTCGGCGCCGGCGGGCTGTTCCCGCTCGCGCTCTCAACCGTCGCGGTCGTTGTCCCGCCGCGCGACCGCGGCCGGTACCAGGGACTGATCGGAGCCGCCTTCGCCGCCGCTTCGATCATCGGTCCCGCGCTCGGCGGCCTGATCGTCGACCACGCCAGCTGGCGCTGGATCTTCTACATCAACCTGCCCGTCGGGGCGCTCGCCCTTGTGGTTGTCGGCGTGACCATGCCGAAGCGCACGGAGAAGCGCGAGCACTCGATCGACTACCGAGGCGCCGCCCTGCTTGCGGCCGGAACGACGTCGCTGCTGCTCGGGCTGGTCTGGGCGGGACGCCAGTACGCGTGGGGGTCGGCGCACGTGCTCGTCGCCTCCGCCGTAGCTGTGGTTCTGCTCGCGCTGTTCGGGCTCGTCGAGCACCGCGTGAAGGAGCCGATCCTTCCCTTCGACCTCCTCCGCCGGCGCACGGTGGCGTCGGGGGTGGTCGCCGTCACGCTGGTAGGGATGGCGATGTTCGGGACGATTGCGTTCGTTCCGCTGTTCGTGCAGGGCGTGATCGGGACCTCCGCCACCTCCTCGGGAGTCGTCCTCACCCCGTTCATGCTCGGCGCTGTCGGGATGAGCATCCTGTCGGGCCAGTGGGTGTCGCGGACGGGCCACTACCGGCCGAACGCGCTCGTCGGGCCGGTCGTGCTCGGCGTCGGCCTGTTCCTGCTGTCGCGGATGGACGTCACGACGACGAACGGGAGGCGGCCGTGAACATGGTCATCGCCGGCGCCGGCCTGGGGCTGATGATGCAGGTGTTCGTGCTCGCGGTGCAGAACTCGGTGCCGATCCGTTCGATGGGATCGGCGACTGCGCTGACGCAGTTCTTCCGCTCGATCGGAGCGACGCTCGGCGTCACGATCATGGGCGTGATCGTCAACCAGGGGCTGCCGCGCGGAGTGGGCTCCGGCGGAACGCTCGTCCACCGGCTGCCACCCGGCCTGCGCGCGGATCTCGCCTCAGCTCTCCGGCCGGCGTTCCTGGCGGCCGCGCTCCTCTGCGTGCTCGTCCTGGTGGTCGTGATCGTGGGCGTCCGCGAGGTTCCGCTGCGGAAGGGTTTCGAGGAGCCGACGCTGGCGGACGAGCTGGGTCAGGGCGGAGAGATGAGAAGGGAAGCGCAGGTCAGCCTGCGCCGGTGACGGTGCGCTCCGGTCGTCGACCTAGTAGGCGCCCGAGCGAACCCAGGGGCCCGGCGGCGTCAGCAGCGACTCGGCATGCAGGTAGGCCAGACCGACGGCCGGGAAATCCGTCAACCGCTCGAAACAGAGAAAGCGGGGACGCCACTCGGGGAAGAACTTCCGGTTGAAGGACAGCAGCCGCTCGAGCTGGAACAGCCCGTCGAGCCGAAGCAGGCAGAAGCGGAGCGTCCGCATGGGGCGAGACCGGCCACCCGAGGCTCCGAGCAGCTCGCCGAACACACAGAAGTTGAGCGAGATCTCCGACACGTTCTCGCTTCCGGCCCAGGCGATCGCCTCTGCGACCAGAAACTCCATCAGGCCGTTCGGTGTCGCCCGCCGGCGCCGCATCGCGCTCAGCGAGCAACCGTTGCCGGCCGGACACGGAACGAGCTGGATGAAGCCGTCGATCCGGCCGTCGGGGCTCTCCGCTGCGAGGAAGACGGGATCCGGCTCGTCGAAGAGCTCGTCCATCGCCATCGCGAACCCGCGCTCGGGCCAGGCTCCCAGCCATTCGCGCGAGACGTCCTCGAGCCCCTGTCGCTCCGCCGGCGCCAGCTCGTCGCTCCGGAGCGCACGTACGGTGTAGCCCGCCCGCCGGAGCCGGTTGACCGACTGCCGGACCTTGCGGATGGGGCGGCCCTCGAGCGAGAACGCATCCGGTTTGACGATCGCCTCGCGTCCGATCTCGACCGCCCGCAGGCCGAGCGAGCGGTAGAGGCCGAGCATCTCCTCGCTCGCGCTGACCACGGCGGGCCGCCAGCCCTTCTCCCGCGTCTCGCGGAGGAAGTCTGCGAGGAGCGGCTCGAACTCGGTGGCATCGCCGATCGGGTCGCCGCTGATCAGCGCGGTCCCCCCGACGACACGGTAAGCGAGGAACGAGGAGCGGCTCTGTGAGAAGAAGTAGTTCTTGTCTCGCCGAAGGGCGAAGAAGGCCAGGCTGTCGGTGCCGTAGCGCTCGACCAGGCTTCGCGCGCTCCTTCGCTCGGCGACGGTCTGGTGGACGCGCTCGGTCAGGGGCCGGAGCCAGAGATGGGTCGCTCGAAGAAGGAGCAGGACGCCAACGGCGAGCACGATGTCGTCGAGCCAATCGGGGGCGGCGAGGCGATCGAGGTCGTAGAGCGTGAGGAAGGTAACGACCGCTGCCAGCGCGAGCGCCGTTGCGGCCAGGGGCCGCAGTGCAGCCGGATCGCCGAGAATCTCGAAGCGCCTGCGATACGCGATGAGCGCCGCGAGCAGCAGGAGGCTCGCCCCCGCCTCCTCGGCGTCGAGGCCCTTCACCAGGTGCGCGACCGCGATCACGAGAACGACGAGCACCGCGGCGTGCCAGGCGTTCCGGCGGCGGCACGCGAGCGAGAAGGAGAGCCAAACGAGCGCCACCCCGAGCGCGACGGCGAGGTAGCGGGCGCCCTCCGGGACGTCCGGGGGCAGGACACCGTTCACGAGTGCCGACCGGTCGGCGAGATTCGGAGTGACGGCCGAGACGATGCTCAGTAAGCCCACTGCGGCCGCAGCAGCACCGAGCACCCGTTCGGGTGTGATCTGGGGGAGGCGGAGGAGGGGCGTGCGCCCAGGGTAGCCGTTCTTCCGGGTGGCGATAGGATTACGATTCATGAGCTCCGAAGACTTCATGCCGATCAAAGGGTGGGATCACCTCGAGCTCTACGTCGGCAATGCGAAGCAAGCGGCCTACTTCTATGAGCACGCGTTCGGCTTTCATCCGACCGCCTATGCGGGGCCTGAGACGGGCGTGCGCGACCGCGCCTCGTACGTCCTCGACCAGCACGAGATCCGGCTGGTCCTGACGAGCGGCCTCCGGGCCGACCACGAGGTAACCCGCTTCTCCTGCAAGCACGGTGACGGAGTCAAGGACGTCGCGCTTCGCGTTCCCAGCGCCGAGAACGCATATCGGAACGCGGTTCAGCGTGGAGCCGTGGGGGTCGTGGAGCCGCACTGGGTCGAGGACGAGTTCGGCCGGGTCGAGCTGGCGGCGATCGCCACGTACGGGGAGAACGTCCACACATTCGTCAACCGCGACGACTACGCGGGCCCATACCTGCCCGGCTACCGCTGGATCTCCGAGAACGGCCGGGGTGCGACCGGAATCGGCCTCAGCAACGTCGACCATGTGGTCGGCAACGTCGAGCTCGGCCGCATGGACGAGTGGGTCTCCTTCTACGAGCGGACGATGGGCTTCACCGAGCTGATCCACTTCTCCGACGAGGCGATCCACACCGAGTACTCGGCGCTGATGTCGAAGGTGATGATGGACGGCGAAGGGAAGATCAAGTTCCCGATCAACGAGCCGGCCGAGGGCAAGCGTAAGAGCCAGATCGAGGAGTACCTCGAGTTCTACGGAGGGCCGGGCGTCCAGCACGTCGCGCTCGCGAGCGACGACATCATCGCCACGGTTCAGGAGCTGCAGGAGCGTGGGGTCGTTTTCCTCAACACGCCGGAGTCCTACTACGACGACGCCGCCGAGCGCGTCGGCGAGATCGGCCAGGACTGGGACGATCTGCGGCGGCTGCGCATCCTCGCCGACCGCGACGAGGAGGGCTACCTGCTCCAGATCTTCACGAAGCCCGCGCAGGACCGGCCGACGCTCTTCTTCGAGGTGATCGAGCGCCACGGCTCGCGGGGCTTCGGGGAGGGCAACTTCAAGGCGCTGTTCGAGGCGATCGAGCGCGAGCAGGCGCTGCGCGGGAATCTCTAAGCGGACTTCGCCAGTAGCGCCTCGCCCGCGCGGACGTAGTAGGTCGCGCCGACGGGGCGGTAGAAGGCGAGCGCCCGCTTCAGCTGGTCTGCAGCCTCTTGCGGCCTTCCTTCCTGGGCGAGCGAGCGCGCGGCCCGCAACCGCGCGAGCGCTTCGTCCGGCCGGGTGCCGATCTGCTCGAGCAGGCCGGCGGCTTCGACGTAGTCTCCCCGCGCGAAGGCAAGGGCCGCGTCGCGCCAGGGCGTCGGCGACTTCGTCTCCAGTGCCGCTACGAGCTCACCGGTCAGACCGAGCTCGGCGGCGACGTCGGCGAGCGCGACGATCGATTCCCTCACCCACAAGTAGTCAGCGTGCAGCTCCAGCGACTCCCGCAGCGCGGCTGCGGCGACAGTCCTGTCGCCGGCCGCGGCCTCGATCAGGGCGAACGCTGCAAGACACGGGTCGAGCAGCTGCGGTTGGCGGCTTTCGCGCGCAGCCGTGAGAGCGCTCGTCACGTCCTCGCGCGCGGACGCTAGATCGTTCCGCGCGAGCGCGATCAGACCGCGGACCATCCGCAGCGCAGTGTCCATCCAGTGCGCCGGGCCCGCGAGGAATCGTTCGACTGCACGGAGGCAGCCGTCCCAATCGCCGCGGAAGTAGAGCTCGGAAGCATGCTCGCGCTCGAAGTAGTCGACCAAGGAAGCGAACCCGAGCCGGAGCCTCGGCATGGCCTTCGGCCTCCAGGGCGAAGGCCTGCTCGAGGCGGCCGAGCTTCGAGTTGGCGTCGGCAAGGTACGTGTAGGTGGAGACCGCCTCGCCGGGAAGCTCCAGCGTGCGGGCGAGCTCGAGGGCGCTCTCCATCTCTCGAAGCCCGGCCTCCCGATCGCTGCGCAGGCGGACGCTGCCCAGCCGCGTCAGGGCATAGACGCGCATCGTGTCGTCGCCCAGCGCCTCGGCCATGGAAAGCGTCTCCGCGAGGACGGGGGCTGCTTCCCCGGGCTTTCCCTGCAGCATCAAGCCCCCTCCGATCATCGCCTCAGCGAGCAGCTTCGCCGGGGAAGGAGGCTTGTCGGCCAGCAGCTCGTAGGCGCTGCGGTGATGAGCCATCCCCGCTTCGGTGTTGCCACGATCGAACTGCAGCCGCCCGAGCCTCGTCTCCGCCTCGGCTGCGCCTTCCAAGTCGCCTGCGGCGAGACACGCCTGCCGGGCTTCGACGAAGAGCTCGTCGCCGGCGGTCTCGGCAAACCAGACGGCGCGAGCACGATCGAGGAGCAGGCGATGCCGATCGGGGTCGTCCGGCGGCCAGAGGTCGAGGGCCCCCGCATAGAAGTCAGCCGCCGCCGCGAAGGAGCTCAGTGCCGAGGCCCGGTCGCCGGCGCGGCGCAGCGCGATCCGGCAGCGCAGCTCGAGCTCATCCGTCTCGAGCGCTGAAGCCCGCGCGGCGTCGAGCGCGCTCTGGTAATGGTAGGCGAGGCTTTCGGCGTGGTCCTCCGGACGGCCAAGCGACTCGATCCACTCTGCCGCCTTGCGGTGCTTCTCGGCGCGTTCCGTGCGGGGGATCTGGCCGTAAGCGACGTCGCGGACGAGGACATGCCGGAAGGCGAACTCGTCGTGGCCGCCTACTGACGAGCGCCGTTCGCGCCGGACGAACTCCTTGCGGGTCAGGGCGTGCAGGCAGCGCTCGACGCCCGAGCGGTCGTCGCCGTTGAGCGCCGCGAGCGAGCCCGACCAGAAGACCTTCCCGAAGACGGCGCCGTTCTGAATCGCCGCCTTCTCCTCCGGCGAGAGGGCGTCGAGCCTGGCGGCGATGATCCCCTGCACCGTCTCGGGGAGCGCCCCTTCGTCGAGCCCGCGGTCGGCCAGCATGCGCGCGTACTCCTCGGCGTAGAGCGGGTTGCCGCCGGCGACCTGGAGCAGTTCCGCGGGCAGAACAGCCTGTCCGAGGAGATCCGCAAGCAATCGCTGGGTGTCCTCGTCGGAGAGCGGCGAGAGCGCGATCGTGGTCGCGTTCAGCTTGCCGCCGCCCCAGCCCGGCCGCCGTTCGAGCAGCTCGGGACGCGCGGTGCAGACGCAGAGCATCGGTATGCCGCTCGACCAGTCGACCAGGTGGTCGATGAAGTCGAGAAGGCCTTCGTCGGCCCAGTGCAGGTCCTCAAACACGAGCACGGTCGGGTGCCGCTCGGCCATGCTCTCGACCAGCCGCCGCCAGGCGGCGAACGCCTCCTCGCGTGTCTCGCGTCCGGGTTCTGCGCCGGCGAGGCCGACGAGCGGCTTGACCGCTCGCTCGACCCAGTCGGCATCCTCTTCGCAAAGGTCTGCGACCGCCTCACGGAGCTTGTCCCCGGCTTCGGCGGCCGAGTCGGTCTCGAGGATCCCGGCCTGGGCCTTGACCATCTCCGCGAGAGCCCAGAAGGCGACGCCCTCGCCGTAGGGCAGGCAGCGGCAGGCCCTCCGGATAGTCGCGGACGACCTCGAGCAGCTCGTAGACCAGTCGCGACTTGCCGATCCCCGGCACGCCAACGACGGTCACGAGCTGCGGCTCGCACTCGACGATCGCCCGCTCGAGGGCTCCGGTCAGGAGCTCGCGCTCGCGCTCCCTGCCCACGAGCGGCGCTCGGCTCTCCTGCGAGACGTCGACGCCGAGCCGCGAGCGCGCGGCGAGCGCCTCCCAGACGGGCACCGGCTCCGCCTTTCCCTTGGCGAGGATCGCGTCGGCCGGCCGGTACTCGAACAGACGCTCGGTCGCGCGGAAGGTCTGCTCGCCGACGAGGATGCCGTTCACCGGCGCGGCCGACTGGAGGCGCGCGGTGGTATTGACCACATCGCCCGCCGCCATCCCTTCTCCCTCCTCCAGCCGCGCTCCGATCGTGACGAGCGCCTCGCCGGTGTTGACCGCAACCCGCACCTGGACCTCGTCCTGGTCGCGAGCCCAGTCGCGGATGGCGAGTGCCGCCCTGACCGCCCGCTCGGGATCGTCTTCGTGGGAAACGGGGGCGCCGAAGAGCGCGACGACGGCATCGCCGATGAACTTCTCCACCGCCCCGCCGAAGCGCTCGAGCTCCGAGCGAACGCGGGCGTGGTAGGCGCGGAGCCGGGCGTCCACGTCTTCGGGATCGAGCTGCTCCGCATGGCTGGTCGAGCCGACCAAGTCAGCGAACAGAACGGTCACGACCTTGCGCTCCTTCCGGGCGGGCTCGGCCTGGGTGAGGGGTGTGCCGCAGCCCGAGCAGAAGCGGGCATCGGACTGGTTCTCGCGTCCGCATGTCGGGCAGGTCACCGGCGAAGTCTATGGATGGCTGCTGGTGGTAACATGTGGTCACATGGCTACGCGGATGGGTATCCGGGAGCTTCGCGACACGTTGACGTCCACGATTCGCCGCGTTCGAGGCGGCGAGACGATCGAAGTCACCCACGACGGCGAGCCGGTCGCGCTCGTCGTTCCCTATCCGCAGGACCGGCTGGCTCGCTTGATCGCATCCGGCGAGGTGACGCCGGGAAGGCCGTTGACACATCCGATCGAGCCGCTTCCGCCCACCGGCCCGATGAGTGGAAGCGAGGCGATCGAGGACGACCGCGCAGCGGACCGCTGAGCCTCGCCCGACGTACGCCGATTCTTCTGCGCTCGTCAAGCTCGTCATCCGCGAGTCCGAAACCGACACGCTCGAGGGATACCGGGCGGGAGTGGAGCTGGTGACGAGCCGCCTTGCGATCGTCGAGCTCCTCCGTGCCGTCCGGATCTCCCGCCCTGAGGAGGAACGGATCTCGGAGGCCAAGCGGTTGCTGGCTTCGCTCGCACTCGTGAGCCTCTCGGACGGCGTCCTCTATCGCGCTGCCGAGCTCGCATCCCCGCAACTGCGCTCGCTGGACGCAATCCATCTCGCAACGGCCGAGAGGATCGGGGTGGACGAGCTGCTGACGTACGACCTCCGTTTGGCCGCCGCGGCCGAGCGGCTCGGTCTGCGCGTCGTATCTCCCGGATAGCACGGGGGAAACCAGGTTTCCCCCGTGAGCCTCCTTCTTAAGAGCTGACGCGCTTCCCGCGGGTGGCTCCGCCGGGCAGAGCCCGGCTCCGCCGACGAAGGCGACCCGGTCTAGCCTTTCCGTGTGAGCCCCCAGCGGAGAACGGCCCTCATCTCGGTTTTCGCAGCGGCGGCGCTCGTCGGGCTCAAGCTCACGGTCGGGCTCGCGACCAACAGCCTCGGACTGATCTCCGAGGCGCTCCACTCGGGGACGGATCTTGTGGCCGCGCTGCTGACGTTCTTTGCGATCGGCGTCGCCCTCAGGCCGGCCGACAGCGGGCACGCCTACGGGCACGGGAAAGCGGAGCACCTGGCGGCGCTGGCGGAAGCGACCGCGCTCGTGGCCGCGAGCCTCTTCATCGCATGGCGGGCGATCTCCCATCTCGCGGGATCGTCGGAGCCGAGCGTGGACGCGACCTGGTACGCGCTCGCCGTCATCGGAGGAGTGATCGCGATCGACGCGAGTCGGACGGTCATCTCCAGGCGAACGGCACGGCGCTACTCGAGCGCAGCGTTGCAGTCGAACGCGCTCCACTTCGCTAGCGACCTCGCCGGCTCCACGGCGGTACTGGTGGGGCTCGTGTTCGTCCGCGCCGGCTTTCGAGACGCCGACTCGGCCGCGGCGCTCTTCGTCGCCGTGCTCGTGCTGACGGCTGCGGCGAGACTGATCCGCCGGAATGTGGACGTTCTGATGGACCGCGCTCCGGCAGGGGCGTACGAGGCGGCGCAGGCGGCGATCCAGCGAATCCGCCCTCCGGTGCAGCTACGCCGGCTTCGTATCCGCCAGGCGGCAGGGCGGCATTTCGCCGACGTCGTCATCGGCGTCTCGCCGGATGCCGCCGTCGGCCAGGGGCACGCGGCGGCGGACGCCGTCGAGGCCGCCGTCCAGCGGGCGCTGCCCGAGACGGACATCGTCGTCCACGTCGAGCCGCTGGAGGCCGAGGCCGGCCTGCGCGAGCGGATCCTGGCCGCCGCCACGGCCGTCCCGCACGTGCGCGAGATCCACAACATCACGGCGGTGGAGACCGGAGACGGCACGGCGGTCTCGCTGCACCTCAAGCTGCCGGGCTCGCTGACGCTGGAGCACGCCCACGCGGTCGCCTCCGAGGTGGAGAGGGCGATCGTCGGCGCGGCCCCGGAAGTGAGCTCCGTCCAGACGCATCTCGAGCCGCTTGCGGAAGGGGCCATGGGCCAGGAGCCGGCCGCGGCGGACGTCGCGCGGGACGGCGAGGTCGTTACGAGGATCGTGCGCCAGGCAACCGGGCGCCCCCCGCGCGAGCTTCGATTCCTGCGCACCGACGAGGGCCTCGTCGCGTTCCTGACGCTTGCGCTCGATCCCGAGAGCGAGCTCTCGGAGGCGCATGCGCGCGCCAGCGAGGTCGAGGAGGAGGTCCGCCGCGCGCTCGGCGACCTCAGCGACGTGATCGTTCACACTGAGCCGTAGTGCGCCTCTGCATGTTCACACCGCTGGAGCTCGAGCTCGAGCGCGGCTGGCCGGGGAGGATCGAGGGCGACCGGGTGATCCAGGTGGCGGCGCAGACGCTGCAGGCGTTCTTCAGCGGCGGTGGAACCGCCCGCGAGCACGCGGAGTATCCGCTCGCCGAGGTGCGCCTGCTGGCGCCCGTGCTCCAGCCGCCCTCCGTCCGCGACTTCAACGTGTTCGAGGCCCACGCGAAGCGGGCGCGCGACCTCCGCGGCCAGGATCTCCCGGCCGAGTGGTACGAGCGTCCCGCGTTCTACTTCTCCAACCCGTCGGCGATCCACGGGCCGGACGACGAGATCCCGTATCCGGCGGGCACCGAGGAGCTCGACTACGAGCTCGAGGTCGCCGCCATGATCGGCATGGACGGCGCGATCGGCGGCTTCACGATCATGAACGACTGGTCGGCGCGCGACCTCCAGCGGTCTGAGATGAAGCTTGGGCTCGGGCCCGTGAAAGGGAAGGACTTCGCCACGAGCCTCGGGCCGGTCGTCGTCACGCCCGACGAGCTCGGCGACCTGCGGCTGGAGATGGTCGCACGCGTCAACGGGGAGGAGCGTTCGCGGGGCAATCTGGGCGAGATGTACCACTCGTGGGAGTCCCTTGTGGCTCAGGCCTCGCTGAACACAACGCTGCTTCCGGGAGACGTCCTCGGCTCGGGGGCCGTCGGAGGAGGCTCGATCCTGGAGCACGCCGACGCCCGCTGGCTGCAGCTGGGGGACGAGGTCGAGCTGGAAGTGGAAGGGATCGGCGTCTTGAAGAACACGATTCGGGGCGCGCCATGACCCCGGACGGGCGTAGGACGCGGAGCCGGGCTTGCCCGGCGGGAGCGTGCGGATGAAGGAATGCAAGAGCTGAGAAGGAGGGGGCCCACGGGGGATATCCTTCCCGCATGCCCACCTACCAGCGCCTCGGCGACGTTCCGCGCAAGCGCCACATCCAGTTCCGCGACAACGGGCGGCTCCTGACCGAGGAGGTCATGGGGCTCGAGGGCTTTTCCGGGAACGAGTCGATCCTGTACCACCTGCAGTCGCCCTGCCGCGTCCGCGAGCTCGGCGACTTCGAGCCGATCGAGCGCGACGAGTGGGTGCCGGACGCGCACGCCCATCGGCACTTCAGGACGGCGGGAATCGACCCGGAGGGCGACGAGATCTCCGGCCGGCGGCTGCTGATGTGGAACGACGACGTCGAGATCTCGCTCTGCCGCCCGAGCGAGCCGATGGACTGCTTCTACCGCAACGGCGAGGGCGACGAGGTGATCTTCGTCCACGAGGGCTCGGGGACGCTCGAGACGATCTTCGGCGACCTGGCCTACAAGGAGGGGGACTACGTCGTCGTGCCGCGCGGGACGACCTACCGCTTCGCGCCGGAAGGCCCGCAGCGCCATCTCGTCTTCGAGTCGCCGGGGCTGATCGAGATCCCGCGCCGGTACCGCAACGAGTACGGGCAGCTGCTCGAGCACGCGCCGTACTACCACCGAGACATCCACCCCCCGACCGAGCTGCACACGCATCGAGATGGCGGCGACCACGTCGTCAAGGTGCGGGTCAAGGACGGCCACCAGACCTACGTTGTCGACTACCACCCGTTCGACGTCGTCGGCTGGGACGGCTACGTCTACCCGTGGACGTTCTCGATCCACGACTTCGAGCCGATCACGGGCCGGATCCACATGCCGCCTCCCTCACACCAGACCTTCGAGGGCCGCAACTTCGTCATCTGCTCGTTCTGCCCGCGCAAGCTGGACTTCGACCCGATGGCGATCCCGATCCCGTATCACCACTCGAATCTGAACTCGGAGGAGATGATCTATTACGTCGACGGCCAGTTCGGGTCGAGGAAGGGGATCGAGGTCGGATCCGTCACGCTGCATCCGTCCGGGATCCCGCACGGGCCGCAGCCGGGGCTGGCGGAGAAGTCGATCGGGATGACGGAGACGCACGAGCTCGCGGTGATGTGCGACACGTTCCATCCGCTTCGGCTCACGAAGCTCGCGAAGGAGCTCGACGACGGGAAGTACGCCTACTCCTGGTACGAGGAGCCCGACGCCGTCAAGGAGGCCAAGAGCGCCGACGAGGATCCCGCTGGCGTGACCTCGCACTTTTGAGCAAGCACACGATCGTCCTGGACTACGACGGGACGATCACCGAGAACGACCTGCTGCAGCGGATCGCGTTCGAGTTCGGGGATCCGGAGGTCGTGGGCGAGCTCGACCGCGGCCTCGACGAGGGCCGCATCACGCTCCGCGAGGAGATCACGGGCGAGTACGCGACGGTCCGCGCGCCGCTCTCCGAGGTGCTCGACTGGGTCTTCGAGCGAACGCGCATCAGGCCGGGCTTCAGCGAGCTACTCGAACTGGCCCGCGCCCGCGGCTGGCGCGTGATCGTGGTCTCGAGCGGGTTCCACGAGCTGATCGAGCCGGTCTTCGAGCGAGAGGGAATCGAGGTCGAGCTGTACGCGAACCGGGTCGACCCGAGGCCCGAGGGCTGGGTCGTCGAGTGGCGCTACGACGACGAATGTGAGGTCTGCGGGCAGTCCTGCAAGCGCTCGGTGGTCGAGCGGCTGACAGCCGGAGATGAGGTCGTCTACATCGGGGACGGTTACTCGGATCGCTGTGCTGCCGAGGGCGCCGACCGCGCCTTCGCGCTCAAGGGCCTTGCCGACTACCTCGAGCGGCGAGGCGTCCCGTTCGAGACGTTCTCCGACTTCTTCGACGTCTCCGCGGCGCTGAGTTAGCGGAGACTCCGCGTCGGCCCCACGAGCCAGGTAATCAGCTGGCTGAACACGGCCGCGGTGGGCGGCATGCGGATTCCCTGCCGCGTCACGTTCGGGTTTCGCAACAGGCCGCACGCGTTCTGGTCGCTGATCGTCTGCTGGGGGCCGAAGACCGACGAGCCGATCGCCTGGTCGAAGGTGGCCCACGTGCTCTGGGTCGCGTCCGCCGTAACCGCGACGGCGCAGGCATCGCCGATGAAGTTCGCCTCGAGCGCGCTCACGAGAATCTTGATCGTCTTGTCCTGCTTCCCGACGGTCTTCTTGAGCGCCTTCACGTCCTTCTCCAGCGCAGCGATCCTCTGCGTGGGACTCGCCGCCGAGGCTGCGCCGGCGAAGACGAGCGCTCCCGCGACTACGGTTGCGATGGTGCGCTTCACGGAATCCTCCTGACTCGATGGGGGCTCCCCGCAGCCTACCCTTTGGCCATGCCGCTTCTCCGTCTTCCAGATCCGTACGACTTCGACGTCTCGACGGAGCGGTTTCGGGCGTTCGGCCCCGATAGCGCGAACCTCTGGCACGAGGGCGGACTGCATCGCGTCGTCGGCGGGCGCGAGCTCCGGATCGAGGCGGCGCCGAGCGGAGTTAAGGTCGAGCCGCTTCGCCGAACGGACGAGCCGGTCGTTCGGCGGCTGCTCGGAGCGGACTTCGACCTCGACGCCTTCACGGAGTTCGCGCAGGGCGATCCCGTGCTCGCCCGGCTTGCCTCGCACATCGCGGGCTTCCGTCCTCCGCTCGCGCCGGATCCGTTCGAGGCGCTCGTGGGGTCGATCACTGCGCAGCAGGTTTCGCTCCACTCGGCGTTCGCGGTCCGGAGCCGCTTGATCGAGCGCTTCGGAGAGCGTGCACGGCACGCGTGGTCGTTTCCCACCCGCGAGCGGATCGCCGCGGTGCGGGAGCAGGAGCTCGTCGCGCTCGGCTTCTCGCGCCGCAAGGCCGAGTACGTGCTTGGGCTCGCTCGCTCCGAGCTCGACTTCGAGGGGCTCGCGGGGTTGCCCGACGAGGAGGTAAAGCGTCGGATCGTCTCCTTGCGCGGTCTCGGTGAGTGGACGGCGGACTGGTTCCTGGCCCGCTACCTCGCCCGACCCCGAGCCTGGCCGGCCGGCGATCTCGGCCTCCGGAAAGCCGTCTCGGCCTACTACGGCAACGGCCGCGAGCTGACGACGGACGAGGTGCGGACGCTCGGCGGCCGCTTCGAGCCGTTCCAGAATCTCTCCGCGCACTACCTCCTCACCGGCCTGCGGATGGTGGGAACGTGAGGGTCCGCCCGGCGACACCGTCCGACCTCGAGACCCTGCGCGAGCTCTGGGAGGCTTTCTACGAGGAAAGGCCGGAGCCCGAGCACGAGCAAAAGCGGTGGGAGGACGTCGCCGACGCCGTGCGCCGGGTGATCGACGAGCACGTGGCGCTGCTCGCCGAGGAGGACGGGGCCACAGTCGGATTCGCACTCGCCTGGCCGAAGAACGACCGGGCCGGCTACGTGAGCGATCTGTACGTACGACCGGACGTTCGCGGCCGCGGGATCGCGCGCAGTCTGCTGCACCGGGCTGCGGTCGAGCTCGAGCGGGACGTGATCACTCTGAACGTGGACGTCTCGAACGCGGAGGCGCGAGCGTTCTACCGCCGCCTCGGCTTTCGCGAGGAATCGCTCAACCTCGTGATCGAATCCGAGCGGCTGACCCTCGGCGCCGACCAGGCACCGTCCTTCGGCTCCGTCCACGTCCAGAGCGACGACGCCAACGCGGTCGCCCGTGCCGTGCGGCAGTTCGTGCCGCGGCTTCCGGGTCGCTCGAAGGGGAGCGTCGTCTCACCGCCGCGGAACGGGTGGGTCGCGGTCTACGACGAGCTGTGCGACCGTGAGCCGCAGTTGCTCGGTCGGCTGGCCCGCGAGCTGTCCGACCGGATGGGCGCCATCGTGCTCGCGATCGGGCTCGAGCAGGGGCAGGTCGTCCGCTACGCGTTCCTCGAGCGGGGCCGGATCGTGGACGAGTACCTGTCCGTGCCCGAGTACTACGGGCCGATGCCTCCGGGCGACGTGGTCGCGCTCGGCGCGAATGCGACGGTCGTCGCCCGGCTGACCGGCGCGGATCCGAAGCAAGTGCGCTCGATCGCGAGGACGGCCGCATCCCCCGCGGAGCTCCCTCCCGCGCCGGACCTGCTCGCCGGGATCGCGGGCGCGATGCGGATCGAAGGGGCCGAGCACGGCTACGCGGAGGCGCGGGAGATCCCGGAAGCGGAGGAGATCGCCTCCCCGTAGGCCGGTACGATTGTTTCGTGCTGATGCTCTACGACGCCGAGCGCTGCCCGTACGCGGCGCGTGCCCGGATCGTGCTCGCGGAGAAAGCAATCGCGTACGACACGGTCGCGATCGACCTCGACGATCGGCCGGCCTGGCTGTATGCGAAGAACCCGGCCGGCAAGGTGCCCGTGCTCGAGGAGGACGGCGGCTTCGTCCTCCCGGAGTCGGCGGTGATCATGGAGTACCTCGAGGAGCGCTACCCCGATCCGCCGCTGCTCCCGGCCGACGCGGCCGAGCGCGCGCTTGCTCGCCTCCGGATCGAGCGCTTCGACGACTTCGGCACGCCGTACTACGCGGTCCGGCGGGGCGAGCAGGAAGCTCGCGGCCGCCTCGACAGCGCGCTGGTCGCTCTCGATTCGGCCCTCGAAGCGCAGCCGTATCTGACGGGCCGCGCTTGCGGCCTCGCGGACATCGCCTACGTGCCCTGGATCCTCCGAGGTCAGGCGTCGTTCGGGCTCGACATCGAGCCGTACCCTGCGCTCTCCGCCTGGCTGGGGGGACTGCTCGAGCGGCCCGCCGTGGCGGCTGAGAGCTCCGTGGTCGCGACGCTGTGAAGGTCGTCCTCCTGCACGCCCTCCCGCTCGACGAGCGGATGTGGGCGCCGCAGCGCGAGGCGCTCGCGGGTCACGAGCTGGTTACGCCGAACCTGTACCGGCTGGGCAACTCGGTGGATGCCTGGGCTGACGCCGTCCTGGCCGACATATCCGGAGAGCTCGTCGCCTGCGGAGCCTCGATGGGCGGCTACTGCGCGCTCGCGATCGCCCGCCGCGCTCCGGACCGAGTTGCCGGGCTCGTGCTGGCCGGTGCCCGTGCGGATGCCGACTCGCCCGAGCGCCGTGCGGGACGTGAGGAGACGATCGACCTGATCCGAAACGACGGCGCCGCCGGGCTCTGGGAGAGCATGCGGCCCAAACTGTTCCCGGAGACGGCTCCGGAGGACGCGGTCGAGCGCGCCCGCCGCATCGCGCGCGAACAGGACCCGGACGGCCTCGTCGCGGCGGTCGAGGCGATCCGCGACCGGCCGGACTCGCGTGATGTCGTCGCCTCGCTGGACGTTCCGGTCCTGGTCGCGGTTGGTGAGCGGGATCCGTTCATCACGGTCGAGGAGGCGCGGGCGACTGCCGACTCCGCGCCGGACGGCCGGCTGCACGTCTTCGAAGGCGCGGGTCATCTCCCGAGCATGGAACGGCCGGACGAGTTCAATGCTGCCCTCGCCGGCATCCTCTCGTGATCATCGACGCGGAGGAGCTCGAGCGCAGGCTGGACGATCCGACCCTGCTTGTCCTCGACGTGCGGACGCCCGCCGAGTACGCAGGTGCGGCCGGCTACCCGTGCGATCCGAGTCAGGGTCACATCCCGGGGGCGCGCAACCTCGAGCTGACGGAGATCCTCGACTTCTCCACGGAGGAGATCCGCACGTTGGTGGGGCTCCCCGAAGGCTCGGAGATCGCCTGCTACTGCCATAGCGGCCAGCGCTCGGCCATGGCGGTCGAGGCGCTCCGAGCCGCAGGCTACGAGGCCAGAAACTACGACGGTTCGTGGCACGAGTGGTCCCGTCGGGCCGAGGAGTGAGGGAACTCCGCCGCCGCCTGCGGGCACTGCTCGTCCGCGCGGCGCCGGCCTGGCTCAAGCAGCGATATCCCACCCCCCAAGGTCGACGTCCGTGGAGCCGTCTTCCGGGACGGCCGCGTCCTGCTCGTACGCGAGGTCGGCGACGGCCGGTGGACGCTGCCCGGCGGCTGGGCTGACATTGGCGAGTCGCCGAGCGAGGCGGTGGTGCGGGAGGTGAGGGAGGAATCCGGCTACGAGACGAACGCGGTGAAGCTGCTCGCCGTCTACAACCTCGGCTACTTCCGGGACGGACGCCCGTTGCGCCCGAACGTCTACAAGCTCTTCCTCCGCTGCGAGGCGACCGGCAGCGAGCCGCGTGAGATCGCGGGCTCGGAGACAAGCGAGGCGCGGTTCTTCGGCCGGGACGAGCTGCCCGACCTATCCGTCCCGCGGGTGACGCTCGACCAGCTCGAGCGGCTGTTCGAGCACTATCGGGACCCGGACCTTCCCGCCGACTTCGACTAGGACAGCGCAAGCAGCGCGATCCCGCCGGCGACTACGACGGAGCCCGCCAAGCGCGTGTGCGTCACGTGCTCGCGCAGCACGACCGCAGCGAGCACGGTTGCGATGACGACGCTCGTCTCTCGGACCGCGGCGACGGACGCGGCCGGCGCTAGCCGCAGAGCAGCCAGAACAAGCGCATACGCCGCGAACCCGGCGACTGCTAGAACTGCGTTGACCGGACGGATCTGGGCCCGGACACTCGAAACTCCCCGGGTGGCCAGGACCGCGGCGAGGTACACGACTGCCGGGCCCACGAGCACGAGCTCCAGGTAGGGAATGGGCGAGGCATGGCGGATCCCCTCCTTGTCGACGAGCGTGTAGCCGGCGATGCAGGCGGCGATCATGATCCCGAACAGCAGCCCGCGCTTGTCAGCGCCCCGCTTGAGGACGCGCACGAGGACGACGCCCACGGCCACGACGCACACGCCGGCGGCCTGGCCGGCAGACGTCCCCCGGCGCGGCAACGGCGAGGAGAAGCACGATTACCGGCGCGAGACCGCGCGCGACCGGATAGACGAGGCTGACCTCGGAGCGCGCTTACGCCGCCGCGAGTAGCGCGAAGTACATGAGCTCGAGGGCCGACGACGCGGCGATCCAGGGGGCGGCAGCCCAGCTCACGTGCCCCGCGAACGCGGCGGCCGGCGCGAAGAGCACGACCGAGAAGACGAGCACGACCGCAGTCGCGGCCTGGACGTCGCGAGCCCGTGCGAGCAGGACGTTCCAGAGCGCATGCAGACAGGCGGCTTCGAGAGCCAGACCGAGCGCCGCGAGCGGCATCCCGCGGCGCTAGACGGGGGACGTCACGCGCTCGGCGGCTTCGAGGAACGACGAGCAGAGCCGACAGCCGAGCTCGTTCCACTCCCCGATCCGCTCCCGTGTCTCCTCGAGCAGGGCGTCCCGTCCCACCGGGACCTCGCGCTCGTCCTCGTCCACCCAGCTCTGAATCTGCCGCGCGGTCACCTCGGCATGGAACTGGATCCCCCAGACCCGTTCTCCGAGGCGGAACGCCTGCGTGCACACCGGGCTCAGCGCGAGCTCGGTCGCGCCTCCGGGCAGCCCGTATGTGTAGTAGTGCCACTGGAACGCGTGGAAGCGCTCCGGAAGGCCGCCGAGGATCGGGTCTTCACGGGCAGCCTCCGTCAGCTCGACGGGATGCCACCCGATCTCGGGCTCGGAAGCCGGCCCGATCTCCGCATGCGCGGCCTTCGCGAGCAGTTGCGCGCCGAGGCAGATGCCGAGCATCGGCACCTGGAGCCCGAGCAGCCGCTGGAGTAGGAAGTTCTCCTCCCGCAGCCACGGATGATGTTCGTCCTGGTCGGCGTGCATCGCCCCGCCGAAGACGAGCACCGCCCCGTAGTCGTCGAGCGGCCGGGGCGGCGGCGTCCCCCACGCGAGGCTCCATTCCTCCAGCCGGTCTCCCCGTTCCGAGATCGCATCTGCGAAGACGCCTGCCCGGACCTTCTCGCCGTGGATCACGGCTAGGACGTTCACGCCCGCACTCTATCGCCCTCTCTTCGCCGGCCTGGCCGTGAGGATCGGGCTCTGAGCGGTGAACGGCGCGAGCGTGAGCCGGGTGCAGATCGCATCGGGGTGGAGCGCGAACGATGCGCACTGCGACAGCGGCCCCTCGCGAAGAGGCACGGACACCCGCGCTCGAAAGACGGTCTTCGTCCGGAGCGGGGCGACGACGGCGAACCTTCCGCCCGTGAAGGACGTGGCGTACGCCAGCCGATCGAGCGACGAGGCGTTCGGTCCGGCGAGCACCTCGACCCGTACGCCCCGAACCGCCCGGCGGTTCTCACTGACGGCCCCGGACACCTTGACGAACGTGCGGCCCCGGCCCGGGCGGATCAGCTTCCTCGCGAGCGTCAACCGAGGAGGGAGCCGCACGAGCGTCTGACTCTCGCTCGGCGCCGTGCCGGGTGCGGAGTAGGTGGTGAAGATCGACGTCCACCGATACTCGCCGCTTGCCACCGGGGTCGTGAAGATGCCGTTCAGAGTCAGCATCGCGCGCGCCAGCCTGATCTCGAAGCCGGTTGTGCCGGGCTGTGGGACGCAGGCGCGAAGGTGCGCTCCCGCTGCAGAGCGGTCGACGAAGACGGGAATGCTGGCGAGCAAGAGCCCGCCGCCGTTGAGGGCAAGCGTCCAGACCGCGTCGTGGGCCGGTTGCCCGGGTGTGCACGACGCTGCGGCTTGCGCGTAGCTCGCGGGATCGACCATCCGGATCGCGCCGCCGAGCCTCACGTTCGCTCCGCCCGTGGTCCTCGCCTGCGCGTCCACGTTTCCGATCGTCGAGCCGAACGGCTGGGAGATCTCGACGCCGTAGCGGACCGGTGAGTAGACGTCGATCGTCGCGGTGGGCGCGATCCCGTCGTCGGCGAAGCGGAGGATGGTCGAGCCGGAGGCGGAGAAGGCGCTGCTCGTCGGGACCACGGAGAGCGAGGGGCCGGCGGCGAGAGCCGGCGCGGCCGCAACCAGCGCGGCGACACTGCAGATCGCGACGAACGCGGCTTGCCTGCTCATCCCTCGTCCCCTTGCTCGGAAAGCTCAGCGGGGCTCCCGAAGAAGCCCCGCTGAGAACGGTACCTGTCGTCGAGGCTAGTGGATGTGCTTCCTCTTCCGCTTCGGCTTCTTCACGGTCTTGTCGTCGGTCGAGGCGGTGAAGCCGCTCTGCGTGATCGTCCCGCACGGGACGTCTACTCCAGGGGCGGCCGGAATCGGGGGCTGACAGGTTGCTCCAGGCACCGCCTGCGAGGCTTGCGAGATGGTCGCGTGGTAGGTGGTGGTCATCGCGAGCGCGACCGTCCTGCTGAACGCACCGCTGCCGTTCGTCGTGAGGGTCGCGATCTTCTTCTTCCCGGCGAACAGGTCGACGTTCGCGCCGGCGACCGTCCCGCCGCCGGCGATCACGGTGCCGCTCAGCTTCGCCGAGTACGAGTAGAGAAGGTCGAGGTGTTTGCCGTGTTTGACGCGCTTTGTCTTTGTGACGAGCTTGGCGTTGAACGACGTCTCGACCGGCGTCCGCTCGATCGACTGCGTCTCGATCGTGCCGGCCGCATTGATCGTCGGCGTATCCGGGTTCCAGGGCGTGCTCAGCGCAGTCCACCGGAACGAGCCGGGTGTCGCCGGTGGGGCGAAGACGTTGGATAGGTGGAGTGTGGCGTCGAGCAGCCTGATCTTGAACACCACCTGGGAGGGATGCGACAGGCAGAACACGATCTGCGTGGACGCGAAGGGGACGGACGTAAGCGGATCGACGTAAGCGGGGATCTGCAGCGAATTTCCTGCCGCCGCGACCGTGAGGATCCAGATGGCTGCATGCGTCGCGCTCCCGGTGCATTGCGTCGCGGCCGCCATCAGCGTCGCGGACGTGGCGTCGGCCACGGTGATCGAACCGCTCACAGGGACAACGGCCGAGAGCGTGGCGGCGAAGACGTGGCCCTCCAGGCTCCCGATCTGGGTGCCCGCGGCTTGGTTGAGCGTCGCCGAGAACCCAGGTGGTGCCAAGATGATCACGCTGGCGGTGGGATCGTCAGCCTGGGTTTGGGAAAAAGAAATGTCGGTCGTCTGACCGCTAGCGGACACGCCCGCCGACACCGTCAGCATCGGGGAGTAGGCGGCTATCGCCACCCCGGCGAAGACGAGAGCTGTGACCCCTGCGACAGCAAGCAGACCGAGACGAATTGAGTTTCTCATGCGCGGTCCTTTCGTCGTAGCGTTGTCATTGAGACGCGGAAATCATTGCCGGGTTGAACGTGAGATTGCCTTCTGCAGAACGGGCAGCTTCAGCGTGGCTTTGCCGATCGTGACCCGGGCGGATTCAGGCATGCCGATGTTCAGGTAGAGGAGGTTATTGATGTTCTGCGCGGTCGAGGCGGAGGCAAGCGTGAGCCGGAGTCGCGAGCCGGGCGGAATGAGTGTCGCGTCGTCGATGAATCGGATCGTGACGGAGCGCGCTTTCCCGGTCAAGCCCGCCGTTTGGGTCCCGCCCTCGCTCACGACGATCTCCTTGCCGTCCGAGGTGAGTGCGGAGAGCACGCCGACGAGGTGCGGCCAGCCCGCGGTCGAGGACGCGGTGACGCGCACGACGGCCGAGCCGAACGTCTCCAGCGTGCGCCGCGGCAGCTTCACCGTCCGAACGACCTTGCCGGCTGCACCCATCGTCCTCTTGCCCTTGAGAGCGAAGCTGAGCTTCTTCGTCTGGGGCAGCTCTGCGTACCTATAGGTTGTTCCGGTCCAGGGATCGGGGGCGAGCTCGACGGGCTTCCGCGTGTCGATCCCGTTCGGAATTCCCTTCAGCCACCGGTCGAGCCACTCGCGCGCTTCCGTCAGGTAATGGGGGTTCTCGGCGTCCGGGTTCGCCGCCGGAGGGTGGCCGAGGTCGCCAATGTAGAGGCGCTTTGGTCCCGCCACCGCCCTGTATCCGTCCGTCGCCTGGGAGATGTCGAAGACGAAGTCTCGCCGGCCTTGCATGAAGAACGTCGGCGTCGTAAGGCCGTCCAGCCCCGCCAGGCTCGAGCGCTCGCTCGTGAAATCGCGAAGCACTCCCAGGTTCTTACTCGCGAGCGCGTCCTGGCCGAGCGCGTAGACCATCGGATCCCAGTGTTGGACCGACTGGAGAAAGTTGGCCACCGCGCCCGACTTGGCCAGGTCCTGGGGGACGAGGGCGTCGTAGAGGCTCGTCCAGGTGATGATCGGGACGAGGGCCTTGAACGGCACGCCTGTGACCGCCGCGCGGAGGAGCGCCCCGCCACCGTACGAGAAGCCGACGCCTCCGACTTGGGTGTCCGACACGTCGGGGCGGGCGGTGAGCCAGTCGAACGCAGTCCGCAGATCCTTGATCTCACGCGGGCCGTCGAGCGTCACCTCCCCGCCGGACTGACCGTGTCCCCGGGCGTCGTACGCGAGGACGGCGTACCCCTCGTTGGCCAGGAAGGCGGTAGCGATCGGCGCCATGCTGCCGCGTGTGCCTCCGAGCCCGTGGAAGAGCATCGCCGCTGGCCAACCACCCTCAGGCGGCGTCCCCGTGGGCAGGTAGAGCGTCGCCGCCAGGGAGACACTGTCGTCCATCTGGAGCGTGACTTCCTGCTGCGTGAAGCCGCCGGCTCGGGCGGGAGCGGCGGCAATCCCCAGGACAACCACGAGCGGGACCAGCAGGAGAAACTTCCCCAAGCTGGGTCGAAGGGTACTCAACCGGGCTCGTTTCTACAATCGCATGCATGGATCCGAGGCCGATCGGTGTCTTCGACTCCGGCGTGGGCGGTCTGACCGTCCTGCACGAGTGCCTCGTCACCATGCCGCACGAGGACTTCCTCTACCTCGGCGACCACGCCCGGCTGCCCTACGGCCCGCGCGAGCTCGACGAAGTGCGCCGCTTCGCGGCCGAGATCGGCGCCTATCTCGAAGAGCAGGGCGTCAAGCTGATCGTGGCCGCCTGCAACACGGCCACCTCCGCGGCGCTGCCGCAGCTTCAGGAGAGCCTGTCCGTGCCCGTCGTCGGCGTGATCACCCCGGAAGCGCACGCCGCAGTGCAGGCGACGCGCAACCGCAGAATCGGGCTGCTTGCCACTCCGGCGACCGTCGAGGCCGGTCGGTATGCGGCGCTTGTTCGGACGCTCGATGCGGGGGTGGAGCTCTTTCCGGTTGCCTGCCCCCGGCTCGTGCCGCTGATCGAGAGCGCCGATCCGTTTTCGACGGAGACGACCGACACCGTGCGCGAGTACGCAGCGCCGCTCAAGGAGGCAGGTGTGGACACCGTCATCCTCGGCTGCACGCACTTTCCGCTGATTCGCCCGATCTTCCAGCGCGTGTTCGGCCGCGGCGTCACGCTCGTCTTCTCCGCCGAGGAGACCGCGCAGGAGGTGGCGCAGACGCTGGCGCGCAAGGGGATCGAGAACGCGGCCGACCGCGAGGGCGAGTACCGGTTCTTGACGACCGGCGACCCCGACGTGTTCCGAAAGTTCGGCAGGCCGTTCCTGCAGCTCCCGCTCGGCGAGGTCGAGCAGGTGACCCTCGCAGAGCTCGAGGCCCAGACAGTGTGAGGGGCAAATGTTTTTAAACACAAACGAGAAAGGTGCTGGGACGTGAGAGCGGACGGACGCAGACCGAACGAGTTGCGACCCATCGAGATCGTTCCCGGGTTTCTCGAGCAGCCGCACGGGTCGGCGCTCATCTCGTGTGGCAAGACACGCGTTCTCTGTACCGCCAGCGTCCAGGAAGGCGTCCCCCGCTGGCTGTCCGGGCGCGGGCGGGGCTGGCTGACCGCCGAATACTCGCTGCTTCCGGCCTCGACCGGCGACCGCACGGCCCGGGAGGCACGGTCGGGGCGGCAGCAGGGGCGGACGGTCGAGATCCAGAGGTTGATCGGCCGGTCCGTCCGCGCGGTCGCCGACATGGAGGCTCTCGGCGAGCGCACGCTCTGGCTCGACTGCGACGTGCTCCAGGCGGACGGGGGGACGCGCTGCGCGGCGATCTCCGGGGTGTACGTGGCAGCGATGCTCGCGCTCGACCGCTTCGGGCTCTCGAAGGCGCTCCCCGGATCCGTCGCGGCCGTGTCCGTCGGGTTGGTCGAGGGAGCCGCCCTCCTCGACCTCGACTACTCGGAGGACTCGAACGCCGATGTCGACGTCAACGTCGTCACGACCGGGTCGGGCACGCTGATCGAGGTGCAGGCGACGGCCGAGCGGGAGCCGTTTCCCCGCGAGAGCCTGGACGAGCTCCTCGACCTCGCAGCCGAGGGGATCGAGCAGATCACGGAGGCGCAGCGGAAGGCGCTCCGTGCCTGATCTCTCCTGGGTGGACGTGCTTGCTCGGATCGCACTCGCCGGCGCGCCCATCGTCTCGGCCTACGGGTGGCAGGACTTCCGCTTCTCCGGATCGGGCGGGGTGAGCTTCGACCCGACGCGGATCGCCGCTCAGATCGTGTCCGGCATCGGCTTTCTCGGCGCGGGGGCGATCACCCGCCAGGGCCTGTCCGTGCGCGGACTGACGACGGCCGCGACGCTCTGGGTCGTCGCCGCGATCGGGATGGCCGCCGGGGCGGGCTACTACAGCGCCGCCGTCCTCGGTACGGCGCTCGTCCTCGTCTCGCTCTGGCCCCTGCGGGTCGTCGCCCGCGGACTGTCCTCGCGGATCCGGCCTGTTCACACGCGTCTGATCGTCGAGGTGTCGAAAGGGGGGAGTGCGGCGCCGGTTCTGACGGCGCGCGAGGACGCGGGCGCGGAGGCCAAGTCGCTCGAGTTCGACGAGGAGCACGGGCGGAGGAGAGTCGCGATCGAGCTCGAGCTGGCACAGCAGGCGAGCCCCACCTCGGTCGTCGCGAGGTTGATGGAGCAGGACGAGGTGCTCGGCGCCGAGTGGTCCGAGTAGTCGCCAAGCTCGCTTCGCGAAACGAGCACAAGGCGCGCGAGCTCGAGCGGGCTCTCCCCGGTTGGCGGATCGAGCTGCTCGACGCGGACGAGTTCCCGCCCGAGGAGGGCGAGACGTACTACGAGAACGCGCACACGAAGGCCCAGTTCGGCCGCTCGCTCGCGGGGCCCGAGGCCTGGGTGCTGGGCGAGGACTCCGGCATCGAGGTCCAGGCGCTCGGAAGAGGCCCGGGCGTCCACTCGGCCCGCTGGGCCGAGCAGGGACGGCACATCCCGCGGATGCTCGCCGAGCTGGAGGGGGTCGAGGACCGGCGGGCGCAGTACCGGTGCGAGGTCGTATGCCTGTCCCCCCAGGGAGAGCTACGAGGGAGCGGGACGCTCGAGGGCACGCTGGCCACCGAGCCGCGAGGAAGCGAGGGCTTCGGCTACGACCCGATCTTCATTCCGGAGGGCGAGACCAAGACCGTGGCCGAGCTCGGGAACGACTGGAAGGTCGAGAACTCCCACCGTGCCCGTGCTGCCCAAGTCCTTCTCGTGGCGCTCACGGGCCTCTCTGAATGACCGCCGATCGGCGGCGTCGGGCGGAGCCGGGCTTCGCCCGAGCGCAGCCCAACGGGTGATTGAACGTGCGAACTGCTTAAGGAATGCCATGAAGAAGGGCCTCCCCGGTGGCAAGCTCCCGTCTGTCACCGAAGCCCAACCAAGGAGGCCCGCCCATGGTGTACGCCGGATTGGATCTCAGCCGCAAGCGACTTGACTTCCACGCGCTCAGCGAGGACGGCACGCTGATCGAGCGCGGCGCCGTTCCCGCCGACCTCGACGGCCTCGCCCGTCTCGTCCATCGGCTCTCCGCT
>CAJDTX010000002.1_pt1 | contig 87301 bp, 77 predicted proteins | sample 7390491 | NCBI WGS metagenome assembly CAJDTX01 (sample SAMEA7055669, study PRJEB34461) | soil metagenome | biome: terrestrial ecosystem; feature: Peninsula; material: soil | place: Antarctica | collected 2016
TACAAGGCCGGGCACTGCCCCGGGTCGATTCCGCAGACGCCTAAGGCGTAACTGCGGCGTCGCGGACGGCCACGACGTTGAAAGCCGGCACCGGCCTCGCGAAGCCTTTCAGCGTGTACTCACCCGTCGGCTCCACCTCGACCTCGTCCTCGACCTCGGCAAACAACCGCTGGCCGATCAGGATCTGGCCGCCGATTGCCTCGTCGCACAGCCGCGACGCGAGGTTGGTGACGGTGCCGATCGCAGCGTAGTCCGACCGGCCCTCGAAGCCGATCTCGCCGCACGTCGCGTAACCGAGCGCGATCCCCACGCCGAAGTCGAGCTCGTAGCCCCGTTTCTGCCAGCGTGGCAAGAGCTCGGCCATGTCCACGCGCAGCGCGCACGCCATCTTGACCGCACGCAGCGCAGGGTCGGGGATCTCGATCGGATCGTTGAAGAAGACCTCTACGCCGTCGCCGGCGAGCGCGCCGACCGTCGCCTCGAACCGCTGCACGAGCCGTCCGACCGCTTCGTGGAACTCGCTCAGGACGCCCATCAGCTCCTCCGGCTCGACGGCGTCGGCGAAGCTCGTGTAGCCGCGGAGGTCGCAGAACAGCACCGCGACCTGCCGGCGGTGGCTGCGGAGAATCGACTCGTCGCCGGAGGAAACGATCGCGTCCGCGAGCTGCGGGGACAGGAACCGCTGCAGCTGCCGGAGGCGCTCCAGCTCCTCGACCTGGTTCTTGACCCGCTCCTCGAGCGTCCGGTTCAGCTCGAGCAGCTCGGCCGCCTGCGCCTTGATCGTGTCGTGGTAGCGCTTGATCCGGAGCAGTGACTTGACGCGCGTGAGCAGCTCCCCGTGGTTGAACGGCTTCGGGATGAAGTCGTCGGCGCCGGCCTCGATCGCCTTCGTCTTCTCGGGGCCGATGCTCGAGGTGACCATGATCACGGGCAGCATCTCCGTCTCCTCGTTCTCCCGGAGATGGCGGCACACCGCGTAGCCGTCGAGCCCCGGCATGACGACGTCGAGGAGCACCAGGTCCGGCCGTTCGGTCTTCAGGAGCTCGAGCGCCTGCTCGCCGGACGTGGCCGTCAACACTTCGTACCCGCGCGGGACGAGAACGGCCTCGAGCAGACGCACGTTCTCCGGGATGTCGTCGACGACGAGGATCGTGCCGGCGCCGCTGCTATTCATCTCCCTCCCCTTCGCAGTAGCGCTTGACCGTCCCGACGAACTCCATCACGTTGACGGGCTTCGAGATGTAGCCGTCGAACCCGGCCTCGAGAAAGCTTTCACGATCGCCCTGCATGGCCTGCGCCGTGAGCGCGAGGACCGTGGTCGCGGCAGTCCGCTCGTTCTCGCGCAGGCGCCCGAGAGCCGTGACGCCGTCGATCCCCGGGAGCTGGATGTCCATCAGAATCAGGTCAGGGACATGCTCGGTCGCGAGCTCGACCGCCTCTTCGCCGTTGGTTGCTTCAAGCGTGCGGTAACCCGTCGCCTGAAGAACGTCCCGGAACAGCTTCATGTTCTTTTCGTTGTCCTCGACCACGAGGATGAGCTCGCCTGCCATCTACGCCGACCCTACGGGAAGTGTGAAGACGAAGGTGCTTCCTGCGCCAAGTTCGCTCTCGACCCAGATCCGGCCGCCGTGCAGCTCGACCAGCCGCTTCGAGAGCGCGAGCCCGAGGCCGGTGCCTTCGGGCCGGTCCTCGCTGCCGACGCGGGCTTGCTGGAACTCCTCGAAGATTCGCTCGCGGTCCTCGGGAGCAATTCCCGGGCCGGTGTCGCGCACGGCCACCCGCACCTCGCCGTCTACCTGAGCCGTCGAGATGCCGACTCGGCCTCCCTCCGGCGTGAACTTGACCGCATTCGAGAGCAGGTTGAAGATCACCTGGCGGATCCGGCGCTCGTCCCCTTCGATCAGATCGACTCGCGGGTCCGACTCGAGCCCGAGCTCGACGCCGTTCTCCGCCGCGCGCTCCCGCACCATGACCACACCGCGCTCCAGGGCCTCGCGCAAGGAGAAGCTCGCCACCTCGAGCTCGACCTGTCCGGCCTCGACCTTGGACAGGTCGAGAATGTCGTTGATCAGCGACAGCAGGTGGTTGGCGGAGGAGAGGATGTCGTCCAGGTACTCCTCCTGCTTCTCGTTGACCTCCCCGAACAGCTTCTCGCGGAGGACTTGCGAGAAGCCGACGATCGCGTTCAGCGGCGTCCTGAGCTCGTGCGACATGTTCGCCAGGAAGTCGCTCTTGTGCTTGCTCGCGACCTCGAGCTCGCGGCTCTTCTCGGCGAGCTCTTCGAGCGTGGACTGCAGCTCGCGGGTCCGCTCCTCGACCTTGTGCTCGAGGCCGGAATAGGACTCCTGGAGGCTCGCGGCCATCCGGTTCAGCTCGTCCGCGAGCGCGCCGAGCTCGTCGCGGCGGTCGAGCTCGACCCGCTCGTCGTAGTCGCCCGATCCGATCCGAGCCGCGGCGACCTGCATCTTCTTGATCGGCCGCACGAGCCGGCGGGCGAGCAGGATGCTGCCGATCAGCGCCGCTGCAAGCAGAGCGAGGAGGATCACGAGCGTCCGCCAGAGCGTCCCGCGAATGGGGGCGAACGCCTGGCTCTCGGGGGCCTCCACGAACACGCGCCAGCCCAGCGGTTCGACGCCCGCCCAGGCGCTCACTACCTTTTGACCTCGAAGGTTTCGACCACTCGTCCACCCATCCTGCGAGGATGCGATTCCCTTCTTGATCTGGGGTAGCCCTAGCGGGGAGCGGAGCCGGAAGACCTCCGCATTCGGGTGGGCTATCGGCCGTCCCGTCGGGTCGACGACGTACACATATCCAGCCGTGCCGAGCTGTGTGTTCCTGACGATGTCCTGGATCGCGCCGAGGTCGAGCGTCTCGCCGACCACGCCCTCGCCGGAGCCCTCGGCCGCCGCGACTCGCATCTGCCTCGCATTGCAGAAGTTCCCGGTGCAGACAACGAGACCGTAGGGGGCTTGCACTGGACCGAAGTACTCGCCAAGATTCCTCGCGTCCTTGAAAAGCGGCAGTTTCGTGCCCGTCCTTCTGGTGGCCGGCTCGCCGCCCGGAGTCAACGTCGTCTGCCGCCCGGTGCGGTCGACGTAGAACACGTTGATTGCGTGAACGCCGAGCAGCGGCTGAAACTCAAGGGCGAGCTGAGCTTTCGTCACACCAGTCCCTTTAACCGATCCGAGGCTGCTCGCCGTCTGATCGAAGAACTGCTCGATCGTGAAGGCCACCGACTTCGCCTTCTCTTCCTGGCGGCTGATCAAGGCGTCCTTGTTGTGCTGGTAGGAGGAGTACAGCGTGTACGCGCCGATCGCGATCGCCGGCACAGCGACGAGGAGCGCGAACAGCGCCATGTACTTCGCAAAGAGCGACGTCAGCCACGCGGCGATCCGGTCTCTTGTCATCTCGCTCCGATCGGGAGCGTAAACGCGAACGTGCTGCCCTTGCCGACCTCGCTCTCGACCCAGATCCGGCCGCCGTGCAGCTCGATCAGGCGCTTCGAGAGCGCGAGCCCGAGCCCTGTTCCCTCGGGACGGTCGGGCGATCCGAGGCCGGCCTGCTGGAACTCCTCGAAGATACGCTCACGGTCTTCGGGCGCGATCCCCGGCCCCGTGTCGCGGACGGCCACCCGCACTTCGCCGTCGACCTGAGCGGTCGAGACGCCGACGCGGCCTCCCTCCGGCGTGAACTTGACCGCGTTCGAGAGCAGGTTGAAGATCACCTGCCGGATCCGGCGTTCGTCGCCCTCGACGAGATCGATATTCGGGTCGGCATCGAACCCGAGCTCGACGCCGTTCTCCGTCGCGCGCTCTCTCACCATCACGATGCCGCGCTCGAGCGCCTCGCGGAGGGAGAACGTGGCCCGCTCCAGCTCCACCTGTCCCGCTTCCACCTTGGACAGGTCGAGGATGTCGTTGATCAGCGACAGCAGGTGGTGCGCTGACGAGAGGATGTCGTCCAGATACTCCTGCTGCTTCTCGTTGACCTCGCCGAACAGCTTCTCCCGCAGGACCTGAGAGAAGCCGACGATCGCGTTCAGCGGCGTGCGGAGCTCGTGCGACATGTTCGCCAGGAAGTCGCTCTTGTGCTTGCTGGCGATCTCGAGCGCGTGCGTCCGCTCCTGCACCTTCTGCTCGAGCCCCGTGATCGACTCCTGCAGGCTCGCCGCCATCCTGTTCAGCTCGTCGGCGAGCTGCCCGAGCTCGTCGCGGCGGTCGAGCTCGACCCGCTCGTCGTAGGCGCCGGAGCCGATTCGCTCGGCGGCGACCTGCATCCGCCGGACGGGGCGTACGAGCCGGCGTGCGAGCAGCATGCTCGCCACGATCGCGGCGAAGACGAACGCCGCCAGGAGAAGGGCGGTACGCCAGATCTTCCCGCGCAGGGGCGCGAAAGCCGCGCTCTCCGGCTCCTCGACGAACACCTTCCACCCAACCGGCTTCACTGTCGCCCAGGCCGTAAGAACCCTTTCGCGGTGGAAATTGCGCCCGACCACCGAACCCTCGTCGGCGGTGCCCGCAAGCGCCTCGCTCACCTGCGGGAGCTCCTTGAGAGTCTTGACGTAGAAGGCATGTCGGTTCGGGTGCGAGATCGCGCGACCGGTCGCATCCACGGCGTAGGCATATCCGGACTTTCCGAGCCTTGTTCCTTTGATCAAGTCTTGGATCGCACCGAGGTCGAGCGTCTCGCCGACGACGCCATCGCCGGCTGCCTCGGCTGAGGCCAGCTGCATCGGGCTGTTGAACGGTCCGGCTAGTCGCAGCGGCCCGTAATAAGCGCCCGTCCTCCTCGCGACCCGGAAAATCGGCTGCTTGGCGAGATTCGGATGTCCGAAGGGCACATCATCCCCCGTGAAGCCGACCCCATTGGCTGATGCACCGAGAACCAGCCGACCACGCCCGTCGAGATAGAACACGTCCAGCGTGTGTGCTCCTACTACCAGCGATTGGAGCACCGGGCTGAGCTCGCGCTCGGACAGACCGGCGCCGTGCACTTGCGCGAGGCTGCTGATCGTCTGGTCGAAGAACTGCTCGATCGTCACTGCGATCGACCTCGCTTTCTCCTGCTGCAGCCGGATCAGCGCGCTCTTGTTGTCCTTGTAGGAGGAATCGAGCAGGTACCAGGCAGTCCCGGCCACCGGAAGCGCGACGAGTAGCGCGAACAGCGCGATGTACTTCGCCGACAGCGACGTCAACCACCGGGAGATCCGGTCTCTCGTCATCTCGCTCCGATCGGAAGCGTGAACACGAACGTGCTTCCCTTACCGACGTCGCTCTCGACCCAGATCTTCCCGCCGTGCAGCTCGATCAGCCGCTTCGAGAGCGCGAGCCCGAGGCCTGTTCCCTCCGGCCGGTCGGGCATGCCGAGATCGGCCTGCTGGAACTCCTCGAAGCTCCGGTCCTGGTCGTCCGGGGCGATCCCCGGGCCGGTGTCGCGAACGGCAACCCGCACCTCACCGTCGGAGCGGGCGGTCGAGATCCCTACGCTGCCGCCCTCGGGCGTGAACTTGACCGCGTTCGAGAGCAGGTTGAAGATCACCTGCAGGATCCGGCGCTCGTCGCCTTCGACGAAGTCGACCTCCGGGTCGGCCTCGAGCCCGAGTGAGACGCCGTTCTTCATCGCGCGCTCCCGGATCATCACGATCCCGCGATCGATCGCCTCGCGCAAGGAGAAGCTCGTCCGGTCGAGCTCGACCTGCCCCGCCTCGACCTTGGACAGGTCGAGGATGTCGTTGATCGACGAGAGCAGGTGGTTCGCCGAGGCGTTCGAAAGGGTGGGCCCCGGCCCGACGCCCCGGAGCCGCTGACTTTCATTGTTGAAGAAGTCCTGGAGCGAGGTCGCAAGCGACTTCGCTTTCTCCTGCTGGAGGCGGAAGAGCGAGCGCTTGCTGTCCTGATAGGAGAAGTACGCCTGCACAACACCCGTGGTCACGACCGAGACGGCCACGAGGGCAACGAAGGCGAGCAGCAGCCTGGTCGTCAGAGACAGGCGCCGCAGCCGCTCGAGCAGGCGCGACATGGCCCAACACTAGGCCAGGCCGGGAAAAGTTTCAATGGTTACGCGGCGGCGGCGACTTTCGGCAAAACCTCGCGCAGGAACTGCCCCGTGTACGACTCCTCGGCCTCCGCAACCTGCTCGGGCGTCCCGGTCGCGACCACCTCTCCCCCGGCCTCGCCGCCCTCGGGGCCGAGATCGACGATCCAGTCGGCCTGCTTGATCACGTCGAGGTTGTGCTCGATGACGAGCACGGTGTTGCCGGCATCGACGAGCCGCTGCAGCACCTCGAGCAGCTTCTCGATGTCGGCGAAGTGGAGGCCCGTCGTCGGCTCGTCGAGGATGTAGAGCGTCCGTCCGGTCGCGACCTTGCTCAGCTCCTTCGCGAGCTTGACGCGCTGGGCCTCGCCGCCCGAGAGCGTGGTCGCCGGCTGCCCGAGCTTGATGTAGTCGAGCCCGACGTCGTGCAGCGTCTGCAGCCTGCGGCGCAGCTTTGGGATCTTGGCGAAGAAGCGGAGCGCCTCCTCGACGGACATCTCGAGCACGTCGGCGATCGACTTCCCCTTGAAGCGGACCTCGAGCGTCTCGCGGTTATAGCGCCTGCCCTGGCAGGTCTCGCACGGGACGTAGACGTCGGGCAGGAAGTGCATCTCGATCTTGATCGTCCCGTCGCCCTTGCAGGTCTCGCAGCGGCCGCCGCGGACGTTGAACGAGAAGCGGCCCGGCTTGTAGCCGCGAACCTTGGCCTCGGGCGTCAGCGAGTAGAGCTCGCGGATCGGGGTGAACAGGTCGGTGTAGGTGGCCGGATTCGATCGCGGGGTGCGGCCGATCGGCGACTGGTCGATGTCGATCACCTTGTCATAGCACTCGATCCCTTCGACCGACTCGTGCGCTCCCGGCTTGACGCGGAAACGATGCAGGCGGTTGGCCAGCGCCTTGTGGACGATCTCGTTCACCAGGGTGGACTTGCCCGAGCCGGACACGCCCGTGACGCAGATCAGCTTTCCGACCGGGAACTCGACGTCGATCCCTTTCAGGTTGTGCATCGACGCCCCCCGGACCCAGAAGGAGCCGTTCTCGTGCGTCCGCCTCTCGGGCACGGCGATCTGCCGCTTTCCGGAGAGGAACATCCCGGTGATCGAGTCGTCGTTCCGGGCCACCTCGTCCGCCGGCCCTTCGGCGACCACGTAGCCGCCGTGCTCGCCGGCTCCGGGGCCCATGTCCACGAGGTGGTCGGCGGAGCGCATCATCTGCTCGTCGTGCTCGACCACGAGCACGGTGTTGCCCAGGTCGCGCAGCCGCTCGAGCGTCCCGATCAGCTTGGCCTGGTCGCGCTGGTGGAGACCGATCGACGGCTCGTCCAGGATGTAGAGCACGCCGACAAGCTGGGAGCCGATCTGGGTCGCAAGCCGGAGACGCTGCGCCTCGCCGCCCGACAGTGTCGCCGCCGGCCGGTCGAGCTGGAGGTAGCCGACGCCGACGTTGTCCAGGAACGTGAGGCGCCCGCGGATCTCCTTCAGGATCCGCGCGCCGATCAGCTGCTCGACCTCGGTCAGCTCGAGCGAGTCGACGAACTCGATCGCGCGGGTGACCGACATCTTGGTGAAGTCGTGGATGTTCTTCTCGCCGACGGTGACGGCGAGCACCTCCGGCTTGAGCCGCGCTCCGTGGCAGACCGGGCAGGGGCGGAAGCTCATGTACTCCTCGATCCGCTCGCGCTGCTGTGCGGAGTCGGTCTCGCGGTAGCGGCGCTCGAGGCTGGTGACGATCCCCTCGAAGGCGAGCATGTACGAGCGGCGGCGGCCCATGCGGTTCCGGTAGGTGACGTAGACGCGCTCGCCCTTGGTTCCGTACAGGAACAGGTTTTGCTGCTCCTCCGGGAGGTCGGCCCACGGTGCGTCGAGGTCGATCTCGTAGCGGTCGGCGATCGCCTGGATCACCGATTCGTAGAAGCTCGAGTTGCCGACCGACCAGGGAACGAGCGCGCCGTTTCCGATCGAGAGCGACGGATCGGGGACGAGCAGGTCGGGGTCGATCTCCTGCTGGGCGCCGAGCCCCGTGCAGCGGGGGCAGGCCCCGTGCGGTGAGTTGAAGGAGAAGATCCGGGGCTGCAGCTCGGGAAGCGAGACGCCGTGATCGGGGCAGGCGAACTTCTCACTGAAGGTCATGGGCTCGCCGTCCTCGACGTCGATCACCACGAGCCCTTCGGCGAGAGCGACCGCGGTCTCGATCGACTGCGCAAGTCGCGTGCGCAGGTCGGGCTTCATGCGCAGCCGGTCGACGACCACTTCGATCGTGTGCTTGTACTTCTTGTCCAGCTCGATCGGCTCCTCGAGCAGGCGCTGCTCGCCGTCGACCTTCACGCGCGTGAAGCCGTCGCGGCGGAGCTCCTCGAGAACGTCCTTGTACTCGCCCTTGCGGTCGCGAACGATCGGCGCGTTGACGGTGAAGCGCGCCCCGTCGGGGAGGCGAAGGACCTGATCGACGATCTGCTCGAGGCTCTGGCCGGCGATCGGACGGCCGCAGACCGGGCAGTGCGGGCGGCCCACGCGCGCGTACAGGAGGCGGAGATAGTCGTAGACCTCCGTGACGGTGCCGACGGTCGAGCGTGGGTTGCGCGAGGTCGTCTTCTGGTCGATCGAGATCGCCGGGGAGAGGCCGTCGATCGAGTCGACGTCCGGCTTCTCCATCATCTGCAGGAACTGGCGCGCGTACGCGGAGAGGCTCTCGACGTAGCGGCGTTGCCCTTCCGCATAGATCGTGTCGAAGGCGAGGCTGGACTTCCCGGAGCCTGACAGGCCGGTGATGCAGACCAGAGCGTACCGCGGCAGGTGGACGGTGACGTCCTTCAGGTTGTGCTCGCGCGCGCCGTGGACGACCAGCTCTTCTCGGGCCATGAGAGTGAGTCTAGCCGTCGTTCAGGACGGGAACAAGTGTTCGGTTTCGGTTCGCGAGCCCGCCCAGGGCCATTCATTCGCGTGCGCACACATTCCTGCACGGACCGGGTTGTTCACGACGTACCGACATGCCTCGAACAGGTGCTCCTCGTCCTCGATCACGCGGCAGGAAAACCGGTCGCCGAAGAGGTGGCCGGTTCTCCTGTGACGGAGGTTGAACCGCTGGGCGTATAGGCCGTTGAGAAAGTGAAGGCCCTGCGAGAGGTTCGCGCGGGTGGACTCGAGGACGAGGTGGTAGTGCGTCGTCATCAGGCAGAGCGCATGGCAATTCCAGCGGACGCGGCCGGTCGCCCTGCTGAAGAGGTCGAGGAAGAACGAGCGGTCGTGGTCGTCTCGAAAGATGGCGCAGCGGTCGACACCTCGGGTGACGACGTGGAAGTACCCGTCCGGCAGGTCGCTTCGCACCACACGAGCCATCGCCGCAAAGTAACTGTACGCCGAGCCCAATCGGACACCGTCGCGCCTCTTTCTTCAGTCCCGTCACACCTTCGGCACGATCTCCACGTCCATTCGAGACACGTCCCAGGGTCAGGCCCTGGTTGGGGCGCCGGGTTCAGGCGGCGAGCTGCTCGACGAGGCGATAGACCCGCCTGGCCTCGGGCACGTACCGGACTTCGAGCGGGCCCGCGACGAGCGTCCCGTAGCCGAGGATCCGCCCCGTGAGGCTCTGCTCGAGCCCGAGCCGCTCGAGCGAGCGGAGCTGAACCGCCTCTGACCGCCGGCGAAACGTTCCCTCGACGACGAACAGCTTCTCGGTCGTGACGACCACCTGGGTGCGATCCCACCGCCAGACCGCCCGCAACGCGAGCAGCGCCGCCACGGCGAGGCAAACGGCTCCGACGACCGGCAGCGGCCACGAAAGACGAAAGCACTCGACCCCAAGCACACCCAGGAGCAGCGCAACGCCAAGCGGCCGCGCGACCGCTGCGCTGTGTCGCCTCGCTGCCAAACAGAGCCGCTCGTCCGGACCGGAGAGCACAGGGCGTCCGTTCGCCGGTCCTTCTATCCTTCCTGCTCGAGTTTGGCCCACCCACGTGGAGGCCAAGACCGTCCAATGAGAGAAATCGCCCGCCGGGCCTTCATCGCCTCCGCCATCTTCGTTGGGGTCGTGGCGCTCGCGCTCGCCCTCTGGAAGCTGAAGCTGCTGATCGCGCTGCTCTTCTTCGCCTTCATCATCGCCGCGGCGATGAGGCCGGGGGTGGAGCTCTTGCACCGCCGCTTCCATATCCCCCGCGCCGCCGGAGTGCTCCTCCACTACGCCGCGCTGCTCGGCCTGATCGCGCTCGTCCTCTACTTCGTCGTGCCGATCGCTCAGACCCAGATCTCGAAGGCCGTGCCGACCTCGAGGTCGGAGCTGAACAAGGCCACGAAGAACTCCAAGGGGATCAAGCACGAGATCTTGAGGGGGATCCAGAAGCGGCTGAAGAAGCTGCCGTCGGCCGGCAAGATCGTCGACACCGGGCTCCAGATCGGATTCCGCGCCTTCGAGATCATGATCGGGATCTTCTTCGTCTTCGCGAGCGCGGCCTACTGGATCTTCGAGCGGGAACGCGCCGAGCGGGTGGTGCTCTCCCTCTTACCACGGCGCCGCCGGAAGATCGTGCGCGATACCTGGAACCTGATCGACCTCAAGCTAGGAGCCTTCGTGCGCGGACAGCTCATGCTGGTTGCGCTGGTCGCAACCGTGTTATCGCTTGCCTTCTGGGCGATCGGGCTCCACTTCTGGCTGCTGGTCGGCGTGTTCGCCGGCGTGGTCGAGCTCGTCCCCGTGATCGGACCGCTGTCGGCCGGGGCCGTGGCGATCGGTGTCGGCCTGACCCAGTCCTGGCAGGTCGCCGTCGCCGCCGGAATCGTCGTGCTGATCGTCCGGCTGCTCGAGGACTACGTCGTGATCCCAAAGGTGCTCGGCGACGCGGTCGGCCTAACGCCTCTCACCGTCCTGTTCTCGGTGGCGGCGGTCGCGTTCCTGTTCGGAGGGTTCGCCGTCCTGCTCGCAATCCCGTTCGTGGCCGTCCTCGCGACGATCGCCGACGTGATCGTCTTCAACAAGGATCCAGCCGAGGAGGACACCCCGACCGTTCTCTTCCCCGCCAAGGAAGCGGAGCCCTGACGTAGACGAACTCCGGGCTACGCGCGATACTCACCCCGTGGAAGAGGGCGTCGTCACCGTCATGTTCACGGACGTCGAGGGCTCGACGGACGTGACGCGACGTCTCGGCGACGAAGAGGGCCGCCGCGTGATCGAGGCGTACAAGCGCCTCGTTCGCGAGGAGCTCGAGCGCCAGGGAGGTCGCGAGGTCGACTCGGTCGGCGACGGCTTCTTCATCACGTTCTCCTCCACCCGCCGCGCGGTGACGTGTGCCGTCGAGATCCAGAAGGCGCTCGACCAGCACGGTCGCGAGCAGCCGGACGAAGACGTTCGTGTCCGGATCGGGCTCAACGTCGGCGAGGTGATCGAGCGGGACGGGCACCCCTTCGGGGCAGCCGTGAACGCGACGGAACGAGTGGCCTCCCGCGCCAAGGGCGGCCAGATCCTCGTCAGCGAGCCGATCCGTCATCTCGCGGGAACGATCCCCGGCGTCTCGTTCCGCGGCCGCGGGCGCCACGAAGTCAAGGGTTTTCCCGAGCGGTGGCGGCTCTACGAGGTGGTCTGGGATCGGCCCGCGAGGCAGGCGCCGCGTCCCGCGATGAAGCCGGCCGCGAAGCCTCGGTGGAAGCTCCGCGCGCTCGCCGCGGGAGGCGTAGCCCTTGCCGCCGTCGTCGCCGGTCTCCTCGCTCTCTTGCTGAGCGGCGGCGGGTCGCATCTTTCGCGCGTCGACGCCAATGCCGTCGGCATCCTCGATCCGAAGAACGGCACGATCCTGGGTGAGATCCGCGTGGGGGCTCGGCCGACCGCGCTTGCGTTCGGTGAGGGTGCGCTCTGGGTCGCCAACGCCGGCGACCGGACCGTCTCGCGGGTGGACCCGGCCAGCCGCGAGCAGGTGCATGCGATCGGCGTGGGCACATTCCCGCCGAGCGCCGTCGCCGCCGGAGAGGGCGCCGTGTGGGTCCCGACCCGTTTCTCAGACGAGGTCGCGGTGATCGATCCGCGCACCGACGCCGTTGACCACACGGTCGCTCTTCCCGACGGCTCCGGACCTGGGTCCGTCGCGATCGGAGGAGGCTTCGTCTGGGTGGCGAACGCGATCGGCGACACGGTGTCGCGCATCTCGCCCCAGACCGACGAGGTGAAGAGCACCCCGGTGCGTGGAGAGCCGGACGCGATTGCCTTCGGCGAAGATGGGGTCTGGGTCGCAGACACGCTGTCCAAGTCGGTCTCCCGGCTCAGCCCAAGCACGGGCCGCGTTGTCGCGCCACACATCGCGCTTCGCTCTCCACCAAGCGCGATCGCGGTGGGGGAGGGAGCGGTCTGGGTGGCTAGCACCGAGGGCGACACCATCACGAAAATCGACCCGCAGAGCAATGCAGCAGTCGGGACGATCACCGTCGGCAACGCCCCGGTCGCAGTGGCGGCAGGCGAGGGCGGCGTCTGGGTAGCGAACAGCCTCGACCGCTCGGTCTGGCGCATTGATCCGAGCACGAACCGGGTCGAGCAGAAGATCGCGTTCGGGAGCAGTCCCGATGCAATCGTCGTCGCGGACGGGCGGGTCTGGGTCGCCGCCCAAGCTCCCTGACGCTACCGTCGCTTGATCGCGATCTGGTCGAGCGCGGGCAGGGCGACGAACTGGTCGATCGCAAACCGCGCGATACGACCGGAGAAGACCCGCGCCGAGGTCTTCACGTAGAGGGGTACCACCGGCACGACCTTCTCCATCAGGAGGTTGTCAGTCTCAGCCCAGCACTCCACGCTCGCGCCGCCGACGAGCGGCAGGCATTCGCGGATCTTGGGATCGATGCTCGGCACCGAATGCACGGTGTATCCCCAGGCCGCGAGCTCCCTCGGCGTCGCGCCGAGGAGCGTAGGGGAGCCCGGCCCGATCAACGGTCCAAAGAAGAGGGGGGCGAAGAAGTTCGAGGGAGACGGGAAGTCCTTGGTCCAGTTGAACCCGATACCCATCGGAGTCCTGGATCTCGCGTCGAGAACGTGGGCGTAGAAACCGTCGACGTCGTACTGGTGCACGTCGAGCCGGATACCGATCCGGGCGAGATCCGCTCGAACGACGGGTCCCGCGTTCCTGGCGGTGTCGGCCCGGACGGGGGCGAAAACGTGCTTACACGCCGCCGCGTCACAGACGCCGTCGTGATTCCGGTCGTACTTGGAACGCGCCATCTCGGCTCTGGCCGCACGCAGGTCGCCGCGATGGTCGGGCGTCGAGTACGGGTCGTAGCCGAGCAGCACGTTGTTCTCGAGACTGTCGAGCGCCACGTGCCCGGCGATCTCGTCGAGCTGACTGCAGCAAGCGAGCAGGACGCGCCTCTTGTCGATCGCGAGGTTCACTGCCTTCCGGACATGGACGTCGTCGAACGGCGGGACTGCGAGGTTCATCGACACGTAGCGCACCGCGTCGACCGAGCTCACGTCGAGCCGATCCCGCAGGGCAGGCGTCTTCTGGTAGCGACGGACCTGGCTCGGCGGGGAAGCGTCCTCGCCCGCGCGGAAGTCGCCGAAGACGACATCGACGGCTCCCCGATCGATCTGACCTGCCACGCCGAGAGCCGCTTGCCTGTCCCACTTCCTGTGCAGCGTGAGCACGATCCGGTCGGGGTACGCCTTTCGCAGCGGATCCGCCGAGGCGTTCCAGGATGGGTTCCGGACCAGGACGAGAGAGCGGCCGAGCACATAGCCCTTCGCGGGTCGCTGCTTCTTCGGCGGAAGCGTGAAGTCGACGCTCCCCGAGCCGTCGACCATGTACGGCCCCGAGGAGACGACAAACCGCCAGAACCCGCCGTCGTGTCCCGTGGCGATCCCGAGCCGCGCACCCGGCGTGCCGGGTTTGGTTGGAATGGGCGCGGCCGTCGGCAGCGCGAGCAGGAAGCCGAGGTCGCCGGTCGCGTTGGTCGTGTGCACGACGAGCGCGCGGGCATCCGGAGCCTCGAGACCCGAGATCGAATCGGCCCGCCCCTCTGCGAACGCCTTGGCGCCTTCGATCGCGTCGATGTAGACCGGCGCGACCGCCGACAGGTACGGACCGAAGACGGGCCTCAGCTGGGGAGGTGCAGGGGTGAGATCGCGCTCGATTGCCCGGATGAAGTCCTGGGCGGCGATCTGGGTGTCCTGCAGGGGTGGAGCGTAGTTGACATGTTCTCTGAGCCGAAACGTCCACGTCCGCCCGTCGCGAGAGATGGTCGGCATCGCAGCGGCGAGGTCGGGGCGCAGGATCGCCCCTCCCTCGGCGGTGGGATGCCCGTTGTAGGAGAGGAGCGTTCGCGCGAGGCAGCAGCGGTCGAGCTCCCAGATCGCCCGGTCGTACGTTCCGGGATCGAGCCCGAGATTCCCAAACACGCCGGGCGCCGTCCAGTCGGGGAACGCCGGGCCCGCGAGTCTCAGGGTTCCGCCGCGCGGAAGGTCTGGGCTTGCCCCCTTCTTGTGCCGAGCCCCGTCGTCGCAACCTCCCGCCAGCAGCGCGGCCGACAGGACGGCCGCGCCCAATGCCCACGTCCGCAGCTTCGGCACGAACCGGCCCCGAGCTAAGGCTACGCCTTTCGCCAGCGGCCGAAGATGAGGCCGCCAAGGGTGAAGCCGAGGCCGAACGTCCCGATCGAGAATGCCCCGAGTGCGAAGGCCTTGCGCCACTTGGACAGGCGCTGCCAGCGACCGATCGCCTCCTGCTCCTCCGTCGTCAGGGATTCGCCGCGGCGCTGCTTTCGCAACGCTCCGCCCGCCCGGAGCCCGAGATAGAGGTCGTCGAAGATCTCCGCAGGCTCGTCTACCACAGCACCGAGTCTATAGCCTCCGCCGGTCGTGACAGCCCGCTTTCTCCACGTTTCCGACCTCCATTTCGGGGCCGGGCGGGATGCCGAGATCGAGCGCGGGCTAACCGGCCTGATCGAGCGCGCGCGACCCGAGCTGATCGTCGCGAGCGGCGATCTCACCCATCGCGCCAAGCGGCAGCAGCACGAGCAGGCAGCGCGGTTCCTCCGCTCACTCGGGCCTCCCCTGCTCGCCGTGCCGGGGAACCACGACATCCCGTGGAGCTTCCCCGGTCGTTTCACGCGAACGTTCGCCGAGTTCGAGCGCGTGTGGCAGACGACCGAGCCGCTGTTCGAGTCCGACTCGCTCTACGTCGTCGGCCTCAACTCCGTGCGTCCGTGGCGGCACCAGTCGGGAGGAATTCGAGACCGGCAGCTGCGAACGACCCGAGAACTGCTCTCGAGGGCGCCCGGCGGATCGCTGCGGATGGTCGTCCTGCACCATCATCTGATCGGCGCGCCCTGGCGATCGCGGAAGAAACCGGTCTCGCGCCGGAACACCGTGCTCGCAGGGCTCGTCGACGCCGGTGCCGAGCTGATCCTCGCGGGACACATCCACCAGGCTGCGGTAAGCGAGCGCCACGAGTTCGAGGTCGTAACCGGACAGGTGCGGGGCGTCACGGTCTCGATCGCGCCGGGGCTCGGGCAGCCGCGCCCGAACCGTCGCGGTGAAGCGCGCGGCCTGCACGTCTACGACGTCGCCGATACGTCGCTCAGGGTCGAGACCTACGTCTGGCGGGAGGAAGACTGGGCCCTGACCGGGATCAGGCGGTTCCCGCGCGGCCACCGCCCGCTCGACCGGACTTAGCCTCCCCGATCCCGTACATCGCGCCGCCGCGCGTCCCGACCCAGATCATCCCCTTCCACACGGCCGGCGTCGCCTCGATGCAGCCTCCCAGTTTGAGCCGCCAGAGCTCCGGCGGCTTCCGGCCCGCGCGGGAGACGTCGTAGGCATGGAGGACGCCGGAGCAATCGCCCTGAAGCAGGACGTTGTCGACGACGACCGGGGACGACCAGGTCGGCCCGGGGAGCGGGATCTTCCACCGGATCTTGCCCGTCCGTTGATCGACCGCGAGCAGGCCGCCGGCGTTGGTCGCCACGTAGACCAGGCCGCGGTCGAGCGCGGGCGTCGACCACATCCCTCCGGCCCCGTCATAGCTTCGCTGCCTCACGGGCACCGACCAGACCAGCGGGTTGCGGCGGAAGGGGTTCAGCTTCATCAGCTGCCCGACCTGGGCCGAGCGGGAGTCGTACTTCTCCAGCTCGCTCGCGACGTAGAGGAAGCCCTTGCCGTCGATCACGACCGAGGCATCGGTGTCGTCACCCGTCCAGAAGCGGAAGACGCGCCTGGCGCTGCGGCCTCCGTGCAGCACGTTCGAGATGTCCCATCCCTGGACGAGCCCCGCCGAATTGGCGAAGTACACGATGCCCTTCCTGTAGGCGACCGAGTTCTCAATCGAGAACGCATCCGTGGGGAAGTTCGCGGCGAGCGCGTCGTCCCAGCCGGGAACGGTCAGGACGATCTCCGGCCGGACCTGCACCCTCCCGTGCGAGTAGCCACGGTTCAGCTTGACGACATAGAACCACGAGTTCTCGCCGCCCTCGAGCAGGTAGTCGCCGACCACGAGTGCCGCACCGTCCCAGTCGTTGTTCCACACCGGGTTCGACACGGTCGTGTCGGCGTTCATCGACCAGAGCACGGTCGGCTGCGGACGGTCGAGCGCGATGATGCGGAAGATGTTGTCGCGCGAGCCCGCGTAGTAGAGCGGGTAGCCGTCGGGGTCGGAGGTGGCGGAGCCCTTGGCCAGGTCGCCCGTGATCAGATCCGGCTTGATCGGCTTCCCGGTTCGCGCGTTGAGGAAGTGGTAGTGGTCGTCATAGGCTCCGAAACGAAGCTCGAGCAGCCCGCTCTTCTTGTGCGGGATCACGTTGGGCTGACCGGTCCACCCCACCCCGCACCAGGTCTCGGTTCCGTGCTCGTCGCTCGACTGCGCGCACATGCCGCCCGTGGGCGGGTAGCGCCAGCGGACGACCGGATGGCGCGGGACCGGGCCTTCGCCGTAATAGGTGCGCGTCAGGTTGCCGCGGAAGGTCGTCAGCCCCGGGACCTTCGGGTTGATCGCGCCCTTGATCACGGCCGGCTGGGCGCGATCGGGGGTGGAAGGTTTCGCCGGCTTACCACCCCCCTTCGCGTGCGTGCGGCCCGGAGAGTGGCCGGGGCCGCTCGCCAGCGCGACGATCCCGGCGATCCCAAGTGCGAGCACGGCGAGCGCGCCGGCGGCAACCGCGCGGCGGATGAAGATCTGGCGCTGCCGCTGCTGCCGCCGCAGCTCGCGCGCCAGGCGCCGCTCTGCGAGCGCAGGATCGCCCGCCCCTGGGAGATCGGTCACGCTCTCAATTGTGCTGGAAGGCCCGGCGGCTAGGCGGGCGCCAGCGCGTGCAGTTCGCGCCGCAGGTCCTTGATCTCGTCCCGTAGCTTCGCCGCGTACTCGAACCTGAGCTCTTCGGCGGCGGCGAACATCTCCTCCTCGAGCTGGATCGCGAGCCTCTCCAGCTCCTCGCGGCTCAGCCCCTCGACCTCCTTGCGGCCGCGGCGGCGCCGGCCCGGGACGTGCGGCGCCTCGAGCGAGAGGAACTCGGCGATGTCCGACACGCCCTTCTGGATCGACTCGGGCGTGATCCCGTGCTCCTCGTTGTAGGCGAGCTGCTTCGCGCGGCGCCGGTCGGTCTCGTCGAGCGCGCCCTTGATCGACTCCGTCAGCTTGTCCGCGTACAGGAGCACTTTCCCGTTGATGTTCCGCGCCGCGCGCCCGATCGTCTGGATCAGGGCCGTCTTGCCGCGCAGGAAGCCCTCCTTGTCCGCGTCCAGGATCGCAATCAGCGACACCTCGGGCAGGTCGAGCCCCTCCCGCAGGAGATTGACGCCGACGAGCACGTCATAGTCGCCGAGCCTGAGCTCGCGGATGATCTGGATCCGCTCCAGCGTGTCGATCTCGGAGTGGAGGTAGCGGGCCTTCACCCCCGACTCGAGCAGGTAGTCGGTCAGGTCCTCGGCCATCTTCTTCGTCAGCGTGGTGACGAGCGTGCGCTCTCCGACCTCCTCGCGCCGGCGGATCTCGTTCAGGAGGTCGTCGATCTGGTTCTTGGTCGCGCGCAGCTCGACCTCGGGGTCGACGATCCCGGTCGGGCGGATCAGCTGCTCGGCGATCCGCTTCGAATGGCGGAGCTCGAACGGTCCCGGGGTTGCGGACACGAGCACCAGCTGCTTCACCTTCCCGAGGAACTCGTCGAAGCGAAGCGGTCTGTTGTCGAGCGCCGACGGGAGCCGGAAGCCGAAGTCGACCAGCGTCTGCTTGCGCGAGCGGTCGCCCTCGTGCATCCCGCCCAGCTGGGGGACGGTCTGGTGCGACTCGTCGACGAACACGACGAAGTCGTCCGGGAAGTAATCGAGCAACGTGAACGGGTGCGACCCGGGCGGCCGGCCTTCGAGGATCCGCGAGTAGTTCTCGATCCCCGAGCAGAAGCCGAGCTCTCTCATCATCTCCAGGTCGTACTCGGTGCGCTGGCGGAGACGGTGTGCCTCGAGCAGCTTGTTCTCCGACTCGAGCTCGCGGACGCGCTGCTCGAGCTCGTGCTTGATCTCGTCCACCGCGCGCTCGATCGTCGGCTTCGAGGTCACGTACTCGGTCGCGGGCCAGATCGCGAGGTTGTCGAGCTTCGCGTAGATCTCCCCCGTCAGCGGGTCGAAGTGCGTGATCTGCTCGACCTCGTCGCCGAAGAACGAGACGCGGTAGGCGGTCTCCGCGTTCGCCGGCTGTACCTCGACCACGTCGCCCTTGACGCGGAAGCGGCCGCGGCCGAGCGTCGTGTCGTTGCGGACGTACTGGCTGTCGATCAGCTTGCGCAGAACCGCGTCGCGATCGTGCTCCTCGTCCACGGCGAGGTACAGGAGGCGCTCGCGCCACTCCTCCGGCGACCCGAGTCCGTAGATGCACGAGACCGAGGCCACGACGACCACGTCGCGGCGCGTGAACAGCGCGGAGGTTGCGGCCAGCCGAAGCCGTGCGATGTCGTCGTTCTGAGACGAGTCCTTCTCGATGTAGAGGTCGGCCTGCGGAACGTAGGCCTCCGGCTGGTAGTAGTCGTAGTAGGAGACGAAGTACTCGACCGCGTTGTTCGGGAAGAACTCCCGGAACTCGTTGCAGAGCTGAGCCGCGAGCGTCTTGTTGTGCGCGATCACGAGCGTCGGCTTCTGGACCTGCTCGATGATCCAGGCCATGGTGGCCGTCTTGCCCGTTCCGGTCGCGCCGAGCAGCGTCTGATAGCGCTCGCCTTCGCGCAGTCCCTCGGAGAGCGTGGCGATCGCCTGCGGCTGGTCGCCGGTCGGCTGGTAGGCGTCGAATGTCTTGAACTCGGGCACCGAAAGACAAGCGTAGCCGCGCCCTGGCGGCCGAGCCAGACGGCCTATAGGGTGAGTCGGTGACTCGAAGCGGCGTGCTGCTCGCCGCCGCCCTCCTCGTCCTCGCGACCGGCGGTCCGTCGTCCGGCGGCTCGTCGAGCCAGGGGGCGATCACGGCCGGGTGGCAGCACACCTGCGCGATCCTGGCCGGGGCCGCGAAGTGCTGGGGCCGCAACGTGTTCGGGCAGCTCGGCGACGGGACCGACAAGGATGAACGCGCGAGGCCGGTCGCTGTCTCCGGTCTCGAAAGCGGGGTCCAGGCAATCGCTGCGGGTACCTTCCACAGCTGTGCCGTCGCGGGCGACGGCGGGGTCCAATGCTGGGGGGACGACGAGCACGGTCAGCTCGGCGATGGGACGAAGACGAGCCGGCCGACGCCGGCCCTGGTCTCCGGGCTCGCGAGCGCTGCCCAGTCGGTAGCCGCCGGCGGCGCCCACACCTGCGCGCTCCTGAGCAGCGGCGCCGTCATGTGCTGGGGTGACAACGACTACGGTCAGCTCGGCGACGGCACGAACAGGGACCACTCGAGACCGGTCGCCGTTTCCGGGCTCTCCAGCGGCGTCGAGGCGATCACCGCTGGAGATGACCATTCCTGTGCTCTGATCAGCACCGGTGGAGTCGAGTGCTGGGGCGACAACCGCTACGGCCAGCTCGGCGACGGGACGAAGACCGAGCGCTCCCAGCCGGTTGCCGTCTCCGGGCTCTCGAGCGGCGTCCGAGCAATCGCCGCTGGTGCCGTCCACACCTGCGCTCTTCTGAGCACGAGAGTCGTGTGCTGGGGCCTGAACGGCCTCGGCGAGCTCGGTGACGGGACAAAGACCCAACGGTCCACCCCGGTCGCCGTCTCCGGGCTGTCGACCGGCGTCCAGTCGATCGCCGCCGGCCCGGACAGCTACCACACCTGCGCGATCCTCACTGCTGGCAGCGTCAGCTGCTGGGGTGACAACGACCACGGTCAGCTCGGCGACGGAACGACCATCGACCGCTCGACCCCGGTCGCCGTCTCCGGGCTCGCGACCGGTGTCCAGGCGACCGCCGCCGGCGACTCCCACACCTGTGCACTCCTGAACACCGGCGGATTCAAGTGCTTCGGCCGGAACAACAGCGGCCAACTGGGGAACGGAACGTTCGACCGCGTCTTGAGCGTCGAGGTGAAGGGCCGCGGAACGGTGACCGGGCCGGGAGGCTTCCGCTGCTCGAAGCAATGCGATCTCGAGCGACTGCAGGGAACCAAGGTCGTCATCAAAGCGCGACCTGCGAAGGGATGGAAATTCAAGCTCTGGGTCTACAGAGAGGGGTTCGGCGCGTGCAAAGGCGGCGCGCTGCGCTGCACGGTCGTGCTCGACGCCAATTACGTCGCCACGGCGCGCTTCGTCCGGCGCACGTGAGCCGGTGCCGCTCCTGGCCGCAGCCGTTGCCGTCGCCGCCCTGACCGGATCCGGCTTGTCCTCGGGCGGCTCGTCCTCGGGGGCGATCGCCGCCGGCGGCGGCCACACCTGCGCGCCCCTGAGCGGCGGCGGCGCCGGAACTCGTTGCAGAGCTGAGCCGCGAGCGTCTTGTTGTGGGCGATCACGAGCGTCGGCTTCTGGACCTGCTCCATGATCCAGGCCATCGTCGCCGTCTTTCCGGTTCCGGTCGCGCCGAGCATGGTCTGGAAACGCTCCCCAGCGCGCAGCCCGTCGGAGAGCATCTCGATCGCCTGAGGCTGGTCACCGGTCGGCTGGTAGGCGTCGAAGGTCTTGAACTCGGGCACTCGGGACAAGCGTAGCCGGGGATCTTGTAGTCGAGGGCACGCAGTTGTACAGTGCCGAGATGCCCCGCTGGTTCGGGATCACGGCGCTGGCGTTCTTCGTCGTCTGCGGGTCGTCGGCCGGCGGCTCGTCCTCGCCGGCGATCGCGGCGACCGGAGCCCACACCTGCCGCCTGGCCGGGGGAAGCCTGACCTGCTGGGGCCTGAACGACGCGGGGCAGCTCGGAGACGGGACGACCACGAATCGACTCACCCCCGTCCAAGTGTCGGGCCTCGGGACGAGCGTGCAGGCCGTGTCGGCGGGCGCCTCCTTCACCTGCGCGCTGCTGACGGGCGGCGGAGTCGACTGCTGGGGCGAGAACAGCGTTGGCCAGCTCGGCGACGGCACCCGGACGAACCACTCGACACCGGCGCCGGTGTCGGGACTGAGCGGAGCCCGGCAGATCGCGGCCGGCGGCTCTCACGCGTGCGCGCTCACGGCGGGAGGCGGAGTCGAGTGCTGGGGACTGAACAGCTCCGGCCAGCTCGGCGACGGGACCGGGACAGAGCGGCTGACGCCGGTGGCGGTCTCCGGCCTCTCGAGCGGCGTCACAGCGATCGCGGCCGGGGCCCTACATACCTGCGCCGTCCTGGCCGGAGGCGGCGTGAAGTGCTGGGGCTTCAACCTCTTCGGACAGATCGGAGACGGAACGGAGTTCAACACCCGCCTGACGCCCGTATCCGTGTCCGGGCTCGCCGGCGCTCGGGCGGTTGGCGCCGGCGACCTCCACACCTGCGCGCTCCTGAGCGGCGGCGGGATGAAGTGCTGGGGCGCCAACGGCTTCGGCGAGCTGGGCGACGGAACGACCACCAACCGGAAGACGCCGGTGCCGGTCTCCGGCCTCGGAAGCGGCGTGACGGGGCTTGCCGTAGGCACCTCCGACACCTGTGCCATCCTGAGTGGCGGAGCCAAGTGCTGGGGTGACAACTCGAGCGGCGAGCTCGGCGACGGGACGACCGCCTCTCTCCGCAGGACCCCCGTCACCGTCACTGCCGTCTCGGGCCCTGTCGAGGCGATCGCCACGGGCTCGTCGCACACCTGCGCGGTTCTGGGCGGCGACGCCTACAAGTGCTGGGGGTCGAACCACTACGGCCAGCTCGGGAACGGGAAGAAGACGAACGTGCTCGACGTGCAGGTTCGCGGGCACGGCACCGTGAGCGCTCCCGGCTTGAAATGCTTCTCGGACACGTGCTCGCTCGAACGCGATCCCGGAACGAAGATCGTGGTGACCGAGCGCCCGGCGAAAGGCTGGGTGTTCAAGGGCTGGAGCGGAGCGTGCAAGGGCCGGGTCCGGAGATGCACGATCGTGCTGGCCACCGACAAGAGGGCGACCGCCCGCTTCGCCAAGCGCCGCTAGCGATGGGGCGAACAGGCACTCTCCTCGTCGCAAGCGCAGCCGTTCTCGCCCTGACAGCAGCAGCTCCCGCGGCCGGCGCGCCCGTCACGTCGATCGCGGCCGGCTACTACCACACGTGCGCCCTACTCACCAGCAACGTCGTCAAGTGCTGGGGCTCGAACGAGGCCGCCCAGTTCGGCGACGGCACGACGAAGAGCCGCCACAGCCCGTCTCAGGGCTCTCCGGCGCGATCGCGGTGGGCGCCGGCGGCCTCCACACCTGCGCGCTCCTGAGCGGCGGCGGGATGAAGTGCTGGGGCGACAACCGCTTCGGGCAGCTCGGAGACGGGACGACGACCAACAGCAGCGTTCCGGTCGACGTCTCGGGCCTGACGAGCGGCGTCCAGGCAATCGCGGTCGGGGCGCTGCATACCTGCGCCCTCGTGAGCGGCGCCGTGGAGTGCTGGGGGCTGAACCGGTTCGGTCAGCTCGGAGACGGCACGAAGACCGATCGGAAGGTCCCGGTCAACGTCGCGAAGCTGCCGGCCGGTGTCCGCACGATCGCGGCGGGCGGAGGCCACACCTGCGCCCTGCTCGCAAGCGGCGGGATGAGGTGCTGGGGAGACGACGAGTACGGTCAGCTCGGAAACGACGAAGAGACGACCAGCCGGCCGAACCCCATCGCCGTCCAAGAGCTTCCCGCCGGCGTCGAATCGATCGCAGCGGGTTTCACCGACACGTGCGCGCTGACCAAATCAGGCGGGGTCTCGTGCTGGGGAAACCTGTTCGAGGAGACGCCCGAGGACGTCCGCGGGCTCTCGAGCGGCGTCAGCGCGATCTCGCTCGCCGGCGGCGACACGTACGACGACCACGCGTGCGCAATCATGGCGGCAGGTGGAGCGAAGTGCTGGGAGCCAACGACGACGGCCAGCTCGGCAACGGGTTGACCGAGAGCCTCCACTTCACGCCGGCCTCGGTCCTCGCTCTGGCCGACGGCGTCCAGGTTCTGACCCATTCTCTTGGACGGCCATGGGACGGTTTCGGGCTCCGGGATCCGCTGTCACGACCGCTGTGCATACGAACGCGCGCAAGGGGCAGCGATCACGCTGACCGCGCGCGCGTCGAAGGGCTGGGCGTTCCGGAGCTGGGGCGGCGCCTGCAAGGGCCGTGCCAAGCGCTGCGCCCTGGTTCTGAACGCGACCGAGACCGCGGCGGCGCACTTCCGCAAGCGGCACTAACGATGTTTTGGACCCGCCCCTGCCGGGAGAGGTCCCTGTCGTGGATTTCGTCGAAGAACGCCCGCCGTACCGCTCGTACGCCGCGATCATGGGCGTGTTCGCCGGCGGCCTCGCGGTCGCCGGCGGGCTCGCGCGCCTCCTAGGCGGGAGCCGGCTCTAGGCGGCGCCGACCGCGTTCGCGCGCCGCCGCAAGGCCGGCCGCCGCCATCGAGACTGTCTGCACGGCGGCGAAGCCGATCAAGACCGGCGTCGTCCCGAAGTTGTCCAGGATGGGGCCCGCGATGAACAGCCCGAGCGGGTTGAGGAGCGCCCACAGCACCATCGCGGTCGTCATCACAGTCGGGCGCAACGGTACGGGGATGCGTAGCGTCGAGATCGTGTGCAGAGCAGGATTGACGAGCCCGTTGGCGATTCCCGAGACGACGATTACGCCCGAGAGCGCCGCGGCGGGAAGCGGAAGCGGCAGGAGCCAGAGCGGCAGCGCCTGGCCCATGATGCAGACGGCGATCAGCGTCAGGCCGTCAACGCGGCGAAGCAGGAACCGGAACGCGATCGCATTGCCGATAACGGCTCCGACACCGAACGAGGCGAACAGCCACCCGGCGATCTTGGGGTCGTGACCGAAGCGGGCGATCACGAGCACCGGGACGGTGATGAAGAAGGCGGTCCAGGCCGCGTCCCCGATTGCGAACACGGGCCACCAGACGCGGAGCAGGCGATCGCCGAGGAGGAATCGAAGCCCCGTCCGGATCTTCCGGTGCTCGGGGTCTTGCTCGAGCGGCGGGCGTCCGGGGACGAATGCGGCGACGAGGAGGACGGAGATGACGTAGCTGCCGGCATCGACGAGCAGGACGCTCGTCGCTCCGATCAACCCGATCAGGACGCCGCCGAGCGCCGGCCCGAGCAGCAGGGTCGTCCTCGTCGCCGCCTGGAAGAGCGCGTTCGCCTCACCGACCTTCGTCTCGTCCTCGCCGAGCAGTTCGGGGACGATCACCTTCTGTGCGGCGAAGTAGGGAGCGCTGAGCGCCCCGAGCCCGAAGGCGACGGCGAGCAGCACGGCGAAGTGCAGCCCTCCCGTCCAGTGGAGCACGGGGATCACGACCATCAACGGAGCGCGCGCGGCGTCGCAGACGATCATCGTGCGCCTGGCGCCGAGCCGGCCGAGCAGGCGACCGCCGGGCAGCCCGAGCAAGGCGAGCCCGACGAGCTCGGCGGCCATCACGAAGCTCATCTGCGTCGCCGACCCGGTCGTGACCAGCACGAACCACGGCAGTGCCAGCCAGGTCATCTGCGTCCCGGTGGTCGAGACGACCTCGGCGCCGAGCAGCGCCAGGAGCGACGGCTGCCTCAGGAAGTCCTTTCTGCTCACGCCCTGACGACTGAGATGTCGCCGCTCATCGTGCTGGCGCGCAGCTCGACGAGCGGAGCGTCGCCCGCGGGCGGGACGTCGCTGACCTCGAGCTCGGAGCTGACCTCCCCACTGCGCGAGCGCGCGTCCACGAAGAGCCTCGAGCCTTCCTTGATGCCGATCTTGAGGTCGCCGGAGGCGGACTTGAGGTTGACGCTCCCCTCCGAGACGCGGCCGATCAACTGGTCGCCGGAGGCAGTGCTGACGGTGACGGAGGCATGTGCCTCCTTGACGATCACGTCCCCGGAAGCGCTGTTGACCTCGAGCGGGCCGCCGACTTCGCGGACCAGGACGTCCCCCGAGGCCGAGTTGACCTTCGCCTCGCCGCCGATCGAGCCGACCTGGACGTCGCCGGACGCGCTGCTGATCCTGCCCTCGCCGCCGACGGTGCGGATCTCGACGTCGCCGCTCGCCGCGTTGATCTTTGCGTCGTGAGCCACGTCGCCGAATTCGACGTCGCCGGACCCGGTTTCGACCTCGACCGCGCCGAAGCGACCGCGCCCCTCGATGTCGGCCGAGCCCGACCTGGCCTCGACGCTCGTCTCCTCCGGGCAGCTGACGCGGACGAGCACCTCCGCCCCGCGCGAGAAACCGAACCCCCGGCCCCGGCCGCCGCGGACGTCGACCACGATCTCCTGGCCGCCTCCACGCTCGCGAAGCTCGATCCGAGCCGTCGTGACCGCTTCGAGACTCGCCTCGTTGTCGCGGAGCGGCTCGAGCACGACGATCGTCTCGCGGACGTCCGCGGTTTCGATCGAGATCTCGCCGGCGCCGAGACGGATGTCGAGCTGGACGGGGCCCGGCGTCTGGAAGGTCTCCGTCCTCATCGAACGTACCTCTGGACGTTCCGTCGTGCCCGCTGCCTGAGAATCGTCTCGGCGAAGCGCGGCGGGCGGGGGTCGCGCCGGTCGACGTGCATCTCTGCGTGTCCGAATGGGATTGGGTAGAAGGTCATCGTTCCTCCTCTCAGCTCTGGGCGTAACCCGTCAGCCGATTGCTCGTGCGCGTGGTGGGCCCGGTGGAGCTCGAGCGCGACAGCGCCCGGACGATCCAGGTGTTGGCAGACAGGCCTTCGCGTGCGGCCGCTTCTTCCACCATCGTCTTGAGGGCCTCGGGGAGGCGGAGCGTGATGCGGGCGCTGTACGCGTCCTCCGCTCCGGCGGCGGGCGCTTCCGGCTCGTCGCCCACATAGACGAGCTCGGGATCCTGTCCCGCCAGCCGTACCTCGACGTGGCCCGACGGAAGCTTCTCGTTCAGCTCGAGCGCGGCTTCCGAGAGCGCGTCGAGCAGTCGCAGGCCGACCGACGCCTGGAGCGTGACGACGAGCCGCCCGGCCGCGTCGGCCGTGGCATCGTCGCCGAGCTCCGCGACTGCGGAGAGGTCGGCCTTGAGCGCATCGATGAATCTCTGTAGCTGCATGATGACATCATTATGACAGCATTAATGGTGTCTGTCAAATGCCAGTGCGATGCGGCTTGTACAAAGGAGTTGGAGGATCTACGCTCGCATGATGGCCGTTTGCCCCAGCTGCGGACGCGAGAATCCGGACGAGTTCGCGTTCTGCGGCCACTGCGGCGCGGCGCTGGTCGCTCCTGCGCCGGCGCGCGAGGTGCGGAAGACGGTGACGGTGCTCTTCGCCGACGTGGTTGGTTCGACCGAGCTCGGCGAGGCCCGCGACCCGGAAGCCGTGCGCGCGCAGATGGGCCAATGGTTCGACCAGGCCCGTACGACAATCGAGCGACACGGTGGCACTGTCGAGAAATTCGCCGGCGATGCCGTGATGGCGGTGTTCGGCGTTCCCGTCGTCCACGAGGACGATGCCCTGCGCGCCGTACGCTCGGCAGACGAGCTCCGTAGTCTAGATCTCCGGATCGGCGTCAATACGGGCCCGGTCGTCGCCGGCGAGGGCGAGACGCTCGTCACAGGCGACGCCGTCAACGTCGCTGCGCGGCTCGAGCAAGCCGCGCAGCCCGGTGAGGTTCTCATCGGAATCGCGACGTATCGGCTCGTCCGCGATGCCGTCCAGGTGGAGCCGGTCGAGCCGCTCGACCTCAGGGGCAAGTCGGCGCCGGTGGAAGCGTTCCGCCTTCTGCGAGTCGATCCCGAGGCGGCCGGCTTCGCACGCCACCTGGAATCGCCGCTCATCGGCCGTCGCCGCGAGCTCGAGAGGATGCGGCAGGACTTTGAGCGCACCGTCGAGGAGCGAACCTGCCACCTGTTCACGCTGCTGGGGCCCGCCGGCGTGGGCAAGTCGCGCCTGGCGGCCGAGTTCCTCGCAGGTGTCGAAGCGACCGTGCTGCGCGGCCGCTGCTTGCCCTACGGCGAGGGCATCACGTACTTCCCCCTCGTCGAGGTCCTGGTGCAGCTGGGAGCAGAGCCGGAGTCGGTCATCGGCTCCTCCCCGGCGGAGACGCAGCTCGCGTTCCGCCGGCTACTCGAGCGCGAGGCTTCCGACCGGCCGCTCGTCGCGGTCTTCGACGACATCCAGTGGGCCGAGCCGACCTTCCTCGACCTGATCGAGCACGTCGCCGACCTCTCGCGCGGCGCGCCGATCTTCGTGCTCTGCGTCGCACGCCCGGACCTGCTCGACCTGCGCCCGACCTGGGCAGGCGGCAAGCTGAACGCAACGACGGTCTTGCTGGAGCCGCTCGCGGCGGAGGAGTGCGAGCAGCTGATCGCGGCGCTCGGCGGCGCGGAGGACGAGACCAGCGCGAAGATCGTGGCGGCGTCGGAGGGCAACCCACTCTTCGTCGAGGAGATGCTGGCGATGCTCCACGACGAGGGCGACGTGGCCGTCCCGCCGACGATCCACGCCCTGCTGCAGGCGCGGCTCGACACCCTCGGCCGCGACGAGCGCGCGGTGATCGAGCGCGGCGCAGTCGAGGGACAGGTATTCCACCGCGGCGCTGTCGTCGCGCTCGCGCCGGAGACCGACGTCGACGTACAGCTCCCGTCGCTCGTGCGCAAGGAGCTGATCCGGCCCGACGCGCCCACCTTCTCCGACGAGGACGCATATCGCTTCCGCCACCTGCTGATCCGCGACGCCGCGTATGAGTCGCTGCCGAAGGAGACGCGCGCCGAGCTGCACGAGCGCTTTGCCGACTGGCTGGACGGGCATGCCGAGCTCGTCGAGCAGGACGAGATCGTCGGTTACCACCTCGAGCAGGCGGCGGCCTACCGCAAAGAGCTCGGCGGTGCCGACGAGTCGCTCGAGCGACGCGCGGCCGAGCGGCTCGCCACCGCGGGCCGGGCCGCACGCGACCGCGGCGACGGTGCGGCAGTCATCACGCTTCTGCGACGCGCGGCCGACCTGCTCCCGAGCGCTGACCAGGCGCGGCTCGAGGCCATCCTCGATCTCGCCCACCCGCTCGCGATGGCCGGCCGTTTCGACGAGGCCCGGGACACGATCGGTGAGGTCGCAGCGTCGGGCGACGAGCGGTTGCAGGCACGCGCGGTGGCGCTAGAGATCCTTCTGTCACTGCTCGCGGGCGGCGAGGCCGAGCTCGAGCCCGCTCGGGAGCGGCTGAGAGCGGCGATCGACAGCCTGACCCGGTACGTTGACCACGAGGGGCTCGCCTACGCCGGGTGGGTCGCCGGAAACCTTGAGTGGCTCGCATGCCAAGCCTTGGGAAGCCGCCGCGAGGATGAGGCCGCGCTCGCGCACGCCGAGCGGGCAGGGGCACACTGGCTCGAGACACTGCTCCTGGCCGAGCTGCCGGGGACGTATACGCACGGTCCGACCGCTCTCTCAGAAGCCGAGCGCGAGCTCGACCGTTTGCGTCGCCGACGTGAGGCGAGGCCACTCCTCTCCGCCGCGATCTCACGGTCCCTCGGACGCTGCGCGGCGCTGCGCGGCGATTTCGGCCGGGCGAAGGAGCTGATGCAAGCGGGCATCGAGCCGCTCGAGGAGCTGGGGGTGCACGTCCATGCCGTCTCCTCGTCGGGCCTCGGCCTCGGCGACCTCTTCTGGCTGGAGGGCGACTACCCCGCCGCCGAGCGTCTCTTCCGCGAGGCCTACGAGAGGCTGTCGGCGCTCGGCGAGCGTGCATTTGCATCGACGCTCGCGCTGTGGCTCGCGGACGCGGTGCTCAGGCAGGGACGGGACGACGAGGCAGCGGCGTTCCTCCAGCAGACACGCCGTCTGACGAGCCCGGGAGACCTCGTCAACATCTTTGGCGCGGACGTGATCGAGGCGCTCCTGCTCGCCCGCAGCGGGCAGGGCGCGCGCGCGCTCGAGCTGGGCCGCCGCGCGCTCGGGCGCGCGCTCGAGACGGACTTCTACGACCTCCGCATGTGGATCGGCGCGACCTTCGCGGAGGTGCTCGAGCTATGCGATCGAGATGCCGACGCTGTCGATCTGTGGCGGCAAGTGCTGGCCGAGAGCGAGGCGAAGGAGTGCGTCGTCTACGCCGAGCGTGCCCGGGCGCGGCTCGAGCGCCTAGGAGTAGCCGAGCTCTGAGGCGTACGCGTGGCGGTAGATCTTCTGCAGGTCCTCGACGCGGCTGACGTAGTGGCGCGTCTCGGAGAACTGGATTCCCTTGCCTTCGCGCCGCCAGGTGTCGACGTTCCGCTGGCCCGCGTTGTAGGCGGCGAGAGCCGTTTCCAGATCGCCGTACTTGTCCAACAGATGGCGTAGGTACCACGACCCGTAGCGGATGTTGATCTCCGGGTTGTAGAGATCGTCGACGCGGAAGCGCGACCCGCCGGTGTGGATCGCGATCCCCTTGGCCGTCTCGGGTTGGATCTGCATCAGCCCGAGTGCCCCTGAGGACGAGCGCGCGTCCGGGTGGAACTTGCTCTCCTGGTAGATCACCGCCGCGAGCAGCGCCGGCTGCAGGCGGTAGTTGCGGGCGTGCGTCCTGACGATCGTCTGGTAGTGGAGGGGATAGCGGAGCCGCTGGAACCAGGCCGGCTGCTCCTTCTGGACGAAGATGAAGACGCCCGCAATCGTCGCCCCGAGCACGCCCATTGCCACAAGCTTCCTCACGCGCGCGCCTCCAACTCCTCCATCACCCGGCCTACGAAAGCATCCAGGTCGGCGGTCGTGCCGTCGTTGACGTAGGCGAAGTCCGCCCGCTTCACCTTCTCCTCATCGGGGATCAGGCGCCGTTCGCGGGCCTCGAGCGGCACACTCGACCGCGAAGAGCGGATCTCTGGCGGCGCCGTGATCACGACGACCGCGTCGAAGCGCTTTTCGCCGCCGACCTCGTACAGCAGCGGCACCTCGGTCGCACACACGGCGGGTGGGTCCTCGCGCCTGCCCAACTCCTCTCGCCAGGAAAGGTACTCCCGAGCGACGAGCGGGTGGAGAAGAGCTTCGAGCCAGGCCAGCTCCTCCCGGTCGGAGAACACGACCTCTGCGATCGCGCCTCGATCGACCTGCCCGGAGTCGTCGAGGATCCGGTCTCCGAAGCGCTCGAGCAGCGACCGGCGCACGCCCTCGTCCTCGCTCAGCAGCCGGTGGACGATCTCGTCGCTCGAGATCACGGCGGCGCCGTGGCGCTCGAACGACCTCAGCGCCTCGCTCTTGCCCGCGCCGATGCCGCCGGTCACGGCGACAGCCAGCGGCCGCGACAACGCTACGAAGGTTCTTCGGGCGGCGGCTCGGGGGCGCTTCCCTCCGAGTCGCCGGGGCCGGGCTCGGTCAAGTCCGCGTCGTCGGCAGCGGCCTGATCGGGATCCACGGCGGGCTTGAGATCCTCCATCGACTCTCGCTCCGGCGCGGGCGGCGCGGTCTCGGGCTCCGCAGTCGCGGCGGTCGGGCCCTCGTCCTTGAACACTTCCTCGGAGAGATCGAGGTGCGGGGTCAGGTGGACGGACTCGGCTCCGTCGGCGCGAGGCTCGGGCTGAACTCCCTCGGCAACGCGCTTCAGCGACAGCGAGAGCCTGCGCCGCTCGGCGTCGACTTCCAGGATCATCACGTTGACCGCGTCGCCCTGGGAGACGACCTCGCGCGGGTTCTCGACGTGGTGCTGGGCCAGCTCGGAGATGTGGACGAGCCCCTCGACCCCCGGAAGGATCTCGACGAAGGCGCCGAAGGTGACGACCTTGGTCACACGCCCTTCGACGACGTCTCCCTCGTTGTAGCTCTCGAGCACCTGCTGCCACGGATCTGTCTGGGTCTGCTTGAGGCCGAGCGAGATCCGCTGCCGCTCGCGGTCGATGTCCAGCACCTTGACCTTGACGTCCTGGCCGATGTCGAGCACCTCCGAGGGGTGGTTCACGTGGCTCCACGACAGCTCCGAGATGTGGATCAGCCCGTCCATGCCGTCCAGGTCGACGAAGGCGCCGAAATCGACGATGTTGGAGATCTGGCCGTCGACGACGTCGCCCGGCTGCAGCCGGTCGAGGATCGCCTGGCGCATCTCCTTGCGCTCGTCCTCGAGCACGGCCCGCCGCGAGAGGACGACATTGTTGCGCGCACGGTTGAGCTCGATCACCTGGCAGCGAAGCTCCTGGCCCAGGAACTCGTCGAGATCCTGGACCCGGCGGATGTCCACGAGCGACGCCGGCAGGAAGCCGCGGACGCCGAGATCGAGGATTAGACCGCCCTTGACGACCTCGATCACCTTTCCTTCGACGGCCTCCTTGGTCTCGGCCGCCTGCTCGATCCGCTTCCACGCGATCTCGAACCGGGCCCGCTTCTTTGACAGCATGAGCCGGCCCTCGGCGTCCTCCTTCGTCATCACGAGCGCGTCGATCTGATCGCCGACGCTGACCTCGTCGGCGGGATTGACCGAGCGCCGGATCGAGAGCTCGGCGACCGGGATCACGCCCTCGGACTTGTAGCCGACGTCCACGAGCACCTCGTCCTTGTCCACGCGGACGACCGTGCCCGTCACGACCTGCCCCTCGGTGATGTCGGGGAAGGTTGCCTCGTAGTTCGGGATGCGCTCGCCCTCGGGCGTCGTAATCCAGACGCCGTCGTCGGCGAGCTGCTCTTCCTCCTGATGAACGGTTTCGTTGGCCATTTCGCGGGCCGGTCAGTATAGCCAGGCGGTTTTGGCTTACTTAGGCGGCGCTGCTCAGGAAGCGGCCCACGGCGGCCAGGTACTCGTCCTGGGCCTCGACGAAGCTCATGTGGCCAACGCCCTCGATGACGGCGAGCTCGCTTCCCGGAATGCCCTCGTGCAGCACGCGGGCAGCCCGAAGGGTCGTCGTCCGGTCCTTCTCGCCCACGATCACGAGTGTCGGGCGGTCGATCCGGCCCAGGTCGGGCGTGTAGTCGAAATCGCCGTAGCCCGCGCTGGCGAAGTGGCGCAGCACCTCCGGCGAGAAGACCGTGCCGTCCCCGTAGCCGGGCGGAGGCTCCCCCTCGAAGTGGAACGGCATCTGCTCGCGCAACAGCTCGGCCAGCTCCTCCTCGGTCTGGACGGTCTGCTCACGCTCCCACGACGCCGCGATCGCCTTGCCACGGTCACCCATCGCCTCGAACGAGGCCTCGACGTCCGCCATCAGGGCGGCGCTCGAGTCGCCCCCGCCCGAGATCACGTAGGCGTCCGCCGTCCCCAGCTCGATCGCGTGGAAGGTGGTGATGATCGCTCCGAAGGAGTGCCCGATCAGGGCGAAGCGCTCGAGACCAAGCGCCTCGGCGAGCAGGTCGACGTCCCGGGCGAACACCTCGAGGGACAGGGTCGTCGAGTCGACGCGCTCGCTCCTTCCCTGTCCCCGCTCGTCGACATAGAGAAGGCGGAAGTCGTCGGCGAGCGGGTCGAGGTAGGGGCGGAACATCGAGTGGTCGAGACCGGGCCCGCCGTGGAGGACGAGCACCGGGAAGCCTTCGCCGAGCTCCTCGACGTTCAGCGAGACGCGGTCCGCGAGCTCGACGCGCATCAGGCGACGCGGACGTCGACGCCGGGTAGATCGGCGAAGCCGGCGGCATCGGCGGTCACAACGGTGCGCGAGCGAGCAGCCGCCGTCGCCGCGATGATGACGTCATGCGCTCCGCGCATGCGACCCACCCGCTGCGAGTGCGCAAGCAGACGGGCGTGGGCCCGTGCAACGTCGAGGTCATAGCTCTCGATCGGAATCTCGGCAAGCAGCGACTCGACGCGGGCGCGCCGCGCATGACGGCGCGGCTCGTCTCCGAGCTCGACGCCGACGAGAAGCTCAGCCGCTGTCAACGCAGCGATGGCAACATCGTCCTCCTGGATGCCGAGTCTGGCAAGCGGGATGTCGTCCCGTTCGGCGCCGACCAGGACTGACGTATCGAGGATCAGTCGGGCCAGTTGCGATCCTCGATCACGAGTAGCGCACGAAGCTCGCGAATCTCGCCCGCCCAGTCGGGATCGACCGGGTTGTTGCGGAGAACTTCGATCACCTTCGCGCCGTTGGCGCGCGCCTCCGGCTCGATCCGGGCGACCACGCGTCCGCGACGGGAGACGCTGAACGACTCGCCGTCATGCTCGACCGCATCGAGCACATCGGAGAAGCGCCGTGCCGCATCTGTTGCAGTAATCTCGCGCACGCGATCAGATTATCAGATTCACTTATGGCACCGGCCTCTTAATCTTGGTCCGTGCCGGTTTGCGCAGCATGTGGGTACGAGAGCGCCGAGCCGTTCAAGTTCTGCCCCGAGTGCGGCGCGCCGCTCGGCGTTGAGTCTCCGGCGGAAGTCCGCAAGACCGTCACCGTCCTCTTCTGCGACCTCGTCGGCTCGACCGCGCTCGGCGAGCGCACCGACCCCGAGCTTCTGCGCGAGCTCATGGGTCGCTACCACGCAGAGCTTCGGACGATCCTCGAGCGCCACGGCGGCTCGGTCGAGAAGTTCGTCGGCGATGCGGCGATGGCGGTGTTCGGGATCCCGCAGGTGCACGAGGACGACGCGCTCCGAGCCGTCCGTGCCGCTGCTGAGATCCGGGATGCTGTCTCAGGCCTCGGGCTCGAGGCGCGGATCGGGGTCAACACGGGCGGAGTCGTTGCCGGCGAGGGCGAGACGCTCGTGACCGGCGATGCGGTTAACGTGGCGGCGCGGCTCGAGCAGGCCGCGGAGCCGGGCGAGATCCTGCTCGGGGAGGCCACCCAGCGGCTCGTCCGCGACGCTGTCCGCGCCGAGGCGCTCGCGCCGCTCGAGCTGAAGGGGAAGGCCGAGCCGGTGCCCGCGCACCGGCTGCTCGAGCTGCTGCATGACGTTCCCGCCTTCACGCGCCGGATCGATGCCCCCTTCGTCGGCCGCAAACAAGACCTGGAAGCACTGGAGCGAGCTCTCGCCACTGCCGTCAGGCAGCGTTCGCCGCAGCTGGCGACCATCGTCGGCCCGCCCGGGATCGGCAAGTCGAGGCTCGCTCGCGAGCTGGTCCAGCGCGCCGAGGCGCGCGTGCTCGTCGGCCGCTGCCTCTCCTACGGGGAGGGCATCACGTACTGGCCGCTCAGCGAGGTCGTAGAGCAGGTCGGCGACGTGCGTTCGGCGTTCGGAGACGATGCTGACGCGGAACTCGCCGCCGCACGGATCGCGGCCGCGCTCGGAACCACGGACACGGCCGCCTCCTCCGAGGAGATCGCTTGGGGCTTCCGCAAGCTGTTCGAGTCGCTCGCCCGGGAGCAACCACTGATCGTCGTCCTTGACGATATCCACTGGGCCGAGCCGACCCTGCTCGACCTGGTCGAGTCCGTCTCCGCCTTCGCCCAGGACGCGCCTTTGCTCCTCCTCTGCGTCGCGCGACCCGACCTGTTCGAGTCTCGCCCTGCCTGGGCGACCCCGAAGCCGAACGCGACCCTGGTCCAGCTGGAGCCGCTGGCAGGGGAAGAAGCGGAGACCCTGGTCGAGGAGCTGCGCGACGTGCCAGCCGAGACGAAGGCCCGAATCGTGGCGGCGGCGGAGGGCAATCCACTCTTCGTCGAGCAGCTGGTCGCGATGCAGGCAGAGAGCGGAAACGGCCAGTTCGAGATCCCGCCCACGATCCAGGCGCTGCTCTCGGCGCGGATCGATCGCCTGCAGCCCGAGGAGCGCTCCGTGATCGAGCGCGCCTCGATCGAGGGGAGGATGTTCCACCGCGGCTCGGTTGCAGAGCTCGTGCCGGAAACGGTGCGGGCAGGGGTGGGTGGACACTTGATGACGCTCGTGCGCAAGGAGTTCGTCCGCCCCGACCGCGCGAGCGTTCCCGGTGACGACGGCTTCCGCTTCGGCCACATCCTGATCCGAGACGCCGCCTACGACTCGCTCCCGAAGCGGCTGCGGGCCCAGCTGCACGAGCGCTTCGCCGGCTGGCTCGAGTCGAGGCTCCCGGACGCCCCGGACGAGATCCTCGGCTACCACCTCGAGCAGGCCTACCGCTACCGGCTCGAGCTCGGATCCGACGACGACCATGCGCGCGAGCTCGCGCTGCGGGCCGGCCGTCTGCTCGCGGAAGCAGGCCGGAGGGCGTGGGACCGCCTTGACATCGCCGCGACCTGCTCCCTGCTCGCGCGCGCGACCGAGCTTCTGCCCGAGGGCGATCACGAGCGACCCTCACTCCTCGCGCTCCTCGGCAGCTCGACGTTCGAGGCGGGCGATCTGGCGCGCGCGCTCGAGCTCGCCCGCGAGGCGCAACAGGCGGCGGCGGCGGCCGGCCAGCGCAGCATCGAGCTGCGGGCACGCATGTCCGAGCTCATGCACCTCCTCACGACCACCGCCGACCAGGACGTCGCCGCCGCCCTCGCCGAGGGGGAAGCGGCGATCGCGGAGCTGCAGCAGCTGAACGACCCGGAGTCGCTCATAGGCGCGTGGGGCCTCGTCTTCTGGGTCGGACTGTTGCGCAGTGACAACGCGCTGATGGAGGAGGCCGCGGGCCACCGGTTCGAGCTCGCCCGGCGGGCGGGACTGCGGCGCGAGGCCGTATGGGCGACGAACGCACTCGTGTCGGCCCTAGCCCACGGACGAACGCCGGTCGAGGAGGCGATCGGGCGGGCCGAACGCGAGCTCGCCGAGTTCCCGGAGGAGCGCCCCGGCGAGGGGCACCTCGCGCTGCTGTACGCGTTCGCGGGGCGCGACGCGGAGGCCGAGCAGGCGATCGAGCGCTACAAGCGCACCTTGATCGAGCTTGGTCGACTGACGCTCCACGCTGGGACGGCGATGTACCTGGGCTGGATCGCGCTGCTGGCCCGGCGGCCGGAGCGGGCGGAGCAGGAGCTGCGCGAGGGAGCCGAGCTGCTGGAGGCTGCCGGCGAGCGCAGCTGGCTGTCGGGCGTGGCCGGGGTCCTCGCGGAGGTGTTCTACCAGCTGGGGCGTTACGAGGAAGCGGAGGAGTCGTCGCGCCGAACCGAGCAGGCGAGCCTTCTGGATGACCCCATGGCGCAAGCGATGTGGCGCTCGTCGCGCGCGAAGGTGCTGGCACGGCGAGGTGAGGCAGAACAAGCAATCAGGCTCTCGTTGGAAGCAGTCGAGCAGGCGCGGCGGACCGACAACCTTCACCTGCTCGGTGACTGCTTGTCCGACCGCGCCGAGGTACTGCGGCTGCTGGGGCGTCCCGACGAAATGCGGCCGGTGCTGGAGGAGGCGCTTGCCGTCTACGAGCGCAAGGGCATCATCCCCTCGAGCGAGCGGACGCGCGCGCTGCTCGCCGACAATGAGACTTGACTCTACATGCGTATAACGCAATACTTCAAGCGTTATACGCAATATGAGGACCGAGGCCCCACTTCTCCTTCCGCTCTTCCGCTCACGCGGCCAAGCGCGCCTGCTCGCCCGCATCTTCCTCCACCCCGAAGAGCGTTCGACGCTCAACCAGCTGGCCCGCGAGCTCGAGCTCGATCCTGCGACGGTTCAGCGGGAGGTAGAGCGGCTACAGGACGCCGGAATCGTAGCGAGCGAGCGGATCGGCAGAGCCAGAATCGTCAGGCCGAACGAAGACTCGCCCTTCTACCCCGAGCTTTCGGGTCTGATCATCAAGGCCTTCGGGCCCGTTCCGATCCTGACGCAGAGGCTAAAGCGACTCGCCGGCATCGAGGACGCGTTCATCTACGGCTCGTGGGCGAGTCGCCACGAAGGAGCGCGCGGCGAGCCACCAGGGGACATTGACCTTCTGATCGTGGGCAGGCCGGACAGACGCAAGCTCGCTCGCCTCTGCCGCCAGGCAACCGAGGAGCTTGGGTTTGAGGTCAGTCCAACAGTGCTCTCCGCAACGGAGTGGCATTCGGACAGCACGGGGTTCATCCGATCGATCAAGTCTCGACCTTTGATCTCGCTTACTCCGAGCCCTGATGACCAACGCTGACGTCCAGCGGCTGCTCGAAGGGAACAGGATCCGGAGAGTCGCACCCGACCCCGAGACGGCATCGACCGAGATCGACATCGCTCGTCGCCACATCGCCTCGGCCGAGAAGATCATGGCCGAGGACTTGACTCTCGCGTTCACGGCGCTCTACGACGCCATGCGCAAGGCGATCTCGGCGCATATGCGAGTGCACGGCTATCGCGTGGCAAGAGGCCCGGGCGCACACTGGAACACGGGTGCATACGCCCTGGCTGCGCTCGACCATCTCGACATCGGCTCGCATCTCGATCAGTTCGATGCGCTCCGCGACGTGCGGAACCAGAGCGAGTACGAAGCGCTGCAGGTTGACTTCGAAGAAGTGCGCGAAGCCCTCGAGCACGTCCGAGCGATCGTCGAAGCGATCGCCTATGACCTCTGACCGGGATCGAGCAGACGCGCGCTCTGCTCGCCGAGACCGGCTAGCCGCCGGCGATTGCAGCGACGATGCGGATCTCTTCGTCGCCGTCGAGAGAGGTGTCGAGCCCGTCGCGCGTGCGCATGTCCTTTCCGTCCACGTAGACGTTCACGAGCCCGCGCAGCTCGCCGGCCTCGTCGAAGATCAGGTCTGAGATCGGGAGCGCGCGCAGCGCGGCGCCCACAGTCGGCGCGTCGAGCTCGAAGCGATCCTTGCCCCCGGCCTGCGTCGCCAGCAGGCCGGGAAGGAGAACCGTTACTCCCACTCCCCGGTCTCGACCGAAAGCACCGGCGGCAACTGGCTCGCGGCCTCGATCCACTCGTCGCCGGCATTCGGCGAGACGAAGATCGAGCCGCTCTGCGTTCCGAGGTAGATCCCGGGCGGGTCGAGCGAGTCGGAGGCCATGCCCTCGCGCATGACCGAGGCCCAGGCCTGGTCGGGGAGGCCGTTGGACAAGACCTCCCAGCTCTTGCCCGCGTCCTTCGTCCGGTACACCCCGAGACGCCCGTCCGGGGTGACGCGGTTCTCCGCCCCGTACTCAGGAACGACGAAGGCGGTGTCTGGCTCGCGGTGGTCGAGCACCAGCGGGAAGCCGAAGCCGCTCGGAAGGCCGTTCCCCTCCAGGCGCTCCCAATTGTCACCCCGGTCGTCGGAGCGGTAGACGCCGCAATGGTTCTGCTGCCACAGTCGCCCGTCCTCGCCCGGATGGAGGAGCAGCTTGTGGACGCACTGGCCCAGCTCGGGGAACGGATCGTCCGGCATGAAGTCGGCGGCCGTCCCCTTGTTCGCGGGCGTCCAGCTGTCGCCGCCGTCTTCGGAGCGGAAGACGCCTGCGGCGGAGATGCCGACGTACATGCGCTTCTCGTCTGCGGGGTCGAGCTGGATCGAGTGAGTGCACATGCCGCCGGCACCGGGCTGCCAGCGCTCGCGGGTCGGGTGCTCGAACAGGCCCTTGTTGACCTCCCAGCTCTTCCCGGAATCGTCGGAGCGGAAGAGGACTCCCGGGGCTGCGCCGAGCCAGACGGTGCCCGGCTCGGAGTCACGGCCGGGCTCGACGTGCCAGCTCTTCTCGAGCTTGAGCTCGCCGTCCTCCGGCAGGCCGAGGCCTTCCGAGCGCTCCCAGGTCTTGCCGCCGTCGGTCGAACGCTGGACGGTCGCGCCGTAGACCCAGTTGTTCGCGGCGACGTAGTACGAGCCGTCTCGCGGGTCCTGGATCGCGTGGAAGACGTCCCAGCCCTCGAGCGCGAGACCCTCCACCGTCCAGTCGCGACGGCCGTCGTCGCTCTTCAGGAAGAAAAGCCCCTTGCGGGTTCCGACCAAGACGAGGATTCCCATGTCGGCGACACCGTATCGTTCGGAAGGCCGTGAGTCGAGTGGCAACCATCTGCGACGTGGGCCCGCGCGACGGGCTCCAGAACGAGCCGGACGCGCTTCCGCCTTTGACCCGCGCCGAGCTCGTGAACAAGCTCTCTGCGGCGGGGTTAGCGCGCATCGAAGTGGTGTCGTTCGTCCGCGACGATCGCGTGCCGCAGATGGCGGGCGCCGAGGAGGTCGTCGCGGCAATCGAGCGGCGCGAGGGCACCGAGTACGCCGGGCTCGTCCTGAACCTCAAGGGCTACGAGCGGCTGCGCGAGTCGGGCCTCGACCGCGTGAACTGCACGCTCGCGGCCACGGAGTCCTTCAATCAGCGGAACGGCAACATGTCCCTCGACCAGGCGCTGACCCAGGCCCAGGCGATCCTCGGCGTTTCGGAGCTACCCACGACCGCCACGATCAGCGTCGCCTTCGGCTGTCCGTTCGAGGGACGAGTCGATCCCGGCCGCGTCACCGACCTCTGCAACCGGCTCGACGCCGACGAGGTCGTCCTCGCTGACACGATCGGAGTCGCCACGCCGACCCAGGTCAAGCGCCTGGTCGAACGCGTCTCGGGTGACCGCCCGATCGGTGTCCACCTCCACAACACGCGCAACACCGGCTTCGCGAACGCGTACGCGGCGCTCGAGGCGGGCGCGACGCTGTTCGACGCCTCGGTCGGCGGGCTCGGCGGCTGCCCCTACGCGCCCCGGGCGACCGGCAACATCGCAACCGAGGATCTCGTCTACCTGCTCGAAGGAGAGGGCGTGGAGACCGGCATCGACCTCGAGGCGCTGGTCGGGATCTCGGTGTGGCTCGAGGAGGTTCTCGGCCGCGGCCTCGAGGGCCAGGTCTACCGGGCGGGGCCGTTTCCGAGCCGGACGGCGCCGGACTCGGCGAGCTCTGCGATCTCGTCGCCGGAGTAGCCGAGCTCGCTCAGCACGTCGGCGCTGTGCTCCCCGAGAAGCGGCGGCGCTCTTCGATGGCGGACTCGCTCACCGTCGGCGGACAGCGGGAGCGCGACGCCGACCAGGTCGCGCACGGTGGGATGAGCCAGTGATTGCAGGATCTCGAGCGACTTCGTCTGCTCGTCGACCGCCACCTGCGCGATGTCGTGGACGGGTGCCGCCGGGACGCCCGCCGCGTCCAGCCGCTCCAGCCAGGTCGCAGAGGTCTCAGCCGCAAAGCGGGACGCGAGTAGCGAGATCAGCTCCTCGCGGTTGGCCACGCGGTCCGGATTCGTCGCGAAACGCGGGTCGGCGACCAGGTCCGGCGACCCGACCACCTCGCAGAGCGCGGTGAACAGCCGGTCGTTGGCGGCCGCGATCATGATCTCGCCGTCCTGCGCCCCGAATACCTCGTACGGCGCGATCAGGGGGAATGCCGTTCCATGCCGTCCGGGAACCTCCCCGGAGCCGAGATAGCCGACGAGGTGGTAGGCGACCAGGCCGATCACCGTCTCGTACAGGGAGACGTCTACGACCCGGCCCTCGCCGGTTCGCTCGCGCTCCCAGAGGGCCCCCAGGATGCCGATCGCCGCCCACATCCCGGTGCTCTGGTCGATCGCCGAGACGCCCACGCGGACGCCCGAGCGGCCATGCTCGCCCGTGACGCTGATGATCCCGCCTGCCGCCTGCATCAGCGGGTCGTAGCCGGCCTGCTCCCGACGAGGGCCGACCCGTCCGAAGGCGCCGATCGAGCAGTAGACGAGCCGCCGATTTCGTCCGCGCAGGTCGTCCGCGCCGAGGCCGATCCGCTCGGCGTGCCCGGGCCGCAGGCTCTGGACGACGACGTCGGCCCTGTCCGCGAGCCGGAGCAGCGCCTCCTTGCCCCGGTCGGAGTGGAAATCGAGCGCGAGCGAGCGCTTGCCCGCGTTCGCAGCCAGGAAGATCGCACCTTCGCCGTCCCAGAACGGCGGCCCCCACTGGCGGGTCTCGTCGCCCCGCTTCGGGTGCTCGATCTTGACCACCTCGGCCCCGAGCGCGGCCAGGATCTCGGTGCAGTATGGCCCCGCGAGCGAGCTGGTCAGGTCGAGCACGCGAATCCCTCGTAAGGGCAAGAAGGGGCCGGGGGGCATCGGGCGGACGATACGCAAAGGCTCTGCGCTGCTCGTCGTGCGCGGTTTGTTTCGGATCCGGCACACTCGTGTGCGCTCCTTCTCGTTAGGCTCGCAGCGGAGAGGAGGCCTGGTGGCCCCGGGGGCGCGGACGGAGCCTGGCCCGAGGGGCCGCGACTATCGTGTCGGCGGGATGCCGGTCGTCCGCATCGAAACCGTCCCGCCGCCGGAAGGAACCGATGTCGCGCGCGTGCTCGGCACGCTCTGCACCGAGCTCGCTGCCCTCCTCGGCGAACGCCCGGAAGAAACGTGGGCGACGTGGCGGACGCTCGACCACTACGTGGAGGGCGAGCGAGGAGCGACAGCCCAGCCCCACTCCACGCATCCGCCGCTCGTGACGGTGACCGCCTTCGAGGGCCGCTCGCCGGAGCAGATCGGCGCAATGCTCTCGCTCGTCGCCGACGTCCTCGCGCGGGAGCTCTCCATCGAGCCAGGGAACGTCTTCGTCACGTACGAGGAGGCCCGCCGCGGCCGCCTCTACACGGGCGGGGAGGTGGTCGAGTGAACCGCCTCGCGAACGAGACGAGCCCCTACCTCCTCCAGCACGCGGACAACCCGGTCGACTGGTACCCCTGGGGTGAAGAGGCGCTCGCCCGCGCCCGCGACGAGGACAAGCCGATCCTGCTCTCGATCGGGTATGCCGCCTGCCACTGGTGCCACGTGATGGAGCACGAGTCGTTCGAGGACGAGGAGACGGCGCGGCTGATGAACGAGCGCTTCGTCAACGTGAAGGTCGATCGCGAGGAGCGACCCGACCTCGATTCCGTCTACATGGAAGCCGTCGTGACCCTGACCGGCCACGGGGGGTGGCCGATGACGGTCTTCCTCACACCCGAGGGCGAGCCGTTCTTCGGCGGGACGTACTACCCGCCCGAGCCTCGCCACGGCCTCTCGAGCTTCCGCCAGGTGCTGCTCGCGGTCTCCGACGCCTACCGCGACCGTCGCGCGGACGTCGCCCGCTCGGCGGCGGCGATCGTGGAGGCGATCCGCCGTTCAAGCGAGCTCGAGCAGTCACGAGAGCCGCTGACCGATGCCCTCCTGCACGAGGCGATCCGGGGCCTGCGTTCGCAGTTCGATCCCGACTGGGGCGGTTTCGGCCACGCCCCCAAGTTCCCACCGGCCTCGGTGCTCGAGTTCCTGCTCCGCCGCGGCGAGCTCGACATGGTCACGCCCACACTGGACGGGATGGCCGCCGGCGGCATGTACGACCTGGTCGGAGGGGGCTTCCACCGCTACTCGGTCGACGAGCAGTGGCTCGTCCCCCACTTCGAGAAGATGCTCTACGACAACGCGCTGCTCGCCCCGGCGTACCTCCACGCCTGGGTCGTCACCGGAAACGAGCGGTACCGGAAGATCGCGGAGGGGACGCTCGACTACATGCTCCGCGAGCTGCAGCTCCCCGAAGGCGGCTTCGCCTCCGCGCAGGATGCAGATACCGACGGCGTCGAAGGCCTCACCTTCACGTGGGCGCCCGAGGAGCTCGAGGGAGCGCTCGGCGCCGGCCGCTCGGACTTCCTGCAGCCGTTCGAGCACGGCCGGTTTGTCCTCCGAGGAGAGCTGTCCGACGAGGAGCGCCGAACGCTGTTCGAGGCTCGCGAGCGGCGCCCCAAGCCCGCACGCGACGACAAGGCGATCGCGTCCTGGAACGGGCTCGCACTCGCGGCGCTCTCCGAGGCCGGCCACCGGCTCGAGCGGGACGACTTCCTCGACGCGGCTCGCCGGCTCGCGGAGTTCCTGCTCGGCCCGCTCTCGGCTCCCGGCGGCCGCCTGTACCGGTCGTTTCGCGCCGGCCAGGGGAAGACGAGCGCCTATCTCGACGACTACGCCGATGTCGCGAACGGCCTCTACGAGCTTCACGTCGCGACCGGAGACCTGCGCTGGCTCAGGGAGGCACACCGGCTCGCGCTGCTCGCGGTCGAGCTGTTCTCGGACGAGGAGCGCGGCGGTTTCTTCCTCTCCCCCGCCGATGCGGAGCGGCTCGTCGCGCGAAAGAAAGACTTCGACGACCACCCCACTCCGTCGGGAAACTCGATGCTGGCCTACGTCCTCCTCCGGCTCGGCCGCATCTACGGCGACGACGAGCTCGAGCGCCGGGCGGTCTCGGTCTTCAGGCTGATCCGCCCGGTCTACGCGCGCGCACCCTCGGCCGTCGGCCACGCGCTCTGCGGGCTCGACCTGCACTTCTCGCCTCCGAAGGAGATCGCCGTCGCCGGAAGCCCCCGGGACGAGATCGCGCGTGCCGCGCTCGAGCCCTTCGAGCCGAACGCGGTCGTCGCCTTCGGACCGGCGGACGACGTTCCCCTGCTCGAGGGGAAGGACTATGTGGACGGCCGTCCGGCCGTCTATGTCTGCGAGCGTTTCGCCTGCCGCGCGCCGGTCACCGACCCGGCCGAGCTGGACCTCGCCTAGCTCTGCGCCTCCGCGGGCGCCGGCAGCGCGCCGAGCTGCTGCAGCAGGCCCATCGCGTCGAACTGGCCCCAGTGCTCCACGCACTTGCCGTCGCGGACGCGGAGGATGTCGATGCCGCTGACCGTCACCTGCTTGCCCGTCGAAGGCACTCCCATGAACTCGCCCTCGTGCGTCCCGGTCATCGTAAAGCGCGCGGCCGCGAGCTCGCCCTCGGAGATCACGTCCTCGGCGGTGAAGTGGACGTCGGGGAACCCCGACCGCAGCAGCCGGAAGAAGTCCTTGACACCCTCCCGGTCCTGGCTGATTCCCGGGAACTCCTCGTGCTCGACGAAGTCTTCGGAGACGAGCTCGTCGATCTTGCCGACGTCGCCGGCGTTGACGACCTCCTCGTAGAACCGCTGCACCAGCTGCTCGTGCTCGGACATCCCGCTCCCTTCGTTGTTGTATCGCTGACCCTAAAGGACTTACGATCCGCGCTCCGGGTCAGCGAGAGAGCGGAGGGTTGAGATGGTGGAGGTACTCGAGCACGACGCACTGCGCGAGAGTTTTCGCGGCGAACTGATACGTCCGGGAGATGCCGGCTACGACGCCGCGAGAGCCATCTGGAATGGGTCGATAGACAGGAGGCCCGCCGTGGTCGCCCGTGCGACCGGCGTCGCCGACGTCGTTGCAGCGGTCAACTTCGCGCGCGACAACGGCATGGTGCTCTCGGTCCGCGGGGGCGGCCACAGTCTCCCGGGTCACTCGACGTGCGACGGCGGGCTCGTGCTCGACCTGTCGCCGATGCAGGGCGTCCGCGTCGATCCGCAGCGGATGACGGCCCGCGCGCAAGGTGGCGTTCAGTGGGGCCTCCTCGACCGTGAGACTCAGGCCTATGGGCTCGCCGTCACCGGTGGCCAGATCACGCATACGGGCATCGCGGGCCTCACGCTCGGCGGCGGGATCGGGTGGCTGGTGCGGAAGTTCGGCCTCGCCTGCGACAACCTGCTCTCGGCAGACGTCGTCACAGCCGAGGGCGAGGTCGTCACTGCCAGCGCCGAGCAGAACGAGGATCTGTTCTGGGGGCTGCGCGGAGGCGGCGGCAACTTCGGCGTCGTCACCTCGCTCGAGTATCAGCTGCATCCGCTCGGGCCGATCCTGGGCGGCGCCGTCCTTCATCCCGTCGAGCGGGCACCCGAGGCCCTACGTCTCTTCCGCGACGTCACGGTCGAAAGCCCTCAGGAGCTGACGGCGTATGCGATCTTCCTCACGGGCCCGCCGGCGCCGTTCGTGCCGGAAGCCTTCCACGGGAAGCCGCTGATCGCGCTGGCCGCGTGCTACGCCGGGGAGCTCGAGCAAGGCGAGGAGGCCCTGAAGCCCTTCCGCGAGTTCGGTCCGCCGATCGTCGACCTCTTCCAGCCGATGCCCTACACCGTCATCCAGGGCATGTTCGACGAGTCGGTGCCGCACGGCCGCCCCTTCTACATCAAGGGCCAGACCGTGCGCGAGCTGAGCGACGAGCTGATCGACGTGCTCGTCGAGCAGGCCGCGGCGATGCCGGCTCCGTTCTCGGAGCTGCACACCGGGCAGCTGGGCGGCGCGGTCAAGCGCGTCGGCGAGAACGAGACGGCGTACAGCCAGCGGGACGCCGAGTACGCCTTGATCTTCATCGCCGGATGGGAGGATCCCGCGGCGAAGGACCAGCACGTCGCATGGGTGCGGGGAGCGACGGACGCGACAACGCCGCACTCGGTGGGCGTCTACGTGAACTTCCTCGACGACGAGGGCCTCGAGCGGATCAAGTTCGCGTACGGCAGCAAGGAGAAGTACGACCGGCTCGTCGAGCTGAAGAACAAGTACGACCCGACGAACCTGTTCTGCCTGAACCAGAACATCCATCCGGCGACGTAAGTCCCTCTGTCCCGCGCACCGGGACTAGGACAGCCTACATATCCGGTGCCAGGCACGCATATCCGGTGCCAGGCACGAGCCTGGCACCGGAGGGCGTTTTTCCGCCGAACGAAGCCGTTTCCCGGGCTTATGCCGAGGATGCCTCGAGCGCTGTGAATATCCCTCTGCATATTTGGTGCCAGGCACGAGCCTGGCACCCGCGGGGAGGGCGCCAGGGTTACTGGCTCCGCCCCGGACCTCGACTGCGCGTTAGACGATCCCGCGAGTCGTCACGAACATCGCCTCGCGCAAGCTCCGCCCGGACGGCGGCGACGAGAGCGCGAACACGGGCAGGGCCCGGCCCCCGACGAACGACGTCGAGACGTAGTCGCCGGTCATCAAGCCGAGGCTCGTCGCAGCCAGCCAGCTTCGCTTCATCGACCGGGTGCTGAGCCGCTGGGGCTTGCTCCAGCTCGTTCCGCCGTTGGCCGAGCCGATGAATCCGACGTCGATCTTGCAGGCGCAGGGCGCCATCTCGTAGTAGACGATCCCGATGTGGCCCGGCGTTGCGGGGTCGGCGGCGAGTCCCGGAGTGAAGTAGCTGTGCCCGGTCTGCCGCCCGCCGGTCGGGACGTGGACGGGGCCCGACCACCTGCGTCCGTCCGTGGACGAGGCGAGCACGATGTCGTCGCCGTCACAGGTCGGACGCAGGCCACAGTCGTTCCAGGCCGCGTAGATCGTCCCGGCCGCGTCCACCTCCACCGAGGGAAACGCCGAGGCCCGAATGGCGGGGACGTCGATGAACTGCTGGACGACGATCGAAGTGGCGTCGGTGAACGTCGCGCCTCCGTCGGTCGAGATGCTTTCCCCGAGAGTGGTCTGGCCGGAGAAGAGGATCACGAGCGTCCCGTCCGGGCGGACGACCGGCTGTGAGCCGTTGAGCGACCCGCTGTCGCCGAAGGCGGGGGACGGGACGGGCGGCGACCAGTTGAGGCCGCCGTCGCGTGAGGTGAGCGTCACGAGCCTCCCGACGCCGAAGTCGGCAAACGTGAGGTAGCAGTTGCCCCGGAACGGGCTCGAGACCCAGTTGTCGCAGGCGATCCATTCCTTGTCGAATTCGAGGTCGGTCTCGGAGCGGAGAGCGGTGACCGGCACGCCCCAGCTCATCCCGTCCCGCGACCGGCTGATCAGCATCGCGTTCGCTCCCGGCGAGAAGCCGAGGCTGGCGATCATCCAGACGCCGTGGGCGGCGTCGTAGGCGACGCTCGGGTCGCTCGCGCGCGGGTAGAGGCCCGGCGGTGCCGAGAACTGCGTGACGCCCGGGAGGAAGCCCGACCTCCACGTCCTGCCGCCGTCGGTCGACGACGCCCAGCCGATGCTTGCAGCTCCACCGTCGAAGTAACGGCCGGTCTGAAAGGTCGTCACCATCGTCGAGCCGTACCCGAAGCTGTCCGGCTCGACCTGAGTCTGGTGCTGGCTGCCGGAGTTCCGGTACGAGTCGTGCGAGACCCGCAGGCTCACGACCTCGCAGTCTGCGGCCACCTTGTCGGTCGAATCGGCCGTGACGATGTCGCGCCCGCCTCCGCACCTGACGCGATCGACCCCGCCACCCTCGGCGGCGATCCGGTCGGCACGGCTGGTGCCGACGAGCACCTCGGCCCGCGCCGTCCCGTTGATCGTCTTGGCCTGTGCCGGAGCAGCGGCGAGGCCGACGAGCAGGCAGACCGCCGCAGCGAGGAGGATCCGGCGCACTCGTAGCAAGGGTACAGACGGCGGCATCGATTTAGGCTTGCCAACGCATGCCTCTGCTCTCGGTCGAGCATGTCACCCAGCGTTTCGGCGGAATCGTCGCGCTCGACGACGTCTCGCTCGATGTCGAGCCGGGCGAGATCGTCGGGCTGATCGGCCCGAACGGTGCCGGCAAGACCACGGTCTTCAACCTCGTCACCCGCCTCTACCGTCCCCAGGAGGGCGACATTCGCTTCCAGGGAAACTCGCTGCTGCGGACGCCGGCATACCGGGTCGTCCACCGCGGCATCGCCCGGACATTCCAGAACGTGGAGCTGTTCTCGACGATGACGGTGCTGGAGAACGTGCTCGTCGGCACCCACAGCCGGTTCGTCATGCGCGGCGGCCGCAGCCGCGCCATGGAGACCCTCGACTACGTCGGTCTCCGGCAGCTCGCGGCGACGGGCGTGAAGGAGCTTCCCTACGGGATGCAGAAGCGGGTCGAGCTTGCGCGCGCCCTCGCGTCCGGGCCGAGCCTGCTCCTGCTCGACGAGCCCGCGGGCGGGCTCAGCCACGAAGAGGTCGAGGAGCTCGCGGGCTTCATCCGCCGCATTCGCGACGACTTCGACCTAACCGTCGTGGTCGTCGAGCACCACATGAACCTCGTCATGGGCGTCTCGGACCGCGTGTTCGTGCTGAGCTTCGGCCGGCGGATCGCCGGCGGGACGCCGGCCAAGGTGCAGAAGGACCGCGCCGTGATCGACGCGTACCTCGGGACCGGGGGCTAGCGTCATGCCGCTGCTCCAGCTCCAGGAAGTGGAGGCTCGCTACGGCGCGACGCACGCGCTGCACGGCATCTCCCTCACGGTCGGCGAAGGCGAGATCGTCGCCGTGCTCGGCGCCAACGGCGCAGGCAAGACGACGACGCTGCGCGCCGTCTCCGGAACGGTCCGGCGGAGCGGCGACATCCTCTTCGGCGGCAAGAAGCTCGGGCGCGGGGGGCCGGAGGCAGTCGCGCGGATGGGAATCGCGCACGTGCCCGAAGGCCGGGGAACCTTCGCCGAGCTGACGGTGCGCGAGAACCTCAGGCTCGGCGCCTACACCCGCAGCGGAGCTACGCCGAAGGCCGACTACGAGCGGATGCTCGAGCTATTCCCCTGGATGGCCGAGCGTGAACGGCAGCAGGCGGGCACGCTCAGCGGCGGTGAGCAGCAGATGCTCGCGCTCGCGCGCGCACTGATGCAGGGGCCGAGGCTCCTCCTCCTCGACGAGCCCTCCCTCGGCCTCGCGCCGGGCGTGGTGGCCGAGATCTTCCGGATCGTGCGAAGGCTGAACGAGGAGCAGGGCCTCTCCGTCCTGCTCGTCGAGCAGAACGCCATAATCGCGCTCGAGACCGCCGCGCGCGCGTACGTGCTCGAGGTCGGAAGGGTCGTGCTGAGGGGGACGGGCGAGGAGCTGCGCCGGGACGAGTCGGTCCGGCGCTCGTACCTGGGCTACTGATGGCGGAGTTCCTGCAACAGGTTGTCAGCGGCCTCGCGACCGGCGGGATCTTCGCGAGCCTCGCGCTGGCGCTCGTCCTCATCTACCGCTCGACGCGCGTGATCAACTTCGCGCAGGGCGAGATGGGGATGTTCACAACCTTCATCGCCCTCTGGCTGATCGACGCCGGCTGGCCGTACTGGGGCGCGTTCTTCGCCACGCTCGCGATGGCGTTCGTCGGCGGGGTGCTACTCGAGCGGATCGTCATCCGCCCGATCGAGCGCGCGCCCGTCGTCACCGTCGTGATCGTGACGATCGGCCTGCTGATCGCCCTCAACGGCGCCGCCTTCTGGATCTGGGGCGGCGAGACACGCGCGTTCCCGAGCGCCTTCTCGACGCGACCGATCCACGTCGCCGGGGTCGCGTTCTCGATCCAGGACTTCGGCGTGATCGGCGTCTCGCTTGCCGCCGTCGCCCTCCTCTACCTGTTCTTCCGCTTCACGAAGCTCGGGCTCGCGCTTCGCGCCGCCGCGCTCAATCCGGAGGCGAGCCGGCTCGTCGGCGTGCGGGTGGGATGGATGCTCGCGCTCGGCTGGGGGTTCGCGGCGGTGCTGGGAGCGCTGTCCGGGATGATGGTCGCGCCGCTCGTCTTCCTCGATCCGAACATGATGCGAGCCGTCCTCCTCTACGCGCTCGCGGCGGCCATCCTCGGCGGGCTCGACAGTCCGATCGGGGCAGTCGTAGGCGGACTGCTCCTCGGCGTCGGACTGAACCTGGTCTCCACCTACGTCGGCTTCGTCGGGGACGAGCTGAAGCTGCCGGTGGCGTTCGTCGTGATCCTGGCCGTCCTGCTCGTCCGGCCGGTCGGGCTGTTCGGCCGCTCGACGGTGAGGCGCGTGTGATGCGGCCGCGCGCGGTCGTCCTCGGGCTCGAGCTGGCCCTGTTCGCGGCGGCCGTCGCCGTGCTCGCGATCCTGCCCCATTGGCTGAGCGATTTCCGGGCCTCGGAAGTGGCCTACGTCGGCGTCTACTTCATCGCGATCATGGGGCTGAACATCCTGACCGGCTACACGGGCCAGATCTCGCTCGGCCACGGCGCGTTCATGGCGATCGGCGGTTATACGACCGCGATTCTGGTCGGGCACCACAGCGTCCGCGACCTGTGGACGATTCCACTCGCCGGGCTCGTGGCGGGAGGAGCCGGGCTCCTGTTCGGCGTGCCCGCGCTGCGGCTCTCGGGGCTATACCTCGCGCTTGCCACCTTCGCGATCGCGGTCTCCCTGCCCGCCGTGCTGAAGAAGTTCGACCACTTCACGGGCGGGACGCAGGGGATCCAGCTCTTCGGCCGTCCGAACTACACGGGCAAGGGCTACCAGAACGTGCATGTGCTCGGGCACACGCTGACGTTCAACAGCTGGCTTTACTACCTGACCTGGACGGTCGCGGTCATCCTGTTCGTGATCGCATGGGCGCTGCTCGGCGGGCGAGCTGGGAGAACGTTTCGCGCGATCCGCGACAGCGAGATCGCCGCCACGTCTTCGGGAGTCAACCTGCCCTTGTACAAGACGCTCGCGTTCGGGCTCTCCGCCTTCTACGCGGGCGTCGCGGGCTCCCTGTTCGCGCTCGCCACCACGTTCGTCAACCCGGACACGTTCCCGATCGTGCTGTCGCTCTACCTGTTGATCGGCGCCGTCGTCTCCGGGCTGGGCTCGCTGTGGGGGATCGCGCTCGGAGCGCTGTTCATCCAGTACCTGCCGACGCTCTCCGGCCACATCTCCAAGAGTCCCGGCGCGCCTTCGGTCGCCTACGGCGTAATCCTGATCTTGGTCGTCCTGCTGCTGCCCTTTGGAGCGGGCGGCCTGCTCCGCAGGATCGGACAGCCGCTAACGAATCGGCTCTTCCGAAGGTCATAATGAACGCTCCCGTGTATGGCCGCCTCCCTTTCGCTGCTCTCCTCGCGCTTGCTTTCCCGCTCTGCGTTCAGGCGTCGTCGGCGTCCGACCCGGGGGTCACGAGCAACTCGATCCTGATCGGAGGGACTGTCCCGCTCAGCGGCGAGGCCGCCTCCGGAGGCCTGACGGCGAAGGGCGCCGCCGGGTACTTCGCCTATGTGAACGCGCACGGCGGCGTGTTCAAGCGCAAGATCACCTACAAGTACGTCGACGACGCGTACGACCCGTCGAAGACGATTCAGGCCACGCGCGAGCTCGTCCAGCAGGACCACGTCTTTGCGATCTTCAATCCGCTCGGCACCGCGCAGAACATCGCCATCCGCCCCTATCTGAACTCGGTCGGCGTTCCGCAGCTCTTCGTCGCGAGCGGCTGGGGCGGCTGGGCCCGCCAGTACAGGCAGTACCCCGACACGATCGGCTTCATCCCCACCTACACCGGCGAGGGAATCATCTACGGCCACTACATCAAGCAGAAGACGCCGAAGGCGAAGATCGCAGTTCTCTACCAGGACGACGACTACGGGCGGGAGCTCGTCTCGGGACTGAAGAAGGGGCTCGGATCGAAGGCCCGCCAGATCGTCGGGCAGCAGAGCTACGACCCGACGACGACCGACGTGCAGTCGCAGGTCGCGCGGCTCAAGGCCTCGGGCGCGAACACCCTGATGATCTTCGCGTTCGGCAAGTTCGCCGTCCAGTCGTTCGTGTTCGTCAAGAAGCTCGGCTGGAAGCCCCAGATCTTCGTCAACGCCGTCGCCGCGGCCACAAGCGTGATGCTCCTGGCCAAGACGAGCGGGCAGACGGAGGGCACGATCTCGATCGTGTTCTTCAAGGATCCGGCCGATCCCAAGTGGGCGAACGATCCCGGGATGAAGCTCTACAAGTCGATCATGGCCAAGTACGTCCACGCCGACTACAAGAACGCCTACTACGGCGCGGGGATGGCGTCCGCCTTCGCGATGGTCGAAGCACTGAAGAGGGCCGGGAAGAACCTGACCCGCAAGAGCCTGCTCCGGGCCGTGACGCACCTCGACATCCGCAACAACCCCTTCGTCCTGCCCGGCATCCGGATCAAGACCTCGGCGACCGACCACTATCCGATCGAGCAGGCACAGCTCGAGCGCTGGCACGGCACGCGCTGGCGCTCGTTCGGGAAGCTCGTGTCGGCGCCCCGCGGCTAACAAGCAATCGGAACGCTTCGGCCCTGATATCCGGGTGCCCGGAGGGGATCCCATCGATCGCGTGCCAGGCTTCAGCCTGGCTCGCACCGGCGCCGGTAGCTAAAGCGGTCGGCCTCTTCTCGCCCGCTTCTTACCGCCACTCACGCCTCAGCTATCGCTCCAGTCCGGCAGCTTCAAGCGGGCGAGCTCGGCGTCCGCCGCGGAGATCTGCTCGGCCGTCGGGTGGCTGCGACCGAAGAAAACGAGAATGCCGAGCTCGTACTGCTGGCCGGGCACTCGACCCGCGATGCCATACAGCGGGATCTCACCCACCTGCCCTTCCCAGGAGTCCGAACGATCGGCCTGAGCCATCCGGAAGGGAGGCTCTGCCTTTCTGGTGCTCGGGTTGTCGGGCCCGAACATCTGCACGTCGATCACGATGCCGTCGGGCGGCAGCTGCTCGAGTGTCTTCCGCGGCGGGAACTGGATCGGTTCGTCGAGGTACGGGATCGTCGAGGCCCAGGTCCAGGTCTGCTGCCCGTCGGGCCTGACGTCGGTCGAGCCGCTCGAGCCCGCGCGCCAGCCGTCCGCCGCGGCGAAGGTCGCGGCCTCGACAGTCCCGGGATAGAAGTCGCCGGCCTTGACGTCGAGCGTCGCCAGTGCCTGGTTGGCTTCGGTCACCAGCTCCGGGCTCGGCGAGAGCGAATCGGCTTCGATCGCGAGCACGAAGTCGCGCCCGTGGTCGATGAAGGATCGGCCGGTGCTGGCGGCGATCTTGGGATCCGTGCCCGGGCTCGGTCCGACGAACTCGGCGGACGAGATCCTTATCGGGGGGAGCCCGGTGACGAACGGGGGCGCGTCGGTCCCTCCGTTCTCGCGCAGGGTCAGGCGGAGGCCCGTCGTCGAGGCTTCGAGCTTGCCGCGGGTGACCGCTCCCTCCCACCCCGGCGGCAGCCGCATGCTGATCCCGTAGCCCTCGATCCGCTTCGCATCGGCCGGGAGCGAGGGAACGGCCGCCGGCGTGTGGGGCGAGAGCGAGAGCGACATGAGCACGCCGTTTGCCTGCTCGAGCAGGCTGTCGCCGGGCGGATCCTGGCCGCCGGAAATCGCGGTGATCCGGTAGAGCTCGCCCGAGACGGAGACCTCGCGGCCCACCTGGGTGATCCGGCAGCACATGCTTCCGGGGCCGGGCGGGGGCGGGCCGAAGTCAGAGGCGGAGAAGGTGATCGGAAACTCGACCGGCGAGTCCCCCGGCCCGAGGTCGCGGACGTTGAAGTAGATCTCCCGTCCCATCGACTCCTTCGCCAGCTCGCCGGAGTCGTCGTCGTTCGAGGGCAGCGGAAAACTCGCCGCGTGGAGGACGGCGCGGCCGGCGGCGCCGAGCAGGATCCTCCCGGTCCAGCCCGTCGGGAGGTCGACGCTGATTCCGTCGGCGCGGAGCGTGCGTCCCTCGGCGGGGCGCTGTTGCCGCTGCATGCCGAGGGTTCCGCCACAACCCGCGAGCAGGAAGACGGCCAACGCGAGCGCTGCGCGTCGCATGCGATCAATACGGCCCGCCCGCCCCGAGAAGTCCGTGCCGTAAGCTCCGTTCGATGACGGCGCTCGAGCTCGTCGACGCGCCCGCAGCCGAGTTGTGCGAGAAGGCGTGCGAGCTGCGCACCCGTGGGAAGGGGACGCTCGTCACGTACTCGCCCAAGGTCTTCATCCCGCTGACGAAGCTGTGCCGGGACGTCTGCCACTACTGCACGTTCGCGCGCCCGCCGACGCGCGGCGAGCGCGCGTACATGAGCCTCGAGGAGGTGCTCGAGGTCGCGCGCGCCGGCGCGGCAGCCGGGTGCCACGAGGCCCTGTTCACGCTCGGGGACAAGCCCGAGCTGCGCTACCGCGTCGCACGAGAGGAGCTGGAGGCGCTCGGGTGCGAGACGACCCTCGAATATCTCGCGGTCGTCGCGCGAGTCGTCCTCGACGAGGCCGGCCTGCTACCTCACCTCAACCCCGGCTTGATGAGCGGGCCTGACCTGGCCGCGCTGCGGAAGGTGAGCGTCTCGCAGGGGATCATGCTCGAGACGGCGTCGAGCCGGCTCTCGGAGCGCGGCGGCCCGCACTTCGGCTCGCCGGACAAGCTGCCGGTTCGGAGGCTCGAGACGATCCGGCTCGCGGGCGAGCTCGGCGTGCCGTTCACGAGCGGGATCCTGATCGGCATCGGCGAGACGCGGACCGAGCGGCTCGAGGCGCTGCTGGCGCTGCGCGAGCTCGGCGAGCGCCACGGCCACGTCCAGGAGGTAATCGTCCAGAACTTCCGGGCGAAGCCGGGGACGCGGATGGCGGCTCATCCGGAGCCGTCGCTCGACGAGCTGCTGTGGACCGCGGCGGCCGCGCGCGTGGTGCTCGGGCCGGACTGGAACATTCAGGTGCCGCCGAACCTCAGCTACGACGATTTCCCGCGGTTGCTCGACGCCGGGATCAACGACTGGGGCGGGATCTCCCCGGTCACGGTCGATCACGTCAATCCGGAGGCGCCGTGGCCGGAAGTCGAGCGCCTGCGCGAAGCGACCGAGTCCCGAGGCCTCCGGCTCGCGCCGCGCCTTGCGATCTATCCCGAGTACGTGGCCGATCTGGAGCGGTGGGCCGATCCCGAGGTGGCGCGCGCGATCCGTCTCCACGCAGACGCCGAGGGCCTGGCCCGCGAGGACAACTGGGCCGCGGGCTCCGCCGAGCAAGCCACCGCCGTGAGGTTGCCCCTGGGGTCCCCCCCGGGCTACCCCCACGTGATCAGCGTAACGGCGAAACCGTCACACGTGGGAAACGGGACTGGGCCGAAAGTGTCACAACCGATCGGCGCGGCGCTCGCCAAGGTTCGCGAGGAAGCGGAGCTCGACGAGAACGACGTCACCGAGCTCCTGCGAGCCCGGGGGCCGGACTTCGCCGCGGTCGTCCGAGCCGCCGACGACCTCCGCCGCGAGGTCAACGGCGACACCGTCACGTACGTCGTCACGCGCAACATCAACTACACGAACGTCTGCTACTTCCGCTGCGGCTTCTGCGCCTTCTCGAAGGGGAAGCTCGCGGAAGACCTGCGTGGCCGTCCCTACCTCGTCCCGCTCGAGGAGATCGTCCGCCGTTGCCACGAGGCCTGGGAACGGGGCGCCGTCGAGGTCTGTCTCCAGGGCGGGATCCATCCCGGCTTCACCGGCGAGTTCTACGTCGAGGTCTGCGAGGCGATCAAGGACGCGCTGCCGGACATCCACGTGCACGCCTTCTCCGCGCTCGAGGTCTGGCAGGGAGCGGCGACGCTCGGACTACCGCTCGACGACTACCTCCTGAGGCTGCGCGACGCCGGCCTCGCCTCGCTCCCGGGTACGGCGGCCGAGATCCTCGACGACGAGGTCCGCCAGGTGATCTGTCCCGACAAGGTCACGACCGACCAGTGGCTTCACGTCCACGACACCGCCCATCGTGCGGGCCTGCGCTCGAACGTGACGATCATGTTCGGGCACGTCGAGGGACCGGGGAACTGCGCTCGCCACCTGCTCCGCGCGCGCGAGCAGCAGAAGCGGAGCGGCGGCTTCACCGAGTTCGTGCCGCTGCCCTTCGTGCACATGGAGGCGCCGATCTTCCTGCAGGGACGGGCCCGCCCGGGGCCGACTTTTCGCGAGCTCCAACTCGTGCACGCGGTCGGGCGACTCGCTCTCCATCCATGGATCACGAACGTCCAGGCCTCCTGGGTGAAGGTCGGGCTCGAAGGCGCGCAGGCATTGCTCCAGGCCGGCTGCAACGACATCACCGGCACGCTCATGAACGAGTCGATCTCGCGCGCCGCCGGTGCCGGATACGGACAGGAGATGCCGCCGGAGCGGCTCGAGGCTGCGATCCGCGCGCTCGGCCGCGCGCCGCGCCAGCGCACGACCTTCTACGGATCCCCGCCCCCGGAGCAGACGCACCGCTCGTTCCGAGCCCCGCCGCTCGCCGAGCCACTCAACCCAAGCGTCAACGACGCCCGCCTGGAGGCGCCGCCGCGACTCGTTCGTCCCGGCCTCGTCGGCGCCCGGGCGTCGTAGACTCGCGACATGGCCGTCTGTCCGCAGTGCGGTCAGGAGAACCCCGAGGGCGCGCGCTTCTGCAATGCCTGCGCCGCTCCGCTCGACGCCCAACCCGAGGCGGACCGCGAGACCCGCAAGACGGTCACCGTCCTGTTCTGCGACGTCGCCGGCTACACCGAGGCGGGCGAGCGGCTCGACCCGGAGGCGCTGCGCCGGTTGCAGTCGCGCTTCTTCGACGACGCGCGCGCTGCGCTCGAGCGTCACGGCGCGACCGTGGAGAAGTTCATCGGTGACGCGGTCATGGCCGTGTTCGGGATCCCGCAGCTGCACGAGGACGACGCGCTACGCGCGGTCCGGGCCGCGCTCGAGCTTCAGGAGGCAGTCTCCCAGCTCGGGCTCGAGGCCCGGATCGGGATCAACACCGGCGAGGTGGTCGCAGGCTCGGGCGATGCGCTCGTGACAGGCGATGCGGTCAACGTCGCGGCGCGACTCGAGCAGGCCGCCGAGCCCGGCGTGATCCTCATAGGCGAACCGACGCATCGCCTCCTGTCGGGTGCAGTCACGTCCGAGCCCGCCGGCCCGTTGGCCGCGAAGGGTAAGACAGAGCCCCTCCAGGCGTGGCGACTTCTGAACGTGCGTCCGGAGGCAGAAGCGCTGCCTCGCCGGCTCGACTCGCCGATGGTGGGCCGCGAGCGCGAGCGAGCGGTGCTTCGCCAGGCCTTCGACCGCGCCCGCGAGGAGCGCTCCTGCCACCTCTTCACGGTTCTCGGTGCGGCGGGTGTGGGCAAGTCCCGCCTCGTCGCCGAGCTCGTCCGCGAGGTCGAGGGCGAGGCGACCGTGCTCCGCGGCCGCTGCCTCTCCTACGGCGAGGGCATCACCTTCTGGCCCCTGACCGAGGTGATGACCGAGCTCGGCGTCGGAGACCGCGACACTCTCGAGGGACTGATCGCCGGCGAGACGGACGCGCCTCTGATCGCCGACCGTGTGGCCGCCGCAATCGGGCTCGGCGGAATCGCCGCATCCGGCGAGGAGACCTTCTGGGCGGTGCGGAAGCTGTTCGAGGCGCTCGCCCGTCGCGGATCGCTTGTTCTCGTCTTCGACGACCTGCACTGGGCCGAGCCGACGTTCCTCGACCTGGTCGAGCACGTCGCCGACTGGTGTCGCGACGCCCCGATCCTGCTCGTCGGCCTCGCACGCCCAGAGCTCCTGGACGTGCGGCCGGCCTGGGCAGGAGGCAAGCTCAACGCGACGTCGGTCCTGCTCGAGCCGCTTCCGGACGATCAGTGCGACGAGCTGATCGTGAACCTGCTGGGCAGCACAGAGCTCAGCGACGACACCCGGCTACGAATCTCCGAGGCGGCGGAGGGCAACCCGCTCTTCGTCGAGGAGATGCTCGCGATGTTGATCGACGAGGGAGTGCTGAGGCCTCAGAACGGTGGCTGGACAGCAGTCGAGGATGTCGGCACGGTTAGCGTTCCCCCGAGCATCCAGGCTCTCCTGGCGGCACGTCTGGACCGGCTCGAGTCGCTGGAGCGCCAGGTGATCGAGCGTGCCTCGGTCGAGGGAAAGATCTTCCACCGAGGGGCCGTGGCGCAGCTCTCTCCGGAGCCGGCGCGCGCGACCGTGATCGCGCAGCTCCAGGCACTCGTGCGGAAGGAGCTGATCCGCCCGGATACGCCGACGTTCGCCGGCGACGACGCCTTCCGCTTCCGCCACCTCCTCATCCGCGACGCGGCGTACGACTCCCTGCCGAAGGAGACGCGCGCCGACCTTCATGAGCGGTACGCGGACTGGCTCGAAGAGCAGGTGGCAGACCGGCTCAGCGAGTACGAGGAGATCCTCGGCTACCACCTCGAGCAGGCCTATCGATGCCGGGCCGAGCTTGGTCCGATCGACGAGGAAGGCCGGGGGCTGGGAACGCGAGCCGCATCCCGCCTGGCCGCAGCCGGTCAGAGGGCCTTCGGAAGGACGGATATGCCCGCGGCCGCCAACCTGCTCGACCGCGCCGCTGCGCTCGTACCGCCCGAGGACCCCTTGCGGGCCGAGCTGCTTCCCAAGCTCGCGGATGCACTCTTCAACACCGGTGAGCTCGCACAGGGCGAGGCGTTGCTGCGCGACGGGATCGATCTGGGTCGCAGAACCGGTGACCGACGCCTCGAGGCGCGCGCTCGGCTCCAGCTGGTCTCTTCACGGCTATCCACCCGGCCGGACGAGGTGGCGATGGAGGACGCGCTCGCGGAGGCCGAGCACGCGATCGAGGCCTTCGCGGAGCTGGGCGATGAATCCGGTCTCGCCAGAGCCTGGCACTTTGTGGGGCAGCTTCGCACCTGGCTGGGAGGGAGCGCGGCGGCCGAGGAGGCATGGTCCCACGCTGCTGCCCACGCGCGGAACGCTGGAGACCGGCGGCAGGAGTGCCAGAGTCTCGGGTGGCTCGCGCTCAGCATCTCTTGGGGCCCCGCGCCGGCCGAAGAAGGGCTCGAGCGGTGCCGCGAGATCCTCGAGCGGGTCACGGACGATCGAATCGCGGAGGCGCTCGCGATCATGGCCATGAGCGAGCTCGGTGGAATGGTTGGGCGGATCGACGAGGGGCGGCAGTGGTGCGCGCGCGGTAGGCAGATCCTGCACGACCTCGGCGCGAGGAACATCTGGGCAGGTACCGGGACCACCGCCGGCATGATGGAGTTGATCGGCGGCGAACCGGAGGAAGCCGAGAGGAGCTTACGCCCAAGTTTTGAGGTGCTCGAAGAGATTGGTGAGCGGGGAGTCCTCTCGTCGGCCGCCTCGCTGCTCGCGGAGGCGCTCTACCGGCAGGGCCGGCTCGAGGAAGCGGAGCACTTCACCCACGTGAGCGAGGATGCGGCGGCGCCGGACGACTTCGATCCTCAGGTGCGCTGGCGCGGCGTCCGCGCCAAGATCCTGGCAGCCCGGGGCGAGGTCGCGGAGGCAGAACGTCTCGCTCGTGACGGGGTTGCGCGCGCCGAGGCGATCGATTGGCTCTGGGTGCACGGCACCGCTCTGACCGACCTGGCGGACGTCCTGCGTACAGCAGGCCGGCCGGACGAAGCGGTCCCGCTCGTGGAGGAGGCGGTGAGGCTGCACGAGCAGAAGCAGAATGTCTCCTCCGCGACCAAGGCCCGGGCGCTACTCGCGGAGCTGACAGCCTGATGGTCGCCTGCCCGCAGTGCGGCGCGGAGAACCGCGAAGGCGCCCACTTCTGCGATTCCTGCGGCGCGGCGCTCGCCCCGGAGGCCGCCCCGGACCGCGAGACCCGCAAGACCGTCACCGTCCTCTTCTGCGACGTCGCCGGCTACACCGAAACGGGCGAGCGGCTCGACCCGGAGGCTCTGCGGCGCCTGCAGTCGCGCTACTTCGACGACGCGCGGGCGGCGCTCGAGCGACACGGCGCGACGGTGGAGAAGTTCATCGGCGACGCGGTGATGGCCGTGTTCGGGATCCCGCAGCTGCACGAGGACGACGCCCTGCGCGCCGCCCGGGCGGCGCTCGAGCTTCGCGATGCGACCTCGGAGCTCGGGCTCGAGGCCCGGATCGGGATCAACACGGGCGAGGTGGTCGCAGGCTCGGGCGATGCGCTCGTGACAGGCGATGCGGTCAACGTCGCGGCGCGTCTGGAGCAGGCCGCCGAGCCCGGCGTGATCCTCATAGGCGAACCGACGCATCGCCTCCTGTCGGGTGCAGTCACGTCCGAGCTCGCCGGCCCGGTGACCGCGAAGGGTAAGACAGAGCCGCTGAAGGCGTGGCGTCTACTGGAGGTTCGCGTCGACGCCGAAGCCGTTCCCCGCAGGCTCGACTCGCCGCTCGTCGGGCGGGAGCGCGAGCGCGCCCTCCTGCGTCAGGCCTTCGACCGCGCGACCGAGGAACGCTCCTGCCACCTCTTCACCGTGCTCGGGCCGGCCGGGGTCGGCAAGTCGCGGCTCGTGCTCGAGCTAACGCGCGACCTCGGCGACGAGGCACGCGTCCTCACCGGGCGCTGCCTGCCCTACGGCGAGGGGATCACGTTCTGGCCGTTGTACGAGCTACTGGACGAAATCGGCGAGGAGCCTTCGCAGGCGATCCGCGACCTCCTCGAGAGGGGGGCAGCCTCGTCCGAGGAGCTCTTCTTCTCCGTCCGCAAGTTCTTCGAGGGACTCGCGAAGGAACGGCCTTTGGTGGTCGTCTTTGACGACGTCCACTGGGCCGAGCCGACCTTTCTCGACTTCGTCGACCACGTCTCCGATTGGTCCCGCGATGCTCCGATCCTGATCGTCTGCCTCGCTCGGCCCGAGCTTCTCGACGAGCGGCCCGCCTGGGGGGGCGGGAAGCTCAACGCGACCTCGGTCCTGCTGCAGCCGCTGGTCGAGCGCGACTGCGAGCTCCTGCTCCACAACCTCCTCGGCACGACCGAGCTCGCACCCGAAGTGCGCCGCCGCATCCTCGAGGCCGCCGAAGGGAACCCGCTGTTCGTGGAGGAGATGCTGGAGATGCTGATCGACGACGGCGTGCTCGAGCGGCGGAACGGGTCGTGGGCGGCGACCGGCGATCTCAGCGGTGTCTCCGTTCCGCCCACGATCCACGCGCTGCTCGCCGCCCGGCTCGATCGCCTCCCGCCCGAGGAGCGGGCTGTCGCCGAGCGCGCGGCCGTAGAAGGGAAGGTGTTCCACCGCGGCGCCGTCGCCGAGCTGGCGCCTGACACGCTCAAGCCCGAGGTGAGCGCCCATCTGCTCTCGCTCGTTCGCAAGGAGCTCGTGCGGCCAGACGAGTCGGAATTCGCGGATGAAGACGCCTTTCGCTTCCGCCACCTCCTCCTGCGCGACGCCGCCTACGAATCTCTTCCCAAGGAAGCTCGCGCGGAGCTGCATGAGCGGTTCGCGGACTGGCTCGAGGCGAAGGTCGGCGACCGCCGTTCGGAATACGAGGAGATTCTCGGCTACCACCTCGAACAGGCCTACCGCTGCCGTTCCGAACTGGGGCCTGTTGCAGATGCCGAGCGCCGGCTCGCGGAACGCGCCGCCGAGCCGCTGGTCTCGGCAGGCCGCAAGGCATTCGCACGCTCCGATCCCGCAGCCGCGGTCAGCTTGCTCGGGCGGGCCGTCGGCCTGCTTCCGCCCGGGCATCCGGACCGGCCCGAGCTGCTCATCGATTTCGGCGACGCCGCTTCGGAAGCCGGCGAGTATCAGCGCGCCCTCGAAACGGCCGAGGAGCTAACTCGGCTCGGGAAGGAACGCGGGGATCCCCGGTTGGAGTGGAGGGGGAAGATGCAGACCCTCTCGATGAGGTTCTCCACCGACCCGAGCGCGACGACGGACGAGGCGGTGGCGACTGCGAAAGCCGCCCTGCCGGTCTTTGAGGAGGCCGGCGACGAGGTCGGGCTCGCGCGGGCGTGGCACCTTCTGAGCGACGCTGACTGGCTCCAAGCCCGGTACGAGCAAAGAACCGAGACGCTCGAGCATGCCCTCGAGCACGCGCGGCGCGCCGGCGACGCCGCGCACGAGGCCGAGATCATGCGGTGGATCGGAGCGTCGATGTTCTTCGGCCCCACGCCGGTCGAGCAGGCGGTGGTGCGGCTCGAGGAGATCCTCACCGACGCCAGGGCGAAGTCCATCCCCTCGGTCGAGGGTGTGATCCTCCGTTTCCTCGGCGTTCTCGAGGCGATGCGGGGGCGGTTTGACGAGGCCCGTACGCTCTTTGAGCGCGGCCGGACGATTCTCGCGGATGTCGGCCTCAGGGCGTGGCTCGCCGGGCAAACACATGCCACCGGATATGCCGAAATGCTCGCAGGCGATTACGCGGCCGCCGAGCGCGAGCTCCGCTACGGCTATGACGAGCTCGAGAAGATGGGCGAGACCGGAGTACGCTCGACCTCGGCCGGGATGCTGGCGGAAGCGCTCTACGAGCAGGGAAGCTACGACGAGGCCAAGCGCTACACCGAGATCTGCCGCGAGACGGCCTCGGCCGACGACGCAGCCTCGCAGATCAGCTGGCGAGTGGTGGACGCGCGTCTGCTAGCTCGTCAGGGACAGGTCGAAGCGGCCGAGCGACTCGCGCGCGAGGCGCTCGAGCTCGGCGACAGCTCGGATGCTCTCTTTTACGGAGCTGCTTGGACGGCCCTTGGCGAGACGCTCTTCTTCGCCGACAAGCCGACCGAGGCAGTTTCCGCCTTCCAAGAAGCGATTCGCTTCTTCGAGCTGAAGGGAAACATCGCGGCCGCGGCGAGAACGCGGGATCAGCTCGCGAGCCTAGGGAGCCTCGAGTCTCAATAGGTCGTCCACGGTCTCCCGGCGGCGGATGAGACGGGCCTCGCCCGCCGCGACGAGCACGGCCGCCGGGCGTGGGACGGCGTTGTAGTTCGAGCCCATCCCGAGCGTGTACGCCCCGGTCGCGGGGACGGCGAGGAGGTCGCCTCGACTCGGTTCGGGCAGCTCGACCCGCTCGATAAGCACATCGCCCGACTCGCAGTGCTTGCCGACGACAGAGACCGTGCCGCTCGGCTCCTCGCCAAGCCGGTTCGCGAGCAGCGCCGTGTAGCGTGCGCCGTACAGCTGCGGCCGCGGGTTGTCCGACATCCCGCCGTCGATCGCGACCCACGTGCGCTCGCCGGAGCGTTTGACCGAGCCGACCCGGTAGAGCGTCACGCCGGCCTGGCCGACCAGCGAGCGCCCGGGCTCGAGGATCACATGCGCGTCGACTTCGAGCTCGCCGAGCGCGGAGACGAGCTCGGCGATCGTCGGCGCCCGCTCGCCCGGTTGGGTCGGGACGCCTAGCCCCCCGCCCAGGTCGATGATCTCAGGATGCCACCCCGATCGGCCCAAGAAGCTGTTCAGCCAGGCGACGGTCTCCCGCGCAGCGTCCGTCGAGAGCAGCTGCGAGCCGACGTGCACGTGCAGGCCCGCGACGGCATCCCGGATCTCCAGCGCCTCCTCGGGCGACATCCCGAACTTCGACCCGGCGTGGCCGGTCTGGACCGCCTCGTGCGTCTCGGCCTCGATCCCGGGTGTCACTCGCGCGAGCACGCGGGTGACGCCCGCGGCGCGAGCTCGCTCCAGCTCCTCGACCGAGTCGAGGACGACGTATGTGACACCGGCCTCGGCGGCGGCGCGCAACTCCTCGCCCGACTTGTTGTTGCCGTGGACGACGATCCGGTCCGGCGGCACGCCCGCGCGCTGCGCGAAGCGCAGCTCCCCGAGCGTCGACACGTCGGCGCCGAGGCCTTCTTCCGCGAGCAATCGCATCACCGCAACGTTCGGGAACGCTTTCGTCCCGTAGACGACGAGCGCGTCCGGCGCCGCCTGCCGGTATGCGCGAGCCCGCGCACGGATCGTCTGCTCGCAGTAGACGACGAGCGGCGTACCGAATTCGCCTGCAAGCACAGACGCCGGGACGCCGCCGAGCGTCAGTTCGCTGTCGGCTATCGCAGCGGTGTCGGGGAAGAGGTCGAGCAGCTAGCTCAGTCGCTCCACCAGCCGTTGACGATGTCTCCGTCTCCCGGCCCGGTGTTGGGCGCGCCGATCGCGATGATCTCGGCGCCCTCCGGCCCCGCCTCGAAGTTGCGCATCGTGTCCTTGTGGACGCGGACCGCGTCCCACGGCTTCAGCTCGACGACCTCGTCTTCGAGCTTCATCCGCCCTCCGCCGCTGATGACTACGTAGATCTCCTCCTGCTGCTTGTGCCTGTGCCCGAACGGGAGACGGAAGTTCGGCGCAACGCGTTGATAACTGACTCCGGAGCTCTCGGCCTCGAGCGCCACGCGGCCCATGCGGAACTCGATGTGCGGAGCGAGCCCGAAGTTCGGCGCCTGGTCCTCTACGTCCTCTTTCAGGTTGACATGCGTGTAGCCGGCCATCTTTCCCTCCTCCTTCGACGCTGGTACAGTGTTTTGTAATGCATCAGCTTCTCGAGTAGAGCAGGAAGCGAACCCGGCGGGCGCCGCGGCAGCTTCCCACGGCCTCTCGTTCGAGAGGCTTTTTTGTATCCGGAGGGCGGATGGACAAGTACGACCCAAACGCAATCGAGGCGAAGTGGCAGCGGATCTGGGAGGACGCTCAGGCGTTCAGCGTCCCGAATCCGCCTCCGGGTACGCCGCACAACCCCAACAAGCGCTACGTGCTCGAGCAGCTCCCCTATCCGTCCGGGACGCTGCACATGGGCCACGTGCTCGTCTACACGCTCGGCGACGTCCGGGCCCACTTCCAGCGCCGCACGGGTCATGAGGTCATGCGAGCCATGGGCTGGGACTCGTTCGGCCTGCCGGCTGAGAACGCCGCCATCCGCGGCGGCACCCATCCGCGCGAGACGGTCGAACTCAACATCGAAGGAATTCGCAGCTTCATGAAGAGGGTCGGCTGGTCGTTCGACTGGACCCGCGAGCTGGCGGTGCACGAGCCCGCGTACTACCGCTGGACGCAGTGGCTGTTCCTGAAGCTGTTCGAGGCGGGATTGGCCTACCAGAAGGCGGCTCCGGTCAAGTGGTGCCCGAACGACCAGACGGTCCTCGCGAACGAGCAGGTGCACGACGGGCACTGCGACCGCTGCGGCGCGCTCGTCGAGTCGCGGAAGCTGGAGCAGTGGTTCTTCCGCACAACCGCCTACGCCGACGAGCTGCTCCACTTCGAAGGCCTGAACTGGCCGGAGCGGATCGTCGCGATGCAGCGCCACTGGGTCGGCCGGTCGGAAGGGGCCGAGCTCCTGTTCCGGATCGAGGAGCTGGACCTCGACGTGCCGGTGTTCACGACCCGCCCGGACACGCTGTTCGGCGCCACCTTCTTCGTCGTCGCCCCCGAGCACGAGCTCGTGGACACGCTGGCGGCCGGCGCTCCCGCAGAGGCCGAGATCCGCGAGTACGCGCGGCTGACGGCGGCGAAGACCGTCGAGGAGCGCATCGAGGCCAGACAGAAGACGGGCGTCTTCACCGGCCGGTACGCGGTCAATCCGGGAACCGGGGAGCGCATCCCCATCTGGATCGCCGACTACGTCCTGTCCGACTACGGGACGGGCGCGATCATGGCCGTTCCGGCCCACGACGAGCGCGACCGCGAGTTTGCGGAGGCCCTCGACTTGCCGATCGTTCCCGTGATCGACGAGGAGAACCGGCTGATCAACTCTGGCCGGTTCGACGGGCTCGACGCCGACGAGGCCAAGACGAAGATCGTGGAGTGGCTGCGCGAGCAGGGACGCGGCGCGCCGGCGACCAGCTTCCGGCTGCGCGACTGGGGCTTCTCACGCCAGCGGTACTGGGGCTGTCCGATTCCGATCATCCACTGCGATCGCTGCGGAGCCGTACCGGTACCCGCAGCCGATCTGCCCGTCCTGCTTCCCGACATCGACGACTACAGGCCTCAGGGGATCCCCCCGCTCGCGACCGCGGAGGGCTGGATGCGCGTCCCCTGCCCGACATGCGGCGGCGAGGGGCAGCGCGAGGCGGAAACGATGGACACGTTCGTCGACTCGTCCTGGTACTTCCTCCGCTACTGCGACCCGCACAACGACCAGGCGCCCTTCGACCGCTCGATCGTCGACTACTGGGGGCCGGTCGACTACTACCAGGGCGGGGTCGACCACGTCACCATGCACATGATCTACGCGCGCTTCTTCCAGAAGGCGCTGGCCGACCTGGGCCTGGTTGGATTCCGCGAGCCGTTCCCGCGCTTCCACGGCAACGGCTGGGTGCAGTACGGCGGCGCAAAGATGTCGAAGTCGAAGGGGAACGTGATCGGGCCGGACACGTTCGTCGACCGTTACGGCGCCGACCCCGTCCGGCTGTCGATGCTCTTCATCGGCCCGGCCGACCAGGACATGGAGTTCACCGAGGAAGCCTTCGAGGGGATGGCCCGGTTCGTGCGCCGGTTGTGGCGGATCGTCGGCGAAGTGGTCGCGGGTGAGGCCCGGGCGGGCGAGCCGGGGCCGCTGACCCGCAAGGCACACGAGACAATCGCGAAGGTCACCGACGACATCGGCCGGCGCGAGTCGTTCAATACTGCGATCGCCGCCGTGATGGAGCTGGTGAACGAGCTCGGTCGAGATGTCGCGGCGCCCGACGCGCGTTTCGCGGCCGAGACGGCGGTGTCGCTGATTCAGCCCTACGCGCCCCACGTCGCCGAGGAGTTGTGGGAGCAGCTCGGAAACGAGCGGTTGTGGGAGCAGCCGTGGCCGGAGGCCGACCCGGCTCAGCTCGAGCGCGACACGTTCGAGCTGGTGATCCAGGTGAACGGGCGCGTGCGCGACCGGATGGAGGTGGCTGCGGGCCTGTCCGAGGAGGAGCTCGTAGAGCGGGCCAGGTCTTCGCCGCGCGTGCAGGCCCAGGTGGACGGCAAGGAGATCGAGCAGGCCGTCGTCGTGCCCGGCAAGCTCGTGAACCTAGTAGTGCGCTAGCGAATCCCAGTGTCGAGCGAGAGGTCGATGTGTGAGAAGCGTCCTCGCGGCACCGTGACGGTGGGCGGCTTGACGACTCCGAAGCCGATCTTCGACCTGACGGAATAGCGCCCCGGTCGGAGCGCGACCCGGTAGGAGCCGCGCGCGTCTGTTCGAGTCTGCGCGACGACTCGGCTCCCGCGCAGGAAGAAGAGCTTGGCGCTCCCGGCCGGGCCGTAGCAGGGCACGCCTTCGCGGCAGACCGGCGTGAGCGGGCCTTTCGTCGCCTGGCCGTGGAGGCCGCTGCGGGAGCCCCGCTCGTGAGCCGGGCCTGCCGAGGCCAGAGCAGGAACAAGACCGGCGGCCAGAGCCAGCGGGAGCGCAAGACGGCGAAGACGGCCCGTGGTCATCCCGCTCATTGTGCCTGCGGGGGCTGATTCGACGCACATCTGGCGCAAAGTCAGCTCGCGGCTGTTGTCAGACTAGACTACATGGAGGCACTCGGACCATCACGCCGGCGGCTCCTGGCCGCCCTCGCCGCGCTGCTGGTCGTCGTACTGCTCGTCGGCCGGCATCTCACCCGGAGCAGCGGAGCGGCGCCCGCGCCCTCCCATACCGCGCTGCCTGCCGACGCCGCCGCGGTTGCGTCGGCGAAGCTCGTCGTCCACGTCGTCGGCGCGGTCCGGCGCCCCGGCCTGTACCGGCTTCGGCGAGGAGCCCGGATCGCGGACGCCGTGCGACGCGCGGGCGGAACGACCCGTAAGGCCAACCTCGAGGCGATCAACCTCGCCGCTCCGCTCGAGGACGGGCTGCAGGTCGTCGTCCCCCGCGTTCTGCCCCCGGCTCCCGCCGGTGTGCCTTCGAGCCCGGGCGAGCCGCCGGCTGCCCAGGGGCCGATCCATCTCAACACGGCGACACTCGAGGAGCTCGACACGCTGCCCGGTGTCGGTCCGGTCACCGCGCAGAAGATCCTCGACTGGCGCCAGACGCACGGAGCCTTCACGTCGGTTGACGATCTCGACGCGATCCCCGGGATCGGCCCCGCGCGACTCGAGCAGCTTCGCGGCCTGGCGGCGCCGTGACGCTCGAAGGGCTCATTCGAGCGCGTCCCTACGTCCTCGCTGCCGGGTTGTGCCTCGGGCTCGGCGCGTCGAACCTCATCCGCCCGCACACGCTCGCGCTCGCCACTCTCGTCTGTGCGGCGGCGCTCGCCGCCCTCGGCCTCGAAGAGCAAGCAAGGACCGCTGCCCTCGTACTTGTCCTGGCCGGCGCCGGTTGGTGGTGGGGAAGCTTCCGGCTCGACGCGCTCGATCGGAGCGTCCTCGCCGCTCGGATCGGCCACGTCGACAAGACGCTCGCGGAGGTGACCGGACCTGCGAGGCAAGGGCAGTTTGCGCTCCGGGTCCCGGTCCGCGTCCGGCGCTTCGGCACCCTCGGCATCGGCGAGCCCGCGTTGCTCGAGCTACCCCTCGGCCGCGCTCCGCCGCAGGGCGCCCTGATCGAAGCAGTTGCCGAGGCCAAAGCTCCGCGCCCGGCGCAGGACGGCTTCGACGAGAGCGCCTGGCTGCGCCGTCAGGGCGTGCACGTCGTCCTGCACGCGCGCGACTGGCACGCGGTCGGCCGCCGGGGTGGAATCGGCGCGGTCGCCGACCGGCTGCGCAGGTGGCTGTCCCGGGGCGTCGCGCCGGGTGTGCACGGTGAGCGCGCGGCGGTGATCGCGGGCGTCGTGCTGGGCGCCGACGAGGGCCTTTCTCAGGGGCTGCGCGACCGCTTCCGCAGCTCGGGTCTCTATCACCTGCTCGCCGTCTCAGGGCAGAACGTGGCGATCATCGCCGGCGCCGTGCTCATGCTCGCCTGGCTGCTCGGGATACCGCGCTGGGTCGGGGAGCTCGGTGTGCTCGGATCGATCGGCGGCTACGTGCTGGCCGTCGGACTGCAGCCGTCGGTGGTCCGGGCCGGGATCGCAGGCGCCCTCGCATCGCTCGCGTGGCTCGCGGCTCGCCCGCGCGATCGGTGGTACTTCCTCCTCGTCGCCGCCGCCGGCCTGCTCGCGTGGAATCCGTACAACGTGCTCGATCCGGGCTTCCAGCTCTCGTTTGCCGCGGTCTCCGCGATCTTCGTCCTGGTGCCTGTGCTCGAGCGCCGGCTCGCCGGATATCCCCTGCCTCGCTGGCTCGCGACGATGCTCGCCGTCTCGACCGCGTGCGGTCTTGTCACCGCCCCGATCCTGTGGCTCGACTTCGGGCGGGTGCCACTGTTCTCGGTGCTGGGAAACGCGCTCGCGGAGCCGGCGGTACCGCCCCTGCTCGGCCTCGGGCTCGTGTCGGCGATCGTGAATCCAGTTCTGCCGGGAGTCGCGGCCTCGATTGCGTGGGTGAATGGATGGATCGCGGCGTACCTTGCGGTCTGCGCCAGGTTCGTCGGAGGCCTTCCGCACGCGCAGGTCTCGTCGGGCCGCGCCCTGCTCTTGCTCGTCGATGTGGGCGTGCTCGCCTGGGCGCTCGTCAGGCTGCCGCCACCCCGGATCCACCGGGGCACAGAGCTGTGCGGCGTCGGAATTGCCCTCGCTCTCGGCTGGCGGCTGCTCAGCTGAGGTGCGCACTATCCTTGCCGGGCAGTGGCCGCAGAGCTCAAGCCCGCCTACCTCCTCTCCGGAAGCGACCGCCCGAAGATCGAACAGGCTTTGACGCGGCTGCGCGCCCGTGTCGGCGAGAGCGCCGTGGAGGTGCTCTTGGCCACGGACGCGAGCGGCGACGACGTCGTCGCGGCGTGCAACGCGCCGGGGCTCTTCGTGGTCGAGGCGAGAGCCGTGGTCGTGCACGAGGTCGAGCGGTGGAAGGCGGCCGACGTGAAGGCCGTCTCCGCGTATCTCGCAGATCCGGCACCGTCCACGGTGCTTGCGCTGGTCGGCAAGGGGCTCAAGCGCGACTCGGCGCTCGGCAAGGCGTGCGCGAAGGCGGGAGAACTGCTTCTCTTCGACGTTCCGAAGTCGAAGCTTCCGGCATGGGTGGCTCAACGCTTCGGCGAGCTCGGAGCGACGGCAGACCGGGAGGCCTGCCGGCTCCTGGTCGAGACCGTGGGGGACAACATCACGGAGCTCGAGAGCGAGATCGTCAAGCTCGCCACCTGGGCGGCCGGAGAGGCGATCGACTCCGCTGCGGTCGAAGCGCTGACGGCCGGCCAGGCCGAGGTCGAGATCTTCGCCCTCACCGACGCATGGGGAGCCCGGGACATTTCGTCGGCGCTCGCCGCCTGCGAATCGATCCTCGAGCGAGCGACCTCTCGGCCGGCCGAGAGCTCAGCGGTCGTCGCGCGATTCGCTACGCACGTCCGCCGTGTTCGGGAGAGCCAGGCGCTTGCGGCCGAAGGGTTGTCCACGCGCGAGGCGGCCTCGCGGATGGGAAGGAACCCGTACTACGTCCAAAAGCTGTTCGGGCAGGCGGGGAACTTCAGCGCAGAAGAGCTCGGCGATGTCCTCGTCCGCCTGGCCGAGCTCGATCTCGCCGTCAAGGGAGGCTCGAGACTCGCGCCGGATCTCGAGCTCGACCGCGCACTCGTCGAGGCCACGACGGCGGAAGAGCCGAGGCAGAAAGCCGAGACCTAGGAGCCGCCGGCGACGAGCCGAGCCGCCTGAGCCTTCTTGCGGGCGGCCGCGTTCCGATGCAGGACCCCCTGCGAGGCCGCCTTGTCGATCCAGCGCACGAGCTCGCGGTGCTCCGCGGCGACCGTCTGCTGGTCGCCGTCGGAAACGGCGCGCTCGAGCCGGCGCGTTAGCGTCTTGACCGTCGAGCGGTAGCGGAGGTTCTGCAGCCGCTCGCCCGCGGCGGTGCGCATTCGTTTCTTCTGCTGTTTGATGTTCGGCATAGCGTGAAAATGCCCGCGAAGCGGGCGGAACGATCGTAGCAAAGCCCGCTCCGTTCCGACCCCTCTCGCCGGGGCCACCATCCTCCTCCAACTGCGATCGTATCGCCGAGAAATTCGCCCGTGGGTGTCGACTTCGCGCCGAAAGACGCGCGGCCGGGAGACGAGGGGCGAACCCGACGGATCAACGGGAGACGGCCAGGCCTCTTCCTATACTCGGCGCGTGGACGACGCCGCCCGCGGCCGCCGGCTCGCATGGTCGACGGCGATCTTCTCGCTGGCCACGGGGCTCTCCCGGATCCTCGGGCTCGTTCGAGAGATCGTCACGGCGTACTTCTTCGGCGCCTCCGGCCGGATCAACGCGTTCACGGTCGCCTTCCAGGTACCGAACCTCGTGCGCGCGCTGGTCGCCGACGCGGCGCTTTCCTCCGCGTTCGTCCCCGTCTTCAGCGAGCTGCTCGAGAAGGGAGAGCGGAAGCGCGCGTGGCGCGTCGCGTCGACCCTCTTCTGGCTGATCCTGCTCGGCCTCGGCGGGCTGACTGCGCTCTTCATCCTGCTCGCACCCTGGGTGATGGAGCCGTTCGGCGCGGCGGGCGGGAGCAAGGCGCTGACAGTCGGGCTCTCGCGGGTCCTGTTCCCGATCGTGGCGCTGCTCGGAGTGTCCGGGATCATCGTCGGGATCCTCAACAGCTACGAGCACTTCTCGATCCCCGCACTCACGCCGGTGTTCTGGAACCTGGTCATCATCGCGGGGCTCCTGATCGGGGTCCCCCTGGTCGGATCGACCGACGGAAAGCTGTACGTGCTCGCAGCCGCCGTACTGGTCGGGACGGTCGTCCAGGTCTTCCTGCCCGTGCCGTGGCTGCGGGGCCTCGACGGCCGACTGCACCTCGTCCTCGACTGGCGCGACCCCGCGGTCAAGCAGGTGCTCGTGCTGATGGTGCCGGTGACGCTCGGGCTCGGGCTGATCAACTTCAACGCGCTCGTCGACACCCTTTTCGCCTCACGTTTGATCGATCCCGATCTCGCGCCGGCTTCGATCAACTACGCGTTCCGGATCTACATGCTCCCGCAGGGGATCTTCTCCGTCGCGATTGCGACGGTGCTCTTCCCCTCGCTGTCGCGACTCGCGGCACGCCGGGACCGGGAAGGGTTCAGCCGAACGGTCGGTCTCGGCCTTCGCCAGATTGCGTTCACGCTCGTTCCCGCGAGCGTCGTCTCGGCGGTGCTCGCCGAACCGATGATCAGGCTCGTCTACCAACACGGCAAGTTCCACCAGACCGCCGTCGTCGCCGCGTCGCTCGCAGCCTTCTCTGCGGGGCTGATGTTCAACGGCGCGATGTTGATGCTGAACCGGGCCTTCTTCAGCCTCCAGTCGAACTGGGTGCCGACGATGGTGGCGCTGGGGAATCTCGTCCTCAACGGCGCGCTCGACGCTGCCTTCTACCGGTTCGGGATCTGGGGAATCCCGCTCGCGACATCGGTCGTCAACATCGCGGGTACCGTCGCGCTCGTCTTCCTCCTGCAGCGGCGTGAGCACAGGATCGAGCTCGGCAAGACGGTCCGTGCGACCGGGCTGATCGTCCTCTCCTCGGCCACCCTGGCCGGGGTCTCGTTCGGCGTCTGGGACGGGCTCGACCACCTGCTCGGCAGGTCGTTCGGGGCGCAGATCGTCTCGCTCGGTATCGCGCTCCTGGCCGGCACAGCCGCCTACCTCGTTTCCTGCCGTTTGCTGGGAGTTCGTGAGCTCGACGCGTTGCTATCGTTGCGAGCCCGTTTCCGCCGGAGTTGATTTCGCGTGCCCCAAGACCTCATCCGCAACTTTTCCATCGTCGCGCACATCGACCATGGCAAGTCGACGCTGGCCGACCGCGTGCTCGAGCTCACCGAAACAGTCTCGGGGCGGGACATGCGCGCCCAGGTGCTCGATTCGATGGAGCTCGAGCGCGAGCGCGGGATCACGATCAAGGCGCAGGCGGTACGTGTGCTCTGGAAGGGGCACCAGCTCAACCTGATCGACACGCCGGGCCACGTCGACTTCACGTACGAGGTCTCACGGGCCCTCCAGGCCTGCGAGGGCGCCCTCTTGCTCGTCGATGCGGCCCAGGGCCTCGAGGCGCAGACGCTTGCAAACGCCTACCTCGCGATCGAGAACGACCTCGAGATCGTGCCCGTCGTGAACAAGATCGATCTTCCCCAGGGCGATCCGGACGGGGCCGCTGCCGCGCTCGCCGAGCTCGTCGGCGGGAACCCTGACGACGTCCTGCGCATCTCCGCCAAGACCGGCGAGGGCGTCGAGGCGGTCCTCGACGCGATCGTGGAGCGAATCCCGCCGCCCGCCGGGGACGAGGACGGACCGCCCCGCGCGCTCGTCTTCGACTCGTCCTACGACCAGTACCGCGGCGTCGTCGCGTTCGTGCGCGCCGTGGACGGCTCGTTCGGCACCCGGCAGGGCCTGCGCGCGATGGCGCAGGGAACCCGATTCGAGGCCGAAGAGCTTGGGTTCTTCTCCCCGACGATGCGGCCGGCCGCGACGCTGGAGGCAGGCGAGGTCGGCTACGTGATCACCGGGCTCAAGGACGTGAGCAAGCTCCGGGTCGGAGACACGCTCACTGCCGAGGAGCAGCCTGCGAAGGAGCCGCTGCCCGGGTACAAGGACGTGAAGCCGATGGTGTTCGCTGGCCTGTTCCCGACGGACTCCGACGACTACCCCGAGCTCCGCGACGCACTCGAGCGGCTGAAGCTGAACGACGCGTCGCTCGTGTACGAGCCGGAGACGTCAAAGGCGCTCGGCTTCGGCTTCCGCTGCGGCTTCCTGGGGCTGCTGCACATGGAGATCGTCCGCGAGCGGCTGGAGCGCGAGTTCGACCTCGATCTGCTCGTGACCGCGCCGAATGTCGCCTACCGCGTCACCACCAAGGCGGGCGAGCAGCTCGAGGTCCACAACCCCGCCGAGATGCCGCTCGAGGTCGAGCGGGTCGAGGAGCCGTACATCAAGGCGTCGATCATCGTCCCCCGCGAGTACGTCGGCGCGGTGATGGAGCTCTGCACCGAGCGCCGCGGCAGCTTCGATCACATGGAATACCTGTCCGAACAGCGCGTCCTGCTCTCCTACGAGCTTCCGCTCGCCGAGGTCGTGATCGAGTTCTACGACCACCTCAAGTCTCGGACGCGCGGCTATGCGAGCTTCGACTACGACGTGATCGGCTTCCGCGAGGGCCAGCTCGTGCGCGTCGACGTCCTCATCGCAGGCGAGCCGGTGGACGCGCTGTCTCTGATCGCCCACCGTGAAAATGCCTACCCGCGCGGGAAGCTGCTCGTGGAGCGGCTGCGCAAAGAGATTCCGAGGCAGTTCTTCGACGTGGCGGTGCAGGCGGCGATCGGTTCGCGGGTGATCGCCCGCGAGACGATCAAGGCGAAGCGGAAGGACGTGCTCGCCAAGTGCTACGGCGGGGACATCACGCGCAAGCGCAAGTTGCTCGAGCGGCAGAAGGCGGGGAAACGGAGGATGAAGCAGGTCGGCGCGGTCGAAGTGCCGCAGGAGGCGTTCCTGGCCGTGCTCAATCTCGAACGAGGCAAGAAGTGAGCGGGAGCGTGGGGCACCTGTACGTCCACCTGCCGTTCTGCGCGCACCGGTGCGGTTACTGCGACTTCGTCACCGTCCTCGGCCGCTCGGACGAGCACGCCGCCTACGTCGACGCGCTCCTCACAGAGCTTGGGCTGGAGGGCGGCCTGCTAGCCCCCAGGCTCGAGACGGTCTTCGTCGGAGGCGGAACCCCGACGTTCACGGCGCCTGACCAGCTCGAGCGCCTCCTGAAGGCGCTTCCTCCCGCGGCCGAGCTGACGGTCGAGGCCAATCCCGAGACCGTCACCCCCGAGCTGGCTCGGCTCCTGCGCGCCTGCGGTGTGAACCGAGTCTCGCTCGGCGCACAGAGCTTCCAGCCCGCGCTGCTCGAGGTGCTCGAGCGGCGGGCCGCGCCGGAGGCCGTCCGCCGCGCCTTCTACCACCTCCGTGATGCCAGCTTTGACAACATCTCACTGGATCTCCTGTACGGGATTCCCGGTCAGAGCCCCTCCGACCTCGACCGCGACCTGAGCGAGGCGCTGGCTCTCGGCCCGGAGCACCTTTCCTGCTACGAGCTCGAGGCGAAGGCGGGCACGCACTTCACGCATCGGCACGGCGCCGAGCTCTCGCGCCAGGCAGACGCCATGGAGACCTACTTCGAGCGAGTGGTCGAGACCCTGACGGCGGCCGGCTACCGCTGGTACGAGACGGCCAACTTCTGCCTCGGGCCGGAGCGTTCCGCCGGCCACGATCTCCGGGCTCGGCACAACCTCGCCTACTGGCTCGGGCGGGACTACCTCGGCGTAGGCGTCGGCGCGGTTTCGACAATCGAACAGGTACGCCGGAGGAATACGCCCAGGCTCCCGCTCTACCTCGCGACGCTCGCAGCGGGCGCGGCTCCCCCGCGCAAGCTGGAGGAGCTCGACGGCGACGTTCGGCGGCGGGAGCGGCTGATGCTCGGGCTTCGCCTCGACGACCCACTCCTGCTCGACGCCGTCTCGGAAGCGGTGGACCGCGAAGCGCTCGCGCGCCTGGAGGCATTGGGGCTCGTCCGGTCGACGGAGGCGGACGGCCTCGAGCGGCTGGCGCTCACGAGGCGGGGCCGCTTCCTCGGGGGAGCCGTCACGGCCGAGCTGCTGGCCTGATTCCAAGGTGAACGTACGACGGCGGGCTAAAATGCCTGCAAATGACCGGTCCAGCTGATCTGACTCCACGCCAGCAGGAGATCCTGCGCCGGGTCGTCCGGGAATACGTCGCCACCGGAAAGCCTGTGGGGTCGAAGAGCCTGGTCGAGCGCTCAGGCCTCCGCGTGTCGTCCTCGACGGTCCGCAGCGAGCTTGCCGAGCTCGAGGAGGAAGGCCTGCTGACGCATCCGCACACGTCGGCCGGCCGCGTCCCGACCGAGCGCGGCTATCGCTTCTACGCTGCCGATCTGCTGGAGCGGCTCGAGCCACGGCCGCGGGAGTTCAAGCTCGACATCTCGCCGCTCCGGACCGAGGTCGACCTCGCCCTCCAAGCGACCACCGAGAAGCTCTCGCGGGCGACACGGTTGCTCGCGCTCGTATCGGCACCCCCCCTGGAGACCACCATGGTCAGGCACGTCGAGGTCCTGCTGCTCCAGCCCGAGGTCGTGATGGTCGTCGTGATCACGTCGACAGGCGGAGTCACGAAGCGGATCGTCGGCTTCGACGAGCCGGTCGACCCCGGAGTCGCCGCCTGGGCCAGGGAATACCTGAACGAGCGGGTGGCCGGCGTGCAGCTCGGCAGCCACGTGCTGCGCAACCGGCTCGAGGACCCGAGCTTCTCGCCGCGCGAGCGCGCGTTCATGGAGGCGCTCCGGCCCGCGTTCACGGAGGTGCTCGGCGATGCCGAAAGGCTGTTCGTCGGCGGAGCCGCCGGCCTGCTCGACGACGTCCGAGCCGAGGAGCTCGGCGCGTACCGGCGCGTGCTCGAGATACTCGAACAGCGGGCTGCGCTCGGCGAGATCCTTCGCCAGGCGCTCGTCCCCAACCGTCCCTTCGTCCGCGTCGGAGTGGAGCTCGAGGACCCGGCCCTCCGCGACGTCGCGATCGTCGGGGCTTCCTACGGGGTGACGAACCGCACGCTCGGCGCGGTCAGCCTGCTCGGCCCGCTACGCATGGACTACGCCCTGGCGATCCACTCCGTGCGGGGCGCGGCCTTCGCCCTTTCGAGCTTCGTCGAAGAGATCTACGAAGCCAACTGAAGCGAGCCCGGGCCTGCGGGCACCGGCGGTCGGCGGCGCTACCCTTCGGGCAATGGCGACGACGGAGCGCGACTACTACGAGGTGCTCGGCCTCTCGCGCACCGCAGGCGAGGGCGAGATCAAGAGCGCCTTCAGGCGACTCGCGCGGGAGCTGCATCCGGACGTGTCGGATGCACCCGACGCCGACCGGCGGTTTCGCGAGGTCGTCGAGGCCTACGAGGTGCTCTCGAAGGCCGAGACCCGCCGGCTCTACGACCGGTTTGGACATGCCGGGCCTCGACGTGGCGGGTTCGAGCCGAGGCACTTCGATCTCGGCAACCTGTCCGACCTGTTCTCCGCGTTCTTCGGGGACGACCTGTTCGGTGTCGTGGGCGGCGGACGGCGGAGCCGGCGCGGTGCCGACCTCGCGGCTGAGGTCGAGATCGAGCTCGCCGAGGCCGCCCGGGGCACGTCGAGGGAGATCTCGTTCGACGGCGCCGTCTCCTGCGTGGCCTGCGCAGGAACCGGCGCCGAGCCTGGCACGCAGCCTGCGACGTGTCCGGGCTGCGGAGGCGCAGGGCGGCTCGAGGAGGTGTCGCGAACAGCGTTCGGCGAGTTCATCCGCACCCAGGCGTGCCCGCGCTGCTCCGGAAGCGGCCGTATCGTCGAGCACCCCTGCACGGAGTGCGGCGGGAGCGGCTACCGCGTCGAAAGTCATTCGCTCGAGGTCGAGATCCCTGCCGGGATCCACGATGGGCAGCGGATCCGGATCTCGGGCGAGGGCCACGCGGGCACCCTCGGGGGCGGCTCCGGGGACATCTACGTCCTCGTCCGGATCAAGCCCGACTCACGCTTCTCGCGCGAGGGGAACGACCTGTTTTCCACGATCGACCTCACAATGATCCAGGCCGCGCTCGGAACCCGCGTGACGGTGCCGACGATCGACGGCGAGCTGGAGCTCGAGTTCGAGCCGGGCACGCAGCCGGGCGAGATCCGGGTACTGCGCGGGCGCGGGATGCCGGTTCTTCAGGGCTTCGGCCGCGGCGACCACCGCCTGCTTGTCAACGTGCTCGTCCCCCGCCGCCTGAACGAGGAGCAGCGCCGGCAGCTCGCCGAGTTTGAGCGAAGCGCGGCGGAAGACGCATACCGGCACGACGAAGGCTTCTTCGGCAAGCTGAAGAGCGCGTTCCGCTGAGCGCACTCCGTCGAGTCTCGGTGACGGTCCCGGCCGAGCGCGCAGAAGAGGCGCGGGCGACGATGCTGGAGCTGTTCCCGGAGGGCTTCGAGGAGTCGGATCGCCCCGGCGTGCTCGAGCTCGCCGCCTACACGGACGCGGCCGGAGCGGCGCGACTGTGGCGTGCGTTCGGCGAGTACTCGTGGTCCGAGGTCCCGGAGGACTGGCAGCACCGCTGGCGGGAGTTCCACAGAGCCGTCCGGGTTGGCTCGCTCTGGGTCGGCCCGCCGTGGCTCGAGCCCCCCGAGGACGCGATCGCCGTCGTGATCGACCCCGGCCGGGCATTCGGCACGGGCGCGCATCCGACGACCCAGCTCTGCCTCGAGCTGATGCTCGAGCAGACCGGAGCCGGCGGAAGCATCCTCGACATCGGCTGCGGCTCGGGCGTGCTCGGGATCGCAGCCGCCAAGCTCGGCTTCTCGCCCGTGATCGCCGTCGACCACGACGAGGTCACGCTCGAGACCGCGCTCGAGAACGCCCGCGCGAACGACGTCACCCTCGACCTGCGGCTGCTCGAAGCACTCGAGGACGCGCTGCCGCCCACCGACCTCGCCGTTGCGAACATCTCCGCAACGGTGATCGAAACCCTCGCTCCCCGCCTGGGCGCCGCCAGGCTGGTCACGTCCGGCTACCTCGCTGCGGAAGCGCCGCAGGTCGATCGCTACCGGCTTGTCGAACGCCGCGAGCTGGACGGCTGGGCGGCAGATCTCTGGAATGCTTCGGAGCGATGATCGAGGAGCAGCGGCGGCACACGATCGAGGGCGTCCGGGGCGCCGCGCACGGCCCTCAGTAGAGTTTCGGCCCCGAATGGCCAGCTTCTCGATTCGCTTCCTCGGCTGCAAGATCTCGTACGCCGACGCGCAGGAGATCCGCGAGCGCCTGCTCCGCGAGGGGCACGAGGAGGGCAACGAGGACGCTGAGGTCGCCGTCGTCAACACCTGCTGCGTGACGCACGAGGCGGTGCGGAAGTCGCGCCACGCGGTCGCACGAGCCGCGCGCGCGCACGGGCGCGTGTACGTGACCGGATGCGGCGCGAACCTGGCTGAGAGCGCCTTCGCCGGGATCCCGGGAGACGTCGTCGTCGTCAACAGGCGAAGCGAGGAGACCCCTGCGTTCGTCGCCGGCGACGTCGGCGCGATCGGCTGCGTCCAGGCGGAGACGGGGATCGACCGCGTCCGGGCATTCGTCAAGGTGCAGGACGGCTGCAGCTTCTCCTGCGCGTTCTGCGTCGTGCCCCTGGTCCGCGGCGGCTCGAGAAGCAGGGCCGCCTCGGCCGTCCTGGCGGAGATCCGCAAGCGGATCGCGCAAGGACATCGCGAGGTCGTCCTGACCGGGATCAACCTGGGCTGCTATCGCGACCGCGAGGCCGGTTACACCCTGGCGCTGCTGCTCCGCGAGGCCGGGAGCATCCCGGGGCTCGCGCGCCTTCGGCTGTCCTCGATCGAGGTGAACCACCTGAACGGGGAGCTCGTCGCAGCCATGAGGGAGACGCAGGCGGTCTCGCGTCACCTGCACGTGCCGCTCCAGTCGGGAGACGACGGCATTCTCCGGGCGATGGAGCGCCGCTACTCGGCTGGGACCTACCTGCGCCGAGTCGAGGCCGCCTCCGGCTTCAACCTCACCGCCGACGTCATCGTCGGCTTCCCGGGCGAGGGCGAGCGTGCGTTTCGGAACACGCTCGAAGTCGTCGCGCAGGCCGGGATCACCAAGTGCCACGTCTTTCCCTACTCCCCCCGCCCCGGCACCCAGACGGCCGCCGAAGACCCCGTCCCGGCGAAGGTCAAGAAGGAAAGGAGCGCGCGCCTGCGAGAGGCTTCCCGGCTCGCGTGCCTCGAGCACTGGCGCGGCAAGGTCGGGCGGGAGGACGACGTGCTCGTCGATCGTCCCGGGCGCGGCTACGGGGACGACTATTCTCCGTGGCTCGTCGAAGGGAAGATCGGGGAGCTCGTCCGCGTGCGCGGGCGAGCGGTGACGGAGGAGGGGATTCTCGCTGCCTGACGACTGTCTCTTTTGCACGCTCGCGCGGGACGGAGAACACGTTCACAGCGGGGACGGCTTCGTCGCGATCCGAGACATCAACCCGCGGGCGGATACCCACCTGCTCGTCCTCCCCGAGCGGCACGTTCCCAGCTTCAAGGAGGTGGGCGAGTTTCCGCCCGAGGAAGCGAAGCGGATGCTGGACTTCGTCGCCGAGACTGCCCGCGAGGCGGGGCTCGAGGACTACCGCGTCGTCGTCAACGTCGGGCCGGGCGGCGGCCAGACGGTCTTCCACCTCCACTGGCACGTGCTCGGCGGACGGGTGCACGGGATGCCGGAATGAGCTTGATCGGGCGGATCGAGGGCGAGCTCAAGGAGGCGATGCGGGCGCGCGACGCCTCCCGGCGGGATGCGCTACGCCTGATCCTGAACGCACTCCGCTCGGCCGAGAAGGAGCTGCAGCGCCCGCTGCACGACGACGAGGAGCTCCAAGTGCTCCAGCGCGAGCGGAAGCGCCGGCTCGAGGCCGCCGAAGCCTTCCGGGCGGGCGGCCGTGAAGAGCAGGCGGAGGCGGAGGAGGACGAGCTCGACGTGCTCGAAGAGTTCATGCCCGAGCCGCTCTCCGAGGCGGAGCTGGAGGAGATCGTGGACGACGCGATCGCCGAGGTCGGGGCAACCAGCATGCGCGCCTTCGGCCGGGTGATGGCCGACGTCATGCCGCAGGTCGCGGGCCGGGCAGACGGTTCGGCGGTGAGTCAGCTCGTGCGCGAGAAGCTCGCCTGAGCTCGTTCGAGCGAGGTCGCCGCGGGCACGCGGGAGCTGGAGGGCTTCCCCCATCCGTGGTTCGTCTGCGGCGGCTGGGCGATCGACCTCTTCGTCGGCAAGGTGACCCGGGAGCACGAAGACCTCGAGATCGGGGTCTTTCGCCACCATCAGCAAGACCTCAAGTCGCTTTTCGCCGGCTGGGGGCTCTTCAAGTCCGTGTCGGGTTGGCTTCCGTGGGAAGAGGGCGAATGGCTCGACCTGCCGATTCACCAGATCCTCGTTCGCCCGGAGGGAAGCGGGCCACCCGGCAAGGACTGGGATCCCAGCCCGGATGAAATCCACCTTCTCACTGCGCCGAGGCGGGCGTGGCTGAAGGAGGCGCTGGCGATCGTTCACCCCGAGGATCCCTGGCTCGACGAGCTGTAGCGGGACGGTCCCCCGGACCGCCTACACTGGGCTTTCGTGCAAGAGGTTTTCCCCGTTTCCAACGACGTGGCGGCGGAGCTCGCCGGCGTTGGGGACGGAGTGCTCGACGCTCTGCGGGAGCGGCTTCGCTGCACGATTCGCCTCCGCGGCAACGTGCTCACGATCGAAGGCGAGGAGGAGCGCGTGTCCGAGGCGCGCGCCGTCGTCGACGAACTGGTCGAGCTCGTGGAAGGCGGCCATGACATCGGCCCGGACACGGTAGGCGCAGTCGTCCGCGCGCTCGACCAGGCCGAGGACATCCGTGACGTCTTCGAAGACGTCGTCTGGCGTCACCGCGGCAAGAAGATCGCTCCGAAGACGCTGATGCAGAAGGAGTACGTCGATGCGATCCGGGAGCACACCGTCACGTTCGCGATCGGCCCGGCGGGAACGGGAAAGACCTATCTCGCGATGGCGCTCGCGGTGGCGGCGCTCGCCGACCGCCAGGTCGGTCGGATCATCCTCACCCGCCCCGCTGTCGAGGCGGGGGAACGGCTCGGGTTCCTGCCGGGCGACCTGCTGGCGAAGGTCGACCCGTACCTGCGTCCGCTGTTCGACGCCCTGTACGACATGCTCGACGCCGACCGGCTCGCCGCCTATATGGACAAGGGGACGATCGAGGTGGCGCCGCTTGCCTTCATGCGCGGCCGGACGCTCAACGACTCCTTCATCATCCTCGACGAGGCGCAGAACACGAGCCCGGAGCAGATGCAGATGTTCCTGACCCGGCTCGGGTTCGGCTCGAAGGTCGTCGTAACCGGAGACGTGACGCAGATCGACCTCCCGCGCGAGCAGGCGTCCGGCCTGATCCAGGTTCAGAACATCCTCGGCTCGATCGACGGGATCGCATTCATCCAGTTCACGCACGAGGACGTCGTCCGGCACAAGCTCGTCCAGCGGATCGTGGAGGCGTACAGGCGGCACGCCGAGGCGACCGGGACGCAGCGGCAGCGCTAGGCGGTGACAGTGGCGGTCGAAGTTGCGAACCGGAGTGGCGCCGAGGTCGAGGAAGAGGCGGCGAGACAGCTCGCGCGCTCCGTCCTCGCGGCCGAGGGCATCACGGAGGGCGATCTCGGGATCTCGTTTGTCGGGCTGGACGAGATCCGGAAGCTGAAGCGCGAGCATCTCGGCGCCGACGAGGCGACGGACGTGCTCGCCTTTCCGCTCGACGGACGAGAGGAGCTGCCGCCGGGCGTCCCCAGGCAGCTCGGCGACGCGGTGCTCTGCCCGCAGGTCGTCGGGACCGCATGGCGAGGCCCGCTCGTCCATGCACTGCTGCACCTGCTCGGATACGGGCACGGAGCCGAGATGGAGGCACGGGAGAGGTCGTACGTGGAGGTGGCGTCCTGAGCGTCGCTCGCCTTCGGCTCGCTCCCGAGGGGGAAACCATGTTTCCCCCACGAGCCCCCTTCTTAGAACCTGAGGTGGGGGAACTTCCCGGTTCCCCCACACCCCCTCCACACGCTCATAGGCCAAAGGTTGGCCTATGAGCACACCCGTCGAGCAGCGGCCGGAGGTTCGCGAGCGCGACAGCCGCGGCGAGCGACCGCAGCTCCCACGCGACGGCGCGCCCCCGCCGGTCCGCCGGCCGCCGCCGTCCATCTTCGAGACCTTCAACTACGCGTTCCAGGGCGTGATCCACGTGCTCCGAACGCACCGGAACATGCGCATTCACGTCGTGATCGCCGTGGCCGTCCTGGCCGCGGCTATCGCGCTCGGAGTCTCGAGGCTGGAGCTGATGGTGCTGCTGCTCTCGATCGCATTCGTCCTGATCGCGGAGATGATCAACAGCGCGATCGAGGGCGCGATCGACGTCGCGACGACCGCCTTCGACCCGATGGCCAAGCTCGCGAAGGACATCGCCGCCGGTGCGGTCTTGATCGCCTCGGTCAATGCGATCGCGGTGGGCTACCTCGTGTTCTCGGGCGCGGTCGCCGACCGCAGCTCCCGCCTGCTCAGCCGGCTGACCGACGCACCCGCGGAGCTGACACTCGGCGCGCTCGTGGTGACGATCCTCGCCGTGCTCGTGACGAAGGCCGTCACCGGCCGGGGCACTCCGTTGCGGGGCGGGCTGCCTTCGGGACATGCGGCGCTCGCGTTCGCCGGCTGGATGGCGGCGACCCTCGTCCTCAAGGATTCGAGCCATCAGTTCCTGATCTCCTCGCTGACGCTGATCATGGCGCTCCTCGTCGCGCACACCCGGGTCGAGTCGGGCGTCCACTCGACGGTCGAGGTGACCTACGGCGGCCTGCTCGGCGCCCTTGTCACGCTGGTGCTGTTCCAAGTCTCCCCGTGAGGAGCGGATTCGTCGCCGTCGCGGGTCGCCCCAACGTCGGCAAGTCGACGCTCGTGAATGCGCTCTGCGGAGGGAAGGTGGCAATCGTGTCGGACAAGCCGCAGACGACCCGGCGCCGAATCCGTGGGATCGTCCACGGCGACGGCTACCAGCTCGTCCTCGTCGACCTACCGGGCTTCCAGCGCCCGCGCGACCCGCTGACCGAGCACATGCAAAGAACGGTGGACGAGTCGCTCGGCGACGTCGACGCCGTCCTATTCGTGCTCGACGGACGCGACCGGATCGGAGCCGGCGACCGTTTCGTCGCCCAGCGGGTCTTCGGGCTCGGGGTGCCGGTCGTGATCGCGCTCAACAAGGTCGACCGGATGAAGCCGGCGGAGATCGCAGCCCAGATCGAGGTCGCGTCCAAGCTCGACGACTTCGACGCGCTGCATCCGGTGAGCGCGCGGACCGGCGACGGACTCGGCCCGCTGCTCGGAGACCTCGTCGAGCTTCTCCCCGAGGGGCCGGCCTACTTTCCCCCCGAGCAGCGCAGCGATCTCCCGCTCGAGGCCCAGGTTGCCGAGCTCGTTCGCGAGAAGGCGCTCGAGGTGACGCGGGAGGAGGTGCCTCACGCGGTCTCGGTCGAGGTGGAGGAGCTGGGCGAGAAGGTCGTACGCGCTGTCGTGTACGTGGAGACGGCCTCGCAGAAGCAGATCGTCGTCGGGAAGGGCGGGCGGGTGATCAAGGAGATCGGCGTGCGCGCGCGGCCGGAGGTCGAGCAGCTGCTCGCTCGCACGATCTTCCTCGAGCTGCAGGTGAAGGTGAAGGAGCGGTGGAGGCGCGACGAGCGGATGCTCGAGCGGCTCGGCCTCTGAGCCCGGGCGCGCACCCGCCGAGCCAGGACTCCCCACCCAGGTGGGGAGTTGTCCACCCGCCACCCACGGCGATCGTACCGCGCAAACTCGTACGTGTCTGTGCCGGGATCGGGCCGACTTCTCTGCGATCCCGGCTACGATCCACGGCGCCGATGGCATCTTCTGCCCGCCCGGTCCTCCCCGCATGAGTCCTTCCCGCCGGCTCAGCCAGGCGATCTCGGAGGGCGACGGGATCTCGCTGCTCGTGCCCGTCGAGGATGTCGAGTCGGCGGCAACCGCCGAGCGTGACGGGGCCGAAGGCATCGTCGTCGGCCGCCGGCTCGAGGGCCTCCGCGAGGCAACCGTGCTCCCCGTGCTCTGCCTACTCGAGGGCGCCGCGGCCGCGGCGCAGGTCGGCGCGGACGCATGCCTGCTCCGGGTCGAGAACGTCGGAGACGGGATGGGCCTGCTCGATCTCTACTCCGAGGCCCAGGCGCTCGGGATCGAGCCGGTGATCGGCGTGCGCGACGACGAAGAGCTCGAGCTCGCCCTCGAGCAGGTCGACCCCGAGATCCTGCTGCTCTCGGCATCGCCCCAGAGACATGAGGACCTGGATCCGCTCGAGCCCGTACTCGACCTGCTTCCGGACGTCCCCGCCGGGAAGCTCGCGATCGCCGAGGTCCCGGTTCGCACGCGCGAGGATGTCGTCGCGCTGGAACGCGCGGGCGTCGACGCCGTGATCGTCACGCCCGGCGACGTCGCCCGGCTCGTCGGTGGCCCACCTCCGGAGGTTTGACCTCCGGCATCGCTGGGGCGGCGCAGCAAACCGCGCGCCCCTTGGGCGCCGCTGGCGGTGCGGGGCCGGAGGGCACAGTATGAGTAATACGGGCCCGGAGAGCACCGTGCCGTCAGCGGCGTCAGGCATCGGCGGAGCCGGGCTCCGCCCGGCGGGAGCCGGTGCCGGCAAGGGGCGCGCGGCAGCCGTCCTGATCGCGATCGTCGGACTCGCGGCGGTCCTGCGGGCGGTCGGGCTCGAGTACGGGCTGCCCTATCCGCTGCTGAACCCGGACGAGCAAACGATCGTTCCCCGCGCCTGGGCGATGGTCCACGGCGGCGGTCCGGACCCGCACTGGTTCAACTACCCGACGCTGGTCATGTACCTGATCGCCCCGTTCCAGGCCTGGCACGGCGACCCCTCGTACCTCGACGCCAGGATCCTGATCGCTGTCATCGGAGTCGGCGCGGTCGCCGCAACGTGGTGGCTCGGCCTCCGCGCCTACGGGCTCGTTGCCGCCGCGATCGGGGCCGCGGTCGTCGCCGTCGAGACGACCCACGTCGCCTACTCGCACATGGCGGTCACCGACATCCCGCTCACGCTCGGCATCGCAGCCGCGCTCGCGCTGATGGTCTCGGGTCGGATCGAGCTCGCGGGGCTCGCCGCAGGACTGGCGATGGGGGCGAAGTGGCCGGGAGTGCTGCTCGTAGTCCCGCTCCTCGTCGCCGGCTGGCGACAGTGGCGCAGGCTCGGCATCGCCGTCCTGCTCGGCGCGGCCGTCTTCCTCGCCACGAGCCCGTTCGTCCTCGTCGACTTCCATACCGCGGTCTCGGACGCGTGGAGCACCCAGAACATCCACCACACGGGCTGGCTCGGCTTCGAGCACGACGGGATCTCGCTCGTCGGGTTCCTCCACCGGCTCTGGGGCGGGATGGGGCCCGTCCTCGCCGTGGCCGCCCTCGGCCTCGTGGTCGCGCTTTTCGCCCGCCGGCGATCCGACCTGATCCTCGCGTCGTTCGTGCTCGTCTACTTCCTGAACCTGCTGACACTGAAGTCCCACTTCGACCGCTTCGTGCTCCCGCTCGTCCCCCCGCTCGGCGTGCTGGCAGGACGCGTGCGCTTTCTTGCGCCGGTGACGGCGCTTCTACTTGTGTTCCCGCTCGTGTGGTCGATCCAGAAGGACGTGCGGCTGACGAAGACGGATACGAGGATCGTCGCGCGCGCATGGATCGAGGAGCACCTGCCGCGCGGAGCGAAGGTCGCAGCCGAGTCTTCGACCCCTCCGCTGCAGGGGTTCGACGTCCTCCCGCTCCAGCTTCCGGGGCCGGGGCGCCGGTTCGACCCGAACCGCGACGTCCGCCGCCTCCAGCGCGACGGCGTGCTCTACGTGCTCGTCACGGGCGTGGTTGCCAACCGGGTGCTCGCCGCCCGGAGCAGCTATCCGTCCGAGGCCCGATTCTACGACGATCTCGCCCGCGAGACCCACCGGGAGTACTACGTCCAGGCCGGCGGCGGCCTCGCCGGGCCGTGGGTGGCCGTCTACCGTCTCTGAAGCGGGAGGGTCAGGCAGGTCGGGCCGCCGTCGCCCTTGCTCAGTTCCAGACCCTCGTAGGTGACGACCTCGACGCCGGCGCGCTCCATTCGCCGGCGGGTCTCGGGATTTCCTTCGACGGCGAGTGCCCGCCTGGGGCCGAGCGCCAGCACGTTGCAGCCCATCGTCTCGAACTCTTCCTCGGGCACCTCGACGAGCCGGATCCCCCGCTCTTCCAGCAGCTGCACGAGTCGGACGGGCAGGAGCGGGAGAAACGCCACCGCCAGATCGCGGTCGAGCGGGCTGAGCAGCGTCAGGAGATGCATCACCTCGTCCCGTCCGTGGTAATACGGGAGATCGAACGCGACGACGTCCACGTCCGGCAGCAGCTCGGACAGCGCCGCGATCCCCGGGACGTTCGTCCTGTAGCCCTGCCCGGCGAGCAGCGTGCTCTCGTCGAGCCGGATCAGGTCACCGCCCTCGGCCTCCGCCGGCGGCTCGAGCTGCCCGGCCACGGGGACACCAGCGGTGTGAAGCTCGGCTTCGAGCGCTGCTGGCTCCCCCTGCCGCAGCTCCTTTCCCGGTCGCAGGAGTACGACGCCGTCACCGGTCACGAGCGCGGGATCGAAGGCGTAGACGTCGTCGAGATTGCCGCCCTCGACCTTGTCGGCGACGACCACCTCCGCCCCGGCGTCCTCGAGCAGCGCCGCGAACGCCTCGTGCTCCGCGACCAGCCGGGTCGCGTCGGGCTCTGACCGCCAGCCGCACGCGCGCCACGACGAGACGTCCTCCTGTGGTCTGCGCACCAACACGCGCCGAAGGGTTCCGGTCATGTCCTTGCAGCCGTAGAGCGAAGCGCTCGCTACTTCCATGCCTGGGAAGCTACCCTCTGCACGTGAAGCGATCGGCACTAGCGCTCGCTCTGGGCCTGCTCGCCCTGGGTGTCGGGTGCTCGGGCGTCGAGGACAACTCGAAGGCCCAGGCCCGCTCGACCAAGGCGTCGTGCCCGGCTTCGTGGCGCGCCGGCTGGCAGCGTCTGGCGAACCGGATCGGTGCAACGGTCTACTGCCCGGCCTGGGTCCCGAGCCCTCTGACGGCGAAGATCGGAGGCCGCTGGAGCACGGGTGTGTCGGTCGACAGGGGGGACCACAGCTACCTGGCCGGCTTCATCTGGTTCGAGCGCGGAAGCGGCGAGGTCCACATCAACCTCCGCGGCTATCCGGGCCGAACGAAGGTCCCGACCTGCATCAACGAGGAGCAGGTGAAGAAGAGGCTCGTGCGGACGAAGGTGCCCTGCTTCTCAGACTCGAAGGGAACGCGCCAAGCCGGCCCGTTCAAGGTCACGCTGTACACGGTCAACCGTGACGCCGACCAGTGGCACCTGCTGTATCTCTGGCGCCACGCGGATGTCCTGTACACCCTCAGCGAGCACGTCGCGCCCCCGTTCGGCTACCAGCGTGTCCTCAAGAACCTCGATCGGATGCTGCAGAACCTCGTCTCGATCGCTCCCGCGGCCTAGACGATTGATCGATAGAGCGATCAATCGTCGATTACCCCTCGACGGGCAGGCTGCCGCTCGCCCCGGAGAGGAGCGCGCGCCTCACGGCGCGCGCT
>CAJDTX010000020.1_pt1 | contig 85848 bp, 99 predicted proteins | sample 7390491 | NCBI WGS metagenome assembly CAJDTX01 (sample SAMEA7055669, study PRJEB34461) | soil metagenome | biome: terrestrial ecosystem; feature: Peninsula; material: soil | place: Antarctica | collected 2016
CCTCCTTCGATCTTCGACGGATCGCCTCGAACGCTCCCAAGCGGAGCGGACGAGGCCGGAGGGACCGCCGTCAAGTTCTACGAGCTACGGGACAACCTCTTCTTCACCGACGACCGCGCTACAGGACCCCCGAGCAGAAGCTCCACTTCGCATTGGATCTCGATGAAGCGGCTCTCTGACTGGGGCCCCGCAAGCACCTGGACAACAGCGTCAGCCACGGAGCCGAACCGGCGTCTCGAACTCTGATGCTTAGCAATTCGCGACGGAGGCTCAGGCAGATCGCTCCAGTCGTGGCTCGTCAGCCGTATGAGACCATCTGTTAGGGCTTGGTGTGAAAGCGTTTCAATCAGGTCTAGTCGGAAGGGCCCGCGGAAGCGGGCCTTTCGTGCTCTATCTCTCGCGCGTACTCGACGCGATGCACGCACGCCGTCGCCAAGGACGTGACGCGGCTCGAGCTCCGTGAATACGCCGAAGCATTCCTGTAATCTCGCGGCGTGGAAAACGAAGGCGAGCTCCGCGCACAGGCGATCTCGCGGCTCAAACGCCGCCGGGACTTCATGGGCAACGTGGGGACATTCCTCTTCGTCAACGGCCTGCTCTGGCTGATCTGGGCCCTGACCGGCCACGACACGAGCGGCTTCCCGTGGCCCGCCTGGGTCTCGGCGATCTGGGGCTTCGTCATCCTCATGCACGGCTTCCGAACGTTCCTGCGGCGGCCGATCACAGAGGACGACATCCAGCGAGAGCTGCGGCGCCGCTCCGGCTCTACCTGATCTTCGCCGAGAAGCTTCGCGCCGCCGTCACGCCCGAGTAGGTCACCGAGATCGAGCCGGCGATCCGCTTCCCGCGCAGGCGCTTGGGAACCGGCCACGAGCAGCGAGCGGAACTCCCCGAGAAGCCGCTACTCGAGGAGCTGCGCGGCTTGCCGGAGACCTTCGCGCGGCACGTCACCTGGCCGCCTCCCAGCAGCGCGCCCGTGTCGTCGCGCCGGACCTGCAGCGCCGCCGTGAAGACCCGTCCCCTTTGTGACGCCGTGAAGTCGGCGACCGAGAGCGTCAGCGGACGCGGATTGCCGACCGAGCCGCCGAGCTGGAACACGGTCACGGACTGCGCCGGATAGGTGGCGGTGAACGCGCTGCCCGAGAGCGCCTGGTCCGGCAACTGGTCGATCTTCTCCTGTCCGCTCCAGCGGAAGACGTGGGCAGAGCCCGTCGCCGTGAACCCGGAGAGCGAAAGCGGGCTCGTCAGCGCCTCGGCGGTCTTGTTGACGACGACGATCGTCAGCGCGCCGTCGGCTGTCCGCCGCGCCGCGTGGACCGCGAGCCGGGCCTGATCGCCGCTCACGGACCTCACCCACACGTCACCGAAGCGCCGAAGGAGTCCTGGTTGGGGAACTGCGTCTTCGGAAAGCTGCAGAGGAACGGGTGAGTCGCGCCGGCGCTCCTGGCCACCCAGCCTGCGAGCGGGAGCGTGATCAGCGACCTGACCCCGATCGTGCGGTCGTTGTCGACGAAGCGCCGGTAGCCGCGGTCATCCGAGGGCCACGCGTCGCAGGCGTCCCACTGGGCGCAGTCGGGGATGTTCTCGAAGAAGTAGTCGGAGCCGGTGTTCCAGGCGCCGACCTTTCAGTTGTAGCGGTCGGCCGTGTTGCCGCCCCAGCGATCGACGGTCTGTTCGATCTCGTGCGCGAACGCGATTCCCTGGACGAGGGTCCAGTTGTTCGGATCGACGAAGGCGCTCGTTCCGGCCCCGCTGAAGTTGCTCCCGTAGATGTCGGGGCTAATGGCGCGGTTGTCGGCCGCGGCGTCGACCGTCAAGGCTGGGCCGTCGAGCGTTCGACCGCTTGCGGCGCCCGCCGAGAGGAGGACGAGAAGGCAGAGAACGACCAGCGACCGCACTCCCATCATCTTGACATATCGACATCTATCGTTACGATGAACGTCGATATGAAGACGCTCGACCTGATCCAGTGCTGCCGGCCGCTCGGCGCGCCCACGCTCTCCGCCGAGGAAGTGGATGCGGCGGCGACGGTGTTCAAGGCACTCGCCGATCCGGCTCGCGTGAAGATCCTGAACCTGCTCGCGACGCACGACGAGCCCGTGTGCGCCTGCGAGTTCGAGCCCGCGCTCGGCCTGAAGCAGGCGACCGTCAGCCATCACCTCAAGAAGCTGACGGGTGCCGGCCTGCTCGAGCGCGAGCAGCGCGGCAAGTGGGCGTACTTCTCGATCAACCGCGAGGCGACCAGGCGTCTCGCCGACCTCGTGGAGGTGGAGAGATGACAGAGCTTCGTGAAGAGGTGCGGCAGCGTTACGCCGAGTCGGCCACGTCGAGCGGCTGCGGCTGCGGAGACAGCTCGTGCTGCGACGACGGGAAGTTCGGCGAGTCCCTGTACACGCTCGAGCAGCGCCGCGAGCTGCCGGATGCGGCTGCGCTCGCCTCGCTCGGTTGCGGCAATCCGACCGCCGTCGCCGAGCTGAACGAGGGCGAGACGGTGCTCGATCTCGGCTCGGGAGGCGGGATCGACGTGATCCTGTCGGCGAAGCGCGTCGGCTCGACCGGCATCGCCTACGGGCTGGACATGACCGACGAGATGCTCGAGCTCGCCCGCCGCAACGCCGAGGAGGCGGGGATCAGCAACGCGGTCTTCCTCAAGGGCGTGATCGAGGAGATCCCGCTGCCGGCTGCGACCGTCGACGTCGTGATCTCGAATTGCGTGATCAACCTCTCAACCGACAAGCCGTCCGTCCTCGCCGAGATCGGACGCGTCGTCAAGCCGGGGGGCCGGCTCGGGATCAGTGACGTCGTTGCCGAGGACCGGCTCTCGCCGGCAGAGCGCGCGGAACGGGGAAGCTTCGTCGGCTGCATTGCAGGCGCGCTCTCCAGGGGCGAGTACGAGGCCGGGCTCGAAGCGGCCGGTTTCGGCGAGATCCGCGTCGAGTTCACGCACGAGGTCGCCGACAGAATGCACGGCGCGATCGTGAAAGCCGTCAAGAAGTAGAGTCGCCACATGATCAGGCGGGCGGCGAGACTCGGGCCGATCCGCGGCCTCGGGATCGACCAGGTCGCGGCTGCGGCCGGCCAGCCTGGGCGCGCGAATCCCGACTGGCCAGTGCTGCGGATGGAGAACCTGGACACGGATCTCCCGCTTCCGCCCGAGGCTCTGGCGGCGACGATCGAAGGGCTTGAGCGGCCGGAGGCGAACAGCTGGCTTCCGTTTACCGGCGACACCGCGCTGTGCGAGGCGATCTCGGATTTCACCGCCGAGCGCTGTGGCCACCGCTACGACCCCGAGCGCGAGGTTGTGATCACGTGCGGCGGGATGGAGGGGCTGCTCAACGTGCTGCTGGCGACCGTCGACCCCGGCGACGAGATCGTGGTCACCGACCCGACCTACGCCGGGATCGTCAACCGGATCCACCTCGCCGGCGGCACGCCGAGGTTCGCGCCCTTCCGGGTCGTCGACGGCGAATGGCGGCTCGACCGCGAAGCGCTTCGGGCGGCGGTGGGCGAGGCGACGACCGGGATGCTGCTGATGAGCCCGTCGATGCCCTCGGGGGGAACCTTCGACGAGGAGGACTGGAAGCTGGTCTGCGACCTCTGCCGCGAGCGCGACCTGTTCCTGATCTACGACGCGGCGATGGAGCGGCTCCTGTTCGACGGGAGGCCGCTCGTCCATCCGCTTCGCTTCGAGGGGATGGACGAGCGGACGATCGTCGTCGGCTCGCTCTCGAAGGAGCACCGGATGATCGGCTGGCGCGTGGGCTGGGTCGCGGGCCCGCCCGAGGCGATCTCGGACGTCGGCTGGGTGCACGTCTACAACACGACGACGCCGGTCGGCCTCGCCCGGACGGCCGGAGCAGCCGTTCTTCGCGGCGAGCAGGGCCACGTCGCAGAATGCGTCGCGGAGCTCGAGCGCCGCCGCGACGTCATCCTCGACGGGCTTCCGGGCTGGCCGTTCGTTCGCCCGGGTGGCGGCTGGTCGCTGCTGCTCGACGTCGCCGCGCTCGGGCTCGAGCCCGAGGACGTGTCCCGCTTCCTGCTCGAGGACGCCTCGATCGCGGCGACCGGGATGCGGGGATGGAACGGTGCAGTCGCCGAGCGTTACGTGCGCTTCGTCTTCAGCGCCGAGCCGGTCGAGCGGCTCCAGTCGATCCCGCAGCGCCTCGAGGGCGGCCGCCTCGCAGTCGCGCTCGCTTCCTTGAGCTCCGGCTAGCTCTTCTTGTTCCAGTCGGCCTGGTCGGCCGCCTCGAGCTTCGCCCTCAGCTCGCCGATGTGCTTGATGTACGGAGTGAAGGCGGTGTTCTTCACCTTGCCCTTGTCGACCAGCTCGAACGTCTTCCGGCCCAGATCCTCGTACGTCCGGACCAGCTCGTTCTTGGTCTTGAGGTCATCGACCCCTTCCTTGACCTGCTCGGCAGCCTGACCGGCGCTCTTCTTGACCTTGTCGAAGAAGCTCATCGTGGGATCTAGTCTACGACGGCCGCGGAGATCCGTGCGGGCCGGAAGCCCGGGACCGTGAGCGCGAAGGTCGCACCGGACTCGGACGAGCGGACGGTGCAGCGGCCCTCGTGAGCCGTCGCGATCGTGTCCGCGATCGCGAGTCCGAGCCCGACCCCGCCGCGATCCCGGGTGCGGGCCGCGTCGGCGCGCGCGAAGCGATCGAAGATCCTCCCGAGCGCCTCCGGCTCGACTCCGGGCCCTTCGTCGGCGACCTCGATCACGATCTCGCCCCCCCGGGGTCTCGCGCGCAGCTCGATGCCGTCTCCGGGCTCGGTGTGCTTTACCGCGTTCTCGATCAACGCATCGAGCGCGTGCCGGAGCGCCTCCGCGTCTGCCTCGAGCGTGCCGGACGGGAGCCGGCCGAGCTTCCACGACCGTGGAGCGACCTCGGACCAGCGCATGAAGATGTCCTCCAGGAAGGGCTCGAGATCGATCTCGGCCGGAACGATGAAGTCGGGCTGGTCCGCCTTCGCGAGCAGGAGCAACCGGTCGACGATCCGCTCCATCCGGTGAAGCTCGTCGAGCGCGACACCGACCTCGGGTGCGTCTCCGTTGAGCCGGCTCAGCACCTCGAGGTGACCGCGCGCGATCGTCACGGGAGTCCGCAGCTCGTGCGAGGCGTCGTCGAGGAACCGCTCCTGCCGCTCGAGCAGCGAGGCCCGCTCCTCGGCGAGCCGCTCGACGTGGACGAGGGCAAGCTGACGCCGCCGCGCATGCCAGACCATCGCCAGGAACATCGCCGACATCAGCGGTACCTCGAACAGCTCGCCCCACGGCTGGTCGCCGCCCGCGGCGTCGACGAGGATCAGAGAGCCGGTCGCGGCCGCCACGAACCCGAGCAGCAGATACGTCCCGAACGGGCGCCAGAGCCGGAAGCCGAACAGGAGGGTGAGGCTGACCCAGATGAAGTGAAACGGAATCGTCTCCCAGGCCGGCCAGGCGACCATGGCGCCGATGTTCGCCGCCGCGAAGGCGAACCACGCGAGCTCGAGCGAGCTACGCCGCAACAAGGCGGTATCCGGCATGGCGGACGGTCTCGATCGGAGCGTCGGGGCCGAGCTTCTTGCGCAGCCGGCGTACGCAGACGTCGACGACGTTCGAGCAGGGATCGAAGTGGTACCCCCAGACCTCGGACAGCAACCGCTCACGGCTGATCACCTCGCCGGCGTGGAGGACGAGCTCGTGTAGCAGCCGGAACTCGCGGTCGGAGAGGTCCGCCACCAGCGTGCCGATCCTCGCCTGGCGGCGGGCGAGGTCGAGCGCGAGCGCGCCGGCACGGAGCACGCTGCGATCGCTCCCGGCCGGCACCGCGTGGCGGAGCTGGGCGCGGATGCGCGCGATCAGCTCGTCGAGCGCGAAGGGCTTGGCGACGTAGTCGCTGGCCCCGAGCTCGAAGCCGCGCAGCTTTGTCGCCAGATCGCCCCGGGCCGAGAGAATCACGACGGGCATGCGTGGACGCGACCGCTGCAGCTCGCGCAGCACGCTCAGGCCGTCGAGCCGTGGCAGCAGCAGGTCGAGGACGACCAGGTCGTAGCGGCGGTTGGTCGCGCGGCGAAGCGCGGAGGCACCGTCGAGCTCCGAGTCGACGATGAACCCCTCCGACTCGAGGCCACGGACGAGGAACGAGAGAATCCGCGGCTCGTCCTCCACGACCAGTATCCGCATCGGCGGCTTCGACCATAACCGGGATGACGCGGAAATGACAGGCGCATGACACGTTTGTCATTTGCGTGGATCTGAGCGCCGCGCCCTCGTAGGTTTCCGCGCATGGCGGGGCAGGGGGTTTCGCCTGGGGCATCGGTCCTCGAGACGCCGGTGCCGGAGGGCGCGCGGACGACTCAGCGCTGGACGTTCCCGGACGGCGCCGCCAAGCACTGGCTGCTCTCCTCGATCATCTGGCTGACGGTCGTCGACCTGTTCGGGCTCGTGCTGGCGACCCAGTTCGTGAGCCCGGAAGCGTTCGGCGGGATCTCGTGGCTCTCGTTCAGCCGGATCCGCCCCTCGCACGTGAACGGGGTCATCTTCGCCTGGCTGACGATGATGTATTTCGGCGCGCTCTTCTACATGCTGCCGCGCCTCGTCGGCACGAAGGGGATGTGGAGCGAGCGGCTCGGAATCTGGTGCGCGTGGGCCTGGAACCTGATGTTCCTGCTGGCCGTCGTCGGCCTGCTCACCGGCCACAGCCAGGGCCGCGAGTACGGCGAGTTCATCTGGCCGATCGACATCCTCCTGATCGTGATCTGGGGCCTGAACGTGGTCAACATCCTTGCCACGGTCGCGATGCGCACGATCCGGCCGATCTACGTCTCCGTCTGGTTCTTCATAGCCAGTCCTCTCTGGCTCGTTGCCGACTACGCGATCGGCAACGTGATCTGGAACCCGGGGCACATCTGGTCGTCGCCCTCCGGCGCCTTAACCGGGAGCCTGTCCGACGCGATGTTGAACTGGTGGTACGCGCACAACCTGTTCGGGCTTTGGCTGACGCCGATGCTGCTCGCGCTGACGTACTACATCGTCCCGCGGGTCACCAACACGCCCCTCTACAGCTACACGTTGTCGCTGATCAGCTTCTGGGGGATGGCGTTCTTCTACACCGGCGTCGGCGACCACCACATCCTGCAGTCGCCGACCCCGTCCTGGCTGAAGACGATCGCCGAGGTCTCGTCGTGGATGCTGCTCGTCCCTGTCTTTGCCTTCACGATCAACATCCTCGGGACGATGAAGGGCAACTGGGACAAGTTCTTCACGAACTTACCCCTGCGCTTCACCCTGACAGCCTTCTTCTTCTACTTCCTGGTCAACATCCAGGGGGCATTCGAGGCCTTACAGCCGTTCAACAAGCTCACCCACTTCACGAACTTCGTGGTCGCGCACGCCCATCTCGCGCTGCTCGGTGCTTTCACGATCCTCGGGATGGGGTTGATCGACTACATCGTCGCCCAGGTCTACAGACGTCCGTTATGGAGCCGGAGCCTGACCGAGTGGCAGTACTGGCTGGTCACGATCGGGTTCACCGGGTTCTTCAGCGTGCTCACGCTGGCCGGCTTCCAGCAGGGCTTCAGCTGGGAGCAGGGGATCCCGGAGGTGAACGTCCTCCCGCAGCTGCACGCGTATTACATCGCGCGCGGGATCTTCGGGGCGATGATCGTGATCTCGGGGATCGTCCAGATGGTCAACATCGGGATGACGATCTTCTCGAACACGATGGAGCGCCGCCGGCGCGAGACGCTGAGGGTCGCGACCGCGATCGCGCCACCCGTGGAGGCCTAGTGCACCTGCCGGCAATGCCCACCCAGCTTCTGGCGGCTGCAAAGCGGCGCCATGCGGCGTCCTCAGTCGCGTCCGTATTTCTCAATACGGACGCTCCCTGCGTCCTTGCCTGGCTTGCTTTTCGCGTGCCAGAAGCAGGGCAGCATCACCGGAAGGCGCACAGGGCGTGAGCGAGGACGCCGGCAACACCTCCGGGACACCGCCCGTTCCGCGCGGCTGGGCGCGGCACCCGTCGGAGCGGATGTTGATCACCCCGCTCATCGCGGGGCTCGGCGGGTTGATCGCGTTCTTCGTCGTCGTCGGAATCGTCGTCTGGCTTCCCATCCACACCTTCGATCCGCCTCCGTCCAACGACTGGGCCCCGCTCTCGAACCAGGCAGAGAAGGGCCGCAACCTGTTCGCGTCCAACAACTGCTACGTCTGCCACTCCGGCTATTCGCGCCCGCAGGACGTCCGTTACTCGCTGTACTTCCTGTACCCGAAGGTCTCCCAGCCGGGCGACTACTGGGGCAGCGGGCAGACGCCGAACCTGCTCGGCACGGAGCGGACCGGGCCCGACCTGTCGCAGGAGTCGGGCTGGCATCCGGACGACTGGCAGTACGCGCACTTCTACGACCCGCGCTTCGTCGATCCGCTCTCGCTGATGCCGCCGATGAAGTCGCTCTTCTCCGACGGGCAAGTCGAGCAGCTGACCGCCTTCGTCGAGCAGCGCAGCGGCAAGTCGGGGCTGCTGCGGTACGCCGGGCAGCTGTACTCGAAGCACATCGTGCTCTCCAACCAGGGCTTCCCGGCGCCGTACGAGGGCTTCCAGGGCGCGCACAAGCCGATCCTGGAGGGGAACGACAAGATCCTCCACCCGCCGGCGGGGCAACTCGAGGAGGCGCCGAACCTCGCCCAGATCGACCGCAGCTACTGGCTCTCTGCGAACCCGCTGCCGGTGACGCAGAACAACCTACTGCGCGGCAAGGAGGTGTTCCTGCAGCGCTGCGTGGGCTGCCACGGCCTGAGCGGTGACGGCAAGGGCCCGGGTGCGAGATTCATGTCGCCCGCGCCGGCCGACTTCACGAGCGCCGACGACGCCTGCTGCGGCGGCGACACCGGGTCCGGGGACTTCTACTACCGGATCCTGCGCGGCTGGACCGGGACCGCGATGGAGAACTTCGGCGAGCGGATGTCGGTGGACGACATCTGGCGGGTCGTCATGTTCGTGAAGACGATCCCGAACGGGACGCTGAAGCCGAACGTCGTCCCGACGCCCGCGGACTACATCGTCTGGCAGCCCTCGAAGGAGCTGATCGCCTGGCTGAAAACGCGGCAGAAGCTCACTGACAACGCCTCGTTCGACAAGAAGCCGGTGACCGACCCCTTCATGCAGGAGGCGATGCGGGTGATGCCCGGCCTGTCGCCGGCCGATTCGTTCCTGATCAACGATGGCAAGACGCGCCTCTCGCTGAAGGACGCGGCCGCGGGGATCAAGGCGATCTACGACCAGCTGTTGAACACGGCCTGGGCCGACGCGCGCTCGCGCGGAGAGAAGCTGCCGCCGCCCGCGCAGAGGGCGATCCCGCCGACGGTGCCGGGGCAGCAATGAGGCGGTTCGCTTACTCCGTCGGGGTCGTGCTCGTGCTGGCTCTGGCGACGCCGGCGGTCGCGCTCGCCCACGAGGCGCCCCAGAGCAAGCAGTCGAAGTGGGTGATGGCCGACTGGATGATGGACACGTTCTTCATCTTCTCCGGGCTCGCGCTCGTCGCCTTCCTCGTCGCCTGGAAGGCCGGTCACTTCCACGAGCTCGATAGGCAGGGTGCGATCCCGCTGCTCGTCGAGGAGGAGGACTTCTACACGCCCGAGTGGGCTGAGGACGAGGAGGAATGGGATGGGGACTAGCCTGATGACGCCCCCGTCGATGCCGAGCGGCGACACGCCGCAGAAGGTGCACGACTTCTACACCTACCTGCAGGGCCACCACGAGACGGACGGCCGGGTTGCAACGTGGCACGTCGACTGGCTCTCGCTCGCCTGGCTGTGGGGATTCGTGCTCGTGATCGTGTTCGCGCTCCTGCTCTGGGTCTGGCAGTACCGCACGACCCGGCAGCGCCCGGGCATCTATCCGGTCGACTCGTTCGGCGGCTACACGACTGAGCTCGCCGGCCCGTCGACCTTCTTCTTCATCGGCCTCACCCTCTTTCTCACGCTGTTCGCGGTCGCGCTGATCGTCGGCCACATCGTCTGGGGGCAGAAGTTCTGATGACCGAAGAGGCCTATTCGCCGGTCGCTGCCCCTCCGTTCGTCTCGTACTCCACTATGGCCGAGGCCTCGATTCCGGCGGACGCATGGCCCGCCGTCTACCCGGCGCTGCAAGCCCTCAAGGGTCACGTCCAGGAGTACCCCGGCTGCCAGAAGATGGACGTGTGGGTCCGAGTGGCGGCCGACGGCGTGCTCCTCCACTGCTACACGACGTGGGACACCCCCGCGCAGCTCGAGGCGTTCCTCGAGCGCGGCTACACGTTCGAGCGGATGCTCGCCGACATCGGGGGCCTCGAGGCCCAGAGGAGCCTGATCATGGAGAAGATTTTCTGATGGCGCGCCCACGCCTCCGCCCGGCGCGCCCCCTCTTCGGCTACCGCGACATCGGCGAGCCGGTTCGCCACTCCCGCGGCGCCGCGACGCGCGCCTGGATCATCCTCGCGATCCTCGCGCTTTTCTACCTCGGCTGGACGCTGACGGTCTACTTCCTCGAGCCCGGGCTCCGTTGAGCGCGTGTACGTCAAGCACCTCTCTTCGCTCCAGTTCCTGAGCTACGTCGCGTTCTTCGCCGTCGTCGTGGCGGCGATCGTGCGCTTCCTGCCCGGGCGGACGCCGCCCGTCCGCACGGAGCCCTTCTCCGACGAGGAGCTCGGCCTGCACGACCGCAAGCTAGGGAAATACTTCGTCGTGGGCGGCGCCTTTCTCGTCCTCGGTGCCGTCCACATGGTGATCAAGAACCTCCCCTGGACGGCGAAGTGGCTCGCGGGCGCGGGTTACGCGGGACATCTCGTGCGCGACCTCGCGAACACGCACCTGATGATCGTGGGCGGCGGCACGCTGATCGCGACCGGCCTCTGCTGGTACGTGCTGCCGCGGATCGTCGGCAAGCCGCTCGCGAGCGAGGGGCTAGCGCAGTGCGCGTTCTGGTTCACGGCGCTCGGGCTGGCCGTGTTCTACGTGGCGTTCGTCGCCAACGGGATCGCGATCGGCCGTCTCGTCTCGCACGGCTGGGACTACGAGGTCGCGAAGGCAAGCATGGGCAAGTGGTACAAGCTGCCCGTCGGCGCCGGCGCCGGCGTGATGGGGCTCGGCTACTGGTGCTTCGCGGCCGGCGTCTTTCTCACCGTCTTCCAGTCGCGGCTCGTCCGCGTCGCGAAGCCGTCCTGGCACCTGTGGAAGTTCGTCGTCACCGGCGTGGCGGCGCTGACCGTCGGGACCGTGCAGGGCGTGATTCAGGTGCAGCCGGCGAACGCCGACTGGCTCTACCGTGCGGGCCACGCGGGGGAGTGGATCGACCCGATCAGCCATGCGCACATCAACCTCGTCACGGGGCTGGCCATGCTCGTCGCCGGGGCACTGTTCGCGCTCGCGCCGCGGCTCGGCGGGCGCGCTCCCACGCGGCGCGCGGCGAACCGCTGCTTCTGGCTCCTGTTGGGGGCCTCGCTCGCCTTCTACGGAACCTGCCTCTACCTCGGGCTCCACGAGGGACGGCTGGTCGTCGTCAAGGGTCTGACCCCCGAGCAGGCTGAGAGGGCGACGCCGCTTCACCCGTACCTGCTGATGGTGACCGGTGTCGCGATGATGGCCGCCTTCTGGCTGCTGCTCGTGACGCTCTGGCGGGCCTTCCGCGGAGCGCCCTCGCCGTTGCGCTGGTTCGTGCTTGCCGGCTGCGGGGCGCTCGCGGCCGGGACGCTGCAGGGCCCGATCCAGGCGCTGCCGTCCGTCCACGACCTGCTCGAAAAGGGCGGTTATGCAGGCGACGTGATCGTCAACCTGCACGCGCAGCTGAACATGCTCGGCGGCCTGATGGTGATGCTCGTCGGCGCCGCGATCGCCCTGTTCGCGGCGTGGGGAGGGCGGGTCCCAAGCCGCGCGGGGGTCATCGCTTTGACGGGGGTCGCGGGCGGGATGGCGGTCTACTACCTCGGCGGGATCGGGTTCTCCGCGGCCGAGGCGGCGGCGGTGGCGAGCGGGAAGACGTTCAGGGCGGCGGTCTCGGCGCTCGAGCCGTGGGCGGCGCTCGTGCTCGTCCCGGCCGCGGCCGCCGTGCTCACCGGCTTCAGTGCGTACGCGCGCGCCGCCTGGTCGGCGACGGCGTCGGATCGCCGGGCGGCTCGGCTCGCACTCGCGAGCCTACCGGGCCGCTTCTCCGGACCGGTGCCGAAGCGTGTGCGACGGCGCAGCCCGGCCGGCGTGGCGGCCTACGAGCTACCGATGGGCGTGATGGGCTTCCCGGGCCTCGGTTGGATCTTCGCGGGCTTTCCGCTCGTAGGGTCGATCCTGCTCATCGCCGGGCCGGGCATCACCTGGGCCGGGATCCCGGCGATGTTCACCCCGTTCGGGCAAGGCCCGCTGCGCGGCATCGGCTGGAAAGTCGAGCTGATCTGGCTTCCGGTGAGCGCGCTCGTCTCCGCCGCGTTGCTCTACCGCGTCCACGCACGCCGGCGGGCCCGGCTCGAGGGGAAACCCCCCCAGCCGCGACGGCGGCGCTCTCGGCGCGCTTATCGAACGCGCGTCGGCGTCGCCGCGGGCGCGATCCTGCTCATGCTCGTGACGCTGCCGTTCGTCCCGGCCGTCGCCGGTATCGGCTCGAGCTCCGTCCGCTACAGCTACCAGCCAACGCTGACCCGGGAGATCACCGGCCAGTTCCTGAAGACCCACAAGGGCACGGTCAAGCTCTTCTCCTGGAACGAGCCGCAGGATCCGTATCCGCCCGACGCGCTTCGGCTCCGCTCCAGACAGGTGCGCTCACTGCTCGTCCGCGCGGCGGCCGTCGACCGCCCGGCGGCGTACCAGCTCTTCGATCTCAGCCGGGGAGGCCGCGTTCCGCTCGCGGTCTCGAAGCGGTCGCCCCGGCAGCTCGCGCTCAGGCCCGAGCGCCGGCTCGCTCCGGGCCGCTACGTGTTCGTGACGACCCACGAGGGGATGTTCGGCGGCAAGGACTTCTCCTATCTCACCGTCGTTCGGTCCGGCACTGCGGTCACGCGGATCGACGAGAACACGCACACGCGGGTGCCAGCGGTCGCCCACGCCGTGCTCCCGGTGGCGGCCGCGCTGCTTGCGCTGCTCTTCGCCCTTCTCCTGCTGCGCTCGTACCTGCGCCGGCCGGCCGGGCACAAGGCGTTCTGGGCCGCCGGCTTCGCGTGCTTCGCCGCGGCGGCCGCCTGCGAAGCGGCTGCGCAGCGGCTCGGCTGGAGCCCGGGCCTCTTCCGCGCCTACTACATCACGGGCGGCTGCCTCACGGTTGCTCTGCTCGGTGCCGGGTCGGCCTGGTTGCTCTTACCCCGGCGCGGACGCGACCTCCTGCTCGGCGCGCTCGGCGTCGCACTCGCGGCGGCGATCGTCGCCGTTCTCCTTGCTTCGGTCGACGCTCACGTGCTCGCCGCGACTCCGAGCGGGCGGCCGCCGGGGAACCACGCGCTCGGCGGCCACGCTTTTGTCTGGGCGATCGTCCTGAACTCGTTCGGGACGATCTCCCTCGTCGGCGGATCGCTGTGGTCGATCCTCCGGGGCCGTCGCGTGGTCACCAACCTCTGGATCGGCGGTGGGGCGCTCGTGGTCGCGATGGCGACGGGCCTCTCACGGGCGGGCGACTACTCGCTTGTCTACGCGGGCGAGCTGATCGGGATCGCGCTCATGTTCGCGGGCTTCACGCTCGTCGGCGAGCGGCCCGCGAAGCGCCCCGCGCGGCGCCCGGCGCCGGCGGTCGAGAAGGCGGTGTGGGCGCGGTGAGCGCGCTCGCGGGAACGGTTCGACTGCACGCGCGGCAGGTCAGCGACGAGCAGCTGGGTCGCGCTCGCTTTGCACGCCTCGCGCCCGACGAACGCCGCGCGGTCGACGAGCTCGCACACTCGCTTGCCGAGCGGATCGCCGATTCGCTGCTCGACGAGGCACGCCGGGACCGTGCGGTCGCGGCGGCGCTCGAGGCCGTGTATTGCTGTAAGAGTTGAGGCATGACCGAACGGCGTCTCCCGTGGGACGGGTGTCTGAACGTCCGCGACCTCGGCGGGCATCCGACCGGCGACGGCTCGCAGACGCGCATGCGCGCGATCGTCCGGGCGGACAGCGTCCGGCAGCTCACCGACACGGGCTGGGAGCAGCTCGTCGACTACGGAGTCCGGACGGTCGTCGACCTTCGGCGCCATAGCGAGCTCGAGCAGGATCCGCCCGTCGAGCTTCCCGTCGAGGTCGTCCACATCCCGCTCCTGGGCGAGCTGACGCTGGCCGAGGAGATCGCCGTCGGGGAGCGGTGGCTGTCCGCGCCGGACGACGTCAGCGCGACCCGTGAGGGCTATCTCGAGATGCTCGAGCAGCACCGCTCGAACCTGGCGGCCGCGGTGGCCACGATCGCCCGGGCGCCCGAGGGGGGCGTCCTCGTCCACTGCGCCGGCGGGAAGGACCGCACCGGCCTCGTCGCGGCGATCCTGCTGCGGCTGGCAGGGGTGAGTCTGGACGACATCGCTTCCGACTATGCGCTCAGCGCCGAGAACCTCGCTCCGATCTTCGACGCCTGGCTCGACGCGGCCGCGGACGACAACGATCGTAAGTTCCGCCGCAGGATCGGCGGCTCGCCCGCGAAGGCGATGGCGGACGTTCTCCGGGAGATCGAGCGCCGCTACGGCAGCGTGCGGGACTACTTGCTCGCGGGCGGCACGACCGACGAGGACGTCGAACGGGCCCGAGCGCGGCTGCGCAGCTGATCGAAGATCCAGGGCGATAGCTCGCGGAGGAACCGAGGGTCGACGGTGTGGGGGAGGGGCGACTCCCGGTAGAGCGGATCCGCGCTCGCCTCGGTCAGCAGCGCGCGGGCGCGGCGGCCCCACTCGACGGGGATGACCGAGTCGAACGTGCCGTGGCCGATCGCAACCGCCGGTAGCGGCGGCGACAGGTCGAGCTCGAAGCCCTCGACCGTCGGAACGAAGCCGCTCAGCGCGATCAGCGCCGCCGGCCGGGGGCGACCGGCGCCGAGGCCGAGCGCGCAGGTCATGACCGCACCCTGCGAGAAGCCGCCGAGGACGGTCCGCTCCGGCGGGACGTCCACCGTGTCAAGGAACTCCGACGCCTGCCTGTAAGAAGACAGGAAGGTCTGCGGCTCGGGATAGCCGAGCTCGCCGAGGACGTACCAGTGCGCTCCGCCGGGTGGAAGCGCGAGCGGTCCGCGGAGTGTGATGCCGAGGAGGCGCCGCTCGGGGTCGAGTGCGTCCAGCAGCGGGAAGAGGTCGTGCTCGTCGGCGCCACGGCCGTGGAAGAGAACGAGCGCGCCCTCGGGCTCTCCCGCCGGGGGCCGGCGGCGCGAGACGAGCGGGCTCAAGCGGTCCGGGCGGGCCGCGGGTCGGGCAGCGGCATCAGCACTTGTTCGAGCCGGTCGCGCAGGTGCTCGTAGGCGGGCGGCAGGGACAGTCTCTCGCCCAGGTGCTCGAGCGGCTCGTCCGTGGCGAATCCCGGGCCGATCGTGGCGAGCTCGAACAGCACGCCGCTCGGCTCGCGGAAGTAGATCGAGCGGAAGTAGAAGCGGTCGATCACCGGGGTGGGATGAGCGTCCGCCTGAAGGGCCCGCTCGCGCCAGGCGACGTGGTCGTCAATCGTCGACGCCCACGCGACATGGTGCACGGTGCCCGCTCCGCCGATCCCCGGCTCGGGCGGCGGCGGGTCGAACGAGTAGGTGGAGCCTCGCTTCTCGCCCTGCACTTCCCACGTGCCTGCGTCTGCCCGCGTGAAGCCGAGCGCGTCCTCGAACAGCCCTCGACTCGCGTCGGGCTCGTCGCTGAAGGCTCGCACGGAATCGAACCCTTGGAGCGCGAGCTCGCGCGGGATCTCCGGATGGTCGGCCACGAGCGGTTCGTCATCGGTCTCGACGACTGCGAGCTCGAGCTCCAGCCCTTCCGGGTCCGCGAAGCGGAGGCGGCCTTCGCCGCGCTGCGTTCCGATGCCCTCGGTGTCGAGACGCTCCTCCCAGAAGTCGAGCGCCTCCTCGGAGACGACCCGCCAGGTGATCCTGTTCACCATGCCGGCACCGGCGCGGCCGCGGCGCGCGTCCGGGTACTCGAAGAAGGTGATGTCGCTCCCGGGACTGCCCTTCTCGTCCGCGTAGAAGAGGTGGTAGACGGTTGGATCGTCCTGGTTCACGCTCTTCTTGACGAGCCGCAACCCGAGCACACCCACGTAGAACTCGACGTTCCCGGGGGCGTCGGCCGTGATGCACGTGATGTGGTGGATCCCTTCGAGCTTCATTTGTCGCCTAGAATAGCCATCCCAAGCGACTGCTCTCGCTCCGGCTCAAGGGCGGAGGAGAGCGCGTCTGTCCGGCTATCCGGTTATCAGTCGAACCCGGCGGCGGGTACTTCCAGGCGAGACGCGCATGTCGCGGGCCCTATGGGATTGGCTTGTGTTCGTGGCCCGCGGAATCGAACGAGACCTGGACTTCTTGGGAGCGTTCTTCGTGGGGCGGCGCCGCTTGGTTATCCGAATTCCGTCCAGCCGTGCTCCGCCCGCGGACAACCACGGTGCCCAGCACGCCAGGTTCTGCGGTTCATGCAGGGAGAACTTCAACGAGCTCTGCGATCACTCGAACGCTGTCGCTGTCGGTTAGGACGATGGGTTCGTAGCCGACCATCGTCGTGTGCGGTTTGAGTCTGATCTCGTCGTGCCGCCAGCCGTCAGGCGCCGGGCCGCGCGTAGTCCTTCGATAGCACGCCGCGCAGCGACGGGTTCTCGCGCTCGATCGCGTCCATCGCCCCGTCGACGAGCGTCCCGATCTCCGGCAGCTTCGCGCTCTCCTGCAGGCGCTCCCAGCGAGCCTCGGGTGGGACCCAGAAGACGTTCTCGGCGCGGTACTCATTGGGATCCTCCGGGTCTGCGCCTTGCGCCGCCTCCGCGAGAAGCTCGGCGCGCCGGGCCTCGAAGGCGTCGGAGATGTACTTGAGGAAGATCAGCCCGAGGACGACGTGCTTGTACTCGGACGCGTCCATGTGCCCGCGGAGCTTGTCCGCGGCCGCCCAGAGCGTGGCCTCGAAGCCGAGGGGCGCTCCCGTGCCCTTCTTTCCGTTCTCTGTCATCTAAAAAACGATTTGTACACCGGCGGCCAAACGGCGGAGTGACCCCCGAGGCTTACTCGCGCTTCGGTTCACGGAAGATTTCGTGCCCTCCGACCCGCCGCCACTCGATCGCAGGGTAGCCGTCGATCTCGACCCACTCGAACGTGGCGCGGCCGTCCGGCCAATCCCAAGTCATCTCCCAGACGCCCGGCGCTCCCTCGACATCCCTGACGCGTAAGCCGCGCGGCCATCCGGTTCCGGGGTTCGCAGCGACCCGTTCGGCTGCCGGGACGAAGCGTTCTCGTACGACCTTCCGAAAGTTGATGAACTCCTCATCGGACAAACGCCTCACGTCCGCGTCGAACGCGGGCGTCGTCCGGAACTTCATTTACGCAGGCGGTCCAAGTGCTCGATCAGCTCTTCGGCGCTCTCGTGCGTTGTGACCTCGCCTCGCTCGATGTAGGCATCGGCCTCGCGTTCCATCTTCTGCCACCGCTCGTCCCAGAACCAGGTCTGTTCGGCGGGGACTGCGATGTAGGGGTGGAGCTCGATCACACCGTCGTCACGGGTGACGACCTCGACTTGGGCGCCCGGCCGGTCGAGGCCAAGGCGCTCTCGGATCGAGCGCGGCAGGGCAAGCAGTCCCCGCGACTGAAGCGTGACGAAATGACTTTCCTGGCGGCCCACGTCGTCCTGGCAGCTTAGCAGAAAAGCTGCAAGGCAGCAGCCCTTGTCAGGCGCGGCTGGCGATCGCCCGCAGCGACTCGCGCAGCGAGCCCATGGTGGCGAGCACCGCCGTCGGCTCGTAGCCGCAGTGCGCCATGCAGTTGTCGCAGCGTGGGTCGTTCCCGCGCCCGTACTTCGACCAGTCGGTGGTCTCGAGCAGCTCCTTGTACGTCTTCGCGTAGCCGTCCGACATCAGGTAGCAGGGCCGCTGCCAGCCGAAGACCGAGTAGGAGGGAATCCCCCACGGCGTGCACTGGTAATCGACCTTCCCCTCGAGGAAGTCCAGGAAGAGCGGCGTGTGGTTCAGCCGCCACTTCTTGCGCTTGCCGTCCGCGAACGCCTCCGAGAACAGCTTGCGCGCCTGCTTGACGCCGGGGAAATGCTCCTGGTCGGGCGCCTTCTCGTACGCGTAGGCCGGTGACAGCATCATCTGGTCGACCTTCAGCTCGTCGTTCAGGAAGTCGAGCACGGCGCGCACCGTCTTCGGCGTGTCGGTCGTCAGGAAAGTCGTGTTCGTGTTGACGCGGAAGCCTCGCCGCTGTGCCTCCTTGATCGCGTCGACGCACTTGTCGAAGACGCCCTCGCGCTCGACGAACTGGTCGTGGCGCTCCCGCATCCCGTCCAGGTGGACGACCCACGCGAAGTACGGGGACGGCTCGAAGTTGTCCATCTTCTTCTTCATCAGGATCCCGTTCGTGCACAGGAAGACGAACTTCTTCCGCTTGATCAGCTCCTTCGCCATCACGTGCACCTCGGGATGGACGAGCGGCTCGCCGCCTGCGATCGAGACCATCGGCGCGCCCGCTTCATCGATCGCGGCAAGCGCCGTCTCGACCGGCATCCGCTTGCGCAGGATGTGGTCGGGGTGCTGGATCTTCCCGCAGAACGAGCAGGCGAGATTGCACTGGTAGAGCGGCTCGAGCTCGACGAGCAGCGGAAACTTCTCCGTCCGCTTGATCTTCTGCTTCAGGAGGTAGCCCGCGATCCGAGCGCTCTGGCGCATGGGGATGGTCATGACGCGACCTCCCTCGGGAGCGCGAAGCGGACCGACTCCTCGGTGATCGTCCTCTCCTCCACGGCGACCGGGCCGAGCGTAGCGATCGAGGCGATCACGTGCTGGACGAGCTGCTCGGGGGCGGATGCTCCGGCCGTCATCCCCACAACCCTAGCGCCCCTGAGCCACAGCGGATCGAGCTCGGTCTCGTCGTCGATCAGATAGGCGGGAGTTCCCTCGCGCTCCGACACCTCGACGAGACGCTTGGAGTTGGACGACGTCTCCGAGCCGACGACGAGGACGACGTCGGATTCGCGCGCCACGGCCTTGAGCGCGTTCTGCCGGTTGTGGGTCGCGTAGCAGATGTCGTCCGAGCTGGGGCCGGTGAGCGCCGGAAACTTCTGCCGGAGCGCGTCGACGACGACCTCGGCCTCGTCGACGGCGAGCGTTGTCTGCGTCAGGTACGCGACCTGCTCCGGGTCGGCGACCTCTATTCCGTCCACGTCCTCGATCCGCTCGACCAGCCGGATCGCGTCGGGGGCCTCGCCGGTCGTGCCCTCCGCCTCCTCGTGGCCGTCGTGGCCGACGAGGAAGATCGTCCGGCCGGCGCTCGCGAACCGCCGCGCCTCTGCGTGCACCTTGTTGACCAGCGGGCAGGTCGCGTCGATTACGTCGAGCCCGCGCTCGGCGGCCTCGGCCTTCACCTGCGGGGAGACGCCGTGCGCGGAGAAGACCACCGTTGCGCCCGCCGGCACCTCCGCGAGCTCCCCGACGAAGACCGCGCCGCGCCGCTCGAGCTCGCCGACGACGTGGGTGTTGTGGACGATCTGCTTGCGGACGTAGACGGGCGCGCCGCGCTGCTCGAGCGCGAGCTCCACGATCTCGATCGCGCGCTCGACACCGGCGCAGAAGGAACGTGGGCCGGCGAGCAGCACCGTGTGCGAGCCGCAGGCCTCCACCCAGTCGACGAACGCGGATGCGGAGCGGCGGAGCGTCCAGAGCCCCCGGATGCCGGCGAGCACGGTGCGCGGGCTCAGCAACCGCTGTTCGGCCGTGTCGACGACGACGCGCAGGACGGCAAGCGGGCGGTCCCCGGCGGCCTCGCCGAGCCAGGCCGACTCCATGTCGACGGCGACCACGCCCGCGTCCCTGAGCTGCTTCCGCTCGTCCGGGCCGAGGATTCGCGACGCGCTGTAAAGCGGTCCGGTCCTCGCGGTCAGTCCGAGCCGCCGCAGCGGCTCGGCGAGGAGGGCGCTCCCCGGGCACGGGATCGTCTTGCCGTCTTCGGAGCGAAGCTCCGTCGCGAGCACGACGTCGCCCGCCCTGAGCGCGGGGTCGACGGCGCCGCACAGGCCCGCAACAGCAACTGCGTCAGCGTCGCCGAGGGACACGCGGGTAGCGGCCGCGGCGCCCATCCCGGTCCGGCGTACCTTCACGCCCGGAAGGGACGACCGAACGGCGAGTGCCTCGATCCGAAGCGGAGCGAGGACCACGAGCTTCAGGGGGCTTCTCCGGCGTAGCGAGCGAGTGCGGTCACTGGGAACACCAAACGATAGAGGTGGTAGTTGATGTAGAAGTCCCCGGGGAAGCCGGTGCCGGTGTACCAAGGCTCGTCCCAGGTGCCGTCCGGGCGCTGCGTCTCGGCGAGCCAGGCGAGCCCGCGCTCGCCCGCACCCTCGCGCTCGCTCGCCGCGTGGAGGGCAAGGAGAGCCCACGCCGTCTGCGAGGCGGTCGACTCCCCGCGCCCGCTCCAGGCGGGGTCGTCGTAGGAGCGCATGTCCTCGCCCCAGCCTCCGTCCTCGTTCTGCACCTGCTCGAGCCAGCTCACCGCGCGGCGGATCGCCCCGTGGTCGGCGGGGATCCCCGCGGCGACGAGCGCCGGGACGACTGCGCCGGTCCCGTAGACGTAGTTGCACCCCCAGCGGCCGAACCACGATCCGTCGGGCTCCTGCTCGCGCAGTAGCCAATCGATTCCGCGCCGCGTTGCCGGATGGGAGCTCATCCCCTCGCCGGCGAGCATCTCGACTATGTGGGCGGTCACGTCGGCGCTCGGAGGGTCGATCACCTCGCCGAAGTCGCAGAACGGCAGCCTGCGCATGAGCTCCTGGGCGTTGTCGGCGTCGAAAGCGCCCCAGCCGCCGCCCGTGCACTCCATCCCGAGCGTCCACTCGACCCCGCGCGCGACGGCTTCGTCGAGCCCGGGCAGCGACGCGCGGCGGAGCGCCATCACCACTTCGGCCGTGTCGTCGATGTCCGGATAGACGTCGTTCTCGAACTCGAACGCCCAGCCCCCCGGCGCGAGGTCGGGGCGGCGCACCGCCCAGTCACCCTTCACGCGGATTTCCTCTTCGAGCAGCCACCGCGCGCCGCTCGCGATCGCCCCGTGATCGGGCGGGAGCCCTGCGTCGCCGAGGCCGATCATTGCGAGCGCCGTGTCCCAGACCGGCGACTGGCACGCCTCCAGGCGGCGGACCCCGTCCTCGACGATCGTGAATTTGTCCAGTCCTTCCAGCCCCTTCTGGATCACGGGATGCTCGACCGGATAGCCGAGCAGGTTCAGCGCCATCAGCGAGTAGACCCATGGCGGCTGGATCCCGCCCCAGCTGCCGTCTGCTTCCTGGCGCTCGACGATCCAGCGCTCCGCCTTCCGCAGCGCCAGCCGCCGTAGGCGCGTCACCGGCCGGCGCTCGTAGGAGTGCAGCAGGCGGTCGAGGTGCTGGAAGGCGCCGGGCCAGGTCGACAGCGGAGCGAACGGCTCAGGCTTCGCGCCCGTCCGCAGCTCCTCCAGGGTGAACCGAACCGGGCGGATCGGCTTGAAGGCCGAGACGACCGTCAGGGCGACGACGGTTTGCCTCGCCCAGCAGGCGAAGTCGTAGATGTTCAGCGGCACCCGGCTCGGCAGGAGCATGAGCTCGGGCGGGATCACGGGCACGTCGTCCCACGACCACAGCCCGAACAGCGACAGCCAGATCTTGGTGAAGACCCGAGTCCGCTCGAGGCCGCCCGCGTCGAGGATGTGCTCGCGCGCGCGAGTCATGTGCCCGGCTGAGGGCGGGTCGCCCGCGAGCTTGAGGGCCGCGTAGGACTCGGCCGTCGTGGACAGGTCGGGCGGCGCACCGTAGAAGTTGCCCCACGTGCCGTCCTCGCGCTGCTTCGAGCGGATCCACGCCGCCGACATCTGCGTCTCGTCCTCGGTGCGGATCCCGAGGAACTGACGGAGGAGCAGATCCTCTGCGTCCATGGTCACGTTGGTCTCGAGCTCGCCCTTCCACCAGCCGTCGGGGGACTGAAGCGAGAGGAGATGGTCGACCGCGCGCTGCAGCGTCGCGTCGACGCGTGTCTCGGTTCTGGTCGCCATCAGAACTCCCGCTCGACGATGAACCGCGCCAGCTCGGTCAGCTCGTCGCGCGCCTCGGGATCGATCGGCGCACGATTGACCTCGCGCAGCGCCAGCTCCAGCCTGCGCTCCGCCTCCTCGGCGGCGAAGCGGCGCCCCCCGCAGGCCTCGACGAGCTCGGCCGCCTCGGCGATCTCGGCCTCGGTCAGATCGGGATTGCCGAGGAGCTCGCGGAGCCGGGCCGACTCGGCGCTTCGCTGGTCGAGCGCCGCGACGACCGGCAGCGAGCTCTTCCGCTGGCGGAGGTCGTTCCACGTCGGCTTTCCCGTCAGCTCGGGCCGCCCCCAGATCCCGAGCTGGTCGTCGACTGCCTGGAACGCGATGCCGACCTGGATCCCGAAGGTGGCAAGCGCGCGAATGATCTCGTCGCCGGCCCCGGCCAGGACCGCGCCGATCGCGCTCGCGCAGGAGAGCAGCGCACCGGTCTTTGCGGCGTGCATCGCCGTGCACTCCTCCGGACTGACGTCCAGGCGGCCTTCGCGGGCCATGTCCTCGGACTGGCCGGCAATCATCCGCGCCGTCGCGTCGACGAGCATAGAGGCCGCGCGCATCCCCTCCTCGGTTCCGGGACGGAGCAGGACCTGCGTCGACAGGTTGGCGAGGGCGTCGCCGGCGAGGATCGCGCGCGCTTCCCCGAACAGCGTCCAGGCGGTCGGCCGGTGATGGCGTTCCTGGTCGCGATCCATGATGTCGTCGTGGAGGAGAGAGAAGTTGTGCACGAGCTCGACACCGACCGCGCCGTCGACGCCGACCTCGAGAGACGCCCCCGCCGCTGCCGCCGAGGCGAGCGCCAGAGCGGGCCGCACCGCCTTGCCGCCTCCACCCTCGGCCGGGCTGCCGTCGGCCTCCGCCCAGCCGAAGTGGTAGGCCGCGACCGGGCGGATGTCCGGCGCGAGCGTGTCCACGGCGGAGCGGAGGGCCGGCCAGACGAGCTCGCGCGCACGGTTCAGGGGGGTCGGAAGCGTCGTGGTCAAGCTGCAACCTCCAGGGCCGGAGCAGGCTGCCGGTCCAACACCTCGCGCGCCGCCGCGAGGCCGCTTCGCACGGCGCCCTCCATCGTCGCCGGCCAGCCGGTGTCGGTCCACGCGCCCGCCAGGTAGAGGCCGGGCACGAGCGTCCGCGGGCCCGGTCGCAGGACTGCCGTCCCGGGCCCCTGGCGGAAGGTGGCCCGCTGCTCGCGCGTGACGAAGAACCGCTCGATCCGCGCCGATCGCGCCCGTGGAAACAGCTGCTCGAGCGCAGGGAGGAACTGCAGGCGCAATTCGTTGACCCGCTGCCCGACGTATTCTCTCGCGCAGGAGAGCGAGACCGCCAGGTACTGGCCCTGCTCGAGCCCCGAGCCGCGCGTGCGGTCGAAGACCCACTGCACCGGATTTGCGTGTCCGGCCGCGAACGGGAGGTCGGTGACCTGGCGGTCGTAGACGACGTGCAGGTTCACGATCGGCGACGCGCCGAGATAGGGCAGCTCGCCGGCGTGCGGGAGAGCGCCGTCCGGAAGGAGCGTCGCCGCTTCCTCGTGCGGAACGGCGAGCACGGCCGCGTCGGCGTCGACCCCGTCGCCGTCGCCGTCGAAGGCAACCGAGATCCCGCCGCGGCTCGGCTCGATCCGCTCGACCCGCGTCCGGACGAGCACCGTCATTCCCGCCCGCTCGAGCGCGCGCTCGCCGGCGTCGCCGTGAAGCTGCTGCAGCGGGACGGCGGCATACCCGATGTCTCCGGCGTCGGCGGCCTCGAGCAGCCCGGTCTGAAAGACCTTGGCGGCGAGCGCGAGGGACGCCTCGGCCGCAGGGAGGTTGACGGTCGGAAGCACGATCAGGTTCCAGAGCGCATCGACGGAAGCGGCGGACTGGCCGTGCTCCGCGAGCCAGTCCCCGAACGTGCGCCGGTCGAGGTCAGGGTCCCCGAGGTCGAGCCGTGAGAGCGGCCGCACCGCCCGGGCGATCCCGAGCCGGTCGCGGACCGAGAGGAAACGGAAACCCGCGATCGCGGGAAGCAGGTGGAGGGGCGCCGGGAGCCGCGCGCGACGCAGCCTGGCAACGCGGCCGCCCGGGGCGACGATCGGGATCGACAGCCGGTCCTGGAGCGTCGCCCCCGCGGTGACGCCGAGTCGGGCGAGAAAGCTGCGGTAGCCGGTGCAACAGCGCAGGAAGACGTGCTGGCCGTTGTCCATCCAGAGCCCGTCCCGCCGGATCGAGAAGGTGGCGCCCCCGAGCTGCGGCCGAGCCTCGAGCAGCGTGACCTCTGCGCCCGCGTCCGCGCATTCGAGCGCCGCTGCCATGCCGGCCAGCCCACCTCCGACCACCGTCACTTTCATGGGCCTACCGCAGCGCTCCTGACCGCAACCCATCCTTTCTCCCACGTCGGCAGCGAGACGCGGCCACGCAGGACGAGCTCCGGGCGCCGTTCGATGCGCGAGAGCAGGCGCCGGTAGATCCCCGCCATCGCCGAGACGCAGGCCGCGCTCTGCCGGTCGAGCAGTGGCAGCAGCCTCAGCCCCGATTCGAACCATGCGCGCGCGCGGTCGGCCTCGAAACGGATCAGCTCGGCGAGGCTCTCGTCAGGCGCCTCGAGGTCGATGCCGAAGCGCTGGAGGTCCTCGGCCGGCAGGTACACGCGCCCGCGCGCAAGGTCCTCGCGGATGTCCCGAAGGATGTTCGTGAGCTGGAACGCAACGCCGAGATCGTCGGCGTACACGACGGCCGCGTCGCGCTCGTGTGTGTCGAAGACGCCGAGCGACAGCCGTCCGATCGCGCCCGCGACGCGGCGGCAGTAGGGCAGGAGGTCCGCGAACGTCCGGTAGGTCGTTCCCTGCACGTCCATCTCGACGCCGTCGATCAGGTCCTTGAACGCGTCGACGGGGATCGGGTAGCGGGACGCGGCGTCTGCGAGCGCCACCAGGACCGGATCGTCGTAGGCGGTCTCGATCGATTCGAGGCTGCACCGCTCCTGGTCGAGCAGACGAAGCTTCTCGTCCTGCGCTGACGTGCCGTCGCCGATGTCGTCGACCCGCCTCGCAAGCGCGTAGATCGCGCACAGCGCCCCGCGGCGATCCTTGGGCAGGAGACGGATCCCGTAGTAGAAGTTCGCCGCTTCACGGCGGGTGACGTCCTGGCAGTACTGATAGCCCCACTCGGCGGCGGTCAGCGTCATCGTCAGGTCTCTCTCAGCACGCGGACGGTCGCCCAGAGACGCGCGCGACCGGTCGCCTTCGGCGCGGTCTCGAGAACGTCGTAACCCGACTGCTCGATCGCGTCGAGGGCCGCGCGGCCGCCCCCGACGTAGCCCGCGACGGCGAGCTTGCCGAGGCCGGACAGAGACTGCACGAGCTCGATTCCGTCGTCGAGCAGCCGCCGCGCGCGCTCGACCTCGAATGCGAGCAGCTGCTTCAGCGCGTCGCTCGGTTTCGCGGCGCCGAGCTCGTCCTCGTCCACACCGAAGCGGGCCATGTCCTCCAGCGGGAGGTAGATACGGCCGCGCCGGAAGTCCTCGCCGACGTCCTGCCAGTGCTCGGCGAGCTGGAGACCCGTGCAGACCGCGTCCGATTGCCGCACGCGCTCGGGAGTGGCGGCGCGGAAGACATGCAGGACCAGCTCTCCGACCGGGTTGGCCGAGAGGTCGCAGTAGTCGGCGAGCTGCCGGTAGGTCTGATAGCGGGAGACGTCCTGGTCCTGCCGGTTGGCCGCGATCAGCCGCACGAAGGGACGCTTGGGGAAGCTGTACCGGCGCGCCGAGGGAGCAAGGCGGCGCAGCAGCGGATGAATCGGCTCTCCGGCGAACATCCGGTCGACGTCGTCCTCGAGCCAGTCGAGCAGCGCCAGCCTGTTCCCCGGCGCCTCGTCTCCTGCGTCGTCGACCAACCGCGCGAACCCATAGATGCCGAGCAGTGCACGGCGCTGTGAGGGTGGAAGCAGCAGCGACGCGACGGTGAAGTTCTCGGCGCCCGCCTTCGGCATCACCTCCGCGCGGGTCGGAACCTCGGCCGGTGTAACGCTGTTGCGCGGAGTTGTCGACGAGCCGGCGCCGCGAGTGCGGGTCGCCGCCATCAGTCACCCATTACTTGAATGAACACCTTCCGCGGTTTCGCGCGGTCGAGCTCGCAGAAAAAGACGCTCTGGTAGCGGCCGAGCAGGAGCTTGCCCTCCACGATCGGGATTGCCTGGGAAGCCGAACCGAGCAGGGCCGCGCGGCAATGGGAGTGGCCGTTCGGGAACTCGTGCGGGTCGTCCTCGAGCCCCTCGGTGCGGATCGTCATATCGTCATGCCGGTAGTAGGGGCCCTCCGCGGGCACGAGCGAGTCGAGCATGTCCTGGAAGTCCTTCATGAATCCACTCTCGCGCTCGTTGATCAACACCGTGCACGTCGTGTGTGGCGAGTAGACGACGGCCATCCCGTTCCGCACTCCGCTGCGATCGACGGCCTCGAGCACGTCGTCGGTGACCTCGATCAGGTCCCCGCAGCGGGAAGTCGAAAGATCATGGTTTTCGAACAAATGCTTCATGCTCATTGCCCCCTCCCGCGACCTCCACTGGGAGCCGCGCCGGCCAGCCGCGCCGACGAAGCTGATTGCCTAGGAAAACGCGCCGTAACCTAACACCTTGCCGGGATGGCAACAAGGCCTCGGCCAAGTTGGAGCACGCGGCTTCGTTGTATCGTTCGCGTCATGGAGGTCGTGGCGGTCCGGGAACAGGCTCCTACAGGATGGGGACCGGCGCTCGGCGCTTGCCGTAAGCCCGCCAATCTGCGCAGGACGGCCGCGATCTCGATCGTCGTCGGAATGGTCTTCACCCTTATCAACGAGCTTGGCCCGCTCGTCCAAGGACACGGCACCTGGGTCACCGGCGTGAAGGTCGCCGTGAACTATCTGGTGCCATTCGTCGTGGCGAATCTGGGCGTCTTGACGGCTGCCCGGAACCGGTCGTGAGCAGCCACGCCGTCGACCGGCCTTCGCCGCTGAGGTCGTTGAGCCCGACCTGGGTCGCGGCGCTTGTGCTCGGCGCGGCGCTCGCGACCTGGATCGTGACCGTCGAGCGGATGAGAGGGATGGACGCCGGTCCCGGCACCGGTCTCGGCGGGCTCGGCTGGTTCGTCGGGGTGTGGGTGACGATGATGGCGGCGATGATGCTGCCGTCGGCGATGCCGATGGTGCTGATCTTCGCCAAGGTCTCGCGCGGCCGCTACGAGCAGGGGAGGGCCGCCTTCGTCCCGACCTGGGTCTTCATCGCGGGCTACTTCGCCGCCTGGACGGCGTACGGCCTCCTCGCCTACGGGATCTATCGGGCGGTGATCGCGGGCGGGACGGGCTGGCTGGCATGGGACCGCGCCGGCCCGTACGTCGCCGGAGGAGCCGTGATCGCGGCCGGCCTCTACGAGCTCACGCCGCTGAAGGAGGTCTGCCTCCGCCACTGCCGCGGGCCGATGCACTTCATCCTGCACGGCTGGAAGAAAGGAAGGCTCGGCGCTCTGCGGATGGGGCTCGAGCACGGCGCCTTTTGCGTCGGCTGCTGCTGGGGCCTGATGGTGATCCTGTTCGCCCTCGGCGTGATGAGCCTGTTCTGGATGGCGGTGATCGCGGGCGTGATCTTCGCCGAGAAGGTGTTCCCCTACGGCTTCCGGCTGTCGCGGGTATTCGCGCTTGCGTTCGTCGGTCTGGGGATCTGGATCGCCGCTTCCCCCGGGAGCGTTCCCGGCCTTACCAATCCCGCGAAGGCGCCGAGCACGGTGCAGATGGACCACACGGAGAAGATGGGGCCCTAAGAACTCGAATCAGAATGAGCGGCGGAGCCTCCGGAAGCAGACGAGGCAGCAGCCGAGCGCGAGGAACGCCTCGTGGATTTCGGCGCGGCGGTCGTAGCGGACGAGGAGCCGCTTGAACTGTGGAGCCAGGCGAAGGTGCGCTCGACGACCCAGCGATAGCGTCCAAGGCCGGAGCCGTGCTCGGTGTTGCGGCGGGCGATCTCCGGCCTGATCCCTCGCTCGCGGAGTTGACGCCGGTACTTGTCGTAACCGCGGTCGGCGCTGACCCGGTCGGGCCTGCGATCACCGGCAGCAGCGGCTCGACCAGCTCCCACAACTCGTCCGACACGACCCACGGCGCGACGGCCACCGGCACCCCTCCCAGCTTGACGACGGATGCCGACGGCGTTCGTCGCCAGGGAACGGGTCCCTTCATTTGATTCGAGTTCTTACTGAGCGAGCAGCTTTCCGGAACGAATTCGCGCTGCCATGGCATGGGACTCGTCGCGGTAGACGCTCCCGTCCTCGAACTCGATCACGGGGAGGTAGAGCTGCCCGCTCAGCTCCCGAACGCGCTTGCGACGACTCCGTGGAAGCGAAGGCTCTTTGACAATTTCGTAATCGACGCCTGCGTCGTCGAGGGCACGCTGAACAGGTGTGCAGTGACAGCGGCCACCCCTGGGCCAGGTAAACGGACAGCGATGCAGCTTGATCACGGATGCTCCATCTCCCTTCGGCCAGGATACGGCCTCAGCCTGCTTCGGTTGCGCTTGCTTCTGCGAGGCGCTGTGCTGCTCGCACGGTTCCTGCCGCGTGTTGTGCGGCACTAGGTCATTATGAACCGAGTTCTAAGAAGGAGGGAGAAATGAGTTATCGCATCGCAGGCACATACATCGCAGGGTGCGACTGTCAGCTTTTGTGCCCTTGCCCGGTGGACGGGCCTCCGACAGGAGCGAACGGCGAGTGCAAGGGCATGCTCGGATTCCACGTTTCCGAGGGCAGCCTCGACGACACCGACCTTTCGGGCGTGAGCTTCGCGCTTTGGAACCTGTTCACCTCGAACATCACCGCCGGGAACTGGACGATCGGGATCGTCGTGGACGACGGCGCCTCGGACGCTCAGGCCCAGGCGATCGAGCGGATCGTCTCGGGGCAGGAGGGAGGGCCGTTCGGCGACTTCGCACCGCTGATCGGGGACTACAAGGGGATGGAGCGGGCGAGCGTGTCCGTCTCCGAGAGCTCGCTGTCGGTCTCGGGGAAGGGCGACCTCAGCTTCGAGTCGCTGAAGGGAGGGGACGGGTCGCCGACGACGGTCAGCAACGCGATGTTCGGCTTTGCACCCACCTTCACGGTCGGGAAGTCGTCCGGGCGGATCAGCCTTCCAGTCGGCGAGGCCGACACCGTCTACGGCGAGAGCGCGGAGTACGAGTTCGCGAGCGAGGGCGGGCCGGAGGTCCACGCCCGCGGGTAGCGGCCGCTGCTACGAGCCCGACCGAGGGACCACGCCGGTCTGCAAGTCGTTGCTGTGCCGAACGTAGGCCAACGAGCTGTGGCTGTCCTGTAGATCCAGCTCGATCGGGCCGGATGACTTGATCCGCTTCGCGAGCGCCGTCTCGGCGCTCTCGTCCGGCCCCGTGTACTCGAACCCGTTCGGGATCGTCACGAGCACGCGGTAGGGATCGGGCGGATCGATCCCGCGCAGCGTGTCGACCTCCGTCTCGAGCAAGCCGTCTCCGGCTCGCACGGCGGCGGTCCGGTTCTCGAGGTCGAACTCGAACTCGATCGGCGCGAAGACCGGGTCGTGGATGGTCGAGCAGACGGCCGAGAGGATCTCAAACAACGTATCGCCGGCCTGTCCGGAAAGAATCGTTCCGAGGGCCTCCCGCTGCTGTTCGTTCGCCGATTCGTCGATGATCGGCACAGCCTCTCCGTTGCCCTCGTGGATGGCCCCCGGCCAGCGCACGATTCCGGCCCAACTGAGGCCGCTCAGGTCGATGTCGCCGTAGTTGCCCTTGTCGATTCGCATTGCCACCATGCCCTCACAAGAGCCGTAAGTTGGGTTCTGGTTGAAGTCGCACGGGCAGCCCGGATCGCAGTTGCAGTTCTTCAACCAGGGGCCTTCGATGTGCCAGTCCGTCGCCATTTATTCCTCCGCCGGTTGCCAGTAGGGAGAGATGACCTTACAACGTGTCCCGCGAGGCCTTCAACCGCGCTGACTTGGGTACGCTGAGTTGGTGGCCCGCTCGGTCATAGTCTCGACTGCCCGCACGCCGTTCGGAAAGCTCGGCGGCTCCCTGTCGGGCTACGAAGCGACGCAGCTCGGCTCGATCGCGATCCGCGGTGCGCTCGACCGTGCCGGGATCGAGAACGACGAGGTCGAGTACGTGATCATGGGCCAGGTGCTCCAGGGGGGCGCCGGCCAAGCGCCTTCGCGGCAAGCCTCGATCGGCGCCGGCCTTCCGATCGAGGTCGGCTCCGACACGATCAACAAGGTCTGCGCGTCGAGCGTGCGAGCCGTCGGAATCGCCGACCAGATGATCCGCGCGGGCGATCACGAGGTGATCGTGGCGGGCGGGATGGAGTCGATGTCGAACGCGCCGTACGCGCTCAAGAAGGCCCGCTTCGGCTACCGGTTCGGCGACGGCACGCTCATCGACTTGATGACGCACGACGGACTGATCTCGAGCTTCGACAAGCGGTACATGATTCAGCAGGCCTCCTTCGTCTCACGGGAGCTCGGGATCGCGCGCGAAGACCAGGACCGGTGGGCGCTGCGCTCGCACGAGCGCGCCGTGAAGGCGATCGACGCAGGATTGTTCGAGCCGGAGATCGTCCCGGTCAACGGGATCTCGGCCGACGAGGGCCCGCGCCGAGACACGTCCTACGAGAGGCTGTCCAAGCTGAAGCCGGTGTTCGATCCGGAAGGGTCGACGACGGCGGGCAATGCGCCGGGAGTCAGCGACGGCGCCGGCGCTCTCGTCGTCACGAGCGAGGAGTTCGCGCGGAAGCGCGGGCTGGAGGTGCTGGCCACAATCGTCTCGCAGGCGTACGTGGCCGACGAGTTCGTCTACCTTGCGCGCACGCCGGCTACGTCCGGCGAGCGGGCGCTGGAGAGGGCGGGCAAGACGATTGACGACGTCGAGCGAGTGGAGCTGAACGAGGCGTTCTCGTCGGTCGTCCTGCACTCGACCAAGATGCTGGGCGCTGATCCCGAGCGCGTGAACGTCAACGGCGGAGCGGTCGCGCTCGGCCACCCGATCGGTGCCTCGGGAGCGCGGATCCTCGGGACGATGGTGCACGAACTGCGCCGGAACGGCGGCGGGCTCGGGCTTGCTGCGATCTGCTCGGGCGGCGGCCAGGGCGACGCGATTCTGCTCGAAGTCTGAGCATTTGCCCGCGCAGCCGCAGGAGGGCGGAGCCGGGCTCCGCCCGAGCGCAGCCCGGGATGTGATCGATCGCGGTCGGAGTGAAGGAGGGGGCTCGCGGGGGAACCATGGGTTCCCCCGCGTTAAGGCGGCGGGCTCGGGCTTGCTGCGATCTGCTCCGGCGGCGGCCAGGGCGACGCGATTCTCTTGGAGGTCTAACTCTCCTCGAGTCCCAAGGCCACCGCCTGCTCTTCGGATAGGAGCCGCGCGTCGGCCCAGGCCCGGTCGAACGCCTCGGCGCCGGCCCGCTCCCGAGCTGCGGGCACGGCCCGATCGTGCAGCTCCTGCTCGGCCCTGGCGAGCTTCGCGCCCGTGCGGTTCCGGATCTCCTCCGACGCGCTCCAGAGGCGCGCGGCACGGAGGTCGTTTCCCTCCGCAGCCGCGACGTTCGCGAGGCCCTCGAGGGCGTAGAGGGTGGTCTCCCGTTCGTGGCGCCCCCGGTCGAGCGCGTGGCGAAACGCCGATCTCGCGTCGGCGACCCGAGCTTGCCCCAAGAGCGCAAGGCCGAGGTTGAGGAGAAGGAAGATGGCTTGGTAGTCGTCTGGGTCGAAGAAGGAGAGAGCTTCGCGCAGCACCGACTCGGCCCGTTCGTAGTCGCCGAGGATGATCGCCGCGTAGCCCTGATTCGTGAGGATGATGCCAAGTCCGCGCTCGTTACCCAGCTCGCGGTGGATCGCCCCGCCTTGCTCCCACAGCCGGGCTTCGGTCTCGTGGTCGCCCCGCCACTGGGCGGCGCACGCGAGAGAGCTCAAGGCCGATGCCACTCCGAGCCGGTCGCCGTGCTGCTCGAGCACCGGAATCGCGGGCTCCGCCAGCGCTCGCGTCCCCGCTTCGTCTCCCTGCCTCCAGGCCAGGGTCGCTGCAGCAGCCATTGCCTGCACACGCGCGAGCTCGGGTGCTGTCTTCCCCCGTGCCAGTGCATCTTCCAGGGAGGAGCGCCCCTCGCTCAGATAGCCGCCCGCCCCCCAGTAGTAGCTCATGGCCCGCGCGAGCCGTAGCTCGAGCTCGTGCTCACCGGCCTCGCGCATCCACGCGAGCGCCGACCGGACGTTCTCGTGCTCTTCGTCCTCGGGGGCATAGGTGCTGACCAGCTCGCCTGTCACCCGAACATCGAAGCGGACCTCCGCCCACCGAAGGAAGTGCTCACCGTGGCGCCGGCAGAGCTCGTCCAGCTCTCCCGACTCGCGCAGACGCTCGCCCGCGTACTCGCGGATCGTCTCGAGCATCAGGAAGCGCGGCTCGCCGTCCGGGCGCTCCTCCTGGCGCAGCAGGTTGTTCTCGAGCAGCGCCTCGAGCTCGTCGAGACGTGCGTCGCACACCGCCTCGGCGGCGTCGAGCCGGCACCCGCCGGCGAAGACGCCGAGGCGGGCGAAGAGCCGCTGCTCGGCCTCTTCGAGCAGCTCGTAGCTCCAGTCGATCGTGCCGCGCAGCGTCTGCTGGCGCGAGGGCAGGTCGCGCGCGCCGCTCGTCAGGAGCGCGAGCCGTTCCCCGAGGCGGTCGAGCATTGCCTGCGGGGTCAAGAGCCGAACGCGAGCCGCGGCCAGCTCGATCGCAAGCGGGAGCCCGTCGAGACGCGAACAGATCTCGGCGATCGCCGGTGCGTTCTCGTCCGTGACTCCGAAATCGGATCGCACGGCCTGCGCGCGCTCGATGAAGAGCGCCACCGACTCGTACTGCGAGACGGCGTCGACGCCGGGCAACGCCTGCATGTCCGGCAGCCCTAACGGCGGCACCTGGTATTCGTGCTCGCCCGAGACGCGGAGGGGAGCGCGGCTCGTCATGAGCAGCTTGACGCGGGTCGGCGCGAGCAGCTCCAGCAGGCTCGGGCCTGCGTCGAGAAGCTGCTCGAAGTTATCGAGCACTAGCAGGAGGCTCCGGTTGCCGAGGAAGTCGGTGACCGCGCCGGCGAGGCTCTGCGCTCCGGTCTCGTTGACGCCGAGCGTCTGTGCGATCGTCGGCAGGACGAGCGCCGGATCTTCCACCGCCTCGAGCGCGACGAAGAAGACGCCGTCCGAGAACTCGTCGACGAGCTCGGCAGCCGCCTGGAGCGCAAGCCGCGTCTTCCCGCACCCGCCTGTGCCCGTCAGGGTGACGAGACGGACGTCCGGGCGACGGACCATGCCGGTTGTCTCGGCAATCTCAATCTCGCGACCGATCAGCGGCGTCGGCTGAGTCGGCAGGTTTGTCGGTCGGTTCTCGAGCGTTCGCGGCGGCGGGAAGTCGTATGCGAGGCCGGGCGCCAAGACTTGGCAGATGCGCTGCGCCTGGGTCAGGTCTTTCAGACGGTGCTCGCCGAGGTCGCGCACGTCGGCCTCGACGAGATCGCGGGTCGTCTGGGAGATCAGGATCTGGCCGCCGTGGGCAGCAGCGCAGATCCGTGCGGCGCGATGGACGTCGACGCCGACGTAGCCGGCACCGCCCAGGCGCGGCTGCCCGGTGTGGATCCCGATGCGGACGCGCACGTGGTCCAAGTCTGCGAGCGCTCGCTGGGCGTCTGCTGCCGCCGCTACGGCGTCGTCCGCACGCTCGAACGCAAGCAGAAACCCGTCGCCTTGAACGTCGACCTCGACGCCGCCGTGCGCGGCGACCGTCTCGCGGATCCGGCGGCGATGCTCCTCGAGAAGTTCGGCGTAGCCGTCGCCGAGGTCCTCGACCAGACGCGTGGAGCCCTCGATGTCGGTGAACACGAGCGTCACCGTTCCGCGCGGAAGCTCAGGCACGGGTCCAACTGTGACAGCTTCCGGGCCTGCTATTGCCGCCGCTCCCGTTCCCTGATCACCTCGAGCGTCTGGCGAAGGGCCGGGAGTTGAGCGACGTCCTTCGGCCGGCCTGCGGCCTCCTTCGAGCGGATGACGTCGGGCAGCGCTGCGACGAGTGCCGGCGCGCCTGAGCCGAGGTCGAGCTCGACTGCACTCCGGCGTAGGTCGTCATAGCCCTGCGTTCCGGCGGGCATGAAGACGAGGTCGAGGTCGCCCGCGCGCGTCGTGAGCGTCCAAACCACGTTCCCCGCAAGCATTTGTGCATCGATTGGAAAGTCGACCGGCCCTTGAGGTGTTCTGAGACGCGCCTCCAAGTCAAGTAGCGCGGCTGCAAGTGAGACAAGGTTGTCGCCGGCGCGATCGGGTGTGATGTCCATGTCCTCCGTGGGAAGGGGCGAGCCGTGGGCGATCGCCGCTACGGCTCCAACGACAACGAAGCGCACGTCGTGCTCCTGCAGCGCCGCGATGATCGCCGCTGCGTCATACGGTCGTTCAGGCGGCGGCACTCGCTCGCATCCGTTCCCGCAGCTCGAGCTGTACGCCCGCGACATAGGCCATGTGAGCAACACGGTCTGCAGGGGACAGCGTGAGCTGGCCGTTGATGTGCGAAAGGTAAGAGTCGTCGTAGTTTGCAAGTCCGAAGGTCAGTTCGAGGCCGCAGGCACGAATCAAGTTGCGAAGCGTCTCCAGGCTCGGCTTGACGTCGCCGCGCTCCCAGCGGGCGATCTGGGACTGGGAACGGTTGACCCGGCGCCCTAGCTCGGTCTGGCTCAGGCCGGCTCGGAGACGCGCCTCTCTGAGCAGATCTGCACTTATCATAAGTACAAAAATGGTATCAAAATCACTCATTAAGCTGCCGACGTGAAGTTCGAGCACGTGCTGGTGGTCGGCGCCGGACAGATGGGCAGCGGAATCGCCCAGGTCGTGGCTGCCTCCGGACGCCGTGTGTCGCTGCACGACTCCGTGCCGGGGGCAGTCGACCGCGGGCTGGAGACGATGCGCAAGAGCCTCGGCAAGCTCGCTGAGAAGGGCGGCCCCGACCCCGACGAAGTGCTCGCCCGTGTCAGGTCGGCCGACGACCTCGTGCCGGCCGACCTGATGATCGAAGCGGTGATCGAAAACGCCGGGGTGAAGGAGGACGTCTTCCGCCGCGCCGACGAGTTGCTGCCGGCCGAGGCGATCCTGGCCTCGAACACCTCCTCGATCCCGATCGGCTCGCTCGCCGCGGCGACCGGCCGGCCCGACCGCGTGATCGGGATGCACTTCTTCAACCCGGTGCCGGTGCTCGGGCTGGTCGAGATCGTGCGCGGGCGGGAGACGTCCGACGAGACCGCCGAGGCGATCACCGAGCTCGCTCGGGAGCTCGGCAAGACGCCGGCGGTCGCGAACGACTTCCCCGGGTTCGTCTCGAACCGGATCCTGATGCCCTACATCAACGAGGCCGTCTGGGCGCTGCACGACGGAGTCGCCGAGCCGGATGCGATCGACACGATCGCGAAGCTCGGGTTCGCGCACCCGATGGGGCCGCTCGCGCTTGCCGACCTGATCGGCCTCGACACCTGCGTGGCGATCATGGAGGTGCTGCACGAGGGTCTCGGCGACGACAAGTACGCACCCTGCCCGCTCCTGCGCGAGCTCGTCGGGGCGGGGCGGCTCGGGCGCAAGTCGGGCGAGGGTTTCTACCTCTACGAGTGAGCTTCCCTGACCAGCGCCTGGAAGTGAGCGATCAGCTGCTCGCTCTCGGGGAGCAGCGTGCCGTGGTCGAGCAGTCCCGAGCGCATCCCGCGCTGGACGGACTCGACGAGCGCTCGGTCCTCGCTGCCGACCTGGGCGTCGAACGCGACTAGCTCGTCGATCGCGTCGGACGGCGCGTCCCCGGCGAAGAAGTAGTCGAAGAACCCGCCCGTTCGCTCGGCCCCGAGTGGGAGCGCCGGCCCGATCGAGAGATTGGGCGGGCCGGGGAAGACGTTGATCCGTGTGTTCGGCCACAGAAAGTGGAACTGACCGACGTCGACCGGCCCCTGACCGTCACGTCCCCGGCCGTACTGACTCGACGACCAGCGGGCGGTCTCGAGCAGGTACCGGTCCGGATTGACGTCGACGGCGCGGCTGAAATCCGGATGCGCGGTCGGGCAGTGGTAGCACTCGAGGTAGTTCTCGATCACGACCTTCCAGTTCGCATCGAGCTCGAAGTCGATTCGTCGGTTGAAGACGAGTGAGTCGAGCTCGATGCCACCTGACGCGAGCGACTCGGCGATACCGCTCGAGACGTCGCTCAGGGGTGGTGCGCCGGAGCCCGGATTGACGAAGATCAGCGGTCCGAGCGTCTCGACTCGCACAGGTAGGAGGGAGAGGCCTTCCGGATCGAAGCCGGGCTCCCTGTCGGAGCGCGGTGCGGTCCGGAGCGAGCCGTCGAGCCCGTACGTCCATGCGTGGTACGAGCACTGCAGCGTCCGTCGATTCCCGCTTCCGCGGACGACCTCGGAGCCGCGATGGCGGCAGACGTTCAGGAACGCGGCGAGGTCGCCGGATTCGTCACGGACGACGACGACGGGGACGTGGCCCGCGGCGCAGGCGAAGGAGTCGCCCGGACGCTCGACCTGCGCGAGGTGGCCGGCGTACTGCCAGGAGCGTTCGAAGATCGCCCTCCGCTCCTGCGCGAGCACCTCCGGATCGGAGTACGAGCTCCAGGGCAGAGTCTCGGTCGCAGCCATCAGACCGCCGGAGCCGGTTGCGGCGGCGGGGTCGGAAGTTGATGCCAGAGCACGATCTTGCCGTGGTGGACCTCGAAGGCCGCGACCGCGCGTGCCCCGGGGGCGTCGCAACGGCTCGTCTTTCGGTTGCCGAGCAGGAACGTCGCCGTCGCCGTGTCGTCGTTCGTGGCCACTGAGATGATCTTGCCGGAGCAGGGGAGGCCGAAGTTGAAGTCGACCGCCTCTGCGTGTGTCCGCAGGAAGATCACGCGGCCCGGTTGAACGATCTCCGCTCCCTGTGCGAACAGGTTCGCGGCGCGCTCGTTGTCACCGGCGTTCAGCGCATCGCTCCACGCGCGCACGACGCTCTCGGGCGAGGTCGAGCGGCCTCCGCAGCCCGCCAGCAGAGCCAGGACGACGAGCGCGAGCGCGGCCAGGATTTGCAAATCGCCCCGACTATAGTGCGCCGGTGGACTTCGAGCTGAGCCCGGACCAGCGTGAGATCAAGGCGCTCGCGCGGAAGTTCGCCGAAGCTGAGATCGAGCCCAACGCAGCCGAATGGGATCGCGAGCACCGCTTCCCCCGGGAGCTCTTCGCGAAGCTCGCCGAGCTCGGGCTGATGGGCGCCTGCATCCCCGAGGAGCTGGGCGGCGCGGGCGCGGATTTCCTCTCCTACATCCTGGTGCTCGAGGAGCTGTCGCGCGCCGACGCCGGCGTCGGAGTCACCGTCGCCGTCCACACGAGCGCGGTCACGCTCCCGATCCTCAACTTCGGCACCGACGAGCAGAAGAGCCGCTTCGTCCCTCCGCTTGCGCGCGGAGAGGTCATCGGCGCCTTTGCGCTGACCGAGCCGGAGGCGGGCTCGGATGCCGGCTCGCTCCGGACCGCCGCGACCCCGGACGGCGACGGGTGGCGCATCTCCGGCGCGAAGCAGTGGATCACCAACGGCAGTCACGCCGGCACCTTCCTGCTGTTCGCGCGGACGGATCCCGACACGCCCGGAGCCCGCGGCGTGTCGGCATTCATCGTCGACGCCGAGCACATCCGCGTGACCCGGGTGGAGGAGAAGCTCGGGCTCAACTCCTCGGTGACGAACGACCTCGTCGTCGAGGACGCGCGCGTCGATGCGGACCGGATGCTTCACGAGGAGGGGAAGGGGTTTCAGGTCGCGATGGCGACACTCGACGGTGGCAGGATCGGGATCGCCGCGCAGGCGCTCGGAATCGCTCAGGCCGCGTACGATGTCGCGCGCGCCTACGCACTCGAGCGGCGCCAGTTCGGGCAGCGGATCGCCGACTTCCAGGCGATCCAATGGAAGCTCGCCGACATGGCGACCGAGATCGACGCCACACGCCTGCTCGTCTACCGGGCGGCGTGGCTGAAGCAGCAGGGCAAGCCGCACACCGAGGAGGGGGCGAAGGCGAAGCTGTTCGCCTCCGAGATGGCCCGCCGGCAGACCGCGGAGGCGATCCAGATACTCGGCGGGTACGGCTACACCAAGGAATTCCCGGTCGAGCGCTACTACCGCGACGCCAAGATCACGGAGATCTACGAGGGGACGAGCGAGATCCAGCGGCTCGTGATCGCCCGCTCCGTCCTCGGGCTGCGGAAGCAGGCGCTGGCGCAGGGCTGAGCTTGAAGACACCGCGCAACCCGCCGGACGTCTATCCGCCGCTCGCGGCCTACACCCATCAGATCGAGATCAGCGGCGACGAGCGGCTGCTCGTGCTGTCGGGGCAGGTCGGGATCGACACCGAGGGAAACATCCCGGACGACCCGATCGCCCAGCTCGAGCTCGCGCTGGAGAACGTGCAGCGCAACCTGGCAGCCGCCGGTATGGAGTGGGGCGATGTCGTCAAGCTGACCCTGTACTTCGCCGGCGACCTGCATATGGACCAGTGGCGCCGCGTAATGGCTGAGAGGCTCGGCGATCACCGGCCCTGCATGACGCTCCTGTTCGTCGCGTCGCTCGCAACGCCCGCGCTCAGGGTAGAGCTCGACGCCTGGGCGAGCCGAGCACGGTAACCCTCGGCCGCGCCGTCCGGGCCGCACCAGCGCCACTCGGAGGGATCTGAGCACAGTCCGGCTCGCACCGGGTTGTTCAAGACGTAGCGGCACGTTGCTTCCAGGTACTCGTCGGAGTCGATCAGATAGGCCGAGAACCGGCTCTCGAAGAGGTGCCCGTGGCGTCCGTGCCGCTTGTTGAAGCCTTGCGCGTGTAGTCCATTGAGCTGGTGCATCCCGCGCGAGAGTGCGTCGCGCTCGGCGTCGACGACGAGGTGGTAGTGGTTGGTCATGAGGCAGTTGACAAGGCATTTCCAGGAGAAGCGCTGGACGACCCGTGCCAGTAAGAGGGCGAAGGAGGCTCTGTCCTCGTCATCGCGATAGATCGCGATCTGTCCGGTGCCCCGCGCCGTGACGTGGTAGACGCCGCTCTCCGGAAGCACGCTTCGAGGAACTCTCGGCACGAACGCCACCGTATCGCCGCCGTCACGACGCGCTCGCGGCGGCGCAGGAACGGACACCCTTCTGATGCAATCCGGTTCGAGGGACAGTCCCTCCCCGATCGAGCACGCCCGCCGCGTCACCGAACAGGGACAGTCCCTGTTAGGCTGGACGCCGGCCCCCGGGCTAGCTAGGAGTCATTGACTCCGAAATACGGCCTCGGTGATCCGGTGTCTGCCCTCTGCGAGCACCGGCTCGCCGTGCGCGACGAGCACGCGGTCGATCGGAAGCTCGAGCAGCTCGCGGAGGGACGTGTCGAATGCCTGCTTGTCGACAAGCGCCGGCGATGGGCAGACACGCAGCCCGCCCTCGTGGCCCATCAGGAACTCGGCGACGACGAGCGCGCGATGCGGCCGGATGAAGAACGCCACCTGCCCTTCGTCTTGACCACCCGGGACGAAGAGCTCGACACCCTCCGGGAGCGAGTGGCCCACCGAGGTCCCGTACCGCTCAGCCAGCTCGGGCGCGTCACGCTCGTGCCACGGCGCTGTCAGCAGGATCGTGACCGGCAGGCCAACGCGCTCGACGTCACGGTCAAGTTGCTCGAGGAAGTCTTCTTCCGCGCCGCGCGGAAGGAGCGGGTCGATCAGGACGACCGCGTCTGCAGCCTCGTAGTAGACGCAGTTGACGTGCTCCGGCCAGTCCGCCCCCGGTCGCCAGCTCGGGTGCGGGGCGGTCCAGTACCAGAGGCCGGGAGCTACTTCCCGGGTGTCCACTCGTAGAGCGCGTCCGGCTCCTTCTCCATGTTGCCGGCGCCGTCGGTGAGCTTCACGAGCCGGAAGCCGTGCCGCTCGTAGAACCGCCGCGCGCCCTCGTTCTTCTGAAAAACCCAGAGCTCGAGCCGCTCCGGGCTCTGGGTCTTGGCGTGCTCTAGCAGGGCCCAGCCGATGCCGCGGTCCTGAGTGTCGGGATGGACGTAGAGATGCGTGAGCTCCTCGTCCTTGACCCCGCTGAACCCGACGACGCGGCCGTCCTCCTCGGCGAGCCAGAGCGGCCCCCGGGCGATGAGCCAGTCCCCGAGAAGCAGGCGGTGCTCGTCGTCGATCCGCGGCAGGTAGGTCATCTCGTCGCGGGCGGCCACAAAGACACGGCTGACCGCCGCGCCGTCGTCGGGTGTCGCGCGCCGGATCATCGACTCAGGGCGAAGGACGCCACTCGTACTGGACGTCCGGCTCCTTCTCCTCGTTGCCGGCCCCGTCGGTGAACTGAGCGGCGCGCAGCCCATGCCGCTCGTAAAAGCGACGAGCGCCTTCGTTCTTCTGGAACGTCCAGAGTGTGAAGCCGTCGGGCCGTCGCTGCTTCGCCTTGGCGAGCAGAGCCGAACCGAGGCCGCGTCCGTGCGCCCCAGGGTGGACGTAGATGTGACCGAGGGTAACGTCGCCGATCGCTGCAAACCCGACGACCCGGCCGTCCTGCTCCGCGACCCATACCTCGTGGTGCGGCAAGACGGCCTCGCGGATGAACGAGCGGTCATCGTCGTGTGTATGAAGGGGCGGCAGGAAGGTCAGGGTCTCGAAGGAGGAGATGAAGGTCTCCGTGATCGCCTCCACGTCGTCTGGCCTCGCGCGTCGGATCATCGCCCTAATCTATGCCCATGAGTCGGAAGCCCGAAGAGCCCGTGCGCCTGACCCGTATATACACGCGCGGAGGGGACGCCGGTGAGACGAGCCTCGGCGACGGCTCGCGCGTCTCGAAGCTCGACTGCCGGATCGGCGCCTTCGGCACCGTCGACGAGCTGAACGCACAGCTCGGAGTCGTGCTCGCCGACGACGTTTCGCAAGCGTTCCGCCCGCTGCTCGAGCGGATCCAGAACGAGCTGTTCGACGTCGGCGCCGATCTCAGCGTCCCCTACGGCGTCGGGGACGGGCGGCTGCGGGTCACGCAGGATGCGATCGACGAGCTCGAGCAGCAGTGCGACGCATTCAACGCCGACCTCCCGGAGCTGAGGAGCTTCGTCCTTCCGGGAGGCACCGAGACGGCCGCCAGGCTGCACGTCGCCCGCACCGTTTGCCGCCGCGCCGAGCGGGAAGCCATACTTGCGTCGCGCGAGGTCGAGCTCAACCCGCTCGTCCTCGTTTACCTGAACCGGCTCTCGGACCTCCTCTTCATCCTCGCGCGCGCCGCCAACTCGGGCCGGAAGGAGCCGCTCTGGAAGCCCGGCGCGAGCCGGTAGCCGAGTCCCGCCTTGCACGCCGGCTCGGAACCGGCGACGCCGTCGTGATCGGGCTCGGAGCGATGCTCGGAGCCGGTGTCTTCGCAGCCTTCGCCCCGGCGGCCCGGGCCGCCGGCTCCGGGATCCTGCTCGCGCTCGCCGTCGCCGGATTCGTCGCCTACTGCAACGCCACCTCCTCGGCTCAGCTGGCCGCCCTGTACCCGCAAGCGGGCGGTACGTACGTGTATGGGCGGGAGCGGCTCGGCCCGTTCTTCGGTTTCCTGGCGGGCTGGGGATTCGTCGTCGGGAAGATCGCGAGCTGCGCCGCGATGGCGATCACCTTCGCCGCCTATGCGGCGCCCGGAGCCGAGCGGCCTGTCGCCGTCGCCGCCGTCGTCGCTCTGACCGCCGTGAACACGCAGGGGATCCAGCGAACGGCGGCGCTCACGGGGGTGATCGTCGCCGTCGTCATCGCCGGGCTCGCGCTTGCGGTCGTCGCGTCTCTCGCCGGCGACCATCCGCACCCCGGCAACCTCACACCAGTGACGGGCTCCGGTGGCTACGGGATCCTGCAGGCGGCGGGCCTGCTCTTCTTCGCGTTCGCGGGCTACGCGCGGATCGCGACGCTCGGGGAGGAGGTCGTCGAGCCGCAACGGACGATCCCGAAAGCAATCCCACTTGCCCTCGGAATCGTCCTCGCCGTCTACGCGGCCGTTGCGGTCACGGTGCTCGCCGTGCTCGGGCCCGCTCGGCTCGCGAGGGCCGCAGCGCCTGTGGCCGGCGCGGTTCAGGCCGGCAGCCTCCACGCTCTTGCTCCGCTCGTTCGTGCGGCCGCTGCGATTGCCTGCCTCGGAGTGCTGCTCTCGCTGATCGCTGGGGTCGGCAGGACTGCCTTTGCGATGGCGGCGAATCGCGAGTTGCCTCATGCGCTCACCATGGTCCACGCCCGCCACCGCGTCCCCTGGGTCGCAGAGGTTGCAGTCGGTGTCGTCGTGGCGGTGCTTGCGGCCACGCTCGACCTGCGACACGCGATCGGTTTCTCGTCGTTCGCCGTGCTCGTCTACTACGCGATCGCGAACGCCTCGGCGTTCACGCTCGCCCGCGAAGAACGGCGCTGGCCGCGTGTCCTCACCGTTGCAGGGGTCGCCGGGTGCCTCGCGGTCGCGTTCAGCCTGCCCTGGATTTCAGTCGCCACGGGAGCCGGAGTCCTCGCGGCGGGATCGATTGTGTATGCGTCGCTTGCTCGCCGCTCCGAACGGTGGTGAATGCATTGCCACCGGCGGGATGACTTCGCGCCGATTGCCTATTCGGGATGCGATCGCGCTGCTCCTTCACGTATGCGCGGTCGCCGGTCCGGTCGAGGTGGTCCGTGGCGTTCCCGATGCCAGCGCGCCTACGCGCTGCGGAAAGAACCACGGTCCGCGAGAATGGGTGCGATCCGTTCCTTCCGAGCGTCCTTTCGAAAGACTCTTCGAAATGCAAGAGAGACCGTCGTCGTCCGGTGCACGGCTCCGCGCTGCTGCGGGCCGGCTTCTGGTCGACCTCACGACCGCTAAGGTCGTGTCAGCGCTGAAGGCAGTCGGGATTCCTTGCATCGTGCTGAAGGGACCCTCCGTCGTTCACTGGGTCTACGACGAGGAGGATCACAGGCAGTACCTCGACTCAGACCTCATGGTTGGGCCATCTGACATGAACGCCGCCCAACACGTCCTGACCGGGTTGGGCTTCCGGAAAGTGCTCGACGAGGCAGACACGCCCGACAAGCGTCGGGTTCACGCGCACGCCTGGACGCGAACGGGCGATCCCGTTCCAGTCGATCTCCACCGCACGCTTCACGGTACCGGGGTTTCGCCGGACGAAGTCTGGACGGTGCTCAACGAGCACACGACGAACCTCCCGATCGCCGGCGTCGACGCGAAAATCCTCGATCGTCCGGCGACCATCCTTCATGTTGCCCTTCACGCGACCCAGCACGGGCGGGGCCAACCACAGGTGCAAAGGGATCTCGCTCGTGCCCTCGACCGCTTCGATCTAGAGACCTGGCGAGCCGCGGCCCTGCTCGCCGAGCGGCTGAACGCGACGCCAGCATTTGCCACCGGGCTGAGGCTCCATCCGCACGGAGTTCCCTTTGCGGTCGAACTCCACCTTCCCGAGGATCGTCCGTTCGAAGTTGCGCTGTCGGCTCTCACCCCGCCGCCAGGAGCTCAATCGTTGTACGCCCTCGCCACGACGCGCGGAAGTCGCCGCAAGATCGCCGTGCTGACGCGCCGGCTCGTCCCGCCGGTCGCCTACATGCGATACACGTCCGCGCTTGCGCGGCGAGGACCGCTGGGCGTCGCGGCCGCTTACCTCTGTCGGCCGTTCGTCCTCGCGTACAGGTTTGGCCCCGCGGTCCGCACCCTTTGGCGGGCGAGCAGGGAAACTCGATGACGCCGCCACGCGGCACGCGCGGGATCGAGGCCGCCTCGGCGGGCGTAACGATCCTGGAACCGACGTCGTCATCCCGCGATGGCAAGCCTCAATCCCCCATCCTCGAGATCGAGCGCCTCAATCGCCGCTTTGGGGCGAACGAGGTCGTCAAGTCCCTCAGCGTGACGGTCGGGTGCGGTGAGCGCGTCGCGCTCTGCGGCAGGAACGGCTCTGGTTGAGGCAAGCGATGGATTGGAGGGTTCGATGCAACCTGCAGCTTCTCGCGATCAGGAGGGGAATCAGCAAGAAGTCACAGCGCTCCCTCAGCCGTGCGAGGACGTGGTCGTCAAGCGCGTAGGCGAGGACGTTCTGCTCGTTCAGCTGCGGACGAATCGGATCTTCGCACTGAACGAGACTGGGCGACGCGGATCGGCGCGAGCGGTGCCGACGCGCGCGTCGGACGAACGCTACGGTACTGCGATGATCGAGGCGGCGCGCATCGCCAACAGGGCCGAGTCGACTCTCGGAGAGAACAGTGCCCCCCACGCAAGCCGAGCCACACACTGAACCACGAGTTGGCGTGAGCACACGGCAGGTCTTGATCGAGGAGACACGCGTTGCGCAGGCGCATGCCGACCGTGCGCTGTCGATCGAAGAGCTCGGCCGCCGCTTCGGGGATCGGGAGGTGATCGAGTCGCTCAGCCTCGAGCTGCGCGTGGGGGGGCGGGTGGCTCTGCGCGGACCCAACGGTTCCGGGAAGACAACCGTCCTTCGCTGCGTGGCCGGGACGGTCACGCCTACGCGCGGGTATATCTCAGTGGCAGGCTTCCCCGCGGGCAGCGTCGCTGCCCGGCGCCTGGTTGGTGCCTCTCTTTCGCAGGAGCGCTCCTTCTACCTCCGGTTGACGGGTCACGTAAATCTCCTTTCTTTTGCGCGGATGAGGTGGGACAGCGAGCTGCAGGCCGTTGGGCAGGTCCAGGCTCTCGAGCACGAGCTGGGAATCGCCCAATTCGCCTCAAAGCGAGCAGAGACGTACTCCGCAGGAATGCTTCAGCAACTCGCCGTCGCACGAGCCCTCCTCGGGGAGCCCACGCTGCTGCTCCTCGACGAGCCGACCAGGTCGCTCGATGAAGAAGCCGTGAAGCGCCTTTGGCAGGCGCTCGATCGTCGTCCACACGTAGCCGTGCTGCTGGCCACCCACAATCGCGATGACCTCGCTCACTGCGACGACCACATCGATCTACCGACCTAAGCTGCCGAGAGGTCGTGCGGTATTCGCCCTCGTGCGCCGTGATTACCTGCTCACGCGCTCGTACCGCAACACGTTCCTTTTGGAGCTGGCGTTTGGCGTCATAAACATTCTCGTCTACTTCTTCATCTCGAGAACGTTCCGACACGCGAGCACAAGCGACCTCCATGGGGCGCCTTCCTACTTCGACTTCGCGGTGGTCGGGATCATCGTGACGGTCGTTATCGGAGCCACGAGCACCGAGCTTGCGAGCCGAGTGAGACAGGAACAGCTCACCGGCACGCTGGAAGCCCTGTTCCTCCAGCCCCTGACAACGATGGAGGTGGCACTCGGCCTCGTGGGCCTCCCCTTCATCTTCGCAATGGTGCGGGCTGTCTTCTACTTCATCGTCGCCGCCGTTTTCCTCGGCGTAGACGTCTCTCACGCGAGTTGGCTCGGCGCCGCGCTCACTTTGGGCCTCACAGGAGCCGCGATGGGCGCGTTTGGAATCGCCGCGGGAGCATTCGTTTTGCTCGTCAGGCGAGGCGATCTTCTCAGTGGGATGGCGCTGTTCGCGATGGGATTTGTCAGTGGCGCAGTGTTTCCCCGATCGGTGCTGCCGGGCTGGGTGCAACCGATTGGCGAGGTCGTTCCCACTCGCTTCGCTTTCGACGGACTGCGCGCCGCCCTCTTCGAGGGGAGCAACTGGGTTCGCGACGTCCTCGCCCTGGCGCTGTTTGCAGGAATAGGAATCTCAATCGCGATTTGCCTCTTTGCCGGCGCCATCTCGTGGAGCAAGCGGCGGGCCTCGCTTGCGCAATACTGAACGCGAACTAAACTGGGGAGGTCGAGCGGATGGCCACGGATGACGTAACTGGGGCGCGGGACGACGAGCGCCGACCGGAAACCCGACGGTTCCGGACGAGCACGGATACCGTCGCCAGGCGAATGGACGACGAGTATGTCCTCGTCCAGCTGCAGGCGAACCGGATCTACCAGCTGAATCGAACCGGCGCACGACTCTGGGAGTTGCTTGAAGCCGGTCACGATCTTCAGCAGGCGCAAGAGCAAATGCTGCTCGAATTCGATGTCGATGAGCAACACCTCCAAAACGAGGTGGACATGCTCGTGGGCGAGCTGGTCGCGAAGGGCTTCCTGGAGCCCGATGCCGAAACCTGACCTGCCCGGGCTGTACCGCGCTGCTCAAGACCGGGACGGGACGTACGCCGATTGGCTGGTTACCGCGGCAACCAGCGGAGAGCTGACGCTGAACGCGGCTACTCGCCGGGACACCGAAATCGGCGAGGTTCCACGGCGGCTCGACATAGCCCGGCAAGGGGCGTGCTCAGCGCTGTTCGACGGGGTTCTCCAGAACCGGGAAGAGCTCGAACGTCCCTTGGACGCGACGGGGCTGACCGACGGCGAGCTTGTCCTCGAAGCGTACCGCCGCTGGGGCGACGATCTGCTCGACGAGTTGAAGGGGATCTACGCCTTCGTGATCGGCGACGTCGTCCGAAAGCGGGTGCTGTGCGCGCGCGATCGTGTCGGCTCGCACCCACTCTTCTACGCTGACGTCGGCGGCGAGCTCCTCGTCTCTGCTTCGATCAGCGCCCTCCTCCGCGATCCGCGCGTGTCGAGCGAGATAAATCGTGCGGCTCTGGCCGACCATCTGGCCCATCGCTGGCCCGATCCGGGCGAAACGTACTTCTCGGCCATTCGTCGCGTGCCGCCCGGGCACGTGCTCGTCGCCGGGTCCGCCGGAAGGCGGATCAACCGCTACTGGTCTCCCGTGCCGGACGGTGAAGAGATCGATTGGGTCGATGCAGACGAGCTCGAGCACTTCGAGGAGCTCCTCACCGCGGCGGTGATGCGTTTCCTCGGCCTCGGGCGAGCGGGCATCTACCTGAGCGGCGGCCTCGATTCGGTCAGTGTCGCGGCGCTTGCGGCGAAGGCGAGCCGCGAGACGAGCCGGCAGCCGCCGTTGGCACTTTCGCTCGGCTTCTCGCACGAAGCAGCGAACGAGCAGTCGATTCAGCGGGCTGTTGCCTCGGATCTCGACCTGCCGCAGCTTCTTGTCCCGATGGACGAGGCGGCCGGCCCGGACGGCCTCATTGCCGCCGATCTCGAGCTGAGCAAGTGCTGGCCAGCACCCATCGTCAATGTTTGGCTGCCCGCGTACAACTTCCTTGCCGTCCAGGGGCGCGACCGCGGCTGCCGGGTGATACTCAGCGGGCACGGTGGGGACGAGTGGCTTTGCGTCACTCCCTACTACGCGGCGGACCTGATCTTCTCTCTCGATCTGAAGGGTCTCCTCCGCCTCTGGAACAACCAGCGGCGCTCGTACCCGCTCGCGAGCCGCACGCTTCTCTGGAATCTCGTTTGGCGGTTCGGAACGCGCCCGTTGCTTGGCTTCGCCGCCAATCGGCTCGCGCCTTCGGCCATGCGCCACCGTCGCCGCGTCGTCGGGAGAACGCCCGGCTGGATCGCCCCCGATCCCGCACTCCGCCGTGAGCTCGCAGAGCGGGCGGATGCAACCACTCCGGAGCGACCGAAGCCGGGGCGGATGTACCTCTCGGAGATGAACAGGTCTCTGGACCATACCCTCGTGGCCATGGAGCTAGAAGAGGCTTTCGAGGCCGGTCGACGACTCGGGGTGCGGTTCGGACATCCCTTCTGGGATGCGGATCTCCTCGCTTTTCTCTACCGGACGCCGCCCGAGCTCCTGAACCAAGGCGGCAGGTCCAAGGGGCTCGTGCGATCGACGCTCGCACGCAACTTTCCCGAGCTCGGGTTCGAGCGGCAGCGAAAGGTCACCGGTACACCGGTGGCGAGGAGGATTTTCGTGGAGGAAGGCGGGGCGGCATGGCGCAGGCTCCGAGGCGCCACGGCCCTCGCGGATCTCGGCGTCGTCGACGCCCACGCTGTCTCGGATTTGATCGAGGGATTGCTCGACAACGGGAAACCCGAGGTCAACCTGCACTCGTACAGAATCTGGGATATTGTTTCGCTCGAGGCATGGGTACGTTCCCATGCCCATCTGCGGACGCCAAAGGAGGTCGGGTCATGAAGCGGAAGACGAAGCAGGCGTGGGAGACGATGAGGCTCACCGACGTCGGAACTGTGGCTGATGTCGTGCAGGGCGGCGGCGGCAAGCTCAGCCCCACTACGGCCGATACGGGCGACATTCGCAAGCCGCCCGGCCAGGGGTAGGTCGAACACGTTTCGGTAGCGACAAGCCGCCCCCCGTCCGGCGAATCGGGCGCGGGCGGTCTTGTCGTAGCCGGCTCCTGACCTCGAGGAGAGAGTCACTGTGACCCTCAAGATCGCGAGCATCCCTGCTCGCGTGCCAGACCTTCGCGGCTTCGACGAAGCCGCGGTCGAGGTCTGGCGCGATCGCGACGGAAGGCTCTGTGCCTGGGCGCATCACGCCGGGACAGACCGCTGGATGCACCTGCCCGGCGTGGCCAGCTACCGGATCCGGCCCGGGGATCCCGAGATCGTCGCGATCTCGGACTCGTCCGCGGGCACCAACCTGGTCGTCAGCGGGTATTGGCGGACCGTCCTTCCGATGGCGATCCAGCTCGGCGGCCGCGAGGTGCTCCATGCCAGCGCGGTCATCACGGCGGCGGGAGTCGTGGGCTTCTGTGGCGTATCGATGACCGGCAAGTCGACGATCGCGTACGAGCTGAGCCGACGCGGATACGGGCTTTGGGGCGACGATGCGCTCGCGTTCGACACGACGGGCACATCGATCGATGCACTTGCGCTGCCGTTTCAGCTGCAGCTTCGGGAACCGTACGACGACGCCGCGCCCTCGTCCGCCCCAGCGCGTCCGGTGTCCGAAGCGAGCGTCCCGTTGGCTGCCGTCTGCACTCTTGAACGGGCACGGCCGGCGGAGGCGCCCGAATCGGTACGAGTGCGAAGGCTCTCGCCGGCGGAGGCGTTCCGGCCTCTGCTAAGCCATGCTTATTGCTTCTCGCTCGACGACATCGAGCGAAATGGAGTGATGATCGGCCATTACATGGACCTCGCCACTCGTGTCCCCGTCTTCGACGTCGTCTTTCGCCCCGGCCTCGAGCACCTTCCCTCGGTCCTCGGCGCCATCGAGCGAGCAGTCGGAATGGCGCCATGAAGAGCCCCGTGACCACGTCCCTCACCCCCGTCCTCCGCGGAGCTGTTCACGGCCTCGCGCTCGCCGTCAGAGACCCGGCGGCGGGATGGCTTGTGATTCGAATGCTTGCGTGGCGTGCCGCTCTTCCGGTGCTGGAGCGTCTCCTGCCGTTGCCGAGGCTCGTACGCCTCATGGCGGCTCGGCCGTACGTTCGCAGGGATCGTGCCGGTCGAGCGGAGGGGATCGTCGACTTGGCCGAGCGCGTCTTCGATCTCGGAAGATCCCACGAGAACTGCCTGGAGCGCAGCATGGTGACGTACCGCTACCTGTCCAAGACGGGTGCCGAGCCTCAGCTCGTGCTTGCCGTCCGGAAAGGAACTGCGCCGGCGCGCGGGCACGCATGGGTGACCGTGGACGGAATGCCGGTGCACGACTCGCCATCCCTCCTTAGAGATTTCGAGTCGCTGGTGACGTTCGGCTCCTCCGGCCACATGCGTTCGGCGGATCCGAGCGAGAACGCCGCCGCGTGACGTCGGTCCCGCGCCGGCCGCCCCGACAGGCGAGGAGGGCCTGGGCCTACCCCCTGCTGTGGGGACCGGCCAAGCGGCCGCGCTTCGCGACATGTCGGGCTCGGCCATGAGCCCGCAGGGCAGCCGGAAGCTTGAGGAGGTACCTGCTCGAGGCACGGTCAGACGGGGCTCTCTACGGCGTCCGACATGCCGACTTTGATGGGCTACGACTCGGACCACCCGCGGTCGCTCGGCGAGGTCGGCCGCGAGGGCGTCGCGATCGACTCGCTCGACGACATGGAGACGCTGTTCGCGGGCATTCCGCTCGGCGAGGTCTCCACGTCGATCTCGTTCGAGTTCCTCGAGACTTCACTCCTGTCGCCGTGGTCGGCCGGCGTGGCGCTGTCGAGCTCCCGGCCATCCCCGCCCCTGCGCCGAGCGCACCCCTCTCGGCGCGGACGGGGGAGGCGTAGGCTCCATCGATGCCACGCGCGGACTTCTTCTCGTCTCTCGGCCTCCTCGTAGCTCGAGGGTTCTTCTCTCCGGACGTTTGCGCGAAGCTCCGATCCGAGGTCCGCTCCGCCGCTGCGCATCCAGCGGTCGTCCGGGACAGCGGCGCCGAATACCTCGTCGACGAGGACACCCGCCGAACCCAGTTGGCGGAGGTCTCGTCCGAGACCTCCGCCTTCGTCACCGACAGCCTGCTCGGCATCAAGCCGGAATTGGAACGGCATCACGACTGTCGGCTGGAGGGGTGCCAGGACCCGCAGTTCCTCATCTACAGGGAGGGAGACTTCTTCCGCAAGCACCGAGATCGTGCGTCCGATCCGGAGGCGCCGGACTTCGAGAGACAGCGCAAGGTGGCCGTGGTCGTATTCCTGAACAGCGAGTCGGAAGAGCCTTCCTCCGACACCTACGAAGGGGGGAACTTGACCTTCTACGGGTTGCTCGACGACGAGAGGCTTCAGGGGAAGTCCATCGGATTTCCGCTCGCCGGCGAAGAGGGATTGCTGATCGCGTTTCCGACCGATGTCGTCCACGAGGTCAGCCCCGTCGTCAGGGGCGAGCGATACACGATCGTGACGTGGTACGTCTAGGTCACACGCGCTGATTTCCATTTTCACCGGGGCCGTTGAGTATCAACAGCCGTACAATCGGGCCAATGGCGACAACTGAGGATCGGAAGCGGCTCGAGGCGACGAACGAATGGCGCCACGAGCTCTACGACGCCACCTCCGAGCGGCAGGGAGAGCTCTTCTCCACGATCTCGGGACTCGACAACGAGCCCCTCTACACCCCGGACACGGTCGAGATCGACTACGAGCGCGACCTCGGCTACCCGGGCGTCTATCCGTTCACGCGCGGCGTCTACCCGTCGATGTACCGCGGGAAGCTCTGGACGATGCGCCAGTTCGCCGGCTTCGGAACGGCGGAGGAGACGAACGAGCGCTTCCGCTACCTGCGCGACCATGGCCAGACCGGCCTCTCGACAGCCTTCGACATGCCGACGCTGATGGGGTACGACTCCGACCACCCGCGCTCGCTGGGCGAGGTGGGCCGCGAGGGGGTGGCGATCGACTCGCTCGCGGACATGGAGACGCTGTTCGGCGGGATTCCGCTCGGCGAGGTCTCGACCTCGATGACGATCAACTCTCCCGCCGCGATGCTGCTCGCGTTCTACATCTGCGTCGGCGAGCAGCAAGGCGTTCCGAGAGAGGAGCTGCGCGGGACGATCCAGACGGACATCCTCAAGGAGTACATCGCGCAGAAGGAGTGGATCTTCCCGCCCGAGCCGTCCATGCGGCTGGTGGTGGACATGATCGAGTTCTGCTCCCAGGAGCTGCCCCGTTGGCACCCTGTCTCGATCTCCGGCTACCACATCCGAGAGGCCGGCTCGAACGCGGTCCAGGAGCTCGCCTTCACGCTCGCGAACGGGTTCGCCTACGTCGACGCCTGCGTCGAGCGCGGACTCGACGTGGACGACTTCGCGCCGCGGTTGTCCTTCTTCTTCAACGCCCACATCGATTTCTTCGAGGAGATCGCGAAGTACCGGGCCGCGCGCCGGATCTGGGCGCGGGAGCTGCGGGAGCGCTACGGCGCCAAGAGCGCCCGCTCCTGGCTGATGCGCTTCCACACGCAGACGGCGGGTGTCTCGCTGACCGCGCAGCAGCCGGAGGTCAACATCGTCCGCACCGCGCTCGAGGCGCTCGCGGCGGTGCTCGGCGGCACCCAGTCGCTCCATACGAACTCGTTCGACGAGGCGCTCGCGCTTCCGACCGAGGACTCCGTCCGCCTCGCGCTGCGGACGCAACAGGTGATCGCGCACGAGACGGGCGTCGTCAACACGATCGACCCGCTCGGCGGCTCGTACTACCTCGAGGAGCTCACGAACCGCCTCGAGGCGGAGGCGTACGACTACTTCAGCCGGATCGAGCGCCTCGGCGGGGTGATCCCCGCGATCAAGGAGAACTTCTTCCAGCGCGAGATCGCGGACGCGTCGTTCACGTACCAGTCCGAGGTCGAGGCGAAGCAGCGGATCGTCGTCGGGGTCAACCAGTACGAGCTGGAGGAGGAGCGCGAGCTCGAAATCCTCCGGATCGACCCGGCACTCGAGCAACAGCAGATCGACCGGGTCAAGGCGCTCCGCGACCGGCGCGACTCCGGCGCCGTCGAGTCGTCGCTCGCCCGGCTGAAGGAAGCATCGCTCCGCGACGACGTCAACCTGATGCCGCTGATCGTCGATGCGGCGAGGGCGTACGTGACGATGGGGGAGATGTGCGACGCGCTGCGCGAGACGTGGGGCGTCTGGCGGGAGACGCCGGTCTTCTAACTCTCGCCGCCCTCGAACGTCTATTCCCTCAGGACCCCCGATGCACGCTCTCACTCGTCTAGCGACTTCCCGCCGGTTCAAGCTGCTGCTGACTTCTCGTATCCGTGCGAGGCCCAGATCGAGCTCGTGCTGATCGCGAGGAAGCACGCCCAGCAGCAACCGGTCCAGTTTCTGATGGGGCTGAGGACGTTCCACCGGCACTGGACCGTGGACGTCTGGCAGCCGCTCGGCGGCCCGCCCGTACAATCGCCCTAGGACTCCCATGGATGCACTCAAGCGCTTCGTGACGTCACGCAGGTTCAAGCTGCTGCTGCCGTGGGTCTCGGCTGCCGTTCTCCTCGCGGGGATCGGTGCCGTCCTCGGTGTCTACTTCTCGAACACGGCGAAGCCGGAGCCCGGGCTCTCGAGCACGCCCGCCAAGATTCCGAGCGAGCCCACGAAGCAGGTTCCGCTGCCGGAAGCCGCCCGCAAGGTTGCCGTGCGGTTCATCCTTACCGCGGTCCCACGCAGGCATCTCGCCGAGTCGTACAAGCTCACGCACCCGAAGCTACGGCAAGGGCTGACGTTGAAGCAGTGGGAGACGGGCAACATTCCCGTTGCCTACTACCCCGTCGGCACCAACCCGGACGAAGCGACCTTCAAGGTCGACTACTCGTATCCCACCGAGGCGCAGCTCGAGCTCTCTCTGGTTCCGAGGAAGAACGTCAACGAGCGGCCGCAGCAGTTTCTGATGGGCCTGCGGAAGTTTCACCGGCACTGGGTGGTCGACTACTGGAACGTGTTCAGCAGCCCCGGGGTGCCGGCGGTGCCTTAGCGAAGATGATGACGTACCGACACCGCCACGGGCTATCCTCCGAGGTGGGTTGAAGGGCGTTCTCGCTTCGTACCGATGGCGGCGCCGGCTGCTGTGGCTTTCGGCTGTGGCGACGGTTGCCGGGAGCGCGGTCGCAGTCGGCCTGATCTGGCCCAATACGGCCGACAAAGAGCCTGTCGCAAACGGCGGCCCCGTCCACATCAAGCCTGAGCCGAAGAAGATTCACCTCGGTTCGAGCGAAGAAACGGCGGCGCTCGGTATCGCGGTTCGCTTCATCGACACGGCCGTGGTTCGCAAGAACCTCGACTCTTCCTGGGACCTGGCTGCGCCGGCGCTTCGCCAGGGCTTCACCCGAGAGCAGTGGGACTCGGGCAACATTCCGGTCACCCCGTATCCGGCCGGCCCGCAAAAGCGATGGGCGCTCGATTATTCGGACGAGTCGGGCGTGGGATTCCAGATCGCGCTCTTCCCGCGCAAGGGTGTCCACGAGGACCCGCTCGTCTTCCTGATCAGCCTGCACCAAGGTCACCATAAGCAGTGGCTCGTCGACAACTGGCAGCCCGCTCCGACCAACATCAGCGCGACCGGGTCGCCTCAGACCTCGGGCGCGTTCGAGAGCGCCCTGCCGAATCTCTCGCCGGGCTCGACGAAGCCGAAGGAAAGCCCGATCTGGCTGCTCGTGCCGCTCAGCGTGCTCAGCCTGATCGTCATCGTTCCGGTCGCCTACGGGGCCGTGAACTGGTACCGCGGGCACCGCGCACGAGTTAACTTCATGAGCGGCGCCTGAGCGCGGCTCGTCCCCGGTAGATCAGATCTCCAGCTCGAGCCCGTCGTGGGCGAGCTCGAGCGAGCTGTCCACCGGGAGCTCCTGGGGGCGGTGCGTGATCAAGAGGCGCCGGGCCCCCGAGGCTCCGTAGGCGGCGAGCGCCTCTTCGAGGGCGAGATGGCCACGTGGCTGGCCGTCCAGCTCCGGGCGCTCGAGCGTTGCCTCGCAGACGAAAAGGTCGACGTCGCGCGCAAGGTCGGCGAGCCGGTCGCTCGGGCCTGAATCGCCCGAGTACGCGAGCGTCCGCCGCTCGTTCGAGACGCGAAAGCCGTACGTCCTGAGCGTGTAGTGCGGGACCTGGAGCGCTATCACCTCGAGGCCGGCGGCCTCGAACGGCTCGCCCTCGGAGTACTCCCGCAGGGTGAAGGTGCGCTCGAACATGTCGCGCATTCCGAGGCGCTCTCCGAATGCCTCGAGCTCGGCACGCCCCCCGGGCTGGACCCAGAGCTCCGGGACGGGCAGTTCCCGGCCGAGCCCGTACATCCGCCCCCAGACCCACGGAACGAGATCGCCCCAGTGATCGAGGTGGAAGTGCGTGATTGCGATCGCGTCGATCTGCGGCCAGGCGTCGCGCTCGCGAAGGCGGGCGAGCACGCCGGGGCCGCAGTCGAGCAACAGTCTTCCCGGGCCCTCGACGATGTACCCCGACTGGGCTCCTCCCGCGTTCGGCCACGCAGGAGAACACCCGACGACATGAAGCTTCATAGGCGGCAGAGCTCTGCAGGCACGCTCATATACTTGCGGATCGTGGCGGGGAAGATCCGAGTGGTGATCGCCAAGCCTGGTCTGGACGGGCACGATCGCGGCGCCAAGATCATCGCGAGGGCGCTGCGGGACGCCGGCATGGAGGTGATCTACACGGGCCTCCATCAGACCCCCGAGCAGATCGTCGAGACGGCGATTCAGGAGGACGCGGACGCCGTCGGCATCTCGATTCTGTCCGGCGCGCACATGACGCTCGTGCCGCGGATACTCGATGGCCTGCGCGAGAACGAGGCGGACGACGTGCTCGTCCTCGTCGGGGGCACGATCCCGACCGGCGACGCGGACGAGCTCAAGAAGCTCGGTGTCGCGGAAGTGTTCACGCCCGGCGTTCCCACGAGCGAGATCGTCAGCTTCCTGCGAGAGAAGGTCCCAGCATAGCGCTCGACGTCTCGTTTCAGGACGGCGTCGCCGTCGTGACCATCGACCGTCCCGACGCGATGAACGCGCTCGATCTCGAGACGCTTCGCGGGCTGCACGACCGCCTCTCGAGCCTCGCCGACGACTCGGCGGCGCGCGTCGTCGTCCTCACGGGTTCGGGCGAGAAAGCGTTCGTCGCCGGGGCCGACATCAAGTACATGAGCGGGCTGAGCGTGCCCGACGCCCGCGAGTGGGGTGGCCTCGGCCACGCGGCGGCTGAGCTGCTCGAGACGATGCCGAAGCCCACGATCGCCGCGATCAACGGCTTCGCGCTCGGAGGGGGGTGCGAGCTCGCGCTCGCCTGCGACCTCAGGTATGCCTCGTCGCGGGCCAAGCTCGGACAGCCAGAGATCACCCTCGGAATCATCCCGGGCTGGGGTGGAACGCAGCGTCTGGCCCGGGCAACCTCGCTCGGTTTCGCGAAGGAACTGATCCTGACGGGCCGTGTGGTCGATGCCGACGAGGCCCTGCGCCGCGGGCTCGTCGAAGCCGTGCACGATCCCGTCCTGGACAAGGCGCTGGAGACGGCGCGGCTACTCGCGTCCAAGAGCCCGGTTGCACTCGCGGCAGCGAAAGCGGCGATCAACGACTCGCTGCAGGGCGACCACGCGCGGAATCTCGTCTCAGAGGCCGACCGCTTCGGAAATCTGTTTGCGAGCGAAGATGCGAAAGAAGGGTTGGCAGCGTTCGTGGAGAAGCGCGATCCGAAATTCGTGGGACACTAGGGTTTCAACCGCAGTCGATTCGGAAAGGTCGGTCGCATGCTGCTTCTAATTCTTCTCGCACTGATCGTCGCGCTCTTCATCGGCCTCGGCTTCGTGATCAAGTGGCTGTTCATCATCGCCGTGGTCGCGGCGCTGGTCTGGCTGATCACGTTCTTCATGCGCGGCTCCAGGGCCTAGGGCTTAGGAGTCAGAACGACGGTTGCGGCGTCGAACGCGCCGCGGCCGAGCTGCGCGTCGAGCTTCGCGGCCGCCGGGGCCGTCTTGACCGTCAGCGGCTGGTCCTTCTTCGCGCTTGTGAGTCGCTGTAAGGAGACTGTCACCGCGGCCGTCGTCGGGCCGGCGCGCAACTGCTGAATCGAATCCGTGTCCTGGACCGTCAGTGTGATCGTGCGGTTGACGTTGGGAACGCGGAATCCGCCGGGCCACGCCCGAAGGCTCGTGACCTCGATCTTGAGCGAGACAGAGAAGTCGTCGATCGGCGTCGCCGACACGACCGACCCGACGAGCGACAGCGTGAACTTCCCTCCTGGCAGGACGGCGAACAGCGGCCGGTACGCGCGGTTCAAGTACCGGTACGGGCTGACCGCGTTGCCGTTGTGGGGGTGCACCTCGAAATGGAGGTGCGTGGCCACGCCGTTCGCGTCTCCGGAGTCGCCGACGAAGCCGAGCAGCTGTCCGGCCTCGACCTTCTGCCCATCTTTCAGCCCGGGCGCGTACGCGGTACCCGCGACACACTTTCCGCGGTTGTCGTTGTGATTCGTGAGGTCGTTGTTCAGGTGGATGTAGAGGTAGGTGGTGCCGCTCTTTCCGTACAGGTAGAGCATGCAACCGGCCGAGCTCGAGCTCGTCCAGATCTTGACCTTGCCCGCTTCGGCCGCGACCGCGAGGGCTTTGCGCGGCGCCATGATGTCGTTGCCCTGGTGCGAACCCTGGGAGCGCGGCGCGCCGAAGTCGTTCGTGTACTGGGCCCGGCCGACGACGGGGAAGACGATCCGGTTCGCGGTCACGCGCGCCGGCGGCGAAGTGGTGGGGGGCGCGGTCGGCTTCGGCTTGGTGATCGGCCCCGTTCCGCCCTCGGTCACGCCTGAGTTACCAGGCTGCGCGGCAGCCACTCCGGCGGAAACGCCGAGTAACAGAAGGAGAGAAACCCCTCGGGCTGTCGTCCGGTGGCATCGCATATAAAGCTCCGGTTCGCGCTCGAAGGGCCGAACCCTAGCAAAGGATTCGGATCGGTTTCCTATGAACTTCGTGCGGATTTGACCTTGGGACAGGATGGTTAGAGTCTCCGCCGTGAAGATCGCCGTCTGCGTCAAGCAGGTTCCGGACGCTGCCGCCCCGAAGCGGCTCGATCCGCAGTCGAAGCGTCTGGACCGGTCGGTCGAGGGTGCGCTGAACGCTTTCGACGTCCACGCGGTCGAGGAGGCGCTCACGATCAAGGAGGCGGCGGGCGAAGGTGAGGTCGTGCTCGTTTCGCTCGGGCCGGAAAAGGCGATGGAGTCGCTCCGGCGCGCGTTGGCGATGGGCGCCGATCGCGCCGTGCTGGTCAGCGACGAGGCGGCCGCCGGGTCCGATCTCGTCGCGACGAGCTACGTGCTCGCCCAAGCGCTCGAGCGCGAAGGCGCGGATCTCGTCCTCTTCGGGCAGCAGTCGAGCGACTCGGACGGCGCCGTGCTCTGGGCGGCGGTTGCCGACCGCCTCGGTCGCCCGGTGATCTCGCAGGCGGCGGAGCTGACGCTGGCCGACGGGAAGGTGAGGGCGAAGCGGCAGACCGAATTCGGCTACGACGTGATCGAAGCGCCGCTCCCGGCCGTGGTCGCCGTCTCGGACGCGATCAACGAGCCGCGTTACCCGTCACTGAAGGGGATCATGGGCGCGAAGAAGAAGCCGCAGGAGACGGTGTCTGCAGCCGACCTCGGGGTCGAGCTCGACCGGCTCGGTGAAGCAGGTTCCGGGACAGAGGTCTACGCGCTCGCCGAGCCTCCTGCCCGCGGCGAATCGCAGAAGATCGAGGACGACGGCAGCGCCGCCGAGAAGATCGCCGACTTCCTCGCCGAGAAGAAACTGCTGTGAGCACCCTCGTCTTCCTGGAACACCATGAAAACGAGCTCCAGAAGGGCTCACTCGGCGTGCTGTCGAAGGCCGCGTCCATTGGTGGCGACGACCTGGCCGGCGTCATCCTGGGGTCCGGGATCAAGGAGCTTGCCTCCGAGGCGGGAAAGTTCGGCGCGGCCACGGTCTATGTCTTCGACGATCCGCGGCTCGAGGCGCCGCTCCCTCAGCCCCGCGTCGACGCACTGGCGAAGCTCGTCCAGGAGAAAGGGATCGACACCGTGCTCTTCGCGGGCTCGGTGCTCGCGGCCGACGTTGCCGCGGGTCTGGCCGCCCGGCTCGACGCCGGCCTCAACTGGGACCTCGTCGACCTCGTCCGCGAGGACGGCAAGCTCGTCGGCAAGCGTCCCGCGCTCAGCGACTCGGTCTACGTCGACGTCGGCTGGACGTCCGAGCCGCGGCTCGGGCTCGTCCGCTCGGGTTCGTTCGATCCCGTCGCGAGCGGCGACAGCGCCGAGATCGAGGAGCTCGAGGCCGACATTCAGGATTTCTCGCTTGCCGCGACGATGGTCGAGCAAGCCCACGAGGAGCTCGAGGGGCCGTCGATCGAGGATGCGGACATCGTCGTCGCCGGCGGCCGCGGTCTCGGCGAGCCGGAGAACTTCAAGCTCGTAGAAGCGCTGGCCAAGGCGCTCGGCGGAGCCGTGGGAGCGACGCGAGCGGTCGTCGACGCGGGCTGGTATCCCTACGCGGCGCAGGTCGGGCAGACGGGAAGGACGGTCTCGCCCAAGCTCTACATCGCCTGCGGGATCTCGGGGGCGATCCAGCACAAGGTCGGCATGCAGAGCTCAGGAGTGATCGTTGCGATCAACAAGGATCCGAACGCGCCGATCTTCGAGTTCTCCGACCTCGGCGTCGTCGGCGATCTGCACCAGATCGTGCCGAAGCTGACCGAGCTCGTCCGCGCACGGAAAGGCGGCTGAGGTGAAGCCGTCCGAGCATCCGCCGCCGTTCGACCCGGCCGACTTCGTCATCGCTCCGAGCGATCCTGAAGACGAGCGGATCGACGTCGGCGTCCTCGTGGTGGGCGCCGGCCCGGCCGGCCTCGCGTGCGCGATCCGGCTCGGGCAGTTGCTCGAGGAAGCTCCCGACCTGGCGGAGCGGATGGGCGACGTGCCCGTCGCCGTCCTGGAGAAGGGCAAGCAGCCGGGATCGCACATCGTCTCAGGGGCTGTGGTGAACCCGCGCGGCCTGCAGCGGCTCTTCCGGGGGCGGAAACGGCTCGATGAGCTGCCCTTCTACGGGCCCGTCGAAGGCGAGTCCGTCTACTTCCTGACCTCCGAGCTCGCCTTCCGGATCCCGACTCCGCCGACGATGCGAAACCACGGGAATCAGGTGGCCTCGCTCTCGCAGCTGAGCCGCTGGCTGGCAGACGAGGCCGAGGAGGCCGGGGCGACGATCCTGCCGGAGACGGCGGCGGACAAGCTGCTCGTCTCGGACGGGATCGTGCGCGGCGTCCGCACGGGCGACAAGGGGCGCGACCGCCACGGAGAGGAGCTGTCGAACTTCGAGCCCGGTTCGGACATCGTCGCCCGCGTCACCGTCCTCGCCGAGGGGACGCAGGGCCACCTCACCGGTGTCGCACTGCAGCGCTTCGGCCTGCAGGGAGAGAACCCGCAGGTGTGGGCGCTCGGCGTGAAAGAGGTCTGGAAGGTCGCGAAGCCGCTCGACCGCGTGATCCACACGATGGGGTGGCCGCTTCGTGGGAAGGCCCGCTATCGCGAGTTCGGCGGCTCCTTCATCTACCCGATGGGCGAGGAGATGGTCACCCTCGGAATGGTGGTGGGCCTCGACTACCGGGACGCGGAGCTGTCCGTCCACGACCTGCTTCAGGAACTGAAGACGCATCCGCTCGTGCGCGAAATCCTCGAGGGGGGAGAGCGCGTCGGCTGGGGGGCGAAGACCATTCCCGAGGGCGGGTTCCTCTCGCTCCCGCGGCGGCTGCACGCGCCGGGGCTGCTGATCGCAGGCGACGGTGCCGGGATGGTGAACGTGCCCGCGCTCAAGGGGATCCACTACGCCGTCGAGTCCGGGCGGCTGGCCGCAGAGGCGGCTCTTCGGTCGATGGGGAGAGGCGAGACTCCCTGGCGCCCGGGCGCGCTCGCGTCCTACGACGAGTCTGTTCGCGAGAGCTTCATCTGGAAGGAGCTCGAGGAGGTGCGGAACATGCGCCAGGCGTTCGGGCGCGGGTTCTGGCTCGGCGGCGCGCTGGCGGGGATGATGACCGCCACTCGAGGGAAGCTCCCACCCGGGCCAATGCGGACGGAGCCTGACGCCGAACAGGATTTGATCCGAACGGACCGGGCCGACCGGTATCCGAAGCCCGACGGCGTGCTGACCTTCGACAAGCTCTCGAGCGTCTTCCTGAGCGGGAACAAGACGCGCGACGACGCGCCGAACCACCTGCTCGTTCAGCGCCGGGTGCCACGCGAGCTCGCCGAGATGTGGGCGCGGATGTGCCCGGCCCAGGTGTACGAGGTCGGGGAGGGGGACGGCGAGGTCACCGTCGACGTGACGGCGTCGAACTGCGTCCAGTGCGGCGCCATCACCGCCAAGGGCGGGCGACTGACGCCGCCCGAGGGCGGGTCCGGGCCTGAATACACGCTCACCTGATGGCCTATCTGAAGCCCGGACGCCTATTGAGTCGCGTGATGAATCCACTGCTCATGCGCCTCGGAATCAAGCCGACCCTCGCAGTCCGCGGGCGGAAGAGCGGCGAATGGCGCACCGTGCCGGTGAACGTGCTCGAGCTCGACGGCGACCGCTACCTGGTGGCGATCAGGGGTGAGACGGAGTGGGTGCGCAACTTACGGGCCGCCGGCGAAGGCGAGCTGCGCTGGCGCGCCCGCGTCGAGCCGTTCCGTGCGGAGGAGGTGCCGGTCGCGCAGCGGCCGCCGATCATCGCCGCGTACCGTGAGCACTGGGAGCGCGAGGTCAAGAAGCTGTTCGACCAGCTTCCCGACCCGGCCGACCATCCGGTGTTCCGCATCTCCAGCTAGACGCGTCTACTTCGGGAGACCCCACCTCCCGCCCCGTTGGCGTGAGCCAGCCCGGAAGGACGCGCTGGTGGGTGACGGGAGTGCCGAGTTGCGCCGTGGCCTACGGCTTGTAGCGCCAGACGTCCGGCCCGTCGCAACTGAGCACCCACATCGAGCCGAAGGCGGCGACCCCCCGCACGGTCTCGATTCGGCCGTCAGGTGCGTTGCCAGGAGCAGGAGGAGCACACGCAATACCTCACCCCAGTATCGTCGGAGGGTGGCGAAAGCTCACGCAGGCCTCCCGAGCCTCGACGACGTCCAGCGGGCGCGCGAGACGATCGGCGGACGGTTGCACCGCACGCCTGTCTTCAGCTCCGCGACCCTCTCGGGCCGGCTCGGTGCGCCCGCGTTCCTGAAGGCGGAGCTGTTCCAGCGCACCGGCTCGTTCAAGCCGCGAGGGATGCTGAACGCGCTCGCCCACCTCTCCGCGGAGGAGAAGCGGCTCGGCGTGATCACCATCTCCGCCGGGAACGCGGCCCAGTCGCTCGCCTACTGCGCCGCGCTCAAAGGTGTCGATTGCCTCGTCGTGATGTGGCAGGGCGCGAGTGACGTGAAACTCGAGGCGACCCGCGCTTACGGCGGCACCGTCGACCTGGAGGCGGCCGACCCGGCCGAGGCGTTCGAGCGGCTCGAGGAGCTCCGCGAGCAGACAGGCCGGGCGCTGGTCCACTCGTTCGACGATCCACACCTGATTGCCGGGCACGGCACGCTCGGTCTCGAGCTGCACGAGGACGTCGCCGGGCTCGGCACGGTGGTCGTCCCGGTCGGGGGAGGCGGCCTGATCTCGGGAATCGCCGTCGCCCTGAAGGAAATGAGCCCGTCGGTGCGCATCGTGGCGGTCGAGCCCGAGCTGTCTCCGGCGATGCACGCGGCGTTCGAGGGGGGTGAGCCGGTGCGGATCCAGCCGGGGTCGATAGCGGACGGGCTGAACGCTCCTTTCGCCGGCGAGAACACGCTCGCGATCTGCCGCGAGCTGGTCGACGACCTCGTGCTCGTCACCGAAGACGAGATCGCGGACGCGATGCGCTTCCTCTACGCGCGCGCGAAGCTCGCCTGCGAGCCCGCGGGAGCCGCTTCCACGGCGGCGCTGCTCGCGGGAAAGGTCGCCGTCGAGCCGGATGTGAGTGTGGTCGCTGTCGTCTCCGGAGGCAACGTCGCCCCCGAGACCGCCGTTGCTATCCTTGCTGGAGAATGAAGCCGGAAATCCATCCCGAGTACGTCCTTGCCACCGTCCGGTGCTCGTGCGGCAACGAGTTCCAGGTCCGTTCCACCAAGCCCGAGCTTCACGTCGAGATCTGCTCGAACTGCCATCCGTTCTACACGGGGAAGCAGAAGCTCGTCGACACCGGCGGCCGCGTCGAGCGTTTCCAGCGGCGCCTCGAGAAGGCGGGCGGCGCGACCCGCCGCGGCTAGAAAGAAAGTCCTCATGTCTGCGCCGATCGGCGGTCAGGCCGTGCTCGAAGGCGTGATGATGCGCGGACCGTCCGCATGGGCCGTAGCCGTCCGCAAGCGGGACGGCGAGATCGCGCAGCTCAACCGGTCGATCTCGTCGCCGATGGCGCGGCATCTCGTCTTCCGCCTCCCGGTCATCCGGGGAGTGATGGCGCTCGGCGAGTCGCTGGCGATCGGCTTCCGCGCTCTTGCGATCTCGGCGAACTACGCGGCGCAGGAGGAAGGGGACGACGGCGAGGTCTCGACCGAGCTCTCCCGCGGTGCGCTGATCTTCGCCTTCGTCGTCGCGATCGGGTTCGCGATCGCGCTGTTCAAGGTCACGCCCGCCCTGATCACCAACTGGCTACCGATTGACACGACGGGTGCCTTCGTGGTCGTCGAAGGGGCGATCCGCGTCGTGCTGTTCGTGCTCTACCTATCGTTGATCTCGCTGCTCCCCGACCTGAAGCGCGTCTTCCAGTACCACGCCGCCGAGCACAAGGCGATCAACGCCTACGAGGCGGGAGAGGAGCTCGTGCCGGAGCGCGTCCAGCGCTTCAGCCTGATCCATCCCCGCTGCGGCACCGCCTTCCTGCTCTGGGTGATGGTGATCGCGATCTTCGTCTTCGCCTTCTTCGGACGGCCGCACTGGTACTGGCTGATCGCGACGCGCATCCTGCTCCTGCCCGTGATCGCCGGGATCGCCTACGAGCTGATCCGCTTCGCGGGCAAGCACTCGGATAACCGGATCCTGATGACGCTGCTGGCACCGGGTTTGTGGCTGCAGCGGCTGACGACGCGCCAGCCGAGCCTCGACCAGATCGAGGTGTCGATCCGCGCGCTCCGCGAGGTGCTCCAGCTCGAGGGCAGGCTCAGCCCCGAGGAGCGCCGAGTCGAAGTAATGGCCTAGCGCAATGCTGCGCATTGCGCTAGCGGCGGCGGGCGCGGCGATTTCGTTCTCGCTCTCTGCCGCGCCTGCGTGGGGTGGGTGGTGGCAGGACGCGGCCTCTGTCAAGAAAGGGATCGCACGCGCGGTCGGGCAGGAGTGGATGACGCCCGACGAGGCGGCCGGCTACCGCGCGATCCTGGCGCGGACGACTGCGGGTTGGCGCCGCCTTCCGGGCTCGCGTTCCTCGAACCTGGCCGCCGTCCTCCACGACGTGGCTCTTCAGTGGCAGGCCTACACGGCGCCGCGTGCGCTGACCCTGTTCTCGATGCTGGACATGAACGCGCGCTACCTCGGCAGCGATGCGATGCCGGCCGACGGGGCGAACATCCTCGATGAGAACGGCGTCGTCTACCGAGCGTTCTCGGGACAGGGCCTGCAGTTCCACCCGCTCGCCAACTTCGCCCGGCTGAACTCGTTGATGGCGCAGGGAGACGGCGGCGATGCCGCCACCCTTTCGAGCGCCCTGCTCGACCGGGCCATCCCTCGCGCCGGGTCTCTGGTGTGGGAGTACTACTTCCCATTCGGGGGCGGGCGCCCGCCGTGGACGTCGGGGATGGCGCAGGCCGTCGCCGCGCGCGCGCTCGCGGCCCAGGACTACCTCCCGGATGCACGCAAGGCCTATCTCGCGCTGTCCCGACTGACGCAGCAGGTGTCCGGCGGGCCGTGGGTGCGGCTTTACAGCTTCAGCAGCCTGACCGTGCTCAACGCACAGCTTCAGGCGGCGTTGTCGCTCGCCGACTACGGACGGCTCAACCAGGACTCCGGCGCGACGCAGCTGTCCGAGCGGATGCTTCAGACGGTCGGCGCTCTGTTCTCGCGCTTCGACACGGGCGCGTGGTCGCTCTACGCGCTCGGTGGGCCGGAGTCGCCCTTGAACTACCACCGGTACGTCGTCGGATTGCTCGGGCGAGTCGCCGCCGGCACGCAGGATCCGGTCTGGGCAGCGCGTGCGGCTCGCTTCGACCGGTACACCACTGAGCCGCCCGTTTTGAGCGCCGCCGGGCCGTCCCGGCCGGTGCGAACGACCGCTCGGATCGGATTCTGGGTCTCGAAGATCTCGCAGGTGACGCTCTCGATCGGCGGCTCGAGGTCGACGTACACGGTCTCCCGCGGCTCCCACACCCTGTACTGGAGCGCGGCCGGCGGGCGTCCGGGGCGCTACGCCGTCACGCTCTCGGCCGTCGACCTCGCCGGGAACCGCGCCGTGAAGAAGCTCACCCCCATCCGCGTCGCCCGTCTACCCTAGATCGCATGTCCACGATCGACAGGCTGGTCGAGGAGCTCGACCGCTCCTATCACGAGACGCACGAGCGGATGAGCGACCCGGCCGTGTACAACGACCACAAGGAGGCGGCTCAGGTCGCGCGCCGGTTGAAGGAGCTGGAGTTGCCCCACCGCCTCGCGCACCAGTGGCGGCAGGCGCTGCAGGACCTGGAAGCCGCCCGCGAGGACCCGGAGCTCGCCGGGCTCGTCGCCGAGTACGAGCAGGAGACCGAGCGGCTCGAGGAGGAGCTCAAGCTCACGCTCGTCGCCGGCGATCCCGAGGACGCGAAGGATGCGATCCTCGAGATCCGGCAGGGAGTCGGCGGTGACGAGGCGGCGCTCTGGGCCGGGGACCTCTTTCGCATGTACACGCGCTACGCCGAGCGGCGCGGCCTCAAGTGGGAATCGCTGTCGTCCAGCCCGAACGAGGCGGGCGGCTTCAAGGAGGCCGTGTTCGCCGTCAAGGGCGAGGGCGTGTACGGGATCTTCAAGTGGGAGGGAGGAACCCACCGGGTGCAGCGCGTGCCGGAGACCGAGTCGCAGGGACGGATCCATACGTCGACGGCGACGGTCGCGGTGATGCCGGAGGCCGAAGAGGTCGAGGTCGAGATCGATCCGAACGAGCTCAAGATCGACGTCTACCGCTCGACAGGCCCGGGCGGCCAGAGCGTGAACACGACCGACTCGGCAGTCCGCATCACCCACCTTCCGACGGGGCTTGTCGTCGCGGTCCAGGACGAGAAGTCGCAGCTCCAGAACAAGGCGAAGGCGATGCGCGTCCTCCGGTCGCGGCTCTACGAGCTGGAGCGCCGGCGGCTGGCGCAGGAACGGGCCGAGACCCGGCGCTCGCAGATCGGCTCGGGCGAGCGCGCCGAGAAGATCCGCACCTACAACTTCGCCGAGAATCGGGTCACCGACCATCGGATCAAGCTGACGGTGCACCGGCTCGACGGTGTGCTGAACGGGGAGCTCGACGAGATCACCGAGGCGCTCACGGGCGAGGCGCGCCGTCTCGCCCTGGAGATAGCCGCAGCCGAGTGACGATCGCGGAAGCGCTCCGCCGGGCGACCGACTACCTGAAAGAGCGCGGCGTCCCCTCGCCGCGGAACGACGCGGAGCTGGTACTGGCGAAGTCGCTCGGCCTCGGCCGCACCGCGCTCTACGCCGAGCACGATATGAGGCTCACAACCCCGCAACAGGCGGCCTTCGACGGGCTCGTCGAGCGGCGCGGCCACCGCGAGCCGCTCGCCTATGTCCTCGGCGAATGGGGGTTCAGGCGCCTCACGCTCAGGATCGATTCGCGCGTCCTCGTTCCCCGCCCGGAGACCGAGGTGGTGGTCGAGCGCTGTCTCGAGCTGGTCCGGGACCTCGACGCGCCGCGGGTTCTCGATGTCGGCACAGGGTCGGGCGCGATCGCGCTGGCGATCGCGGACGAGCACCCGGGTGCGCGCGTCACGGCGATCGACAGCTCGCCCGGCGCGCTCGAGCTCGCGGCCGAGAACGCGGCCGCGAGCGGTGTCGGAGATCGAGTCGCGCTCGTCGAGCGTGACTTCACCGAGGGCCTTGCGCTCGGCGAGTTCGACCTCGTCGTCTCGAATCCGCCGTACGTGCGCCGGGACGAGATCGAAGGACTCGAGCGCGAGGTGCGCGACTGGGAGCCCAGAGGAGCGCTGGTCGGAGACGACGCGGCCGCGACCGTCGCCGCCGCAGCGCGCGAGCCGCTTGCAAGCGGCGGCCGGATCGTCCTCGAGGTCGCGCGCGGCGGAGCCTCGGCCGGCGTGAAGAAACTGCAAGAACTGGGCTACGTTACTGTTGAATCCTCCCGGGACCTCGCAGGGATTGAACGGGTAGTGGAGGGAGAGTGGAAGCCGTCGAGGACGTCATCAGCGCACTCCGGTCGGGCCAGCCTGTGATCCTGCCCACCGACACCGTCTACGGCCTGTGCGCGAGTCCGTTCCGCGAGGCGGACGTGCGCAGGCTCTACCGGCTGAAAGGACGGCCGGAGTCGAAGCCCACGGCGCTGTTGTGCTCCGACGTCTCGATGCTGTTCGAGTGCGTCCCGACGCTGCGCGGGCGGGCCGGAAAGATCGCGAGCATCCTCCTTCCGGGTCCGTACACGCTCATTTTTTCGAACCCCGACCGTTCCTATCACTGGCTGACCGGGTCGCGCCCCGGCACGATCGGAGTTCGAGTTCCGTTGCTCGAGGGCGAAGTACGCGAGGTGTTCGAGCAGGTCGGTGCGGTTGCGGCCACGAGCGCGAACGTATCCGGAGGGCCCGAGCCGCGCGTGCTCGAGGAGGTGCCCGAGGAGATGCGCGCCGGGTGCGGCGCGATCCTCGACGGCGGCGAGCTTCCCGGAACGCCGTCGACCGTGATCGACTTCACCGGCAAGGAACCCCAGGTCCTGCGCGAAGGTGCGGCCTCGTCCGCGAAGGCGCTCGAGCGCGTGCGCGCCGCTGTCGGCTGGCGGGAGTAGCATCCATCCCGATGGCCGTCGCTCAGGAGACGATCGAACACCTCCGCACGGCGGGTCTCGACGAGATCGATCCGGAGGTCGCGGGCCTCCTGGGACGGGAGCTCGAGCGCCAACGCGGCCAGATCGAGCTGATCGCCTCCGAGAACTTCACCTGGCCGAGCATCCTCGAGGCGGTAGGCAGCGTCCCGACGAACAAGTACGCCGAGGGATATGCAGGCCGCCGCTACTACGGCGGCTGCGAGGTGGTCGACGAGATCGAGCAGACCGCGATCGATCGCGCGAAGGAGCTGTTCGGCGCCGAGCACGCAAACGTTCAGCCGCACGCCGGCGCGCAGACGAACATGGCCGTCTACGCCGCCACGATGGAGCCCGGCGACACCATGCTCTCGCTCGAGCTGCAGCACGGCGGCCACCTGACACATGGGCTCAAGGTCAACTTCTCCGGCCGGCTGTACAACGTCGTCCACTACGGGGTGTCGCGCGAGACGATGATGGTCGACTACGCCAACGTGCTCGAGCTCGCGAAGGATCACCGCCCGAAGCTGATCGTCTGCGGCGGCTCTGCCTACCCGAGGAAGATCGAGGCCGACCGCTTCCGCGCGATCGCCGACGAGGTCGGGGCTCTGCTCCTGTGCGACATGGCCCACTTCGCAGGGCTGGTCGCAGCGGGCCTCCATCCGAACCCTGTCCCCCACTGCGACTTCGTCACCTCGACGACGCACAAGACGCTTGCCGGGCCGCGGTCGGGCTTCATCCTCTGCAAGGAGGAGTACGCGCAGGCGGTCGATCGCGCGGTGTTCCCGGGGACGCAAGGGGGGCCGCTCTGTCACACGATCGCGGCGAAGGCGACGTGCTTCAAGATCGCCGGGACCGAGGCCTTCCGCGACTACCAGGGGCAGATCCGCGCCAATGCGGACACGCTGGCCGAGACGCTGCAGGAGGGGGGACTGGACGTCCTGACCGGAGGCACGGACACGCACCTGCTGCAGGTCGACCTTCGGGCGACGGACTGGACCGGAAAGGACGCCGAGGAGCGGCTGGCCGAGGTGAAGATCACCGTCAACCGCAACACGGTGCCGTTCGACGAACGCTCGCCCATGCAGGCCTCCGGGATCCGGATCGGAACGCCCGCCGTGACGATGCGGGGCTTCGACGAGGACGACTTTGCAGAGGTGGGACAGATCATCGTCGAAGCGCTCGGTGAGAGCCCCGACATCGACGCGCTGCGCGGGCGGAGCGAGGACCTCTGCCGCAAACGGCCGCTGTATCCGGGCTTTCGCGGCTTTCCTTCATACGTGGCCTAGTGGGGCGGCTCTCCTGTGCGCTATCTCTCGTGGCCCTCGCTGTCTTGACGAGCGCGCCGGGCGCTGCGAAGGGGTTGCGAACGCAGTCATCGACCCTTGGCAGCAAGTTCAGGTTCGACCTCGGCGCGGCCTCGATCCAGGGCAAGCCGATCTTGGCACGGACGCTACCGACTGTGACGGCAGCGTTGGGGCGGCCTGACCATCGGTCGATTCATAAAAAGCATGCCTCTATTCAGTACGACAAGATCGAAGGACACAGGTCGTGGTCGGTCAGGATCAGTTTCCTTCGGAGCGCCGGCCGGCTCCGAGCAACGTCCGTTGCGATCGCATCGCGGAGGGCTACCGAAGTTCTGCTCGGAAAGATTCTTCGACTGCCGCCGGAGCAGCTCCAGCGGAAGATCGCGCAGGGGTACGCAGGAACGCTGCGTCTCGACGAGCCGTACCGATGCCGCCGAGCGCCGGTTCGATGTCGAGGCGAGTTCAAGAGCACGAGCGGGAACGTAAAGGTGGCCTTCGGGCTGTTGTTCCCCGGCGTCAGCTCTGAGCGTTACATCCTGCTCTACGCGTAGCGGCGGCTACGAACTTGAGGCGCGATCAGTCCCGGCCTGCGCATCGCTTCCATCCAGACGGCGCGGGCCTCCTCTCGCGTGCCCGGCATCCGCTCCAGGACCCAGGCCGGCGCCGCGGTCGGGATCTCGCCCTCGATCGGAGCGATGCCCTGGTACCGCTCCCCCGCCAGCTCTTCCCCGAGAGGACGACGGGGTCGTGCGCGCCCGCGAGCAGGACGCCGTCGGCGGGCTCGGTCTGGAGATTCGCGCCGGTCTCCACACCGGCGAATGCGAGGTCGTCGACGGCAAGCTCGGGGGGATTGCAGTCAACGTGGGCGCCCGCGTTGCCGCCGAAGCACGACCTGGAGAGGTGCTCGCGTCGAGAACGGTCAAGGACCTCGTCGCCGGTTCGGGAATCGAGTTTGTAGAGCGGGGCGAGTCCGAGCTGAAAGGCGTGCCGGGCCGCTGGGCACTCTTCGCTGTCGGAGGGACGGGGAAAACGTCTTAGCGCTCGCGCTCGGCGCGGGCAGTCCCTGGGGCGAGCAAACCCGGGCGGCGCATCGCTTCCACCGGGCGGCCACTTTTTGCTGGTGCCTCACGAGGACTACCTGCTCGCCGGGCCGATGGAAGCGGCTGCCGAGACCGTCCTCGAGTATCCCTCCAAGCAGTCGCCGAATCTCTGGTGGCCGGACGATCGCGCCTGGTGCGTCGCGACCGAGATCGACTTCAAGACGACATACGTCGGCTGCTCCGGCGCGTGCGGACGAGATCCTCGCCTTGCCGCAGCTCGAGGCGCTGCCGATCGATCCGGCATACGGCATCGACTGGCGCAGTGACCTGCTGAACCCGTTCGACTGATCAGCGTTCCGAGCATTCTCTCGCGGTCCGCATGCTTGGGTTGATTTAGGCGTCGCTGCCCGTTAGGTTCGAGCCTCCGACATCGTTCTGACGGGAGGAAAGATGAAGCAGCGACTATCACTCGCGCTGTCCGTGGCGGCACTTACCGTCGCGGTCCTCGGCGCGACACCACTCGGCCATGCGGCCGGTAACGCATTGCTCAAGACCGTACCGTTCGCGAAGAAGGCGGCGTTCGCCACGAAGGCCGGCTTCGCCACGAAGGCCGGCTTCGCCAAGCGCGCAGCGCTGGCCGACAAGGCGAAATCGGCCACGAACGCCACCAATGCGACGAATGCGGCCAACGCCGACAACGCCACGCACGCCAATTCGGCCGACAACGCAACCACGGTGAACGGAATCCAGGCTTCGACGACACCAACCGCCGGCCAGCTGTTCCCGCTGGGGGCCGACGCGAAGTTCCCGGCATCCGTCATTCCTTCGAGCGGGACGCCGAGCGGCGTGTGGCAGTTGGGCGGCAATGCCGGCACGAGCCCGCCCACGGACTTCCTGGGTACGACGGACGCTCAGTCGCTCGTCCTGAAGACCAACAACAACCAAGCGCTGTCCATCGATTCCAGCGGAAACGTCGGTGTCCCTCAAGCCAGCACGCTGGCCAGGCTTTCAGCGGACGGCGGGGACGGCATCGCCTTCTTGGGCACGAGTACTACCCGCGGAGTGGTCGGAAGGCTCGGATCGATCTCTTGCCCCGGCCCCTATGCGGTCGGCGGCTGTGCCGGGGTAAGTGGTTCGGCCGGAGTCCTGGGCGACTCCGATTCGGGGGTCGGCGTCCAAGGCTCGTCCGACACGGGCCGCGCCGTCCAGGGGTTCTCAGGAAGTGGGATCGGGGTTATCGGCGACAGCAGCACCCGTGGCGTCGTTGGCACCCTGGGACGGACGTCCTGCGCCGGCGCCTATGCAGTCGGAGGTTGCGCCGGGGCTGAGGTTGCCGATGGTGTCTACGGCGTGAGCAACGCCACCGGCGCCGGCGTGCGCGCCGCCAACGCCGGCGGCGGGAACATCTTCGTCGCCGAGGCGCCGATAGGCACACCCAAGGCTCGGATCGACGCAACCGGCAAGGGATTCTTCGACGGCGGAACCCAGACCGGCGGCGCCGACTATGCGGAGTCCATTCACGTTGCCGCTCACGCCAGACTCGAACCCGGAGACGTGCTCGCGATCGATCCGCGTCACGGCTACGCGGTCGGCAGATCGCACACTCCGAGCTCACGACTCGTCGCCGGCGTCTACTCGACGAAGCCTGCGGTGCTCGCCGTCGGAGCGCATCGAATCGGCGACTCCCTGAGCGGCGAGGTTCCGGTCGCGATGCTCGGGGTCGTCCCCACCAAGGTCAGTGCGGAGAACGGTGCGATCCACGCGGGCGACCTGTTGACGACGGCGAGGACGCCCGGCCACGCGATGAAAGCGAAGCCGGTGGTCGTCCGTGGGGTCGCGCTCTACCCGACCGGCGCGATCCTGGGGAAGGCGCTCCAGCCGTTGAAGAGGGGCAAGGGCGTGATCAGGGTTCTGGTGACTCTGCGGTAAGCGAAAGGGGCGGGCGGCGGCGGGGCGGCTCTACTCCGCCGCCTCCGCCGTCCGCACTTGCGGCACGATCAGCCCCGGGCGTCGCAACGCCTCCATCCAGACGGCGCGCTCCTCCTCGCGCGTGCCCCTGGCCGGCATCCGCTCCAGGACCCAGGCCGGCGCCGCGGTCGGGATCTCGCCCTCGATCGGAGCGATGCCCTGGTACCGCTCCCCCGCCAGCTCTTCCCCGATGGCCGGCCTGCCGCCAGATCCTCGTCGCCAGCTCGCCGACCGTGAGGACGACGGGGTCGTGCGCGCCCGCGAGCAGGACGCCGTCGGCGGCGAGCAGAGCACCGTGCGCGGCGAGCGTCGCGGCATGGCCCATCGTGATCCAGTACCGGAGCATGCCGGTGTCGGTGACGGTCAACGGAACGTTCGCGCGCGCCTGGCGCAGGAACGTTTCCGAGACGGCCCCCGCGCTGGCGAGGACGTTGACGAAGCGGACCGCGATCCGCTGTCCTCCCGCCCGCCGCGCCGCGTAGGCGGCGAGCTGCTCCATGAACCGCTTCGTGCGTCCGTAGAAGCTGGCGGCGAGCGCGGCCTTGTCGGTCGACGCCACAACGACCGTCTCGACGGATGCGGCCTCCGCCGCGCGAAGCACGTTCCAGCTCCCGTGCAGGTTCGTGTCCACGAACTCCTCGGGGAAGTGCTCGGCCCAGTCGACGTGCTTGAACGCGGCGAGGTGGAAGACGACGTCCGGCCTCGCCCGTGCGAGCTCGTGCTCGAGCCGCGAGGGCTCGCGAACGTCACAGAGCACGTGGGAGATTCGCTCGAGGGCGGCCGCGTCTCTCCGGCGGCGATCGGCGATCAACGAGCCCTCGTGCCCGTCGAGGAGGGTGATCTGCTCGGGTCGGAAGCCCGAGAGGAACGTGGCGAGCGCGACCCCGATCGAGCCGCCGCCGCCAGTGATCAGGACTCGCCTGCCCCCGAAGCGCTCCTGCAGCTCGAGCAGCGCCGGAACGGGGTCACGGCGCTCGATCACGGCCTGCCAGTCGAAGTCGTCGGCGGGCACTCGGCGGGGAGCCGGACGGTACGGCGCAGCCGGCTCGGTGAGCGCGCGCTCGATCGCGCGGTAGCCCGCCTTCATGTCGACGGAGCGCGAATGGTCCGGCTCGTTGATCTCCGCCACGACGAACGGCACGAGCTCTCCCAGCCGGCGCACGACCGGAGCGAGGTCGAGCTCGCCCGCACCCACCGGCAGCCCCTCGCCCAGGAGGCCGTGCGCGTCGGAGACGTGGGCAACCTCGGCGGCGGGGCGGAGCTCTTCGACGTAGCGCTCGAGCGCCAGTTCCTCGTCGGAGGCGAGGCCGAACAGCGCGGGGTACGAAGCGGCGAAGGAGCGGAACAGAGCGGCGTGCGAGGTATCGAACGTGAACCCGAGCTCAGGGACGCGTTCGCGCCACTCGAGCAGGTCTCGCCAGTGACCGCCGATCGGCGAGAGGAAGACGCCGCCCGTCCGCATCCGCAGGATGGGCGGGACGTTCTCGATCAGCGGCGTGACGCCCCGGGACACGCATGCGTCGGCGTAGAAGCGAAGGAACCGCTCGACGGCGTCGTCGTCCACCGCACCGGCGGCGCGGAACTCGTCGGGAGAGAGCGGGATGAACAGGTGGATCGTGAGCAAGGGCGAGCCGACTGCGGCCGCGAACTCGGCGCTTCGCCCGATCCCGGCACGTGCCTCGTCGTCTAGCCGGTCGACTCGGACGAAGGCTCCGCTCGGCCAGCCGACCGGCGCCTCGGCGGTGACCGCGAGCTCGAGCCCGGCGAGCGCTTCCAGCGAGGCCCGGACAGCCTCGCCCAAGGCCTCGTCGTCCGCGACATGCTTGCCGGCGAGGCAGAGCTCGATCCCGCGCCAAGGCCCGCCCTCGAGGCGGTCGGCGAGCTGGTCAGCCTCGGGCGCGGCCTTGAGCAGCGGAATAGCCACGGAGCCAGTCGACATATGCAGGGATAGCTTCCTCGAGGGGGCGGACGGTGAAATCTACCGGGCCGTCCGCGCCGTAACTGTCGTTCTCGCCCGCTGGTAGCTCGCCGCCGGGCGTCTCGATCGGAGTGGACGCTCCGGCGGCGGCGCAGACGAGCTCCGCGGCGCGCAGGAGCGGTGTCGCAACGCCGCTCGCCACGGTCAGCGTCTCGTTCCAGCGGGCGCCCTGGACGATCGCCTCGAGCGCGATCACGGCGTCGTCCACGTAGACGAAATCCCGCGTCCGGCCGGAGTCGCCCGGGATGACGATCGCCTCGCCCGCCAGCGCCTTCGCCGCGAAGGAGGCGATCGCTCCGGTCGCGCCCTCCCAGGCGACCTGCCCGGGGCCGAAGATCGACGTGAACCGGACGACGGTCGCCGGAGCGGAGTGGAAGGTCGAGGCGAGCTCGCCGAGCCGCTTAGAGAGCGCGTACTCGTCGGGCGGAGGATCGACTCCGGCTCGGACCGTCGAGGGGTAGACGAGGCCGGCGCCGTGCGCGGCGCAGCCTTCGAGGAGGTTCAAGGTCGTTCCGGCGTTCTCGCGGACGGCGCGTGCGGGATCGCTCCTCGCCCTCGCTGGGTCCGGGACGCCGGCGAAGTGGAGAACCGCGTTGCACCCGTCGATCAGTCCCCGGACGGCGGGGTCGCCGGCGTCGATTCGCACCGGATCGAGCCCGGCGGCGAACGCCCGCTCGGCGCCTCCTGGCCGGGCGACCGCAACAATCTCGTGCCCGCGCTCGTGGAGCAGCGTCGCCGTCCGCCAGCCGAGGAATCCGGTCGCGCCGGTGACGAGCAGCTTCATTTCGCGGCTCGTCACCTGGGAACCAGCGCCTCGGTCATGCGTGTGTTTTTAAACACAACATCAGGCGGAGAGGTACGCCGTGAGCTGGTAGCGGTACTCGAACGGCGACGCGAACGTCCAGGCGGCGCCGCCCGCCGGTGTCTCGCCGCGGGCGAGCGCGGCGACGTCGGCGACCATGGTCGTCTCCGCGACGACGTTCTCGACCGAGATCCCGGGACGCGCCGGGGACTCGAGCAGGATGCGGGCGGCGTCCTCGACGTGGACGACGCCAATCGTCGAGCGCCCACCGTCGTCGAGCGGAAGCTCTTCTCCCTCGGCCGCGAGCCGGCGGAACTTGTCCACCACCGTCTGCGACTCCGGGCGGGCATGTTCGACGGGGCTCGGCCCGTAGACGATCCCGAGTCGAAGCACCGCAAGGTCGAAGCCGGCGCGGCTCGCGTAGAGCTGCAGACACAGCTCGGCGTAGATCTTCGACAGGTGCGAGAGGTCGCGCTGGGGACCATACGGTTGGCCGGGCCCGACCTCGCCCTCGAGCGTATCCCCGTACACGTGCGCGGAGCTGCCGTACACGAGCGGTGTGCCGCCGGCGGCCGCGACGACCTCGGCGACGCGGCGCGCGCCGGTGACGTTGGTCTCCTCGGTGTAGTCGGGATCGCCGTCCGCGAGCGGCCGGCTCGCCTGCGCGGCGAGCAGGTACACCTTCTGCGGGCGCTCCGCGAGCAGGCGGTCGAGATCCTTCCGCCGGCGGATGTCCGCGGTCTCGACGCGCGCTCCGCGGGCCTCGAGCCCTTGAAGCTGCTCGCGCTTGGTGGCGTACCAGTTGTCGGCGAGGATCACGTCGCGGCCCTGGTCGAGTGCCAGCTCCGCCAGCTTCGCCCCGATGTAGCCCGCCCCCAGGATCAGGAGGCCGGCGTCAGATCCGCTTGACGTTGCCTCCTCGCGTCTCGAGGAGCCCGCATCGATCACGGGCTCAGATCCGTCGGACGTTCGGGCCGTCAGGGACGACGTTACGCGTGTCAACGATGATCCGCGCACGCTCCCAGAGCGGCTGCTCGAGGAACTCCGCATGCTGGGTCAGGAGGACGGCGCAGTCCGCACCTGCTACCTGGTCGGCCGACCACTCGACGCTCGAGTGGAGCATCCCGTCAAGCTCGAACTGCTGAACCCAGGGATCGCAGTAGACAACGTCGCCGCCGCGGCTGATCAGCTGGCGCATCACCTCGAAGCTCGGCGACTCGCGGGTGTCGTGCACATTCGCCTTGTAGGCGACCCCGAGCAGGAGGATCCGCGAGCCCTTGATCGGCAGGCCGGCGTCGTTGAGCGCGTCCCCGATCTTCTGGACGACGTACATCGGCATCCGCGCGTTGATCTCGTGCGCCGCCTCGATCAGCTGCGCCGAGTAGCCGTACTCGCGCAGGCGCCAGGCGAGGTAGTGCGGGACGATCGGGATGCAGTCGCCGCCGAGCCCCGGCCCCGGGTAGTGGGTGAGGAACGCGAACGGCTTCGTCGCGGCAGCCTCGATCACTTCCCAGGCGGAGATTCCGAGCTTGTCGCACATCAACGCGAGCTCGTTCGCGAGCGCGATGTTGACGGCGCGGAACGTGTTCTCGTGGATCTTCGCCGTCTCCGCGACCTTGGTCGAGGAGCACGGGACGATCGTGTCCACGATCTGGCTGTACAGCAGCTCGGTTCGCCGCCGGCACTCGTCGGTAACGCCCGCGACCAGCTTGGGCGTGTTCCTGATCGTGAACGTCTCGTTGCCCGGATCGACGCGCTCGGGCGCGTAGCCGAGGAAGAAATCCTTGCCGACGCGGCCGCCCGACGCCTCGAGGATCGGGAGGACGATCTCCTCCGTGGTTCCCGGATAGGTCGTCGACTGCAGGACGACGAGCTGCCCTGTCTTCAGGTTCGCCGCGACCGACTCGGCCGCCGAGACGATGTACGAGAGATCGGGCGTGCGCGTCTTCGACAGCGGCGTCGGGACGCAGATCGTGAGCGCGTCGAGCTCGGCCGCCGCGCCGTAGTCCGTCGTCGGCTTGAGGCGTCCGTCGATCTGTCCGTAGCGCTCGACCGAGACGTCGACGAGGTACGAGCGACCCTCGTTGAGGGCGCGGACCTTCGCCTCGTCGAGGTCGATTCCGGTGACCTCGAATCCAGCCTCGGCGAAGGACATCGCCAGCGGCAGCCCGGCGTAGCCGAGGCCGACGATGCCCACCTTCGCCTCGCGCGTCCGGAGGCGGTCGTCGAACGTCGAAACGGATGACAGGAGCTCACTCACGAGGCCAGCGATCGTAGCAGCGGGGGTTGTCAATCCCCTTTGCTATAACCGTCTCATGTCCTTCCCGGACTCCCTCCGCGCGCTCGTGGAGGATTCCTCGGCGCTGTGGGGGTTCCTGGTGGCGGTCGGCATCGTGCTGGTGTTGACGCCCCTCGTCTCGGCTGTCGCGCCGCGCATCGGCGGTGTCGACGACAAGACCGACCGTCCGCGGGTGCACAAACGTCCCGTCCCGCGAATCGGAGGGCTCGCGATCGTGGTCGGGATCCTCGTCCCGATGGCGATCTTCATGGACATCGACGGCGGGTACCTCGGGATCCTGATCGGTGCCATCTGCGCTGCGGCGCTCGGGCTGGTCGACGACATCCACGGCCTGCGCCCGAGCACGAAGCTCGTCGGGATGATTCTGATCGCGCTGATCCCGGTCGCCGGCTTCGGCGTCGCCTTCCACCATCTCGGGCTGCCGCTGATCGGCAACCACGACATCGGCTGGGCCGCCTATCCGATCACGGTGCTCTGGATCGCCACGCTCGCGAACCTCGTCAACCTGATCGACGGGATGGACGCGCTTGCGGCCGGGATCGTCTCGATCGCCGCGTTCTCGTTCGCCGTCCTCGCGATCTCGTTCGGCCGCAAGGATGCCGCCGTGCTCGCCGCGATCGTGTGCGGCGCGACGCTGGCGTTCCTACGCTCGAACTACCACCCGGCGAAGATCTTCATGGGCGACTCGGGCGCGCTGTCGCTCGGATTCGTGCTCGCCACCGTGGCGGTGCAGGGCGTGCTGAAGACGGCGGCCACGATCGCGGTCGTGGCGCCGCTGCTCGTGATGGCGATCCCGATCCTGGACACGTCATTCGTCGTGCTCAAGCGGCTCAAGTACCGGCGACCGCCCTGGGGAGCCGACCACAACCACTTCTACCACCGCTTCATGCGAATCGGGTTCTCGCAGCGCCGGACGGCGGCCTACCTCCACGTGTGGGCGCTGCTCGTAGCGTCGTACGCGATCCTGCTGCGATTCGTGCCGCCGCGCCCGTTCGGCCACTGGAACCTCGAGAACTCGCTCATCGACGCCGGCTGCGGGCTCGTCGTGCTGGCCGCGTCGATCTGGATGATCTACACGCTCGAGATCCTCAAGTCGCGCCACCTGCAGGCGATCCGGCTGAAGACGCGGGAGCCAGAGGAGGGCCGCGAGGAGGCGGTCGAAGAGGTGCTCAGTGTGGGGCGCCGCTGATCCACGGAACGGCCAGGCGCAGGAGCTCGGCCGGGTCGCGGCGGACACGATCGGCGTAAGCCCCCGGCGGCTTGCGCACGACCTCGAGCTCGGCCGGGTCGGAGAGGAAGCGCAGCCGTCCCTCACCTGCGAGCAGCTCGTCGACCGCGCCGAGCCTGCCTTCGAAGATCGACCAGACTGGCGTCCCCAGCACCGCGGCTTCCCGGTTCATCGTCCCGCCGGCCGAGACCAGCAGGTCGGCGAAGGCGACAAGGCTGCGGCCGTCCACGGCCCGCTCGGGGACGATTGCGCCGAGGTGGAGCTCGTCGATCGCTCGCCGCTGCTCGTCGGTTCTGGCGAGAACGACCGTCTGGGCGTCCTCGTCAGCAAGCCGCTCGAGCACGCGCAGGAGCGGCGTCTCCGAGCCGCCCAGGTAGAGGGCGTACGACGGGGCTGTGCGGACGACGGCCAGCGGGCGCTCGGGGTCGATGCCGAGGGCGTGTAGCACCTGCTCTTCGGGCTCGAAGTCGGCGAGGTAGTACTCCTCCTTCAGGCCGGGATATCGGACGAGCTTCGGCGGGTGCGCGCCGTAGCGTGCGAGGCGCTCTGCGGGAATCGCATCGGGGACGAGGACGCGGTCGGCAAGCCGGCAGTTGACGTGGTGCTGGAGCGAGGCCCATTCGTAGTCGAACATCGTCGTGTTCGGAATCCGCAGCAGCCGGCAGGCCGGGGGAAGGTCGGTCGAGCCGTGCGCGAGCGCGCAGTCGAAGGACCGGCCGCGGCCGAAGCGGACGAGCTGCGGGACCCGGGAGGCGGCCGCGAGCGCCTTACCCGCCCTGCCCGCGCCGCCGTAGCGGCCGAGCACCGTGTACGGATGGCCCCAGTCGTCGAGGAGCTCCACCGTGTGGGAGAGTGGCCGCGCGGTCAGCTCGACCTGGTGGTTCTGAGCCTCGAGCCGCTCCACCAGCGGCCGCAGCACGAGCACGTGCGCCGTGTTCGTCAGATCGATCCAGACGCGCATGGCGCGATGCTACTCATCCCCGTCACACTTCCGGCACAACACCTCGACCACCCTCAAGGGTGCCTGGCACCGATGAACAAACTTGATGAAAAACAGGGTGTTTTGCTCGGAGAAAAGCCATTCTTGGCTGTCACAAACTCGCCGACTCGTTTGCTATGCTCGCGCTGCATGGAGCCTTCCTCGCGTTCGTCCTTCCAGCCCGCGGGGGCAGGCGCGCTCCTGACGGGAACGACTGTGGCCGGAATCGGAGTCGGAGCCCTGATCGGCTGGGCAGCCGGATCGACCGGGCTCGGTGCCCTCGGGGGAGCCGTCGCCGGCGTTCCGGCCGGCGTGTACGCGGTCTATCGGCGCTACCGGGGCTTCTTCACATGAGGGCCGCGACCGTCCTCGGCAGGCCGCGCCCGCTTCCGGGACGGTTCGTGCCCGCGATCGCCGGCACCTTCGTGGTCGTGCTCGCTTTGCCGGTCTTCCTGATCGCCGGCTGGCGCGTCGGGGGCTGGGGGCTTGCGGCCGTGCTCTGGGTGGCGAGCCAGGCGTTCACGCTCCTGCTCTCGCACCTCCGGATCGGAGTCGACAACCTAGGCTCCTCGGGCCTCGTCGCCTTCGGGATGATGTTCCGCGGGATCGCGGTCATGGTCGTCATCGTCGCCGTCGCGGTCTCGAACAGCCACCTTGCGCTGTCGGCCGCGGTGCTCTACGCGCTCGCGTACACCTTCGAGCTCGGCGTCTCGATCCTCTCCTACTACTCCGGGCCGACCAAATGAAGCGTGCTCTGATCGCGATCGCCGGCATCGCCCTGGTTCTTCCCTCGACCGCCTTCGCCCGCGGTGAGTTCGACCCCGAGGAGGAGTTCACGCTCAGCCCATGGGTCTCGATCCACATCGGCCCGCTCGACATGTCGATCAACAAGGCGGTCGCCTACCTGCTGCTCGGCTGCCTGCTGACGATCCTGCTCGGGATCGCGCTCATGCGCGTCCGCCTCCAGCTCACGCCAGGCCGCAGGCAGACGATCGGCGAATGGATCTACGACATCGCCCAGTCCAACATCGCCGAGCAGGGCCTGCCGTCCAAGGCGATCGGGCTCTGGTTCCCGTACGTGGCGTCCCTCTTCCTGTTCATCTGGACGCTGAACATGGTCGGCTTCATCCCATTACCGCTCTCCGATCAGACCTTCCACATCTTCGGGGTCAAGCTGCCGACGCTCGCGATCTACGCCGCCACCTCGCAGCTCTCGGTCACCCTTGCGCTCGCGCTGATGACGTTCGTCTTCACGCACGTCGAAGGCGTCCGCTTCAACGGGCCGATCAGGTACTTCAAGAGCTGGTTCCCCGCGGCGCCGAAGGCGACGATGATCCTGATCGTGCCGCTGGAGGTCCTCTCCCAGTTCATGCGCCTGATCTCGCTCAGCGTTCGTCTCTTCGCCAACATGCTCGCGGGACACATGCTGATCCTCGTGATGATCGGGCTCATGTTCGTCCTGCAGAATGTCGCGCTCGCGGTCGTGTCGGTCCCGGTCGCGATCGCCTTCTACCTCTTCGAGGTGATCATCGTCGTCACGATCCAGGCCTTCATCTTCTCCGCCCTGTCAGCCATCTACATCGGTACGGCAATCGAACCCGAACACTAGGAGGAAAGCGTGTCGCTCATCCAACTGATCGCGGCGGAAAAGCCGCCGATCACCCAGGCCGGGAAGGCAATCGCCTTCGGACTCGGCGTCGGCCTCGGAGCCGTCGGCGCCGGCATCGGCATCGGCAACATCTTCGCGTCCATGATCCAGTCGGTCGCGCGGCAGCCCGAGCTCCGCGGCGAGCTGCAGGGAATCATGTGGCTCGGATTCGCGCTCACCGAGGCGGTTGTGTTCTACGGCCTGCTCGGCGGCCTGCTCGCGTTCGTCCTGGTCAAGTAGCGAATGTCCGTCGTCGCCTCATCCAGCCTGATCAAGGTCGTTCCCGGCCTGATGATCTGGACGATCGTGTCGTTCGCGATCACGTTCTTCGTGCTCAAGCGCTGGGTCTTCGGCCCCGTCCAGAACATGATCGACGAGCGGCGCAAGCGGATCCGGGAAGCGATCGAGGAGGCCGACCACGCGCGGTCGGAGGCGCATCGGCTGCTCGAGGAGCACCGCAAGCTGATCGCCGACGCCCGCGGCGACGCCGACCGGATCCTGGCCGAGGCCAGGCGCGTCGCCGACGCCCAGCGCGAGCGAGTCAAGGAGGAGACAGAAGCCGACCGCCAGCGCCGGCTCGAGGAGACGAAGCGGCAGATCGAAGCCGAGACGGCGCGCGCGCTCGTCCAGATCCGCGCCGAGGTGGCCGACCTGACCCTGATCGCCACGCAGAAGATCACCGGCAAGGTGCTCGACGACCAGGACCACAGGCGCCTAATCGAGGACGCGGTCAAAGGCCTCGACTTCTCGGTGCTCGAGGAGAGCAAGAACTAGCGCATGGCCCGCGCCGAGCGCATGTACGCGCGTGCCCTGTTCGAGGCCGCGCAGGGGAGGGATCGCGTCGAGGTCGTCCAGGAGGAGCTGTCTGACTTCGCCGAGTCCGTCCGCGAGGTTCCGGAGCTGAGGGCGCTGCTGCGCGACCCCCAGCTCGATCCACGTGCGAAGGTCTCGGCGCTCGAGGAGATTCTCGGCGGTGCCGACGAGCTCGTGCGCAACTTCCTCCTTCTGCTGACCGAGCGCGGCCGCGCCTCCGAGCTCGAAGAGGTGCAGCGTGAATTCGACCGGCTCGTCGCCGCGGAAGCGGGCCAGCTCACAATGGAGCTGACGACCGCGGTCGAGCTGTCGGACCAGGAGGCGACGGGAATCGTGAACCAGATCGAGCAAGCATCGGGCCGCACGGTGGAGGCGACCCGAAAGGTCGATCCGGACCTGCTCGGCGGAGTCGTCCTCCAGGTCGGGTCACTCCGCCTCGACGCCAGCCTGCGCGGCCGCCTCGAGCGCCTGCGCCGCGAACTCGCAACCAGAGCATGAAGGAGAACACGTGAAGCTACGCCCAGAAGAGTCACGTGGGGGAACCCATGGTTCCGCCACGAGCCCCCTCCTTCACGGATCTCGCCGGTCGTACCTCTCGTGGGCTCCCGCCGGGCAAGGCCCGGCTCCGCCCGCCGATGCAGTGCCTTGTCCCGACTCAGTAAGACACGAGGAGACGCTGTGAAGCTAAGACCAGAAGAAATCACGTCCATCCTGAAACAGAGGATCGAGGAGTTCGACGTCGAGACCGACCTGTCCGAGGTCGGCACCGTGCTGCAGGTGGGCGACGGGATCGCCCGCGTCTACGGCCTGGAGAACGCCGTCGCGATGGAGATGCTCGAGCTCGAGCACGGCGTCGTCGGTCTCGCCTTCAACCTCGAGGAAGACAACGTCGGCACGTCGTTGTTCGGCGAGTGGGAGCACGTCAAGGAGGGTGAGCCCGTCAAGCGCACGGGCCGCGTGGCGAGCGTGCCCGTCGGGGAGGCCCTGCTCGGGCGCGTCGTCGATCCGCTCGGCCGCCCGATCGACGGCGGCGGCCCGCTCAAGACCGACGAGACGCGCCCGCTCGAGTTCAAGGCTCCGGGCGTCGTCGACCGCCAGCCGGTGAAGGAGCCTCTCCAGACCGGGATCAAGGCGATCGACTCGATGACCAACGTCGGCCGTGGCCAGCGCGAGCTGATCATCGGCGACCGCTCGACAGGCAAGACCGCGATCCTCGTCGACACGATCCTGAACCAGCACGACCAGGACGTCGTCTGTATCTACGTCGCGATCGGCCAGAAGGCCTCGACCGTCGCGCAGGTGTACGAGCGGCTCAAGGATGCCGGCGCGATGGAGTACACGATCATCGTGACGGCCGCTGCCAACGAGGCCGCCCCGATCAAGTGGATGGCGCCCTACGCGGGCTGCGCGATGGGCGAGCACATCATGTTCAACCGCGGCCACGCGCTGTGCATGTACGACGACCTGTCGAAGCACGCCGACGCCTACCGTCAGATGTCGCTGCTGCTCCGCCGCCCCCCGGGACGTGAGGCCTTCCCGGGCGATGTCTTCTACCTGCACTCGCGGCTGCTCGAGCGCGCCTGCAAGCTGTCGGACGACCTCGGCGGCGGCTCGCTGACGGCCCTGCCGATCATCGAGACGCAGGCCGGCGACATCGCCGCGTACATCCCGACGAACGTGATCTCGATCACTGACGGCCAGATCTTCCTCGAGTCGGATCTCTTCTTCTCGGGCGTCAGGCCGGCCGTGGACGTCGGCCGCTCGGTCTCGCGCGTCGGTGCGAGCGCGCAGACGAAGGCGATGAAGAAGGTTGCCAGCCGCCTCCGCCTGGACCTGTCCCAGTACCGCGAGCTGGAGGCGTTCGCCCAGTTCGGATCCGAGCTGGATGTCACGACTCAGAACGCGCTCGCGCGCGGCGAGCGCATGGTGGCGACGCTCAACCAGCCGCAGTACGACCCGTGGCCGATGGAAGAGCAGGTCGTGGCGCTCTATGTCGGCATCAACGGGTACCTGGACGACGTCCCCACGGCTCAGGTCTCGCGCTGCCAGGACGAGCTGCGCGAGTACATGCGGACGGAGAAGTCGATCCTCCAGGAGATCAGGGACACGAAGGATCTTCCCGACGAGCTGGCCGAGCGCCTGAATGCGGAGATCGAGAAGTTCAAGGACACGTTCGCCGTCAAGGAAGAGGAGTCTCTCGTCGCGAGCTGATGGCGACCCTCCAGGACATCAAGCGCCGGATCCGCTCGGTCGGGAACACGCGCAAGATCACCAAGGCGATGGAGCTCGTCGCGGCGGCCCGCCTGCGCCGCGCCGAGGCAAGGATCACGCAGATGCGCGACTACGCCGACCGGATGCAGGAGCTGACAGCCGGGACGGCGCGCGCCGCGGCCTCGCTCCGCGGGCTGACTCTCCTGCAGCAGCGCGAGGAGCGAACCGTCGCGATCGTTCCCCTCACCGGCGATCGGGGCCTCGCCGGCGCATTCAACGCGCAGATCCTCAGGCGCTCGCTGGCGCTCGAGCGACAGCTCCGCTCCGAGGGCAAGGACGTCCGCTGGCTCGCGGTCGGCAGGAAGGGCCGCTCATCGCTCCTGTTCCGGCGCTACGAGCTCGACCGGGCCTGGACCGGATTCACCGATCGGCCCTCGTACGCGGATGCGCAGGCGATCGCGCACCGGCTCGAAGAGCTGTACTCGGAGGAGGAGATCGACCGGGCGGTGATCGTCTACAACCACTACGTCTCGCCGCTCGTCCAGCGGGTGACCGAGCAGCAGGTGCTTCCGATCTCGGAGCAGATGCTCGCGCGCGAGGACGAGGACGGGGAGAGCCAGGCGCTGCTGGGCGACTTCATCTACGAGCCCGAGCCGGAGCAGATCCTCGAGCGGCTGCTTCCGGTCTACCTCGAGACGGAGCTCTACCGCGCACTGCTCGAGTCCGCGGCCTCGGAGCACGGTGCGCGGATGACCGCAATGAGGAACGCCTCGAAGAACGCCGCCGAGCTGATCACGACGTTGACGCTGGACATGAACCGGGCTCGGCAGGCCGAGATCACGCAGGAGATTCTCGAGGTCGTCGCGGGCGCGGACGCCCTGACCGGCTAACCGGCGCGGTTCTGCGGCGTCCCATCCAGGTAGACCCCGGTATGCTGCCACTTCGACCGTGAGCTCCCAGAAGCGATCCGAGATAGTCGGCGGCCAGGCAGGCCTGGCGGCGACGGTCTCCGCCGAGAGTCACGGCGAGCTGGGCGAAGTCGATGTGGTACGCGCCCGCGGCTACTGGGAGCAGGTGTGGCGTCGGTTCAGCCGCGACAAGATGGCGATCGCGAGCGGCATCTTCGTGATCTTCCTGATCCTCGTCGCCGCCGTCGGGGGCCCGATCGCGAAGCACTTCCTGGGCCACGGGCCGGACGACGTCTATCCGATCGGCGGCGTCGACCTGAAGAGCTTCCTCCCGATCGGCCCCCTCACGTCGTTCAAGGACGAGTTCGGCCACACCCAGTACTTCGTGCTCGGCGGCGACGGCCCGCTCGGGCGAGACGAGTTCCTGCGGATCCTCTACGGAGCGCGGGTGTCGCTCGAGGTCGCGGTGCTCTCGACCGTCGGCGTGATGGCAGTCGGTGTCGTCCTGGGCGTGATCGCCGGCTACTTCCGCGGCTGGATCGACACCATCATCTCGCGCGTGCTCGAGCTGACGATGGTGTTCCCCGTGCTCCTGTTCATCATCGCCCTCTCGTCCACGGTCGGGCCCCGGCTGAACAAGGTGACGCTGGGGATCTTCCCGCAGGGGGTGATCACCCTCGTCGTCGTCTTCACGGTCTTCGGCTGGTTCTACCCGGCGCGCATCATCCGTGCCCAGGTTCTGTCGTTACGCGAGAAGGAGTTCGTCGAGGCCGCCCGCATGATCGGGGCGAGCGATGCGCGGATCATGCGCTCGCACATCCTCCCCCACCTGGTCGCGCCGATGATCGTCTTCTCGACGCTGATCATCGCGCAATACGTCCTGTTCGAAGCGGGTCTCTCGTACTTAGGGCTCGGAATCCCCGGAGCGACCGCGAGCTGGGGGAACCTGCTGGCGCAGGCACCGAACTACTACACGACGCAGCCGTGGCTGATGGTCTGGCCGGGTCTGGCCGTCCTGCTGACGTCGCTCGCGTTCAACCTGCTGGGAGACGGGCTCCGCGACGCGTTCGACCCGCGCTCGACTCATTAATCACAAGCGCGGGCTCGAGTCACCCGCCACGACGTTACTAACCAAACCCCCCCGGGCACGTCATAAGTAACGAGAGTCCTCTGGGCCGGCTCTGTCGGCCCGTTCGAGCGGAAAGGAGTCACATGAGTAAGCGATTCTTGCTCTCGATTGCCATGCTGGCGGTCGGGGCGGCGATGTTGGCCGCAGCAAGCATTGCGAGCCCGGGCGCTTCACACAAGCGCACCGTGCCG
>CAJDTX010000003.1_pt1 | contig 81518 bp, 86 predicted proteins | sample 7390491 | NCBI WGS metagenome assembly CAJDTX01 (sample SAMEA7055669, study PRJEB34461) | soil metagenome | biome: terrestrial ecosystem; feature: Peninsula; material: soil | place: Antarctica | collected 2016
CAAGGTCGACACCAAGTCGATCAAGACGAATCCCGTGTACGAGCTCGACCTCGCCCAGTTCGCCCTCAAATAGAGGCGACTTGGTCGAGCGTAAGCTCACCGAACGAGGCGCCGGCTCCGGCCGGCGCCTCGTCGTTCTTTCGTTGTGTAAGCTCCGACCGACCTTGCAGGCGGCCCCTCTGCCTAACCAGTGATTAGGTACCTGATCAGACGGATCCTCTGGGCGGTAGTTCTGTTCCTTACCGTCACGGTGATCACGTACGTCATCTTCTTCCTGATCCCGAACGACGTCGCCTCCCAGGTCGCCGGGCGGGGATCGACGCAGCAGCAGCGACAGCGCGCGATTCACTACCTCGGTCTCGACCGGCCCGTGTACGTCCAGTACGGAAGGTTCCTCTGGCGCCTGGTCAAGCCCGTCCCGGTCCGCATCGGCGGCATCCCCGTCTTCGTCCGGCCGAAGGCCGACCTGGGCAAGTCGTTCCTCCAGGCCACCAGCGTCGACTCGGTCATCGCGTCTGCTGCGCCGGTCACCGCCTCGCTCGCGTTCGGCGGGATCATCGTTTGGATGCTGATCGCCGTTCCGGTAGGCATTCTCTCGGCGCTGCGTCCCCGCTCCCTCTTAGACAGGGTCTCGATGACCTTCGTCCTGATCGGGATCTCCGCCCATCCGATCTGGCTGGGCCTGATCTTCTCGTTCTTCATCGGCTACAAGCTGGGGTGGACGCCGATCACGGGCTACTCGGACTTCTTCAACCCGGACCCGGGCACGGGCCCGGGCGGACCGCTGCAGTGGGCCTACCACCTGATCCTGCCCTGGCTCACGTACGCGATCCTGTTCGCCGCGTTATACGTGCGGATGATCCGTGCCAACGTGATGGAGACCCTGACCGAGGACTACGTACGGACCGCGCGCGCGAAGGGCGCGCCCGAATGGCGGGTGATGCGCTCGCACGTGCTGCGAAACGCGATGCTCCCCGTCGTCACGATGCTCGGAATGGACATCGGCTTCGCACTCGGCGGCGCCGTCTTCACCGAGACGGTCTACAGCCTTCCCGGACTGGGGAAGACCGCGATCCAGGCCATCAATACTTCCGATCTTCCGGTCGTGATGGGAGTGATCGTCTTCGGTACGGTTGCGATCATCTTCTTCAACCTAGTCGTCGACGTCTTATACGCCTGGATCGACCCCAGGATCAGACTCTCCTAGTGGCCGCACTTCTCGAAGTCCAGGACCTGAGGACCTACTTCCGGACCGATGACGGGATCGTCAAGGCCGTCGACGGAGTGAGCTTCCAAGTAGAGCCGGGACAGACGCTCGGAATCGTCGGCGAGTCCGGCTGCGGGAAGAGCGTCACCTGCCTGACGATCATGGGCTTGAATGCGAAGAAGTCGACGATCACGAGCGGCCAGGCGCTGTTCAAGGGCGAGGACCTGCTGAAGGCGAACGGCCGGCGCCTGCGCGAGATCCGCGGCAGCGACATCGCGATGGTCTTCCAGGACCCGATGACGTCGCTCAATCCCGTCCACTCGATCGGAAAGCAGCTCGTCGAGGCGATCCAGCTCCACCGCGACGTCTCGAAGAAGGTCGCACGCGCCCGCGCGCTCGAGCTGCTGAAGTCAGTCGGGATCCCAAAGGCGGAGCGCCGCATCGACGACTACCCGCACCAGTTCTCCGGCGGAATGCGCCAGCGCGCGATGATCGCCATGGCTCTCGTCAACGATCCCGACCTGCTGATCGCCGACGAGCCGACGACCGCGCTCGACGTCACCACGCAGGCGCAGATCATGAACCTGATGAAGCGGCTCCAGACCGATTTCGGCAGCGCGGTCGTCATCATCACGCACGATCTCGGCGTGATCGCCGAGACGGCCGACGACGTCGTCGTGATGTACGCCGCCAAGATCGCGGAGCAGGCTCCGGTCGAGGAGCTCTTCGACCAGCCGCAGCATCCCTACACGTGGGGGCTGCTCGGCTCGCTGCCCCGCCTCCACGGCACTGTCGATCGGCTCGTCCAGATCCCGGGACAGCCGCCGTCGCTGCTCAACCCGCCGAGCGGCTGCCGTTTCCATCCACGCTGTCCCTACGTGATGGACGTGTGCAAGCGCCAGGAGCCTGAGCTCCGGCCGATTTCCACCGACGCGTCGCACCTGCAGGCATGCCACCTGGACGAAGAGACGAAGGACCGCGAAGCGGCCAAGCTGCTCGCCGCCACGATGGCGGAAGCAAGCTAGATTTCGCTCATGGCTGACGAACTGCTGGTCGTCGAAGACGTCAAGAAGCACTTCTCGGTCACGCGCGGGATCGTCTTCCAGAAGCAGGTCGGCGCCGTGAAGGCGGTCGACGGCGTCAGCTTCGCCGTCAGGAAGGGGGAGACGCTCGGGATTGTCGGCGAGTCAGGCTGCGGCAAGTCGACGCTCGCCCGCTGCATCATGCGCCTCCTGGACACGACCGATGGCTCGATCATGTTCGAAGGCCGCGACATCACGAAGCTGTCGCGGATCGACATGCGGCCGATCAGGCGCGAGATGATGATGATCTTCCAGGACCCTTACGCGTCCCTGAATCCCCGCAAGCGGGTCGGCTTCATCATCGCCGAGCCGCTCCAGGTGCACCGGCTCGGCACCGACGCCGAAGTGAAACGGCGCGTCCAGGAGCTGCTCGAGATCGTCGGCCTCAACCCCGAGCACTACAACCGCTTCCCGCACGAGTTCTCCGGCGGTCAGCGCCAGCGCATCGGCGTCGCCCGCGCGCTCGCGGTCAATCCGAAGCTGATCGTCTGCGACGAGCCGGTCTCGGCGCTCGACGTCTCCGTTCAGGCGCAGATCCTCAACCTGCTCGAGGACCTCCAGGAGGACTTCGGGCTCACCTACGTCTTCATCGCCCACGACCTCAACGTCGTCCGGCACATCTCGGACCGCGTGCTCGTCATGTATCTCGGCAAGATCGCCGAGCTCGCTCCTCGCGACGAGCTCTACCGGGAGCCGAAGCATCCCTACACGGGTGCGCTCCTGTCGGCCGTCCCGATTCCGAATCCGAAGCTCGGCCGCGCCCGGCAGGCGGTCGTGCTCGAAGGCGACGTCCCGAGCCCGCTCAACCCGCCGACCGCATGCAATTTCCATCCGCGTTGCCCGCGCTTCAGGGAGGGGCACTGCGACGTCGAAGAGCCGCCACTGTATTCGTTCGGGGACGGGCACGTGGCCGCCTGCCACTACCCGCTCGAGCGCTGGCCGCTCACCGTCGAGGAGTTCAGCCAGGGCGGGAAGCGGGTCGAGGTTCCAGAGCCGGCCGAGCCCGCCGAGACTACGCCGGTCAGGTAAATGGTCCCGGCTCTCCGCCGGTTCGCCTTGCTGCTGGTCGGGATCTCCGCCACCACTGCCGCGATCTCTGCGCTGCTCGGCCTGATGCTCGGCGCGTCGCTGAGCCGGTCGGTCTCGATCGGCTTCTACGTGATCGGCTGCTTCCTGCTGCTCGGCGGGTTCTTCGTCGGCAACCGTGGACCGGCGCGGGTCAAGGAACCCGATCTCGGGCAAACGTCCGGGCTGGGGCAGCTCTCGCTCAGCTCGCGGCGCCTCAGGTGGGCGACGGGGACGGAACAGCACGAAGCGATCAACATGTCCGCCGTCTTCGTCACGCTCGGGTTCGTGCTGATCCTGTTCGGAATCGCGTCGGACACACGCCATCCTTTGTTCTAGGATCGCTGAGGAACTTGTCAACTCACCTAACTGTCCTCCGCCTCCGACGTCAAACTCTGTGATGGTGAGAGGACGCTCTCAAGAGTGCGATCGCATGCGTGCGCTCGTTTCCGCTGAGCTCGACGGCGAGCTCTCGGACTTCGAGTCGACGCTGTTGCGCGCCCATTTGGGCGGCTGCGACGCCTGCGGCACGTTCAGGCGCGATGTCGCGCGCTTTACCGACGAGCTTCGGGATGAGCCGCTCGATCTGATGGACACCCCGATCGTGGTCCAGCCAAGGCGGCGCGTCGCGCTCCAGCCGTTCCGGATGCCCGCGGTCGCTGCTCTCGCCGTCTCCGCCATCGCGCTCGGGACACTGTTCGAGACTCTGCACTCTCGCAACGCCGTTACGCAGCCTTCTTTCTCTCTGCTTACGGGGCGCGACCTTGTCCGCGATGCGCAGGCGATTCAGCGATACAAGCGGACGGCGGCGCTCGCGCAGTTGCGCAGGATCTCGGCGGAGAGGGTCCCGTTCGCACCGTCGTTGCACCCCGGCGCCCAGCCGCAGCTGTAACGAACCCGGCGGCTCCGGTACGGTTGCCGTAGTGCTTCCGTCGCCCATCTCCTCGTACGTCTGAAGCCTCGACCACGTCGCCCGGGTGGCGACCGCGCTGGACGAGCATCGCCGGATGGTCTCCGGAGGGTCGAGGGCGCCCCGTTTCGATAAACTCAGAGCGCTTGGTCGGCGCCTTCGGACACGGCGCTACCCGTTGAATCCACGACTTCAGGAGAAAGATGGCTGACGACCAGACCAAAGACGGCGCCCGGAACGTGGGCAAGGTTCTCGAGATCCAGGGCGTCGTGGTCGACGCCGTCTTCACCGACCGGCTGCCGGAGATCAACACGGCACTGCGGATCGTCGTTCCGGAGCGGGAGGGCCGGCCCGCGATCGACCTCGTGGCCGAGGTGCAGCAGCATCTCGGAGACGATCGCGTCCGCGCCGTCGCGATGGACTCGACCGACGGCATGCCGCGCGGAGTCGAAGTGATCGACACGGGCGCTCCGATCAGCGTCCCGGTCGGCAAGGGCACGCTCGGACGCCTGTTCAACGTGCTCGGCGAGCCGATCGACCGGATGGACAAGGAGGTCGAGGCCGAGCGCTGGTCGATCCACCGCGATCCGCCCGACTTCAAGGACCTGAGCGCGACGACGGAGATCTTCGAGACCGGGCTGAAGGTCGTCGATCTGATCGCCCCCTACGTCAGGGGCGGCAAGGTCGGCCTGTTCGGGGGCGCCGGTGTGGGCAAGACGGTCCTGATCCAGGAGCTGATCCACAACGTCGCCATGGAGCACGGCGGTGTCTCGGTGTTCTGCGGAGTGGGGGAGCGCACCCGCGAGGGCAACGACATGTGGCTCGAGATGAAGGACGCGGGGGTGCTCGACAAGACCGCCCTCGTCTACGGCCAGATGAACGAGCCGCCGGGGGCGCGCCTGCGCGTGGGACTGTCCGGGCTGACGATGGCCGAGTACTTCCGCGACGAGGGCCAGGACGTGCTCCTGTTCATCGACAACATCTTTCGCTTCGTCCAGGCAGGCTCCGAGGTCTCGGCGCTGCTCGGTCGCATGCCGAGCGCCGTCGGCTACCAGCCGACGCTCGCAACCGAGATGGGGCAGTTGCAGGAGCGGATCACCTCGACGCGGACCGGCTCGGTCACCTCGGTCCAGGCGATCTACGTCCCGGCCGACGACCTCACCGACCCGGCGCCGGCGAACACGTTTGCCCACCTCGACGCGACGACCGTGCTCTCGCGGGCGATCGTCGAGATGGGGATCTATCCGGCCGTCGACCCGCTCGACTCGTTCTCGCGGGCGCTGCAGCCCGGGATCGTCTCCGAGGAGCACTACGACGTCGCCACGCGCGTGCAGGAGATCCTCCAGCGCTACAAGGACCTGCAGGACATCATCGCCATCCTCGGCATCGACGAGCTCTCTGACGAGGACAAGCTGACGGTCGCGCGGGCGCGCCGGATCCAGCGCTTCCTCTCCCAGCCGAACTTCGTGGCCGAGCAGTTCACCGGGCAGGAGGGGCGTTACGTGAAGCTCGAGGACACGATCAAGGGCTTCCGGGAGATCATCGAGGGCAGGCACGACGAGCTGCCCGAGCAGGCCTTCTACATGGTCGGGACGATCGAGGAAGCCGTGGAGAAGGGGCGGAGGCTCCAGGGCGAGGAGACACCCGAGCAGGCGTCCGAGGAGGAAGCCCCGGAAGAGGCGCCCGAGGACATGCGCGAGCCCGAGCCCGCAGCGGTCTAAGGGTCGAGTTGGCCGACCGGCGTACCTTCTCGGTCTCGCTCGTCACGCCGGAGGGCCCGGCATTCGAGGGCGAAGCGCAGATGCTGATCGTGCCGGGAGCCGACGGCGAGATCGGCGTGCTCGCCAGGCACGCGCCGCTGATCGCGATGCTGAAGGCCGGTTCGACCCGGGTCCATGTCGCCGAGACGGACGTGCAGGAGTTCGCGACCGGGCCCGGCTTCTTCAAGGTCGAGCAGGACCGGGCGATCGCGCTCGTAGACGACGCCGTCTCGGCGCTCGAGATCGACGCGGAGCGTGCGCAGCGCCAGCTGGAGGAGGCGCAGGCCGAGCTCGAGCAGGTGGAGCGGGGCGAGTCCGAGGCAGACCGCTGGCAGCTCGAGCAGCGCATCCGGCACGCGGAGAACCAACTCGCGGTGTTGACCGGACAGCCCGGCTAGTAACCGGGCCCGCCCGTCATGCCGGTCGCGCCCTCCATCAAGGGGGAACCTGCGGTTCCCCCTTGAGGCCCCCTCCCTGGTAACCGGGAACGTCCGGCTTTGCCGGGCTGTCCCTCCAAAGAGCGGCCACAGACTCAACACACTCGTAGGAAGGGGGAGCTCGAGGGGGAAACGGAGTTTCCCCCTCGAATGGAGCGCGGCCCGGCTTTGCCGGGCCGCAGCGGTCACCCAGGGCCACGCGGTCGCTTTGCTAGCCTGGGCTGGTCACCCTGGATGCTTTGACAGGCAGCTTGGCGACCAGGCTAAAAAACGCCTAAAGAGCCCGGAGCCTCCCGCTCCGATCTCTCTAGGCGGTGGAGCAAGCGAGAGGAGGCGAAGTGAAAGCGTTCGTACCAGGGATCTACCCCCGCTCGGAAGCGCTCGTGCAGGCAACCCGCGACCTCGATCGCGGCCGGACGACGCCGGAGGCGGTCGACGAGCTGATCGCCGGCGATCTCGACCAGCTGGTCTCGGTCCAGCACCAGGCCGGGCTCGACCTGCTCGCGGACGGAATGCTGCGCTGGCAGGACCTGTTCCGGCCGCTGCTGGATGCGACCGAAGGGCTCGCGCCGGGCGCGCTGACCCGCTTCCTCGACACCAATACCTTCTATCGCGCTCCGCACGCCGACGCGGCCGAGCCGCGGCTGACCGAGCCGCTCGGTGAGCGCTACCTGTCGCCGCTTTCCGGCCCGAGGCTCGTCACCCTCCCCTCGCCGTTCGCGCTCTCGCTGGGAACCGGCGTCTCGCCGCAGGCCGTTGCCGAAGGAGTGTTGAAGCCGCAGATCGATGCGCTCGAGGCCGACCTGGTCGTGCTCAGCGAGCCCTTCCTCGCCCGCAGTGAGGAGGCGAGTCTCGACAAGCTCGCGCCGGCGCTGGAGGCGCTCGCCGGCGGCCCGCCTCTCGCCCTTCAGATCACCTTCGGCGACGCGCGCAAGCTGCTCGAGCAGGGCCTCGCGGACCTGCCGGTCGAAGGGATCGGGATCGACTTCTATGCGACGAGGGCGACCGACATCCCGGACGGGATGGACAAGCTCTTGCTCGCGGGCGTCCTCGACGCGCGCAACTCGCTACTCGAGGATCCGCGCGAGATCGCCGCATTCGCGGCACAGCTCGAGCAGCGGGTCGAGCGGATCGCGCTTGTGCCCAACGGAGACCTGCAGTACGTGTCCGAGCCGATCGCGCGGGAGAAGCTAGCGCGACTCGGGCAAGCCCGATTCGCGCTAGAGGAGGCAGCATGAACGACGTGCGGTTCCTGACCCACGAGATCGGCTCCCTCGCCAAGCCGCCCTGGCACGTCAAGACCTCGGCCGGCCGGGCGCTCGAGGACTCGGACTTCGACCACGCGCGCGAATGGGGCGAGCGGCTCGACGTCCCGGCCTACGACGAGCTGGTCAAGCTGCTCGAGCGCGGCGATTCGAGCGAGGAGACGAAGGCGGAGGTCGCCAACTGGTCGAGCCGCTACGCGCTCAGGCTGCTCGAGTCGGCGGGTCTCGAGCTCGTCTACGACGGCGAGCAGCAGCGCACCGAGATGTACGCCTGGACGATCGTGCATGCCAACGGCTTCGAGCCGCGCGGCACGATCCGCAGCTTCGACAACAAGTACTACTCGAAGTCGGCCGTGACGGGCCCGATCTCGCTGCGCGAGCCCTACCACAACGACGAGTTCTCGTTCCTCAAGTCGGCGGCGGAGAAGAAGCTGAAGATCCCGGTTACCGGCGCCTACACGCTTGCGATCTGGTCGTACGACGAGTTCTACGGGCCGGCCCAGGGTCGCCTCGGCGCGGGCGTGAGCAGGAAGGACGAGATCCGGGCGCGCCGGGAGTTTGCGCTCGACATCGCGCGAAACCTGATCCGGCCGAACCTGCAGGCGCTGATCGAGCTTGGCGCCGAGTGGATCCAGATCGACGAGCCCGGGGCCTCGACCGAAGCCGACGAGCTCGAGCTGTTCGTGGAGAGCTTCAACGTCAGCGTCGAGGGGCTCGACTGCTTCTTCTCGACCCACCTCTGCTTCTCGGACTACGACCTGTTCTTCCCGGCGATCGAGGGAATGAGCGGCTGCCGGCAGTACTGCGTCGGCTTCGCCAACGACGACAGCCGGGAGCTCGGGACGTCCGGCGCCGACCGGCCGGGTTACGAGGTGATCTCGAAGTTCCGCGACCTGCCGTACGAGCCGATCCTGGGGCTCGGCGTGCTCGACATCCACACCGATTTCGTCGAGCCGCCTGAGCTCGTGCGCGATCGCATCCTGTACGCGGTCGACGTCTTCGGCGATCCCGCGCGGATCCAGGTCTGTCCGGACTGCGGCCTGCGCACGAGGAGCTGGGACGTGGCCCACGACAAGCTTGTGAACATGGTCGAGGGCACGCGGCTGGCCGAGGAAGCCCTCAGCCACTCGCTGGCGCAGGCCCGGTAGCCAAAGGGAGGGGGTCTCAAGGGGGAACCGTAGGCTCCCCCTTGAACGGAGGAGCGGCCGGCTTGGCCGGTCGCTCCGTTATCCTGCCGAGTCGGGAGGGCGCCTGAACGGCGTTCTCGCTCTTTCAGGACGCGCGTGCGAACGACGCTCAAAAGAGGAATCGGCCGCGGAGCCTCCGTGAACGGCAACAGCAGGGCGATCTTGCCGCCCGGGGCGCTCACGCCGGTCAGCCGCTACCAGCAACCGCCGCGGAGGCACGGCGGGCTTCAGCTCGCCGGGAAGATCGGCGTCTGGGTCCTGGCCGTCGTCGTGATGCTCGGGGGCTCGATCGCCGGGGGCGCCTATCTGTTCTTCCATCACAGCGTCGGCGCGGTCGCCCCGCATTCCAGGGACGTGATCAAGGCATCGCATCAGCTCCACGTTCCGCTTCCGAATGAGCCGGCGATCGCGCTGGTGATCGGCTACGACAAGCGCTTCCACGACGCCGGAAACTCTCGCTCGGACACGGTCATGCTCATCCGCGCCCAGCCGAATCCCAAGGCGATCTCGCTGCTCTCGTTCCCGCGCGACCTCCTGGTCGACATCAAATGTCCCGGGCACGACTACGGCGCAGACAAGATCAACGCGGCCTACTCTTTCTGCAAGGCACCCGGGACGCTCGACACGGTGCGCGCTCTCACAGGCCTTCCGATCAACTATCTGATCACGGTCAACTTCCGCGGCTTCACGCAGGTCGTCGACAAGCTCGGCGGCGTCTGGATGGACGTGGACCGCCGGTACTTCCACTCGAACGCGGGAACGAGCGTGGGCTCGGTCGAGAGGTATGCGGAGATCAACCTGTTCCCGGGCTACCAGAAGCTGAACGGCGCGCAGGCGCTCGGCTTCGTCCGGTACCGTCACACGGACGACGACGTCTACCGGAACGCCCGCCAGCAGCAGTTCGTGAAGGCGGTGCGTCAGCAGGTTTCCGGAGCCTCGTTCATCAAGCTCCCCGGGATCGTCGGGGCCATGACTCGCAACCTCGAAATCGCGAAGGGCGGAGGCGGCGGCCCGAGCGACCCGACGGTCCTCAGCTACGCGCTCTTCGCCTACGGCCTTCCGCCCGGCCACGTCTTCCAGGTCAAGATCGACGGGCTGAACATCGGCCCGTCGGACGTGACGGCAGACCCGGGGTCGATCGCCGCCGCGGTCCGCGACTTCCAGAACCCGGACGTGCAGGCGGCCGACAAGGCGGGGTCGGTCGTGCTCCACAAGCGGATCGGGCCGAAGCACAGAGTCCCGCCGCCGTCACAGACGACCGTGACGGTGTTGAACGGCAACGGTGTCCCCGGCTCGGCGGCCCTCGCCGTCGACGGGCTCCGCCACTTGGGTTACCACATTCTCTACGGACCCAACGGGCTCCCCGCCGACGCCCCGCAGAAGAAGTTCCGCACCCAGGTCTACTTCAACCCCTCGAAGCGCCACGCGAAGGCGGCGGCACAGAAGGTCCGAAACCTGTTCGGTTCCGCCGACCTGCTCAAGCTCCCGCCAATCGTCAGGCCGCTCTCGAACGGCTCGATGGTCGTCGTGGTCGTCGGTCAGACGTTCCACGGAACGCTCGCTCCTGCGCCCGTCGACCACACCCCGCGCAAGCAGGCGCCCTCCGTCGTCCGTAACGTGCGGGCCACGCTCGGGCTGCTGCGAAAGCGCCGGCACAAGGTGGACTTCCCGCTCGAGGTGCCGACGCTGCTCGAGCAGTCCTCGGCGCCGGATCCGCAGAAGCCGATCCGCACCTACAAGATCGACGGCGACACGAAGGCGGTGCGATTGACGTTCCTGATCGCCGGCGGGGCCGAGTTCTGGGGGATCGAGGAGACGAACTGGAACGACGCGCCGGTGCTCTCGGACGGCAACTTCAAGCACAAGATCAAGGGCCGCGAGTTCGACTTCTACTGGAACGGCCCGCACCTGCACATGATCGTCCTGCGGGAGAACGGCGCTTCCTACTGGGTGATCAACACGCTGCTCGATTCGCTCTCTGCGCAGACGATGCTGGCGATCGCCAAAGGCCTCCACCCACTTCCAAAGAAGCGATGAGCTCGCGGATCGCCGTCTTCGGGGCGGGCTATGCCGGACTCGTCACCGGAGCCTGCTTCGCCGAGCTCGGCCATTCGGTCGCCGTCCGTGACGTCGTCCCCGAGAAGATCGGCGCGCTCCAGGCCGGAAACGTGCCCTTCTACGAGCCGGGGCTCGAGGAGCTGCTGGAGCGGAACGCCGAGCGGCTTCGCTTCACGCTCGACGTCGCGAAGGCGGTCGAGGGAGCCCAGTTCCTCTTCATCTGCGTCGATACACCGCCGACCTATGCGGGCGACGCGGATCTCTCACGGGTCTGGACCGTGATCGAGGAGCTGCCGCCGCTGTCCGAACGGATGATCCTCGTGATGAAGAGCACCGTCCCCGTCGGGACGGGTGAGAAGGTCCGCTCCACCCTCGATGCACGCGGTCTCGACGGGGTCGGCTACGTGTCGAACCCGGAGTTCCTGGCCGAAGGGACGGCGGTGCGCGACTTCCTCGAGCCCGACCGGATCGTGGTCGGGGCCTTCGAAGAGGCAGACTCCGCGGCCGTCGAGGGGCTGCACGCGGGACTGGACGCTCCGATCGTGCGGACCGACGTCGCCTCGGCCGAGATGATCAAGCTCGCGTCGAACGCGTTCCTCGGGACACGGATCAGCTTCATCAACGAGATAGCCAACGTGTGCGAGCTCGTGGGGGCGGACGTCATCGACGTCGCCAAGGGGATGGGGTTGGACAAGAGGATCGGGACGCGCTACTTGCGACCGGGGATCGGCTTCGGCGGCTCCTGTTTCCCGAAAGACATCTCGTTCCTGAAGCTGCTGGCCGGCAACTCGGGCTATCACTTCCAGCTCCTCAACTCGGTGATCGAGGTCAACGAGCTGCAGAAGCGTCGCGTCGTCGGCAAGCTCCAGAAGCACCTCGAGACCTTGCGAGGGAAGACGATCGCGCTGCTCGGGCTGGCGTTCAAGGCGAATACCGACGACCTGCGCGAGGCTCCCAGCATCGTGCTCGCCTCCCGGCTGCTCGCGGAGGGGGCAGACGTCCGCGCCTGGGATCCCGTCGCGGATGCGAGTCAGGTGCTGAAGGGCGTCTCGTTCCACGAGAACATTCTCGAGACGGTGCGCGGCTCGGACGCGGCGGTGATCGTGACCGAGTGGGAGCAGCTGCGGTCGCTCGCCTCAGCGGAGACCCGCGAGGCGATGCGGAATCCGCTCATCATCGACGGGCGCAACCTGCTCGACCCCGTCGAGGTCCGTACCGCCGGCTTCACGTACGAGGGGGTCGGGCGCCCCACGTCTCCGCTGGACATGCTCCCCGAGACGGAGGAGCCGGCGCCGCCGGTGTCCGAGCCGTCTTCCGCGCGAGAGGAATAGGCTCGTGCACGTGACCGAGCGAGAGGATTCTCCGAACCTCAGCGGGCTCGACGCCTTCGCTTTCGAGCCGAAGCGGATCGAGAAGCCGTGGGGCCACGAGCTCGTGTGGGCCCACTCCGACGCCTACTGCGGCAAGCTCCTGTTCGTCCGCGCGGGCGAGCAGCTGAGCCTGCAGTTCCACAACCGCAAGGACGAGACGATCTACGTCCAGCAGGGCCGGATCGAGATCGAGATCAGCGCTCCCGGCGTCCGCATTCCCGAGTCGGAAGTGGTCAGCGCCGGCGCCGCGTTCCGCATCCGCCCGGGCATGATCCACCGCTGGCGCGCGCTCGAGGACTCGGTCGTGCTCGAGGCATCGACGCCCGATCTCGACGACGTCGTCCGGCTCGAAGACCGGTACGGCCGCGCCGGGACTTGAACGTCCTCAGTTGCCGCAAACCTTGACACATTTATGTTAGGGTTACGCCCGTGGAAGGCTCCACCGTCGGAAAGGCGGCCCTGCAGACCGGCTGGTCGCCGCGGATGCTCCGCTACCTGGAGCATGTGGGTCTCGTCGTCCCTGAACGGACGGCCAACGGCTACCGGCGCTACGGCATCCGCGATCTGAACGTTCTCCGCTCGCTGCACGACCTGCGGGAACGGTTCACCGTCGAGCTCACAGATGTAGCCTTTGCCGCGCGGCTACGGACCGAGCCGGACCTGCGTGCCGCGGTGGAGACCTGGCTCGCCGGGGCGAGCGGCACGGCCCCGGCATACCTGGAATGGGAGCAGCGCAAGCAGGAACGCCTGTTGGCTGCCTGACGAGGAAGAGGAGCGAATGGCAACGACCAAACGATACGACGTGAAGGATCTCGCGCTCGCGCCCGAAGGGGTGGCGAGGATCGAGTGGGCCGACTGGCAGATGCCGGTGCTGGCCGCGATCCGCGAGCGCTTCAGCGAGGAACAGCCACTGGCCGGCTACCGGATCTCGGCCTGCTTGCACGTGACGAGCGAGACCGCGAACCTGATACGGGCCCTCAAGGCCGGAGGCGCGGACATCGTCCTCTGCGCATCAAACCCGCTCTCGACGCAGGACGACGTCGCGGCGGCGCTCGTCGAGGAGTACGACGTCTCCGTCTTCGCGATCAAGGGCGAGGGCAACGACACGTACTACGAGCACATCGAGGCGGCCGTCGATCACAAGCCGCAGCTAACGATGGACGACGGCGCCGACGTGATCGGCGTCCTCCATTCGGCTCGCCGCGAGCAGCTCGGCGACATCCTCGGCGCGACCGAGGAGACGACGACGGGCGTGATCCGACTGAAGGCGCTCGAGCGCGACGGTGCGCTCGGCTTCCCGGTGATCGCGGTTAACGACGCGAACACGAAGCACCTGTTCGACAACCGCTACGGGACCGGCCAGTCCACGATCGACGGCGTCATCCGTGCCACGAATGTCCTGCTCGCCGGCCGCAAGATCGCCGTCGCCGGCTACGGCATGTGCGGGCGCGGCGTGGCGATGCGGGCCAAGGGTATGGGCGCGCACGTAATCGTGACCGAGGTCGACCCGCTGCGGGCGCTCGAGGCTGTGATGGACGGATTCGAAGTCCTGCCGATGGAGCGGGCGGCAGAGATCGGGGACATCTTCATCACCGCGACCGGCGACAAGGGCGTCATCCGCCGCGAGCACATGGAGCAGATGAAGGACGGCGCCATCCTCGCCAATACAGGGCATTTCAACGTCGAGATCGAGATCCCCGCGCTCCGGCAGCTTGCGGTCGAGAACCGTCCCGCCCGGCCGTTCGTCGAGGAGTTCCGTCTCGAGAACGGGCGCCGGCTGTTCCTACTCGCCGACGGGCGTCTGATCAACCTGTCCGCGGCGGAAGGGCACCCTGCCCAGGTGATGGACATGTCCTTCGCCAATCAGGCGCTCGCGTCCGAGTACGTCGTCCAGAACGCGGGCACGCTCGAGCGGAAGGTCTATCCCGTCCCGGAGGAGATCGACAAGGAGATCGCGCGGCTCAAGCTCGCAACGATGGGCGTCAGGATCGACGAGCTCACCGAGGAGCAGGCGAAGTACCTGGCCTCCTGGGACGAAGGTACATAACGGGGGAAACCAGGTTTCCCCCGTTGGCCCCCTTCTTAAGGGCAGGCGCGCTTCCCGCGGTGTGGCGGAGCCGGGCATAGCCCGGCTCCGCCGAAAACGGCAGGAGGCTACATTCGTCCTCATGCTCGAGCCTGAGCGGATCATCCGGCTGGAGACAGACCGCGTCGTGCTGCTCGACCAGCGGCGCCTGCCGGACGAAGAGGTCGAGCTCGAGTGCCGCTCCGCGGCCGCGGTCGCCGAGGCGATCCGCACGCTCGCCGTTCGCGGTGCGCCCGCGATCGGGATCGCCGCCGCCTACGGGTATGCCCTGGCGGCCGCCAACGGGGAGGACGTCGAGCGCGCCGAGGCTCTGCTCCGCTCGTCGCGGCCCACTGCCGTCAACCTTGCCTGGGCGCTCGAGCGCATGCGCGCGGATCCGAGCCCGGAGAACGCTCGCCGGATCCACGAGGAAGAGGTCGATCGCTGCCGCCGGATGGCGGGGCACGCGGCCGGCCTGCTCTCGCCGGGCACGCGTGCGCTCACGCACTGCAACACCGGGGCACTCGCCACCGGTGGCTACGGGACCGCCCTGGGCGCTCTCCGCGCGGCCTGGGAGCAAGGGCTCCTTCGACACGTGCTCGTGACGAGACGCGCCCGCTCCTGCAGGGGAGCCGCCTGACCGCCTGGGAGCTCGACGCGGAAGGGATCCCGTTCACGGTCATCGCCGACTCGGCCGCCGCATCCCGTTCTACGTCGTCGCGCCGTCCTCGACCGTCGATCCGGAGACGGCGTCCGGAGCCGGCATCCCGATCGAGGAGCGAGACGCCTCCGAGCTCACGGCGCGCTTCCCGGCTCGCAATCCCGCCTTCGACGTCACGCCCGCCGAGCTGATCACGGCCATCGTGACCGAGCACGGCGTCCACCGCCCGCCGCACTCAGAGCTGACACAGATCTGCGGCTGAGCCGCGACACCCTCGAGCCTAGGCTCGAACCGTGGATTTGCTCGGCCTCCTCGTCCCGCAGCGCTGCGCCGTCTGCGCCCGCCCGGGCCGGCCGCTGTGCCCCGTGTGCCGGGCGGCTCTCCCGCGGCTCCGCAGCCCGCTCTGTGCCCGGTGCGGCGCGCCCACGGCGTGGCCCGTCGAGCGCTGCCGCGAGTGCAGCGGACGGCGGCTGGCCTTCGCCTCGGCCAGGGCCGCGGTCGGGTACGACCGTGGAGCGGCCGCCCTCGTGGCCGCATGGAAGGAGCGGGGGATCCGGAAGCTAGCCGCCGCCGCTGCCGACCTGGTCGTGGAGACGCTGCCGTCGCCGGCGGTCGAGGCGCTCGTCTTCGTCCCGTCCGACGGCGACAGGAGCCTGAAGCGTGGGCACCATCCGGCCGAGCGGCTCGCGCTCGAGCTCGGCCTGCGCTGGGAGCTTCCAGTCGGGAACGTGCTCGCGCGCACGCGCGCTCTCGCCAGGCAGCGCGGGCTCGCGCGCGCGGCCCGGCGCAGGAACGTTGCCGGCGCGTTCCGCGCCAGGGGGACGGCCCTGCCGAGGTCGCTCGCGCTCGTCGACGACGTCTACACGACAGGAGCAACGGCCTCTGCCGCCGCCTCGGCGCTGCGCGCCGGCGGTGCCCGCCGTGTGCATGTGGTCACGTTCGCGCGGGCGGTGCGCACGGGCTCGTAAGATGGAGGCTCACCCACCGCTCGACCGAGGGAGGGCCCATGAGGCTTCAGGTGAAGGGCAAGAACGTCGAGGTCACGGACTCGATTCGCACCTACGCCGAGGAGAAGCTCAAGAAGCTCGAGCGGCACCTCAAAGACCCGACGCGCGTCGAAGTGGAGCTCGCCGTCGAGCGAAACCCGTCCATCCACGAGAACCACGTAGCCGAGGCGACCGTGTGGACGAAGGGCTCCGTGTTGCGCGCGCGCGAGTCGTCGAGCGACATGAAGGCTTCGATCGACCAGCTCGCGGATAAGCTTGCCCGGCAGGTGAAGCGATACCGCGAGAAGCAGCGCCGGCGACCCGCCCGCAACGATTCGCCCGAAGGTGTGCCCGACGAGGCCGAGCCCCTGATCGTCAAGTCGAAGCACTTCCCCGTCAAGCCGATGACGGCGGAGGAGGCTGTGCTCCAGCTGGAGCTCGTCGGCCACGACTTCTTCGTGTTCAAGAACGCGGAATCCGGTGACGTCAACGTCGTCTACCGGCGCCGGGACGCGCACTACGGGCTGATAGAGCCTCAAACCTAGGTGCCGCTCTTCCGACGCGAGAAGCTGCACGAACGGTTGGCAAGAGAGGGCGGATTGGGCGACCCACCCGAGCCGGCACCGATCGACCTCGGGCCCCGAGAGCCGGGTCTTCCGGGATACCACGGCGTCCAGCGGCCGCGGCGCTGGGATGCGGTCGTGATGGCGAAGGCGCCCGCCCTCCAGGGCGATTCGGTCGAGTTCGTCGCGCTGCCGGACGGCTCGGTGCTGCTGGACGAGGAGATTCCCGAGGAAGCGCTGGAGCCGATCGTGGAGGAGTTCGACGACCTGGTCGAGCCGCCCTATCGCGTCGAGGCCGTGCGGCGGCACGAGGACTTCTGGGCAGCCGCCGCCAAGCGGATCGAGGTTGCGGAGCTACCGGACGCCGAGGGCGACGAGCTCAGCCTGACGATGCAAGACGGCCAGCGCACGCTGCTCGTCGAGGGCCTACCCGTCTTCGGCAGCGTCCCCGCCCTCGAGCGCGTAGCCGGGCAGCGGTACGAGTCGTACGTGGCTCTCGCGAAGCGCCTCGACGGCGACCTCTGGGAAGTCCGAATCACCCCGCTGTAACGGCGCGCGCGAGCTGTCCGAAGGGCAGGTAGAGCACCCGCCCCGGCCGGCGCGTGTAGAGCTCGTTGTAGACGTAGAAGAGCCCTCCCGGCCCGAGCTGTCCGTACACGGGCGGGGCCTGGCCGGGAGCCTGCAAGGCACGATCGCTTCCGTCCGTGAGCCGAACCAGATGGACGGCACCGCGCCGGTACAGGACGAAGTTGCCGTATCCGTCGAGCAGGATCGGATCGGGGAGGTCTGCCGCCGGTGGAATCGGCCAGGTCGCCACCCGGCGCCCGGTCTTCAGCTCGTAGACGAGCAGCGAGTCCGCGGTCAGGACGATCAGTCGCGTGCCCTGAACGCGTGCGCCGGTCGCCCCCGCGACCTGAAGTCTCCGAAGGACCCGGCCGTCTGCCCGCAGGACGAGGATGGTTCCGGAGCGTCCGGCGACGATCCGGCCTCCTTGCACGGACAGGGCGATCATCCCGTCCCCGCGGCGCAGGCGCAGGCAGCGTTTCGCGGACGTGCCGGGGCTGAGCTCGCCGGTCGTCGCCGGGCACCACTTCGCCCTGCGTGAGCCCCGGGGGAGAACACGCCAGAGCCCGACCTTCGTGACGTGCCCGCCCGCCCGCGCGTGCCAGAAGTTGAACACGAGCAGTGACCCCCGGCCGTAGATGTTCCCGACGTAGTCGCCCGAGCCGTCCTCGGGGTCGGCCAGCGCGAACAGGAGATCCTGCGGCATGTGGCCGGGCCGGGAAACTGTGAGCGTCTGCCCGTACTCGGTGTTGCTTTCGTACGAGCGGATGTAGGCGATCTGCGCGCCGGCGACTGCAATCTCCTGGAGGAACCGGTTGTCCCCGCACGGATTCAAAGTGCGGCCCGTTTTGCCGCCCGGCCGCCACTCGACGATGGGCGCGCATTCGGCCTGTCGCGCCAGCGCCGCGCGCTTCCCGTCCGCGAGCACGGCCGCGAGAATCGGGTTTCCGGCGAGCTGCTGCTTGGTGGACAGCCGCAGCCAGTGCAGGTCGGGCGGCGGCTGTGGGTTCTCCACCGCTCCGGGCGCCCAGGCGGCGGAGCTGTTGGATGCATCGCTCGGCAGCGGCTCCGTCACCACTCGCCTGCCCGTGCCGTCGCTGCCGATGACGAAGATGTCCGAATCGCCGGAGTGCACGAAGCGGTTGCGCTGGTACGCGACCCGCTCACCGTCCGGCGACCACGAAGGCTGGCCCGAGCTCTCTCCGTGGGCACTCTTCGTCAGCTGCCTGCGGCCCGTCCCGTCCGGAGCGATCAGGAAGACCTCGAGCACGTTCTTCGGGGCGTAGCCGGTGTAGGCGATCGTCTTGCCGTCCGGCGACCAGGCCGGGCGGTAGGTCTCTGCATTCGTCGCCAGTCGCACCGCCCCGCTCCCGTCCGCGCCGACGACGTCGAGGTCGCTGGTGAGGAGGCGGTCGGTGTTGGCAACGAACGCGAGCTTGGTCGAGTCGGGCGACCAGGCCGGGGCGCTGAGGGTGTCGGCCCGTAGCCCGCTGATCCTGTGCGGCTGTCCGCCGTCAGGCGAGACGACGTAGACGCCGTCCCTGCTCACAAAGGCGATCGTCGTCCCGTCCGGTGACCAGGCGGGAGCGCTCGCGGACGCGTCGGCAGGAGCGATCGAATGCGGATCGGTCCCGTCGGCATTGACGACGATGAGCGGCACGTCGAGGCCCTCGCAGACGATCTTCGTGCTGTCGGGCGACCAGGCGAGGTTGTAGTCGAGGCAGCCGGCAAGCAGCCTGCGATCGCTCCCGTCTGCATTCACGACCGAAGTGCCCTCGGCGCTGTAGAAGGCGACTTTGGACCCGTCCGGGGAGGAGGTCGGCGAGGAGTCCTCGAAGTCGTTGTTCGTCAGCTTTGCGGTGGCGCGGGTCTCCGGGTCGATCGCGTAGATCTCGAAATCACCGTCCCGGTAGCTCTCGAAGACGATCTTGGTTCCCGAGGAGACTTTCTCGAGAGCCGCCGGCACGAGGACGAGCGAGACGAGCGCGACCGCGGCGACGATTAGACGGCGCATGCAAAGACTCTACGTTGTGCGCAGCCGCACCATCTGGACAAAGCCCAGCCGCTCGTGGCGCTTCGTCCGGTAGAGCAGATAGAGGCCGGTCGGCTCGAGCGTGGCGGTCACCGGAGGCTTGCCGCCGGGCGCGAGCAGAGTTGTCTCGGAGCCGTCGCTCAAGCGCACCAGATGGAAGCCGTTGGCGCTGAAGACGGCGAAGCCGCCGGCGACGCTGAGTCTCCTCAGCCCCGTCGCGCGCGCGATCGGCCACCGGTGACGGAGCGCGCCGCTCTCGGCGTCGTAGACGTCGAGCGTCTTGCCGCCCGCTCGCACGATCACGACCTTCTTTCCCGAGATCGCGAGCTCGACGTGCTTCTGCGTCTCGGGGAGCGGGAGGTCGTGCTCGGTGTTGTCCGGCTCCACGATCCCGGCCAGCCCGTCCCCGAAGCTGACGAGGATTCGGCCCTGCGACACCGAGCGCACCGAGCCGTCCTGCAAGCCCGTGTCGATGCACAGGTGCGCCGGCGGAGGATTCGGGAGCAGACCCTCGGCCTCGTGGGGACATCGGGATGCCCCGGGCTCCGAGCTCGCCCGGCCAATGCGGAAGACGTGCTCCTCGTGGACCGGGATGCCGACGTCGAGAGAGTCGTACGTCGATCCGAACGCGAGCGTGTCTCCGTCGCCGGCGAGGGTCAACAACCATCCGCCCTCGCCGTTGTCGTTGACGGCGTCGGAGATCTCGCGCGGCTTCCCCGTGCCCGTCTTGACGACGAGTTCGGTCTGGACGACAAATCCATGCGAGATCCACTCCTCCCGCATCCAGGCGAGCCGGTTCCCCGCGAGTGCGACCTCGTCCGTGCCGGAGAAGTCGACCCCGCGCGCCGCGCGGCACGGGTCGACGAAGGTCCCCTTCGGTTTGCCGGCGGTCCAGAGGATGATCCCGCACGGTGCGACGGCGGCCGCGCGGGGCCCGTCGGCCGCAAGCCGGCCGTAGCCGCCCCGAAGCGCGATCGAGCTAGTCGGATGGACGACGAGCACGGCGGAGCGAGAACCGGCGGAGGCAGAAACCCCGGCGAGCGCGGCTGAAACGACGAGCAGCGCAGCGACTTTCATGCGCTAGGTATAGCGGGGAAGCCGGTACCCTTGCTCTGATGCCCCAGCTCGGCTCCCTCGAAAAAGCTCTTCGCGTCGGCGAAGGGCGCCGCCTGAAGCGCCTTCGCGAGCAGGCGGAGTACATCACGTCGCTCGAGCCCGAGTTCGAGGCCCTCTCTGACGACGAGCTGGCCGCCAAGACGGTCGAGTTCAAGCAGCGGATCGAGAACGGGGAAGATGTCGACGAGCTCGTCTTCGAGACCTTCGCCACCGTCCGCGAGGCGGCCAAGCGCGCGCTCGGGCAGCGGATCTTCGACGTGCAGCTGATGGGCGGGATCGCCCTGCACGAGGGCGACATCGCAGAGATGAAGACGGGCGAAGGAAAGACGCTCGTGGCTACGCAGCCGCTCTACCTGAACGCCCTCACGGGCAACAACGTCCATCTCGTGACGGTCAACGACTACCTCGCCAAGCGCGACGCGGGCTGGATGGGCCCGGTTTACGAGAAGCTCGGCATGCGCGCCGCGTACATCGAGAACATGATGGCGTTCGAGGCCCGAACCGAGGCCTACGGAGCCGACATCACGTACGGCACCAACTCGGAGTTCGGCTTCGACTACCTCCGCGACAACATGGCCGTGTCGCTCGACGGCACCGTCCAGCGCGGTTACCACTACGCGATCGTCGACGAAGTCGACTCGATCCTGATCGACGAGGCGCGGACGCCGCTGATCATCTCGGGCGAGCCCGAGGTCGCCGCGGCGGTGTACTACGACTTCGCCCGCGTCGTCCGGCAGCTCGAGGGCGTTCCGTACAAGGCTCCTTCCAAGCTCGACAAAGCCAGTCGCGAGGACCCGGACGCCGACTACACGTTCGACGAGAAGTTCAAGACGGTGTCGCCGCTCCCGCGCGGTATCCAGACGATCGAGCGGGCGATGAAGATCGACAACCTCTACGACCCTCGTAACGTCCAGCTCGTCAACCATCTCAACCAGGCGCTCAAGGCCGAGTCGCTCTACCAGTGCGACGTCGACTACGTGATCGAGGACGGCGAGGTCAAGATCGTCGACGAGTTCACGGGCCGGATCATGGAGGGGCGGCGCTGGTCGGAAGGCCTCCACCAGGCAGTCGAGGCCAAGGAGGGCGTGAAGATCCAGGAGGAGCACGTCACCCTCGCGACGATCACGCTCCAGAACTACTTCCGCCTCTACGAGAAGCTGGCCGGAATGACCGGCACCGCGAAGACCGAGGAGAAGGAGTTCGTCGAGATCTACGACCTGCACGTGGTCGAGATCCCGACCAACGTCGGGGTTGCCCGCGCGGACGAGAACGACCTCATCTTCAAGACGAAGGAGGAGAAGTTCGCCGCGGTTGTCGAGGATCTACTGGAGCGCCACGAGAAGGGCCAGCCGGTGCTCGTCGGGACGATCGCCGTCGAGACCTCCGAGTACCTGTCGGCGCTGCTCGAGCGCCGCGGGATCCCACACAGCGTCCTCAACGCGAAGCAGCACGAGCGCGAGGCGCAGATCATCATTGACGCGGGCCTCAAGCACGCCGTCACGATCGCCACCAACATGGCCGGTCGCGGCGTCGACATCAAGCTCGGCGAGGGCGTGGTCGACCTCGGCGGTCTCTACGTGCTCGGCACGGAGCGCCACGAGGCGCGCCGGATCGACAACCAGCTTCGCGGGCGGTCGGGCCGCCAGGGCGATCCGGGCGAGTCCCGCTTCTACCTCTCCGGCAAGGACGATCTCGTGCGCCTGTTCGCCGGCGACCGGATCTTCAAGATCATGGATCGCTTCAAGATCCCCGAGGGCGAGCCAATGGAGGCCGGGATTCTCTCGCGTCAGATCGAGAACGCGCAGAAGAAGGTCGAGGAGCAGAACTTCGTCATGCGCAAGAACGTCCTCAAGTACGACGACGTGATGAACAAGCAGCGGACCGTGATCTACGCCCAGCGGCGCCACGTGCTCGAGGGCGAGGACCTGTCCGAGCAGGTACGGCGGTGGATCCGCGAGGTCGTCGAGCGGGTCGTCGACCAGTACACCTCGACCGACGATCAGGACATCGACCTCGATGCGCTCGTGCAGGCGATGAAAGACCTGTACGAGACCGAGATCACCGTCGACGAGCTCCGCGAGGACGTCGGCGTCGACCGCGAGGCGCTGATCGACGAGTTCGTCGAGGACGCGCTCGACGAATACAAGGCGAAGGAGGAGGGCTTCGGCGCCAATCCCGAGACCGACCAGCCGCTGATGCGCGAGCTGGAGCGGTTCGTGATCCTCCAGGTCGTCGACACCCGCTGGCGCGAGCACCTCGAGAACATGGACTACCTGCGCGAGGGCGTCCACCTGCGCGCGATGGCGCAGAAGGATCCGCTCGTCGAGTACACGGCCGAGGGACACGGGATGTTCGAGGAGCTGAATGGGGCCATCCGCGAGGAGGTCGTCTTCACGCTCTTCCACGCCGAGCTCGCTCCCGAGGACGCCGAGCTGCTCGCGATGCAGGACGGAAACGTCAACGGCGGCGGGCTCGAGTACGAGCACGAGTCGCTCGCCGGCGCCGAGGCGATCGCCGCTGCGGGAATGGCGGGGGGCGAGATCGGCGGCTCGGTCTCGACGGCCGGCGCGACGCTTGCTCCGGCCGCGGCAGGCTCGGTCATCACAGGTCAGCGCACGGTCTCCGAGCGGGAGAAGGTCGGCCGCAACGACCCCTGCTGGTGTGGCAGCGGCAAGAAGTTCAAGAAGTGCCACGGCGCCTAGGCGCCGCACTTCCGACTTCATCCCTTCTACATGGGGTCGAAGTTGTGGTTGTTCCTCCTCTTCGCGCTTGCCGCCTGCCTCTGGCAGGACAGGGGAGCGGGGCGCCCAGGCCTGTCCCAGGGCCGTACACCGTCACCGAGCTGAAGCCGCTGGACGGGAGCGCGGCCTTCGCGTTCGACGTGAACCTGGCCGGCCAGGCGACGGGCGTGATGACCAAGGAGTCCGCCGGAGGGACGGCCTACGGCGGCTTCTTCTAATGAGACCCGGTCTGACGTTCAGCACGGGCGAATCGATCAACGACGCCGGCAACGTGGTCGTCCGCGCATTCGACAACGACCAGGACATCCCGTTCTTCTACGAGTCGCGACCTCCGACCCGATCAACGGCAACACGTTCAATCCGTCGGGGTCGCCGTTCTCCAGCTTCCTCGACTTCACCTCGATCGACGATCTCGGGCACATCGGCGGAGCCGGCCGGGTGGGCAACGAGATGCATGGGTTCATCCTCACGCCGTCGTTCGGCACCCAGATCGACACCGTGAGCAGGATCCTGCTCCAGGACGTTGCTCCCTCGAACCCGTTCTACAAGTACATCCAGAAGGTGCGCGAGCTCGGGATCACGCAAGGAGCCGATCCGACCTCATGCTATGAGTTCGGCCAGCTCCGCGGGTCGCTCTCGGTCAGCCGGGGCGTCCCGTTCAGCACCCCACAGCGAGAGGTGGCGCGGAACGCCTTCGGGGCGCTCTTGACGGAGCAGCACTGCACGAGCGGCTTTCCAACGGTCCCGGTGACGGTTCCGCACATCTTCGCGCGCAAGAGCGAGATCGAGACCGGAGGGCAGAGGAGCTCGGCCGCCCTCGGCTCGACCGCGAAGCGCGGGAAGCTGAAGATCACGAAGACGAGGACGAAGACATCCGTGCGCGTGAAGGTCTCGAAGCTCAAGCGCGGCGGGACGCTCCGGTTCACCGTCGTCGCGAAGAAGCTTCCCGGCGGCAAGCCGGTCCCGGTGACGACGCAGGTCCGCTAGCTACCATCTCCGTCGCGATGGCCGAGACCAACGCTCCAATCGAGCAGCAACTAGAGGAAATCGGGGCCCAGCTCGACTGGGTCCGTGATTACCTTTGACCCGGATCGGCTAGCAAGCAGGCTCGCCGAGCTCGAGCAGGCGATGGGCGAGCCTGGCTTCTGGGACGACCAGCAGAAGGCGGCGCAGATCTCGGCCGAGCACGCGCGGATCTCGCGCCGGCTCGAGCGCTACGAACGCCTGCAACGGGAGTACGAGGACGCGCGCGAGCTGCTCTCGATGGACGGCGAGATGGCCGACGAGATCGCGGCGTCTCTGCAACCGCTCCGCCGTGAGCTCGACCGCCTGCAGGAGGACGCGCTCTTCACCGGCGAGTACGACTCGGGCGACGCGCTCGTCACGATCCATGCCGGCACGGGCGGCACCGACGCTCAGGACTGGGCCGAGATCCTGCTACGGATGTACCTGCGCTGGGCCGCCGACCGCGGGTTCCAGACCGATCTGCTCGAGGCGAGCCCGGGGGAGGAGGCTGGGCTCAAGTCGGCGACGTTCACGGTCAAGGGCGAGAACGCCTACGGGATCCTCAAGGCCGAGCGCGGTGTCCACCGGCTCGTCCGCCTGTCCCCGTTCGACCAGGCGCACCGGCGGCACACGTCCTTCGCCCAGGTGATCGTGAGCCCGCTGCCGTCGGAGGACGTGGACGTCGAGCTCGAGGAGGCCGACCTGCGCATCGACACCTACCGCGCGAGCGGCGCCGGTGGGCAGCACGTGAACAAGACGGACTCGGCAGTTCGCATCACGCACGTGCCGACCGGGATCGTCGTCCAGTGCCAGAACGAGCGCTCGCAATCCTCGAACAAGCAGACCGCGCTGCGCATCCTCAAGTCGCGGCTGGTCGAGCTGGAGCAGGAGAAGCGGGAGGAAGAGCTCGCACGAGAACGAGGCGCAGCGCAGGACATCGGCTTCGGGAGTCAAATTCGCAGCTATGTCCTTCATCCGTACCAGCTCGTCAAGGATCACCGCACCGAGCACGAGACCGGAAACACGCAGGCGGTCCTGGACGGGCGCCTCGACGAGTTCATCCACTCGTACCTGCTCGCCAAGGCGGCGGGAACGGTCGTGTAGGCCGGAGGTTCAGCTAGACTCTTCGACTCCTACGACCGCGGCTCAGACCGCCTATTCAGCTTCCAGCGGTGCAGGAACCCGACCTTCAGACAGACACGCCCATGGCCGTCGCTGAGCGCGAGCACATAGACGCTCCGACGCCCAGCCCGGCGTCGATGATCGTCTTCGAGAACGTCGCGAAGATCTACGAGCCGAACGTCGCCGCGCTGCGCGAGGTCACCTTCGTGATCGACAAGGGCGAGTTCGTGTTCGTCGTCGGGCCATCAGGCTCGGGCAAGTCGACGATCGTCCGGCTCCTACTGAAGGAGATCGAGCCGACCCGCGGGCGCATCATCGTCGGCGGCCGCGACCTCGCGCGCCTGCGCCGCTCGCAGGTGCCGCGGCTGCGCCGCAATCTCGGCTGCGTCTTCCAGGACTTCAAGCTGCTCCACAATCGCACCGCGTCCGAGAATGTCGCCTACGCGCTCAAGGTGCAGGGACAGAGCCGGGATTCGATCCGGCGCGAGGTGCCGGAAGCGCTCAACCTCGTCGGACTGTCGGGGAAGATGGACTCGTATCCGGACGAGCTCTCCGGCGGCGAGCAGCAGCGCGTCTCGATCGCCCGTGCGGTCGTCAATCACCCCCCGCTGCTCGTCTGCGACGAGCCGACGGGCAACCTCGACCCCGACACGTCGGTGGGGATCATGCAAGTCCTGTACCGGATCAACCGGGCAGGGACGACCGTCCTGATGGCGACGCACGACCGCGAGATGGTCGACAAGATGCGGCGCCGAGTGCTGGCGCTCGAGGACGGCGCGCTCGCCCGTGACGAGCGTCGCGGCGGTTACGCCTCCGAATGAGACTCAAGATGCTCTCCGCCGAGGCCTGGCGGTCGATCACCGCGAACATCTCCACGACCTTCGCCGCAGGGGTCACCGTCCTGATCGGCATGTTCCTCGTTGGACTATTGATCGGGTTTGGGAGCTATGCGCGCTCGTGGAGTAGCAAGACGAAAGCCGACCTCGTGGTGCACGTCTATTTCTGCACGGCGGGCGACCCAACAGACCGAATTCAATCCGCGACCTGCCGAGGTAGAGATGCCTCTCAACGGCAGATGAACGCCGTCGCCGGCAACCTCCAGCGTAGTCCGCTCGTCGCATCGGTCCAGTTCGTCTCGAAGGAGCAGGCGCTCAAGAGGGAACAGAAGAAGAATCCAGAGGCTTACGCACTGCTGCCGTCGAATCCGCTTCCGGACGCGTTGAGCGTGAAGCCGAAGCGCGGAGAGCAGCTAGACGCTCTGGCGGGCTCCTTCAAGCCGTATCCGCCGGGCGTTGGGCAGGTGACCTTCGGGAAGAAAACCGCCCACAAGATCCTCGATGTTGCCCACTTGATCGAATTGGTGTTCACCATTGCGGTGGCCGTCTTGCTCGTGGCTTCCACTCTTCTGATCGGGAATACGATCCGGCTCTCGATCTTCGCGCGACGGCGGGAGATCGAGGTGATGAAGCTAGTCGGCGCTTCGAACTGGTTCATCCGAGGGCCGTTCATGCTCGAGGGAGTGATCACGGGTCTCGCCGGATCGCTTTTCGCCGTGATCCTGCTGTTCTTGGGGAAGGAATTCGTCGTCTCGTCGATCTGGTTCCACGATCCTGGCGTCCACGCACTTGCCTTCCCCCTGACCGCGCTGATCCTGCTCGGGTTGGGGCTCCTGCTCGGTGCCGCGGGCTCCGGCTTGACGCTTCGCCGTTTCCTCCGCATCTGATCGCCGCACCTCTCCGAGCAAGTAACACTGTGTTACTTGCCAGCGTCGAGGCGTCGTGACCGAGCGAACCGTCGTCGAGCTGAGCCGCCGCGGGAAGCTCGTCGTCGGAGAGCCCGTGTTTACGCCCGGCGTGCCGATCCTCGTCGACCGCAAGGGGCTGCGGGACGCCGACGCGGGTGACCTCGCCGTTGTGCGCCGCGGGCCGGGGCGGGCGCGCCTCGAGCGGGTGCTGGGCAAGGCGGGCGACGTCGAGGCTGTGCTCGAGGGACTGCTGGTCGAGCAGGGCCTGCGCGAAGGGTTCGAGCCCTACGAAGCGCCTGAGCCGAGCCTCGAGGGGCGCGTCGACTTGCGCGACCTCCTCACGTTCACGATCGATCCCGAGACGGCCAAGGACTTCGACGACGCGCTCTCGTTCCGGCAAGAGCCGGACGGTGTCCGCGTCTGGGTCCACATCGCCGACGTCTCCTACTTCGTCCCGGCCGGGACGCCGCTCGACCGCGGCGCGGTCGAGCGCTCGTTCTCGACCTACGTCCCCGGCCTCGTCGCGCCGATGCTGCCGCACGAGCTTGCGGACGACCTCTGCAGCCTGCGGCCGAACGTCGACCGGCTGACCGTCACGGTCGAGTTCCCGCCGGAGGGCGAGCCTCGCTTCTACCGCTCGGTGATCCGCAGCGACGCGCGGCTCACATATCCGCAGGCGCACTCCCGTGAGGCGGAGCCCTCGATCGCCGAGGCGCTCGAGCTGGGCTGGGGCTACGCCGCGGAGCTCCGCCGCGCCCGCTTCGCCCGCGGGGCGCTCCAGATCGAGACCGGCGAGATCCAGTTCGAGTTCGACGGCCGCGGCGGCGTCGCGCGCGCCTGGCGAGAGAGCGAGCCGGAGGCGCACGCGCTCGTCGAGGAGCTGATGATCGCGGCCAACGAAGCGGTTGCGTCGCTCCTGGCCTCCAGGAAGCGCGAGACGCTCTACCGCGTGCACGAGCGCCCCGACCCGCAGGCGGTCGCGCTGCTGATCTCGAAGCTCGTCGACCTGGAGGTTCCGACGCCGCCCGAGCCGGAGACGCTGTCCCCAGCCGGTGCGGCCGCCCTGGCCGGCGAGATCTCGAAGCGGGTGAAGGAGTACGTCGAGAGCTCGGGCCGGGGGAGGGAGGCGTTCACGGCGCTGATCCTGCGCTCGCTCAAGCAGGCCCGCTACGACCCGCGCAACCTCGGTCACTCCGGCCTCGCGAGCTCCGCGTACTGTCACTTCACGAGCCCGATCCGTCGCTATCCCGACCTCGTTTGCCACCGCGCGCTGCTGCTCGAGCTGGGGCAGGGAGACGACCCCACGCCGGAGGAGCTCAACGAGCTCGCGGAGCACACGTCGCTGCGCGAACGCGAGGCGGCTCGGGTCGAGTACCTCGCGGACGACATCTGCCTCGCCTGGCTGCTCGACGCGCGACTGTTCGAGCTCGGTTGGGAGCACGTGTTCACGGGCGAGATCACCGGGGTGATCGGCTCGGGCGTCTTCGCCCGCTTCGGCGACGTCTTCGAGGGCTATCTCCCAGCCCGTCGGATGCCGGGCGACTACTTCGAGCTGAACCCGCTCGCGACCGCGCTCGTGGGCCGCCGCGGAGGCGGGACGTTCCGCCTCGGGGACCCGATCGACGTGCGCGTCGAGAAGATCGAGAAGACGGCCGGCAAGGTCGAGCTCAGCCTGCCTTGAGCTCGCGGTCGATCTTCTCCCCGAGCTCGGCGGCGACCTCGAGCAACCTGTCGAGATCCTCCGCCTCCGTGCGGAAGTTGACGATGCACGTCCGCAGGCAAAAGCGTCCGTTCACGACTGCATTCGATGGGTAGACGCGACCGTCCAGCTGCAGCTCGGTCATCAGCCGCTCGTTCAGGCGGTCGATGTATTCCTCGTTGGCCGCGCCGGCAGGGCGGTAGCGGAAGCAGCAGATCGAGAGGGCGGCCGTGACCAGCTCGAAGTCGGGCCGCTCCTCCACGCGCGCCGCCAGGTAACTCGTGAGCGCGATGTCGTGCGCTATCCGCCGCCCGTAGGCGGCGCGGCCGTGCGCGAGCAGCGAGACCCATACCTTGAGCGCGTCGAAGCCCCGGCTGAACTGAGGGCCCATGAAGCCGAGGCTGACCCCGCGATCGAGCTCCTCGTCCTCGTGGACGTAGCTCGCATAGACACCGAAGCTGTCGGAAAGGCTCTGCAGGTCGCGGACGAGGATGCAGCCGCTTCCGAGCGGCGTCGAGAGCCATTTGTGCGGGTCGAGCGTGATCGAGTCGGCGCGCTCGATTCCATCCAGAAGTGGCCGTAGATCGTCGGCCAGGGCGAGGGCGCCGCCGTACGCGGCGTCGACGTGGAACCAGAGTTCGTGCTCGGTGGCGATGTCCGCCAGTTCCGGGAGCGGGTCGATCGCGCCCGTGCCCGTCGTGCCCGCGGTCCCGACGACCGCGACCGGCTGGACTCCTGCCTCCATGTCGCCCCGGATCGCGTCCGCGAGCGCGGCGGGCTGCAGCCGGAGCCCGTCGTCGACCGCGATGTGCCGCACCGAATCGGTGCCGAGCCCGAGCATGTCCGCGGCCCGGTCGATCGTGATGTGCGCCTCCGAGGAGCAGTACAGCGCGAGCCTCCTGCCGCTGACTCCGTCCCGTCGCACGTCCTGTCCGGCGACCGCGTCGCGTGCAGCCTTGAGCGCGATGAAGTTCGCGATCGCGCCGCCGGCCACGATCAGCCCGCCCGCGCTCTCGGGCAGGCCGAACCGCTTGGCCAGCCACTGCGTCAGCCGGATCTCGATCTCAGTCGCCGCCGGGGAGAGAAGCCAGCCGCCGACGTTCGGGTTCAGGCCGGAGGCGAGCAGGTCGGCGGCGGCGCCGGGCACCGTGCCCGCGCCCGTGATGTAGGCGAGGTGGGCCGGGTGACCGGCCTTGAGCGAGTAGTCGAGCACCGCCTCTCGCAGGTGGGCGACGAGCTCGTCCGCGGGCATCGGTTCCTCGGGCACGTCGAGCGCGACGGCCTCGCGAACCGACTCGCGCGTCAGATGTGGAGGGACAACCGGACCGTCGCGGAACGACTCGAGGAGCTCCGTCCAGACACCGACGATCGCGTCCGCGAAGGTGCGCGCTCGCTCGGGATCCCAGTCGAGCTCACGGTACGGTGCGGGCTTCTCGGCCACGTCGTAGCCTAACCTTGGGCGATGGCCCGCCATGGTGGAGAAAAGCTGATCACCGAGAACCGGCGCGCACGGCACGAGTACCACCTGCTCGACCGCGTGGAAGCCGGCCTCGTCCTCACGGGGACGGAGGTGAAGTCGCTCCGCGAGGGGCGAGCGCACCTCCGCCAGGCCTACGGCGACGTCCGCGACGGCGAGCTCTGGCTCGTCGGCGCCCACATCGCCCCGTACGAACAGGGGTCGATGGGGCAGCACGATCCCGACCGCCCGCGAAAGCTCCTCCTGCATCGGCGGCAGATCGACTCGCTGAAGGGAAAGGTGCAGGAGAAGGGATTGACGCTCGTCCCCACGCGCCTCTACTTCAAGAACGGCCGTGCCAAGGTCGAGCTCGCGGTCGGGAAGGGCAAGGAAGCGCGGGACAAGCGGCGCGATATCGCCAAGCGCGACGCCGACCGCCAGATCGAGCGCGCCCTCAAGAGTCACCGCCGCTGAGAGGGCCCCTGAAGAGGACTCGATCGCCTGACGGCCGGTAGCCGAACTCCTTGTTCAGCCTGCGGATCGGCTCGTTTCGCTCCTCGTTCCGAGTCTCCAGCCGCTCGTAGCCTGCCTGCTTCGCCCACGCTATCTGCGCCTGCTTGAGCGCTCGGGCGATTCCACGCCTTCGCCAGGCGCGCTTGACGCCGGTCAGGTCGTGGTGGGCGACCCTCGGCTGCGCCTTCGTGAGCGAGAACTTCGAGTAGCCGACGACCTCGCCATCCGCCAGCGCGAGGAAGGTGGCCTCGGGCCGGTCGCCGCTGCCCTGCATCTCGTGTGCGAGCCAGTCCTCGTACGGCTCGATCTCGTCCTCCTCGTCGCCGGGGATGTCCGGTGAGGCCTCGAGCGCGACCTCGTAGATCGCCGGCGCGAGCTCGGGGCGCTCGGCCCAGGTGATGATCTCGATCCCGTCCGGCGGCTCGATCGCCGGAGCCTCGATCGCCGTCAGGTCGAGCGAGACCCGGAGCTCGCGGCCGATCTCGGTGAACCCTCGCTTTCCTGCGAAGTCGAGCCCGTCCGGCTGCGAGTCCTCGATCCACACCTCGAGCACTTCCTCGCCGCGAGCGGCCGCCCACCGGGAGATCTCTCGATAGAGCGCCGAGCCGATCCCGCGGCGCCGCTCGTCGGGCGGGACCCAGATCCGCGCGAAGGGCTCCGGGCTCTGAAACTTGAGACCCACCTCGGCCGCTCCGACCGGCCGCTCCTCGTCCCAGGCGACGAGGTGGACGATCTCGGCCACCTGCCGGGCGAGGCCGTGAACCTCGGCGAGCGCGATCGGGTCGTCGGGAAAGACGCGGTTTCTCATCTCGAGCAGTGCCGTCAGCTCGGCGTCCGTGTCGGCCGTTCGGATCTCCACGGCCCTATTCTTCCTTCGATGTCATCACTGCCCGGCGGAACCGTCACGTTCGCCTTCTTCTAGTGCCGAGTATCGAGATCGAGCTGCTGCCGCCCGCGACGGCCGACGACGCCGTGCTGGTGGACGAGCTTCGCGACCTCATCAACCGTGTGTACGAGGTCGCGGAGGACGGCCTCTGGCTCCCTGAGCACACCAGGATGAGTGGATCTCAGATGGCCGAAGGGGTACGGAGCGGGGAGATTGCCGTTGCGCGGCTCGACGGGCGGATCGCAGGTTCTGTCCGGATCGGGCAGGTCGATACCCAGACCGGCGGATTCGGGGTGCTCGTCGCCGACCCGGAGCATCGCGGAGTAGGCGTCGGCCGCGAGCTCGTTCGCTTCGCCGAGGAACTGGCCCGCTCGCGGGCGATGGTCACGATGCAGCTCGAGCTGGTCGTCCCGCGAAGCTGGATCCATCCGGTCAAGAAGTTTCTGCACGACTGGTATTCGAGGCTCGGCTACAGGATCGTGCGCAAGGAGGACTTCGGCGAGGCCGTACCTGAGGCGGCGTTGCTGCTGGCCACGCCGTGCGACTTCCTGATCTACCAAAAGCCCCTGTAACGGCAGGTACAATTTCGGAGAACAAACATACGGGGGCGACCAGGTTTCGACGTGGTCGGTTCTCCGGCAGAGTTGCAGGTCGAGGTCCCCGGTCGGCCTCGTAAAACAACCGGGACCAATGCAAGTGCGGATCGTAACCTCGCACTCGCCGCCTAAATAGGCGACGCGTCGCTCCGGACTCGGCCCGTGGTTCGGGTAGCGGCGTCAGAAAACGGGCTCGGCGCCAAGGGAGAGCCAATCGCCTGAGGCGCGACACCGAAGGATGGCTAGCTCGGCGGTAGGCGGCTCACGCGCCAGTCGTCCGGGCGAAACTTCAAGCGTGAGCTAAACCTGTAGACACTCTGACCGGTGCGTCCGCGGACGCGGGTTCGATTCCCGCCGCCTCCACTTTTGTTGCAGTTCTCACAACATGCGACGGCTCGTTCGCGCTCTGGCGACAGCACTCTCGCCCACGGTGGAGGACTCGACCCTGGCGGCGGTGTGCGCGGCGTGCGGCCGGAGTCGCAACTACAGGAGGGAAGCCGATGACGCCTGACCCAGATCACCTGCTTGATTTCGCTCGGCGCTATGCCGCGGCCTGGTGCGGCCAGGATCCTTCGAGCGTGGCCGAACACTACGCACACGAAGGCTCGCTCACGATCAATGGTGGCCCACCCGCAGTGGGGCGAGCTGCCATCACGGAGGCAGCACGGGGCTTCATGATCGCGCTCCCAGACATGGAAGTGCTCATGGACGACCTCCTCGTTCAGGACAGCGGCATCGAGTTCCACTGGACCTTCACGGGTACCAACACCGGACCGGGTGGGACCGGAAACCGCGTTCGAATCACCGGGTTCGAGGAGTGGACGATCGGTGACGATGGGCTCATCGCCGAGTCGCAAGGCCACTACGACCAGGACGAGTACGACCGCCAGCTCGAGCGCGGGGTGGCAGAGCGCGGCTGACTCGGTGAGGACCGATGAGATTTTCGCCTCTCGGTGGTCCAGAGAGAAGTGCTTCGACGGGATGAGGTTCGGCCGAGCGGCCTGTCGGGAGCCATCCTCGGTTCTCCGGGCACAGGATTAGCGTCCTCGCTCGCTCGCCTACGAAGGCCAGGCGGCCTGGCTCGTCGATCGTTCCGTCCCACAGCTCGAGGCTGAGTTGTTCCAGATCGCGGGCCATTCCCGGGATGTCCGAACCGACCAGGCCTAGCTCCGAGAAGCCGAGTAGCTCGCCGGGCGTGAACGGGCCCTCTGCATCGGTCTCGCCGATTCCGCGATGCGCGATCAGCTCGACGATGTTGCCCGCCGGGTCGTGGAAGTAGATCGCGTACGCGCTCCAGAACGAGAAGTCGAAGACGACCTCGCCGGTTTCCGGGTTGGGGAGAAGCTCCGTCAGTTCGCGGGCCCACTCGAGGAGGGCATCGAAGCGGTTGCCGGGAGCGAGCAGCGCGAAGTGGTAGAACGGATCGCCGGTGGCGGGCACGAACTCGAGCTCGGTCGCACCGATCTGGAAGGTCGACTCTCCCGTCTGCTCGATGCCCAGCCGGTCGGCATAGAACTCGGTTAGCGCCGGAAGCGATTCTGCGGCGGCGTGCAGCTGCACGCGGAGAAACTCCATCGCTCAGATCTTGTCGATCTCGTAGCCCTCGCCGAGGCGCGCCTTTGCCCGCTCCCGCTCGATCGACTGGTCCGTGATCCGCAGCTTTTTGCGACGGCTCTTCCGTTCGCGTCGCTCCTTGAGCCTCTGGAGGATTCTCCTGATCACCGGAGCTGAGGATAGTTTGTCGGCTCAATGGACCGGATCGAACGGGACGACACGCCGGTGATGTTTCTCCGCGCCGAGGACTTCCCCGCGGGGATCTCCGCGGCCTGGGAGCAGCTCGAGGCGGGCTTGGATTCCCTCAAGGGACGCAGATTCTTCGGCGCCTTCGATCCCGGCTCGAACGAGTATCGGGCTTGTGTGCAAATCCAGCCAGGCGATGACGCCGCGGAGCTCGCCCTGGAGGAGGGCGTCCTTCCGGGAGGCGGATACGCGCGCGTGCGCCTGCGCGGCGAGCCGCCGGCGATCTACGACGAGATCCAGCCGGCATTCGAGGAGCTCGCGCAGCGGCCCGACCGCGACGACGAGCGGCCGAGCATCGAGTTCTACCGCCGGCGCGACGAGATCGACCTGCTGCTTCCCGTCCTTTGAGCTGGAAGGCCGGCCAGACGATCGTCGTCCAGGAGGTCTGGCGCGGGCAGCTCTGGGCGGCGCGGCCGATGATCGTCGCCGAGGACAGGGGCGATTTCCTCGCGCTCTGGTTCCCGAAGGGGACGCTCTGGAAGGCGCCCACCACGTCTCCCGGCCGACCCCCAGCCGAAGATCGTGGTGAGCGGCTCTGCGCCTGCATGCACAGCGGCGAATGGGTCTTCCGTGACTTGGAATGGGACGTCGACGTCCTCTGCCTGGTCGAGGAGGGCGCCGGCCACGCCGTCTGGGTCTCCTGGCTCGAAGGCCGTGAGCCGTGGGGCTGGTACGTCAACCTGCAGGAGCCCTTCCGCCGCACCGCCCATGCGCTGCAGACGATGGATCAGATGCTCGACGTGATCGTAGACGCGGACCGGAGCTGGCGCTGGAAGGACGAGGACGAGTTCCAGGCGCTGCTCGACTGGGGCCTGATCGATGAAGCGAAGGCCATCGCGATCCGAGCGGAGGCCGAGAGCGTCCTCCGGCGCCTCGACAGAAACCAGCCGCCCTTCAACGAGCCCTGGCACGACTGGCGCCCCGACCCGGCCTGGGACCTTCCGGTGCTACCGGCCGGGTGGGACCGGCTCTAGCCGCCCGCCGCTTTCCAGCAGGTCGCGCCCGTGTGGCAGTCGACGAGCGCCGTCAGACGCGAATGGAGCTGGGTCTGCTCGTTCTGCGACAGCAGCCCGACCGAGTTGTTCAGCTGGAAGGGATCCTTGTTCAGGTTGTAGTACTCGAGCTCGCCGTCCACGTACTCGACGTAGGTGCCGGTCGCGGTACGGATCGCGGCGTACGTGTCCGGGTTGCCCGAGCCGGGGGGCGGGAAGTCGGGATCGCTGCGATCCACGTCCGGCCCGTGGTGCTCGACGAGAATCGCCTTCCGCCAGGTCGAAACGGGCGTCGTGCCCAGGAGCGGGAACAGGCTGCGTCCGTCGACTGCCGGCGGGACCGATTCGCCGCCGAGCCGGACGAAGGTGGGGTAGAGGTCGATGTTCGACGCGGGCTTGTTCACCGTCCGGCCGCGCGGGACGCCCGGGCCGGTGACGATCAGCGGCACGCGGATGTCGGTCTCGAAGGCGGTCTGCTTCCCCGCGCTCAGCCGGTGCTCGCCCATGTGGTAGCCGTTGTCAGAGCTGAAGATGATGTACGTGTTCGACAGCTGGCTGGCCGCCTTCAGCTTCACCTGCAGGCGTGCGATCAGGTCGTCGACGGACTCGACCGCCTGGGCGCGCTTGCGGAAGCCGGAGTCGATGTTGGCGATCTGCACCTGCCTCAGCGACAGGTGCGTGCGGAGCCAGGCCGGCTTGTCCCTGATGTCCGCCTCGTCGAACGCGGGAGTTCGCGGGGCGCGCAGGCCGGGGAAGTCGGCCAGGTGCCGAGGCGCCGGCGTGTATGGGCTGTGGGGCGCGAAAGGCGCGATCTCGAGCAGGAACGGCTTGCCCTCCGCGGTCGCGCGGTCGATGAACTCGGAGCCCTTGCTCGCGAGGACGTCGGTCAGGTAGTCCGCGGGCTGGCGCCCGTAGTGGATGAGCTGCCCGTTCTCGTTGAGGATGTAGTTGTACTCCGAGTACGCGTTGCCGGCGACGTCCCACTCGTCCCACCCGGGCGGGACGTACGCGATCTGGTCGTCCACCGCGCCGGTCGGCACGTAGCCGTTCATGTACTTGCCCATCATCGCCGTCAGGTACCCGGCGGAGTGCAGCCGCGTGGCGAAGGTCGAGTTCTCGTGGCCGAGTGAGTGGAAGAGCTTGAAGCCGCCGTCCTTGCCGTTGTTCGTGAAGATGCCCGTGTCGTGCGGGAACTTCCCGGTGAAGATCGACGCGCGGGACGGGCAGCAGAGCGAATCGGTCACGAAGTAGCGCCCGAACGTGACGCCCTGCTTCTGCATCAGCTTCACGTGCGGCATGTACTTGACGAGGTTCCAGGAGAGGTCGTCGGTCAGCACGAAGATGATGTTCGGCCGCTTCGGCGCGGCCGACGAGCCGGAGTCCGCGAAGCCGGCGGCCAGCGCAAGGCAGACCGCAGCTGCCGCCACGGTCAGCACCTTGACCTTCACCCCGAACCCCCTTTGCATCGACTCGATGGTAGGACGTCCAAACGCGGGAATGGATAGCTCATAGTGTTCCCCGGATGGACGGAATTACGCTCGAGGAGCTCCAGCTCGCCGCGCGCAACCACGGCATGCCGCTCGAGGCGCTGCGTTACGAGATCACTCCGATCGGGCTGCACTTCCTGCTGATCCACTACGACATTCCGGCGGTCGAGGCGGAGAATTGGCGGCTCGAGGTGGGAGGGCTGGTCGACGCGCCCCTGGCGCTGGGCCTGGACGAGCTTCGCGCGCGTGAGGCGGAGGAGCTGACGGTGACGATGGAGTGCGCCGGCAACGGACGCGCGAGGCTCTCGCCCCGTCCGGTCAGCCAGCCCTGGCTGCTCGAGGCGGTCGGGACTGCCCGCTGGCGCGGGACGGCGCTCCGGCCGCTGCTCGAGGAGGCGGGACTCCAGGAGGCGGTCGAGATCGTCTTCACGGGGCTCGACCACGGGCACGAGGGCGGTGTCGAGCAGAGCTTCCAGCGGAGCCTGCGGGTCGAGGACGCGCTCGGGAGCGGTGCCCTGCTCGCGTACGAGATGAACGGGCAGCCGCTGCTTCCGCAGCACGGTTTCCCGCTCAGGCTCGTCGTCCCGGGTTGGTACGGGATGACGAACGTGAAGTGGCTGACGCGGATCGAGGCCGTCGGTCAGCCGTTCACGGGCTACCAGCAGACGGAGGGCTACAGGCTTCGTAGGGACGAGGACGACGACGGCGAGCCCGTCAGCCGCATGCTGCCGCGGGCGTTGATGCTGCCGCCCGGCGAGCCGGACTTCCTCACCCGTGAGCGGATCGTGAAGCAGGGGGCATGCACGCTCACGGGCCGCGCCTGGTCGGGCAGCGGCGAGGTCGTCTCGGTCGAGGTGAGCGCGGACGCCGGGAAGACATGGGCGGAGGCGACGCTCGATCCCGGCGGGGAATCGCGCTGGGCGTGGCGCGGCTGGGCCTACGCGTGGGCGCCCGAAGGCCCCGGGAGGTACGAGCTCTGCTGCCGCGCGCGCGACGACGCCGGGAACGAGCAACCTGTCGAGGCCGCCTGGAACCTGGGTGGATACGCGAACAACGCCGTCCAGCGCATCCCGGTCACCGTTGTCGCCTGAGCTCCTTGGCGAAGCTGCCTCCGCCGATCGTCCGCTCGGCTCCCCGGCCGGCAACGTCCCGTAGCTCGCGGTCCGAGGTCACGAGCCAGTAAGGCTTGAACTCGGCGGCCCGGCGGATCAGCCAGTCGTCCGCGCTCTCCCCCTTGCCGGTTCCCACGAGCATGCAGCCGTCGTCGAGCTCGCGCTCGCCGACGAGCCCGCCGGGCGCGGTGCCGTCGAAGACGACGACCAACCTTTTCCCGTGCTCGGCGCCCCACCGGCAGCACCGCTCGACGATCTCGTCCTCCGGGATGTTCGGCCACTCCGAGCGGAGGACGTTTCTCGCGTCGACGAGCACAGTGTCCAGGGGGCTACCGGCCCGCGAATTTGAAGCCGTCGAGACAGCCGTCCTTACCGGCCGTCTGCGCGTCGAAGCCTCCGCCGGCGCGGTTCGCCCAGTAGTTCCCGACCGCGGTCGCAATCTTGTCTTTGTCCTTCTTCACGTTGTACTTGTGGGCGAGGTCGATCGGTTTGACCGTCGAGCACTCGCTGTTGGCCCGCTCGTAGGCCGTGTTCGCGGCAGCGCTCGTCGTCGATGTGGGAGTAGTCGTGGACGACGTTCCCTTGCTTCCTCCGCAGCCGGCGAGGATCAAGGCCGCTGCGGCGCAGGTTGCGAAGAGGAGAAGAAGTCGCAAGCCGGGAGCCGTCAGGTACCTACGACCTGGACGAGCCAGCGGCGGTCTCGTTCACGGTCGAGCTCGATGAAGAGAACGCGCTGCCATGTGCCGAGCGCGAGCTCGCCGTCACGGACGGGAACCGACTCGCCCGCCGTGCCGAGCAGCATCGCCATGCAGTGCGAGTGCCCGTTGCCGGTCTCCATGTCCTCGATGCAGATGTTCTCCGTCCGGCGGTCCCAGTCGTCGTGCGCGTAGTACGACTCGCGTGGGATCAGCCGGCGCAGGAGTCCCGTGAAGTCCTCGAGGAAGCCGTTCTCGAACTCGTTCACGCGCACGCAGCACGTTGTGTGGGGTGAGTAGACGCAGGCGATCCCGTCGCTGATGCCGCTCTCTCTGACCGCCTCGTTCACCTCGTCGGTGATGTCCGTGACGGTGAGGCCTCCCGCCGTCCGGAGGCTCCGCTCGTGCTGGAATACCTTCACGAGTGGATCATCTTAATGGGGCGGGCGGCGTCCGCCAAACAGACGTTTCGATGTAGCGCTCCCGTTCGACGAGATCGCGGGCCCGTAGCTCAGCGGGTAGAGCAGCGTGAACGTGGGGGAAACCATGTTTCCCCCACGAGCCCCCTTCTTCTTGGGCTTCGCCCCTTGCCCCCTCCGTTTCTCCGACGTTGCTTGGGCTGCGCCGGGAAAAGCCCAGCTCCGGCTCCACCTCCCAACACCCACCATGAGCGAGCGCTACGGTTTCGCCAGATCGCGGACCCGTAGCTCAGCGGTCAGAGCAGCGGACTCATAATCCGTTGGTCCCAGGTTCGAATCCTGGCGGGTCCAATCGTCTGATGCTTGAGCCGGGCAGCCGCCATGGGGGCAGGGGGAGCCGGGCATTAGGACTACCGGGAGCGGAAAAGAGGCTAGACGAGACGTCGCTCGAGATACGCCGCGAGGCGCGTGAGTGGGAACGAGATCACGAAGAACGTGACCAAGACGCCGCCGTAGATCGCGAACTGGTGGCCGTCGCCGAGCCCGGCCGGCGGCGGGGATTGAAGACGCGCACTCTGCTGCTGCCCCGTCGCGAGCACCTCCCCGACTCCGATCAACGCCGCCAGTGACGTGTTCTGAATCACGTTCACCAGCAGACTCACGAGCGGCGGCAGCAGCCGCCGCAGCGCCTGCGGGACGATCACGAAGACGTGTCGGCCGACCCAGCCAAAGCCGAGCGCCGAGGCGGCTTCGTGCTGCTCGCGCGGGATCGACTCGACCGCGCCGCGTGTCGCCTCGGCGACTTGGGCGCTCCCCCAGAGGCTGAGCGCGATTGCGGCCGCCAGCCACGCCTCGAACTTGATGCCGAGCGTCGGCAGCGAGAAGAAGATGAGGAAGATGGTGACGATGATCGGCAGGCCGCGCCAAATCTCGATGTAGAGGCGGATGGCGGAGCGGAGTGGCCACCAACGAATCGTCAGCAGCGTGCCGAGCACGATCCCGACTACCGCGCTCGCGACGACGGAGACGCCGGCAATCTGTCCCGTCATCTTCAGCCCCTCCTCGGCCATGTAGCGGACGACCGGCTCGACCCAGCTCGGGATCAGCGCGAGCATCTAGCGGGCCTCCTCGGGCAGCGCGAGCCGCGACTCGAGGAGCCGGATCAGCGCCGAGAGCGTCCAGACGATCGCGAGATAGATGACCCCGAGCGCGAAGAACACCTCGAACGTTCGGTCCGACTCCTCGATCATGCGGTAGGCCGTGTGCGTCAGTTCCGGAAACGCGGTCGCGGGTCCGACGATCGCCGTGTTCTTGAGTACGGAGATGTAGGTGTTGATCGACGGCGGGATCGCGATCCGTCCGCCGATCGGTAGCGTCACGTGAAAGAAGGTCGAGAGGCGGCCGAACCCGAGCGCGAGCCCGGCTTCGCGGTACCGATGGGGGACGGCCTCGAAGCCCGCGCGGAAGTTCTCGATGTTGAAGCCGCCGCCCCAGATCGTCACCGAGAGCCACGCGACCGTGAACTCGTCGAACGTGACCCCGACCTGCGGCAGGCCGAAGTAGAGGAAGAAGATCTGGACGAGGATCGGCGTGTTGCGGATGACCTCGACGTAGACGGCTGCGAATTGGCTGAAAATCGGGATACGGTGTGCGCGCGCTGCGCCGAGGACGAGGCCGATGCCGAACGCGCCTGCGATCGCGATCGCCGCGATCTCGAGCGTCCGCACGAGCGCGTGCTGCAGCGCGCTGTGGTTCGCCCAGATGAAGCCCCAATCGAAGTCAGCGAGCGGCATCGGAGGAGCTAGGAGCGGCCGCAGGCGTCGCGGCCGCTCCTAGCGTTTCGTTTACGGACAGGGCAGCTCTTGCTCTTCCGTCGGCGGGTACTTCAGCGTTCGCTTCGGGCCAGGCACGTTGGCTTTGAACGCGTCGAAGAGCGTCGGGTTGACGTTCTGCTTGAGGATCTTCAGGAACTGGTTCTTCTTCTTGAGGATAGCAAGCCGCGCGTCGACCCACCTCTTCATCGCGGTGTTGCCCTTGAAGATCCCGATCCCCCACGGGAGCTTCAAGAACTTGTCAGGCGTCAGCCTCAGGGTCGGGTCCGAGGTCGCGACCCCGAGCACGAACGAGTCGTCGAACATCTCGGCGTCCGCCCGCCCGTCCTTGAGTGCCTGGAGCGCGAGCGTCGGCGACTGGAACGTCAGCAGCTTCGTGTCCTTGAAGCACTTAAGGACCCAGGTGTCGTAGATCGAGCCGCCGGTCGTCGTAATGGTCTTACCTGACATGTTCCTGATCCTCAGGCTCGACCCATTCGGGACGAGCAGCCGTCCGGTCGCGACGTAGTACGGCGTCGAGAAGTCCACAACCTCGGCCCGTGCATGCCTGTACGTCATCGTCGCGAGGATCAGGTCGATCTTCCCGGTCGTCAGAGCGGGGATCCGGCTCGCCGTCGTCACGCAGGTGAACTCGACTTTGCTCGCCTTCCCGAAAGCGAACCGGGAGAACCACCTGGCGATCTCGACGTCGTAACCCGCGTTGTGACCCTTGAGGTCGATGTATCCGAACGGCGGGGTGTCGCACTTCACTCCGACGTTCCAGCTCCCCCGCTGCTTGATCGCAGCCGGAAGCGGAGGAAGCTTCTTCTTGGTCGTTCCACTCCCGCCGGACGTGGCGGCGAAGCTCAACGCAGTCACAACACCGGCACCGAGCGCGGTGATGACGGCGATCGTCACTAGCCGTTTCATTCCACTCCTCCTTCTTTGATTGACAACTCCTCCAGCGAGTGCGCAAGCTGGAGCGAGCGACGCAGGAACCGCCTCGTGCGCTCCTCTTTGGGTGCGTCGAGCACTGTGGCTGGATCCCCCTGTTCGACGATTCGACCTTCGTCCATGAAGAGAACGCGATCGCCGACCTCGCGGGCGAATTGCATCTCGTGGGTGACTACCAGCATCGTCATCCCCGCAAGCGCCAGGTCACGCATGACGACGAGAACCTCTCCTACGAGCTCGGGGTCCAGGGCCGAGGTCACCTCATCGAAGAGCATTACATGCGGCTCCATCATCAGCGCCCGCGCGATCGCGACCCGCTGCTGTTGCCCGCCGGAGAGCTGGTGTGGGTACTGGTGCGCCTTCTCCTCGACGCCGACGCGCCGCAGCAGTTCGAGCGCTCGTGACTCGGCTTCGCGGGACGGGATCTTCTTGACCCAGCGGGCGGCGAGCGTGACGTTGTCGATCGCCTTGAGGTGGGGGAAGAGGTTGAACTGCTGGAAGACGATTCCGATCCGCTGGCGAACCGCCGACACGTCGACGCCCTTGCCGGTTATCTCGTCGCCCTCGAACCAGATTCGGCCCGAATCGAGCGGCTCGAGCAGATTCACGCAGCGCAGGAGCGTGCTCTTCCCGCTCCCGCTCGGGCCGATGATCACGAGCGTATCGCGGGCGTGGACGACGAGGTCGATCCCGTCGAGGACGACGTTGTCCCCGAAGCTCTTCCGAATCGCCTCGCCGCGAATGACAGCCGTCTGGTCGGGCGCCTCGGGAAGCGCCGTACCCAGAACCGGTTCCGCCTCTCCTCGTCTCACGCCTGGATGAAACGACACGTGGGGGTGGAAGTCAAGGCGCCCGGCTTCATGAAATCCTTACAGGGGATTCCCTAACCGCTCGTCCGGGGCCACGTCTGTCAGAGGAGAGAGGGAACCGTGGACGCGGGGTCTGCAACGCTCGTCCCGGCCCCTCTCGGCTGAAGAGCCACCTCCGGGCGGCTCTTTCGTCTGGGAGGTTTCGTCCTCCGGCGTCGTCAACGTCAGCGAGCGCTTCTGGGCGTTCTCCGGCACCGACGGCCGCGTCGTGGACGGGAGGATGCCCGCGATACCGCGCACGCTCAGGCGCATGCCGCTCGTCCGGGGTCTCGCCCGCCTCGTGCTCGCGTTCGTGCCGCTGATGCGCCGTCGCGGCGCTACCCGGCGTCTGGAGCGCCTTGGCCCGCGTGTTCCTGCTTCCGGGTCTCGGGCTGCAGCGGCTCACGACGCGTGAGCCTTCGATCGAGGCGTCGCCCTGCGGGCGGTTGCATCCGTGCTTCAGCGCGAGCTTGCCTAAAGGCGAATTCCCCATCAACCCTCCAGCTAGAATCGCAGCGATGGCCGAGCTCGGGACGATGCGCGTGAAGGGCGGCCTCGCCGAGATGCTCAAGGGCGGGGTGATCATGGACGTGACGAACGCCGAGCAGGCGCTGATCGCCGAAAACGCCGGCGCGTGCGCCGTGATGGCGCTCGAGCGCGTCCCCGCGGACATCCGTGCCGAGGGCGGCGTCGCCAGGATGGCCGACCCGGAGAAGATCGTGGAGATCCAGGAGGCGGTCACGATCCCGGTAATGGCCAAGGCGCGAATCGGCCACTTCGTCGAGGCACAGATCCTGGAGGCGCTCGAGGTCGACTACATCGACGAATCCGAAGTGCTGACGCCCGCAGACATTCAGCATCACATCGACAAGTGGCAGTTCACGGTCCCCTTCGTCTGCGGCTGCACCAACCTCGGCGAGGCGCTCCGGCGCATCAGCGAGGGTGCCGCCATGATCCGGACGAAGGGCGAGGCAGGGACAGGCGACATCGTCAACGCGGTCACCCACATGCGCGCGGTGTACGGCGGCATCCGCCGCCTGGGCGCGCTGCGCGAGGACGAGCTGTACGCGGAGGCGAAGGAGCTGAGGGCACCGTACGAGCTCGTCAAGTGGGTGGCCGAGCACGGACGGCTCCCCGTTGTGACCTTCACCGCCGGCGGGATCGCAACCCCGGCCGACGCAGCGCTCTGCATGCAGCTCGGCGCCGACGGCGTGTTCGTGGGCTCCGGGATCTACAAGTCGGCCGACCCATCGCCGCGCGCGAAGGCGATTGTCGAGGCGACGACGCATTACCGCGACGCCGAGATCCTCGCGCGGGTCTCTCGGGGCCTCGGCGACGCGATGTCTGGGCTCCAGGCAGCCGGCATCCCGCCCGAAGAGCTGCTCGAGACCCGAGGCTGGTAAAGCACGGGGGAAACCAGGTTTCCCCCGTGAGCCCCCTTCTTAAGCGACCGCACTCGGCCCAAGGAATGATTGGGCTGCGCGCGGGCAAAGCCCGGCTCCGCCCACACGCGCTAATGCGCGACCCGGCGAGGAGAGTTCGTGGCTTGATTCGGTGATCCGCGCGAGGTACGCTCGCTGCGGTTTTCCGTGAGCATCCGTCTTGGCTTCGCTCTTGTCGCTGCGCTGACCATTGCTGCCGGCGCAGCCGGCGCGACGCCGAGCCAGGCGATCAAGGCTAAGCCGGTCTCCTTCGGCCTCGTCTACAGCGGCTCCGGGAGCGTCGTCAAGACCTACCACCTGAAGGCGACAGTTCCCTGTGCGCCGATGCGCAACGTGCCCGCTAATTACGTCATCAGTTACGACTGCACGGTGCGGGTCAACGTGCGAGGCTCGGTCAAGGTCTCGGGAAACTGGTAGGCGAAATCTAGAATTCGCTCCGTGGAGCGCTCACCGAAGATCGGCGTCCTCTCCTTGCAGGGAAACTTTCGCGAGCACGCGGCGATGCTGCGGCGGCTCGGGGCCGAGCCGGTCGAGGTGCGCAAGGCGGAAGAGCTCGACGGGCTCGAAGGCCTGATCGTCCCCGGAGGAGAGTCGACGACCTTCATGAGGCTCATGCGTCTGTACGGGCTGGACGAGGCGCTCCGCCGCTTCCAGGGCCCCGTGCTCGGCACCTGCGCCGGGATGATCGTCCTCGACCGTGAGCATCTCGGCCTCGTCGACATCCTGGTCGACCGCAACGCGTACGGCCGCCAGGTGGCGAGCTTCGAGGCCGATCTCTCACTCGCAGGCGAGGAGGAGCCGCTGCGCGGCGTCTTCATCCGCGCGCCCCGTCTCCGCGAGGCCGGCCCGGACGTGGAGGTGCTGGCGGAGCTCCACGGAGAGCCTGTCCTGCTCCGCGAGGGCCGTTTCATGGTGGCGTCCTTCCATCCGGAGCTGACCGACGACACGCGCGTCCACGAGCGCTTTCTCGAGCTGGTAAAGGAGGCGGACGTTGTCAGGGCACAGTAAGTGGTCTTCCATCAAGCACAAGAAGGGCGCTGCCGACGCCAAGCGGGGCAAGCTCTTCTCCAAGCTCTCGCGCGCGATCATCGTCGCGGCCCGCGAGGGCGGGCCCGACCCCTCTACGAACCTCGCCCTCCAGAACGCGATCGAGAAGGCGCGCTCCTACTCGATGCCGAAGGACAACATCGAGCGCGCGATCGCGCGCGGCTCGGGAACGGGCGCGGACTCCCAAGCGTTCGAGACGGTGACCTACGAGGGCTACGGGCCAAACGGCGTCGCGATCTTCGTCGAGGCGCTCACGGACAACCGCAACCGGACGGCCGCGGACGTCCGCCACGTCTTCACCAAGCACGACGGCAGCCTCGGAGGGGCGGGCTCGGTCGCCTGGCTGTTCGAGCGCAAGGGCGTGGTGCTCGTGCCCGCGGACGGGGTGGACGAGGACGAGCTCACGCTCACGGCCGCCGAGGCGGGCGCCGAGGACGTCGGCCTCGACGGCTCGAGCTACGAGGTGACGTCGGCGCCGGAGGACCTATCCGCCGTGCGCGAGGCGATCGAGGCCGCGGGCCTGCCCGTCGAGGCGGCGCAGCTGACGATGGTCCCGAAGACGACAGTCGAGGTCGAGGATGAAGGTGCGGCAAAGAAGATCCTGCACCTCATGGACGCACTGGAGGAATCCGACGACGTCCAGGACGTCTACTCGAACTTCGACATCCCCGAGCGCGTGCTCGAGACCGTCGCGTCCTAACCGAAATAGACGGCGGGACTGGGCACGCTCTTGCCGCGCGAGGAGGCGATTGCGCGGTAAGCCCCGTGCCTCGACACCCGAATCGAGAACAGGCCGCGCGCATCCGTCTTCGTCGACGCCAGCGGCCGCCAGCTGTCCCCGATCTTGCGCTGGATCGAGACCGGGACCCTCAGCACCGGGTGGCGGAACGCGTCGGCGACCATTCCCCTGAGGATGTGACCCGAGGCCGTGAGGGAGACCCTCGTCGGCGGCAGGTTGCCGAGCAGCCGGATGCCGAACAGCGCCCAGAACGCCTGGCCGCGGTTCCAGATGGACGGCAGCTCGAGCCCGCCCACCAGATAGCTGCCCCACTCGCCGGTCGAGTCGGTGCCGGGATCGATCAGCTCGAAGCGGACGATCGAGAACGCCTTCGGCGCAACGGGAAAGGCGAGCACGGCTTCGTACGACGCCTCTTCGGGCGCGGGGGCCCGCGTGATCACGTAGTAGCCCAGGATCGTGCCGACGACGCGCTTGCCGACGGAGTGGGGAACCGAGAGCGGATCCTTCTTGTCGATCGGCCACCCGTGCGTCAGCGACTGCAGCGCGAGCGTCTTCGCGGTCGAGGCTGAGCCGCTGAAGGCCACGCTCCAGCGGATCGAGGTCTTCCCCCCGAGGTCGCGCTTGCCGCTCGCCCAGTAGTCCGGGCCGGACCAGCTTCCCTGGGCGCCCGCCGCGGTGCTCCGCGCGTACGCGGGCGGCGAGGCGAGCTCGAGCGAGATTCCACGGGGGAACGCCGAGGTCACCCCGGGGCCGGAGATGCGGACGCGCTCGACAGACTGTGCGGCTGCGAGCGACGGAAGGAGCAACGCGGCCAGGACCGCGAGCACGGCGGACGACCCCCTGGGCATCGCGTTCAAGGTAGCAGGGGTGCCGGTGAAATCTACGACTGCGGGAACTCGGACGCCGGGAGCGCCTGCGTTTGCCCCCACCATCCGGCCAAGGGGACCACTCTTCTCACGGCGCACTCGTTCCCACGCCTACTCGTCGGGAAACAAGGACTGTGAGAGCGCTGCTCTAGCCGGTCAGCGGTGCTTGCACGAGCTCTTCCGGCCCTTGCCCTTGCACGGTAGCGGAGCACGAGGAAGTCGTGATTCGCCTCGCCCGACGCGACGATCTTCCCGTCGCGCTGCACTGCGAGATCGCTCGAGTAGTCGTTTCCGGCGACCGACGTCGTCACCTTTCCGCCCCGGCCGAAGCGCGGATCGAGCGATCCGGACCTGACCGCGGCCGCGGCCGAGAACGAGCGCTGCCGCCGAGAGGACGCCGACCCCGATCCGCATCGGAGCGACTCTAAGCGCCGAGGCTGTCCGACGAGGCCCTTACCTTTCCTACGTGAAGGTTCTCGGTATCGATCCGGGCACTGCCGCGTGCGGGTACGGAATCGTCCAAGAAAAAGACGGGCGCCTCAGGGCCGTTGTGCATGGGGTCTGGAGAACTCCTGCGCGCACCCGCTTGGAGCTGCGGCTCAGGACGATCTTCGACGGGGTGGAGGAGCTCGTCGAGGAGCACGCGCCGGACGCCGCCGCTCTCGAGGAGTCCTTCGTCGGCGTCGATGCCCGCACCGCGCTCTCAGTCGGACAGGCGCGAGGCGCCGTGCTCGTCGCGTGCGCGCGCGCAGGTGTCGAGGCCGCTGAGTACGCGCCGAACCGGGTCAAGCAGATGATCTGCGGCTACGGGCATGCCGACAAGGCCCAGGTCCAGGGGATGGTGAAAGCGATTCTGGGGCTCCCCGATCTCCCGCGACCCCATCATGCGGCCGACGCTCTGGCCGTGGCGATCTGCCACGCGCTCGCGCCTCCGCTCCTGAAGGAGATGGTCGGATGATTGCGCGGTTACGCGGCAAGGCGGCCGTCCTCGGCGCCGACGGGATCGTGATCGACGTCGGGGGTGTCGGTTACCTCGTTCAGCCGACCCGCCGGGCCGCGCAGAAGGCACGCGCCAAGGGCGAGGTGACGGTCGAGACGTATCTGCACGTCCGCGAGGACGCACTCCAGCTCTACGGCTTTGCCGACATTGCCGAGCGGGAGATGTTCGAGCACCTGCTGTCCGTCTCCGGAGTCGGGCCGAAGGTCGCACTGGCGATCGTCTCGGGATCGACGCCCGAAGAGCTTCGGCGCGCGATCGCGCTCGACGACACCGCCCGCTTCCAGGCGATCCCGGGGATCGGCAGGAAGACGGCGCAGCGAGTCGTGCTCGAGCTGAAGGAGAAGCTCGGAGCCGACGGAGTCTCGGTGGAGCCGGCCGGGAGAGAGTCCCCGCACCTCGTCGCACGCGAAGCGTTGATCGGGCTCGGCTACTCGCTGATCGAGGCCGACCAGGCGCTCGCCGACGTCGATCCGGAGCTCTCGCCCGAGGAGCGCGTCCGGCTCGTGCTGAGGAAGGCGGCATGAAGAACGAATTGCTCGCCCCGGTGCTGGAGGACGGCCACGAGGACGAGCTCGAGCGCTCCCTGCGGCCGCCGAGTCTCGCGGAGTTCGTCGGGCAGCCGCGTGTCAAGGAACAGCTCGAGATCGTGCTCCAGGCAGCGCGCTCGCGCAACGAGGCGCTCGACCACGTTCTGCTCGTGGGGCCGCCCGGGCTCGGCAAGACGAGCCTCGCCTACATCGTCCGCCATGAGCTCGGCGTCGGCATTCGCTGCGTCGCGGGCCCAGCGCTCGAGCGCAAGGGGGACATGGCGGCGATCCTGACCGCCCTCGAGCCCAGTGACATTCTGTTCGTCGACGAGATCCACCGGCTCAACCGCGCGGTCGAGGAGATTCTCTATCCGGCGCTTGAGGACTTCCGGCTCGACATCGTCGTCGGCCAGGGGCCGGCCGCGCGGACGCTGACGCTCGACCTGCCCCGGTTCACGCTTATCGGCGCGACCACGCGCACAGGGCTCCTGACGACGCCGCTCCGTGACCGGTTCGGGATGACGTTCAGGCTCGGCTACTACGACCCCGAGGAGCTCGGCACGATCGTGAGGCGCTCGGCCCGCATCCTGGACGTCGAGGTCGCCGACGACGCCGCGACCGAGATCGCGCGCCGCTCGCGCGGGACGCCGAGAATCGCCAACAGGATCCTGCGACGCGTTCGAGACGTCGCCGAGGTGCGGCACGACGGCGTCGTGACCTCCGGGATCGCACAGGAGGCGCTCGAGTTGCTCCAGATCGACGAGCGCGGGCTCGAGCAGATGGACCGCGATCTGCTACGGGCGATCGTGCAGCGGTTCGACGGCGGCCCGGTCGGACTCTCGACCCTCGCCGTCGCGCTCGGCGAAGAGCCTGACACGATCGAAGACGTCTACGAGCCGTACCTGCTCCAGCTGGGCTTCATCCAGAGGACGCCCCGGGGGCGGATCGTGACCGTGCTCGGCCGTGAGCATCTCGGGGCCGAAACGGCCGCCGACGACAGCCTGTTCTGAGCGAGCCCCCGGGCGGTGTGTAGGTTCGCCGCCGCCCGGGTATGAGCGGGACGGCGGGCGGCATCCGCGGAGCCGGGCTTGGCCCGGCGTGAGCCGATGCCGGCCAGGGGCGCTAGCGCTTGAACTGCATGTCGTGCCAGGAGGGCACGGGGAGGAGCTCGAGCAGGGCGCGGTCGCCGCGCGGGTCGCGGTAGCCGAAGTCGGCGCGGTCGTCGTCCCAGGTCACCTCCAGCAGCCCTTCCTTGACCCGGTGGTCGAGCCAGGCCCCGCGGAAGACGAGCTTGCGCAGCCAGTAGACGAGCGACTCGCCGTGGGCGAGCGAGACGTGCTCCCAGTGGCGGACGAGGTAGCGCCCGAGGCCGCTTCGAGGGTCGGCTATCTGCCCGTCCGATGCGAGCTCGACGAGGTCCGCGGTCTCGTCCTCGTCGAGGTCGTTGCTGCAGACCAGCCCCAGCGTCACGGCGGCCGCGGTCACCCGCTGCTCGAAGTCGAAGGCGTTGAAGGCGAACCGGTGCCCGAGGAATTCGACGACGTATTCGTCTCCCGAGGAGTAGTCCACCTGGGGCACGGCGAGAGGATAGCCTGCCCGGATGCGGCTCCCGCTCCTGCTCGCATCGGCTCTGGCCTCGCTTGCGCTCGTCGCGCTGGCCAGCGTCCTGCTCGACCTCTCGTTCTCGCGCGCGGCCCTGCTTGCGCCGGTGATCGTCTTCTCGGTGGGGGCAGTGGTCGGGTTGCTCGTGCTCTGGGGAAAGGCGGCGTACGAGCCACTTCAGCACCGTCGCGCTCAACGAAAAGCCCTAGGGCGCTAGCCGTCCGATCCGCTCCGTACCGTTATTTGTCCTCGTGTCTTGGACGATTCGACCGTGCGCACCCGAAGAGACGGCGAAGATCGCCGGGGCGCTCGGCGTGAGCGAGGTGACGGCGAGCGTGCTCGTGCGGCGCGGATACAGCGACGCCGAGACTGCCGAAGCCTTTCTCGCCGGCGAGACGGCCGGGCACGACCCCTTCCTGCTCGGCGACATGGAGGCGGCATGTGAACGGATCCGTGCCGCGATCGCGTCGGGCAAGCGGATCTGCGTCCACGGTGACTACGACGCCGACGGGATCTGCGCGACCGCGCTCGCGTTCCTGATCCTCCGCGAGCTCGGCGCCGATGCCGGCTGGCACCTTCCGAGCCGCTTCGAGGAAGGCTACGGAGTCCAGCCCGAGACCTTGGGCCGGCTGGCGGAGGAGGGCTACGGGCTCGTGCTGACCGTCGACTGCGGGATTACCGCCATAGAGGCCGTCGAAGAGGCCGCGAGGCTCGGGCTCGAGGTGATCGTGACCGACCATCACCGCCCTGCGGACCGCCTGCCCTCGTGCCCGATCGTGGCCACTCGCCCGTCGGAGTATCCGTTCCCCGAGCTGTCGGGGACCGGCGTCGTCTACAAACTCGGCCAGGCGCTCCTGGGGCCTGAATCGGAGGCCCTGCGCCGCCACGCAGACCTCGTCGCGCTTGCGACGATCGCCGACGTGGTGCCGCTGGTCGACGAGAACCGCTCGCTGGCAATCGCCGGGCTGCGCGGCCTGGCTCGGACCCAGAAGCCGGGATTGCGCGCGCTCATGCGCGCTGCGCGCGTCGATCCCGCTTCGGTCGACTCGGGAGCGGTCGGCTTCCGGCTCGCACCGAGGATCAACGCCGCCGGTCGGCTCGGCCACCCGGGCGCTGCGCTCGAGCTGCTGCTGACGGACGATCAGAAGCTGGCTACCCAGCTTGCGGATCAGCTCGAGCAGCTCAACCGCGACCGGCAGACGGTGGAGGACCGGATTGTTCGCGAGGCGCTCGCCCAGGTGGAGGAGTGGCCGGAGGCGAAGCGCCGGCGCCGTGCCTACGTGCTGGCCGACGAGGGCTGGCACGAGGGGGTGATCGGCATCGTGGCCTCGCGGCTCGTCGAGCGCTATCACCGGCCCGTCGTGATGATCGCAGGGGGCGAGCGCGAGTGGAAGGGGTCGGGCCGGTCGATCCCGTCGTTCGACCTCCACGCGGGTCTGACGGCGTGCGCAGAGCACCTCGAGCGGTTCGGTGGCCATCGCGCGGCGGCGGGTCTCTCGATCCATCCCGAGCAGGTGGACGCGTTCTCGGCCGCGTTCGCAGAGCACGCGGCCTCGGTTCTCGGCGACGAGGACCTGGACCGCGTCGCGGCGATCGACGCAATCGTCCCCCGCGGCACGCCGCTGACACTCGACCTGTGCCAGGAGCTCGCGCGGCTGGCCCCCTTCGGGCTCGGGAACCCGAACGTGACGCTGCTCGCCCCCGCCTGTGAGCTCGGGGAGCTCGCCGCCGTCGGCGACGGGAAGCACTTGCGCTTCCGCGTCCGCGGCGAGGCCGGCTCCGACGGCAGCGCGATCGCGTTCGGAATGGGACGCGAGCTCGACCGCTTCCGGCGCGAGGGCCGCTATGACGTCGTCTTCCGCCTCCAGGCGAACCACTGGAACGGAACGGTTGCGCCGCAGCTGGTCGTCCAGCGCATCTTCGACTCGCCCGACGACTACCTTGCACTCGTCGCCCGCTTCGAGCGCGAATGGCAGAACCCGTCGCCCGATGTGGCACGCGTGCTCGCCGAGCTGGAGTTCGGCAAAGTGCGGAAGCGGCACCTGCTCGAGTCGGAAGCGTTCCGCGCCCTGCTCGAGCGCCCACACCTGGCCGAAGCTGCCTAGCAGCCCTGCCCGAGGAAGGTCGCCGATTCGACTCGGTGCTCCTCTGCGAGGGTCTGACTGTGAGAGTGGTCGGTGTGCCGTCTTGGCACCCCATCAGGCTGGCGCCGACCGCTCTTGTCCGTGACTCAGCGTCGACACGCACAAAGACAGCCACGCGCTCGCGCTCGTGCGCACACACGACGGGGTCGTGATCGGAGCCGACGCCGTTCCCGCCAACCGAGCAGGTCAGCGGCAGGCGCTTGCGATCGCCAAGCGGCAGCGAGGAGCTCGGCGCCTGTGGGCGCTCGAGGGCACGGGCTCCTACGAGGCCGGGCTTGCCCGCTTCCTGCACGAGCGGGGCGAGCGCGTCGTCGAGGTGGAGCGGCCCAAGCGCTCGGGCGCAAAGGGCCGCTGCAAGTCCGACCCGCTCGATGCCGTGCGCGCTGCCCGCGCCGCGCTTGCGGGAGAGGCTTCGGCCTGTCCCCGCGCGGCCGGCAAGCGTGAGGCCCTGCGCGTGCTGCTGGTCGCCAGGGAGGGCGCGGTCGAGACCCGCCAGGCAGGCTTGAACCAGTTGCGGGCGCTGCTCGTGACCGCGCCCGATCGTGTGCGCGAGCGCCTGTCCGGCCTCGGCAAAAGAACGCTCGTTCGCAGCTGCTCGTCCCTGCGCCCGCGTCGTGGCCAAGAGCCCGAGCTGTACGGGACGCTGCTGGCGCTCAAGCCTGCGCGCGCCGGGTGCAGGCGGCCACGCGCGAGGCGGACGAGCTCGAGCGGGAGCTGCGGCTGCTCGTGCATGCGCTCGCACCGCAGCTGCTGGCCGTCCACGGCGTCGGCCCGATCTCGGCCGCTCAGGTGCTGGTCGCCTGGTCGCACCCGGGCCGGTTCAGGAGCGAGGCTGCCTTCGCCAGGCTGGCAGGGGCGGCGCCGATCCCGGCCTCGTCCGGGCAGGTCATCCGCTATCGGCTCGACCGCGGTGGCGATCGCAAGCTCAACCGCGCGCTGCACACGATCGTCGTCTGCCGGCGTCGATCCCACGCAGCGACGATCGCCTACGTCCAGAGGCGCGTCGCGGAGGGGAAGTCGAAGCGGGACGCCACTCGCTGCCTCAAGCGCTACCTCGCCCGCAGCATCTTCCGGCTCCTGGAGGGGATGCCGCAGGCTGCTTGACAAACATAGAAGCATCCCCCGGATGTGTCCGGAATGGACGTGGAGATCGTGCCGAGTCTGTGCCGGAAATGCGCCGTTTAGAGCTATTAGCGGGAATCCACGGTTCGCCCCTGCGCACGAAGCGACGTTTCAGGGAGCCCCTCGGGTGGCAGGAGGGATACATGCGACGGCGAACCGATACGCCCATGCGTTTCTGGCGCCGCAGGAAGAGCCGCCGAGTCGCGAACCTCGCGGTGCTGCTGATTGAGCTCGAACAGCTCGCGAATGGCGGCCGCGGCCGTCGCCGCCGGGTGAGTCTGCACTTCTGACGAACCCGCGCTGAGCGGCAATCGATGGCTTCGGAGGCCCGGAGTACACTTTCCGTATGGCCGTTGTCGAGTCATCGGAACGTCATCAGGACCTCGTCGCCGAGCTGATCCGGGACGTCGAGGGGTACATCCAGGACGCCGACCGCGAGCTTCTGACTCGCGCGTTTCGCTTTGCCGCGAAGGCGCACGAGGGCCAGCAGCGGGAGTCCGGCGAGGAGTTCATCCAGCACCCGTTCGGCGTCGCCAGGATCTGCGCGGAGCTCCATCTCGACGAAGAGGCGGTCGCGGCGGCTCTCCTCCACGACGTGGTCGAGGACACGGAGACGCGGATCGAAGAGGTGCAGGCGGAGTTCGGGCCCGAGATCGCCCACCTCGTCGAGGGTGTCACCAAGCTGACGGGGATCAGCTTCCAGAGCCGCGAGCAGGCCGAGGCGGAGAACTACCGGAAGATGGTCATGGCGATGGCGGACGATCCGCGCGTGATCCTGATCAAGCTCGCAGACCGGATGCACAACATGCGCACCGCCGAGTTCTGGGGCAAGCAGAAGCAGGTGCAAAAGGCCCGCGAGACGCTCGAGGTCTATGCGCCGCTCGCCCACCGGCTCGGCATCCACACCGTCAAGTGGGAGCTCGAGGACCTCGCGTTCGAGCGGCTGCACCCGCGCAAGTACGTCGAGATCAAGACCATGGTCGCCGAGCGCCGCACCGAGCGCGAGGAGCGCGTCGACGAGGCGTCAGTCACGCTCCAGCAGGAGCTCGACAAGGTTGACATCCCCGTCGAAATCTCCGGCCGCGCGAAGCACTTCTACTCGATCTACGAGAAGATGGCGAAGCGCGGACGCGAGTTCAACGAGATCTACGACCTGACCGCGATGCGCGTCATCGTGCAGCGAGACGGCGAGGAGGGGATCCGCGACTGCTACGGCGCGCTGGGCCTGATCCACTCGCTCTGGAAACCGATGCCCGGGCGGTTCAAGGACTACATCGCGATGCCGAAGCTGAACCGCTACCGCGCGCTCCATACGACCGTGATCGGCCCCGAGGGGATGCCGCTCGAGATCCAGGTGCGGACGCGGCGCATGCATCTCGAGGCCGAGTACGGGATCGCCGCCCACTGGGTCTACAAGCGCCGGCGCGGTGCCAAGGTCGACGAGGCCTGGGAGGCATGGGTCAAGCAGGTGATGGACTGGCAAACGGACGAGACCGACCCGCTGGAGTTCATGAAGACCTTCCGCACGGATCTCTTCAGCGACGAGGTCTACGTGTTCACGCCGAAGGGCGACCTCAAGACGCTTCCGTCCGGGTCGACGCCGATCGACTTCGCCTACGCCGTCCATACCGACGTCGGCCACCGCACGGTCGGCGCCAAGGTCAACGGCCGCATCGTCCCGCTCCACTACCGGCTCAAGAGCGGCGAGTTCGTCGAGATCCTGACCGCGAAGAAGGGCCGGGGGCCCTCCCGCGACTGGATGAAGGTCGCGGCCTCCTCGCGTGCCCGCAACAAGATCCGCCAGTGGTACTCGCGCGAGACCCGCGGCGAGACCGAGCAGAAAGGACGTGAGTCGCTCGAGAACGCGCTCAAGGGCCAGAACCTCCCGTACCGCAAGCTGGCAGGATCCGCGCTGCTCGCCCAGGTGATCCGCGAGACCGGCTTCAAGAAAGCAGAGGACTTCTACCTCGCGCTCGGCTCGGGAAAGCTTCCCGTCAGCCAGATCGTCAACAAGGTGCTCCAGCGGCTGAAGACGACCGAGGTCGCGGAGGAACCCACCATCCCGCTCAAGGCGCCGAAGGCGCGCGACGCGGTTGCGAGCGAGAGCTTCGGGATCACGGTTCAGGGGGTCGAGGACGTGCTCGTCCGGCTCGCGAAGTGCTGTACGCCGGTGCCCGGCGACGAGATCGTCGGCTACATCTCGCTCGGCAAGGGGATCACCATCCACCGCGAGGACTGCCCGAACGTGAAGGCGCTGCGGAGGAACCCCGAGCGCTTCACGAGCGTCGACTGGGACGGCGATGCGTCGAAGAGCTTCCGGGTCCAGATCGCGGTGGACGCATGGGATCGGTCGAGGCTGCTCGAGGACGTCGCCCGCACGTTCGCCGAATACGGGGCCAACATCGTCTCGTACGGAGGTGTCGTCGAAGACCAGCTCGCCAAGAACTGGTACACGGCGGAGGTGGGCGACATCAAGAGCCTGCGCGGGCTCCTCACGGCGCTGCGGAACGTCGAGGCGGTCTTCGACGCCTACCGCATGACGCCCTCTTGAGCGTTCACGAGGTCGCTGCGCGGGGGTTCGGAAGCGCCGCCGACGTCTACGAGCGTGCCCGCCCCGGCTACGCCACGGATGCCGTCGCCTGGGTCTGCGACCGGCTCGGCATCGAGGCGGGGAGGACGGTGCTCGATCTCGGTGCAGGCACCGGGAAGCTGACCCGGGATCTCGTCTCGACGGGAGCACGGCTGATCGCGGTCGAGCCGCTCGACGAGATGCGCGCAAAGCTCGTGGAGGCTGTGCCGGAGGCCGAAGCGCTGGCCGGAACTGCCGAGCAACTCCCGCTTCCCGACGCGAGCGTCGACGCTGTGGTCTCCGCGCAGGCGTTCCACTGGTTCAAGGCCGACGAGGCGCTGCCCGAGATCCACCGGGTGCTGCGCCCCGGCAGCGCGCTTGCCCTCGTCTGGAACAGCCGCGACCTCTCAGATTCGATTCAAGAGCGGATCGACGCCATCCTGGAGCCGGTTCGCGAGGCCGCTGAGCGCTACTGGAACGAGCACACCGGCCGGTCGCTCGAAGCCTCTCCGCTCTTCGGCGAGGTCGAGTACCGGAGCTGGCCTGGGGAGCAGCGCGTCACCCTGGACGGCTTGCTCGAGGTCGTCGCGTCGAGGAGCTACGTCGCAAGCCTCGACGAGCCGGCCCGCCGAGAGGTGCTAGAGCGCGTGCGTGAGACCTTCGCCGGCGAGGACGAGCCGATCGTCCTGCGGTACGTCGTCGACGTCTTCGTCGCGGATAGGCGCTGACTCGTGCGCGGGCTGATCGCAGCGCTCGGCCTCGCGATTGCCCTCTTCGTCGGCGCGGCCTCGGGGACCGCGGCGAAGCCGTCTCCGCGGACCGTGGTCATCGGGGGCGCGATCGAGGCCTTCGCCATGGACGGGAGCCGGATCGCCTGGATCGCCGGGACCTGCCAGACCGTCCGTGTCCGGTCCCTCCGCGGCGGGAAGGCCGTCGTCCTCGGTGACGGGAAGGTGACGGAATGCGACAACCGCGGCACGCCCGCGGTCGCTCTTGCCGGCAAGCGCGCCGTGTGGACCAACATCACCTTCGGCAACTTCACCTACACCTACGTGATGACGCGAGCGGTCGGCGAGCGAGCCCGAGCGAAGCAGATCGACTACATCGTCCACGAGAACGACATCGACGGGGGCTACCTGACGTCGATGGCCGGCGACGCCGGAACCCTCGCCTACACCGACCTGGTCGTCTCCGGCAGGACGCTCCCGAGCGAACAGGACGTCTTCTTCGCCAACCGGGGGACGGTCAGGCGCGTCGTCGGGAGGAAGCGGAAGATCATGCGAGGGACGACGCCGCCGTTCAGGATCGCTGTCGCCGCGGGGAGGATCGCGGTCGTGCCGGCCGACCGGACGGAGAGCCAGTCGGTGATCCTACGGGGTGCTCTGGACGGAATGGTCGAGGTGCGCGATCTGAGCGGAAACGTCGTCGCGCACTTCACGCCGGTTGGCCGGGTGCGCGCGATCACACTGACCGGCTCCTACGCAGCCGTGCTCGTCGGCGGCCGGATCGAGCGCTACAGCCTTAGCTCGGGAACACTCACCGGCGCGACTCCGGTTGTCGGCGCCGCTCCCGAGCTGGACGCCTCCGGGAAGACGGTGATCCTGCGGGTCGGCAAGACGATCAAGGGGCTCGACACGGTCTCCGGCAGCATGCATACCGTGGCGACGGTGGCGGCCACGCCCATCGGTCTCTCGATCGAAGGGCGCGTCTTCGCGTGGGCCGAGAACGTCCACAAGGGCGGCAAGATCAGGGGTCGCATCCGCACGCTCAAGCTCTAGACTGGCGCCGATGAGGACCCGGATCGTCGTTACCGTCGTCGCGGGCTTTCTCGGGCTCGCGGTCGCCGTTCCTGCCCTCTCGTCTCCGCCCAAGGCCGTCAACCTGATCGCGACGCCGCGGGTCAAGGCGATGCTGCGCGCGGCCTTCCTGCTCAAGCATCACCAGTACAGCCAGCGGCGGGTCAAGGGGCCGCTGAAGGGGACGACGTACTACGGGCGCTTCGGCGTCAGCGCGTACGCCTTCTCCGTCTTCTCCGTTCCCCGCACCGGCACGACCGACCAGCCGGAGCTGTTCAAGCGCCCCGTCGGCGGGATTTTTCGAGATCTCGGGGACACGGGCGGCGAGATCTGCAAGCGGGACGTCCCGCTTGCCCTGATCAAGGTGTGGCGGCTGAAGCCCAGCTCGCCGGGCTGCTACACGGCTCCCTAGCTGGCGCAGAGGACTCCTAGGTGGAACGGGCGGTCGGCCGCATCGTTCCACCTCCCTCTTGGCGGACACCTGTGGGAACTCCCGTCGGCCGCTTGTCAAGGAGCCCAGGCTTCGCCGCCCGTGTCCCATCCGACAAGGCAAGGCAGTAGGGAGAGATGAGCGTCGCGACGCGCTGCGCGAAGGCCGAGTCGTCGATCGAGAGCTCGAGCTCGGCGACGGCCAGCCCCTGGAACTCGACCGGGACGATCACCCGGTCGGCCTCTCTGCCGGCGCTCGGGCCTTCGACCAGTCGATCCTCTTCCCTGAAACGAATCGCGACGTAGGAGAAGCGCTCGTGCAGGGCGGCGACGACGGCGCGGAGCACGTCGTCGGCCTCGCCGCCCCGGTTCAGAATCCGCTCGACGGCCTCGAGCGCGCCGCGCAGGACGTTGATCTCATCCAACCTCGAGATCGTCGCCTTCGAGCTGCCGGATAGCCTGCTTGAACTCGTCCGAGATCGGGCGGGCGCGGCGCTCCTCGAGGTCGACGAGCACGAGCGTCTGCTTTGCGGTCACCATCAGGACGTCGTCCTCGACGCGGTAGGCGGCGCACTCGTACGTGGCGCTCGTGCGCCCGATGCGCGAGAGGCGGACGAACACCTCCAGCAGGTCGTCGAAACCGGCCGGCGCGAAGTACTCCACCGTCGACGCGCGCATCACGAGCTCGTGGTGCTCGTCGATTCGGAGAAGCCCGAGGTGGCGGTGGTACTCGACGCGCGCGAGGTCGAAGTAGGGCAGGTAACGGCCGTAGTAGACGATCCCCTGGGCGTCCGTGTCGGAGAAGCCGACCCGGGTCAGGGCCGAATACTTGAACGGCGGCTTGCGGTCGGTCAGCCGTCCGAGCTCGAGGGTCATCGTCCCATCGCCTCGACGAGCGCGTCGTGGGGGAGAGCGTGGACGGTTCCGCTGCGCCCGCTCATCGTCTCGGCCGACAGAAGGGCGTTCACGATTGCTTCTTCGGTCGCCTCGATCGTCGCGTAGAAAAGCGGGTCGAGCTGCTCGTTCGGCAGCAGCTCGACAGTCGCTCTTTCGCCCTCGGTCATGCGGTTGCCGGTGGCAAAGGCCAGGGCGAAGTCGCCGCTCGAGTTCTCCCCGGCTCCGCCCGCGCGGGCGATCCCGAGCGCCGCCCGCTGCGCGAGTCTTCTGCACTGGTGGGGGAGCAGGGGCGCGTCCGTCGCGACGATCACGATGATCGAGCCCGACGCGCCGTCGCGAGTCGCGGGAAGAGGGATTCGCTCGGGGCCCAGCGTCCGGCCCACGCGCACGCCGTCGATTGCGAGCCTCGACCGGCGCCCGTGGTTCGCCTGGACGAGCACGCCGACCACGTGGCCGTCCTCCGTCACCCGGGACGCGGTTCCGATTCCGCCCTTGAACCCGTGGCAGATCATCCCGGTGCCGCCGCCGACGCATCCCTCTGCGACGGTGCCGTCCGACGCGGTCTCGATCGCGGCGAGCGCGTGTTCGGTGCGAACGTGCATCCCTTCGATCTCGTTCAGGAACCCGTCGTACGTCTCGCCGACGACGGGGAGGTGCCAGCGGCCGCGGTTCGCGGCGTGCTGCGACGCCACGATCGCGTCGCGGACCACTCCGACCGAGAACGTGTTCGTTAGCCCGATCGGAGTCGTCAGCAGGCCGGACTCGCGGATCCACTCGAGCCCCGTCAGCTCGCCGTTGCCGTTCAGACGGTGGGCCTCGGCGAAGCAGGGCTCGCCGTCGGGAGTGGGGAGAACTACGGTGACGCCGGTGCGCACCGAGTCTCCCTCGACGAGAGTCGTGTGCCCGACACGTACGCCGGCGACATCGGTGATCGCATCGAGCGGTCCGGGCTCGAGCTCGCCGATCTCGAGTCCAAGCTCCCGCGCCTTCACGGGAGCAATGCTAGAGCGCCCTCAGCGCCGGGGCAGAGGAGGAAGACCGGACGAAGGGCCCGCTGCGTCGTAGGCCCGGCGCGCGCGGATGCGCCTGGAGATACCCCACGACGCTAGCGCGGCGAGCAGGAGCCCGACGAAGGCAAACGGCAGGTAGGCGATTGCGGGGTTGAGCCTGGCCTTGCCCTCTGCAGGACCGGAGCCGGCGCTCTTTGCATTGAAATCCGCGACCGCCGTCACGGCGGCCTTCTTGCCCGCCGGCGCGAAAGATGCGGCCGGCAAGAACGAGTCGACGAGCCAGCGCCCGTGCCCTCGCTTGAGGTCGATGTTGAAGATGACCGGGCCGGTGTTCGCGCCCTTGCGTGGCTCGAGCATGAGCTCGATCCCGACGTCGCCGGAGTCCACGTAGTCGAGCTTCCAATGATGGAACTTCTTTCCGGCTGCGGGGTAGGGATAGACGGGAATCGAGCCGCTCGACCAGTGCTTCCGGTCGGTTCCACCGCGTAGGTAGGGAGTAACGAGGTCGTAGGACTTCGCGACGCCGTGGCGCGCGACCGCGTGGACGACGAAGGCGTCGAGGGTCGTGTTGATCCCAGTGCGGTCGGCGCGAGTCAGACGTGGCTTCGCGGCAGCTTCGGAGGCACCGAGACCGGCGAGCAGGAGTACGAGCACGAAGGCGAAGCGCTTCACGCTCCTCAGGGTAGCGAGAGCTATTCCGCCGAGATCACGGACAGCACTTCGTCGCGCTTCCGCTCCATCAGCTCCGGTGTCCGCGCTTCCAGATTCAGGCGCAGGAGCGGCTCCGTGTTCGAAGGGCGGACGTTCATGTGCCAGTCCTCGGCGTCGACGGAGATCCCGTCCATGTGCGAGACCGTTCCCTCGGAGGCGAACCGCTCCTTGAGCCGCTGGAGGACGACGGGAACGTCTGCGACCGGCGTGTTCAGCTCGCCCGTGATGAAGTAGCGCTCCCGGTAGGGGCGAAGGATCTCCGAGAGCTTTCGGCCTCTCTTCGAGATCAGCTCGAGCAGGAGCAGGAACGGGACGACTCCCGAGTCGGCCTGCGAGAAGTCGCGGAAGTAGTAGTGACCGGACACCTCGCCGGCGAAGGCGGCGTCTTCCCGTCGCATCCGGTGCTTGATGAAGGCGTGCCCGACGCGGTTGACGAGGGGGGTCCCGCCGCCCTTCTCGACCGTGTCCGGGACCGCCCAGCTCGCGCGGACGTCGTAGATGATCTTGGCCCCAGGCTCCTTCTCGAGAACGGATTCGGCGAGCAGCGCCGTGACGAAGTCTCCCGGCACGAACTCGCCGGTGTCGTCGACGAAGAAGCAGCGGTCGGCGTCGCCGTCGAAGGCCACGCCCAGATCGGCGCCCTCCTCGAGCGTCTTCGAGACGATGAACTCGCGGTTCTCGGGGAGAAGCGGATTCGGCTCGTGGTTGGGGAAGCTTCCGTCGGGCTCGAAGTAGCAGGGGACGGCCTCGATCGGGAGCCGCTCGAGCACCGGGGGGAGCATCGTCCCGGCCATTCCGTTCGCCGCGTCGATCACGACCCGCAACGGGCGGATCAACTCCACGTCGACGAACGAGAGCACCCGATCGACGAATACGGGCCAGATGTCCTCCTCGCGGACCTCGCCCCGGCGGTCGGCATCGCCGAACCCGGCCATTGCGCGGTCGCGGATGTCCAGCAGCCCGGACTCGCCTCCGACCGGAAGCGCGCCGCGCCGGACGATCTTCATCCCGGCGTACTCCTTCGGGTTGTGCGAAGCGGTGACCTCGATCCCCCCGTCGAGCCCGAGCTCGCCGACCGCGAAGTAGAGCATCTCCGTCCCGACCAGGCCGATGTCCAGCACGTCCGCGCCGCCGTCGGCCGCGCCGTCGATTGCCGCCCGGGCCATCGACGGGGAAGAGAGCCGCATGTCCCGTCCGACGGCGATCCGCCTCGGCTCGAACTGCTCCACGTAGGCGCGCCCGATCGCGTAGGCGCCCTCCTCGTCGAGCTCGTCCGGGTAGATCCCGCGCACGTCGTACGCCTTGAAGACCTTGAGATCGAGCACGGACGGATCGTAACGTGAGGTTTTTGCACCTCCTCCGGATAGATAGGCATCTACCGCAGGAGGCAAGAGATGAAGAGGATCTGCCTGCTGGCGCTCGCCCTGGCCGCGCTCGGTGCGCTCCCCGGGACCGCCGGCGCAAAGGAAGTAACGGGAGTCAAGGTCTGCGGCGTCTCGGGCTGCAACGAGGTAACCGGCCGGACCGCGCTCAAGCCGTTCTTCGAGGAGAACGGAGGCCCACCGAAGGCGACCTTCGACGCTCCGGTCGGGAGCTACTACTCGGTCACGATGAGCTACGGCGATCCGGACGGGAACACCGTCGGGTCCAATCTGTCCTACTGGCTCCCCGGAACGGCACTCATGCACGGGAGCGATCAGTCCAGCTACGACCCGTGGTGGCAGCTGACGGATGCTCAGAGCACCGCGATGAAGAGCGTCGCGGCGGGTATCGACCCGTTCACGCCCGAGCTCTCCCGCGTGCTCGTGGGCGGAAAGGCCGTGTCCGACCCGAATTCGTACATCCGGCTCTTCGGATATTTCCCGCCCTCGTACCGCGTCGCGCCGAAGAAGGCCCGCTGGATCACCATCAGCGTCCGGCCGGCCCACCCCAATCCCTGGCTGAAGAAGGCGGCCCGCCTTCGCTATCAGCCGGACCGGCGACTGCTCCAGCGGCCGGACTACGGGCAGGTCGTGCTCCCGAAGGCCATCGGCAACCTGCTCGTCAAGCGGGCCTCGCTCGCGTCCGTCAAGGCGGGCTCCGGAGGCGGCCATACCGCGCTCTACGCGGGTGCGGGCGTGGCGGGCGTTGCCGCCGTTGGACTGCTCGCCGTCGTCCGGCGGAAGAGAATGCACTAAGGCGTGGGGGAAGACCTCGGTGGCGAGCAGCATTTTCGTCGTGAACAGAGCGACTTCGACGGTCTGTTCCGGGCCCACTACTCGGAGATCGTCCGCTACCTCACCGTGCGGCTGGGATCGCGGGAGGAAGCGGCCGATCTCGCCTCCGAGGTCTTCCTCGAAGCGTTCAGGGGGGTGCCTCGCCTGCGCTGGCGCGGAAAGCCCGTGCTCGCCTGGCTCTATCGCGTCGCAGCGAACATGGCCGCCGACGCTGTGAGGAAAAGAGGCCGCGAGCTGCTGTCGCCGGAGCCGGAGCCGGTCGGCTCCGACCCGGACGTGGCAGAGCGGCTCGCCGACCGCGAGGCACTCGCGCGGTCGCTCGCTAGCCTCCCGTCCGACTACCAGCTCGTCGTCCACCTCCGGCTCGTCGAGGGCTACTCGTTCGCAGAGGTCTCACGCGTCACGGGCCGGAGCGTCGGCGCCTGCCAGATGGTGATGCTTCGGTCCGCACGCGCCCTGCGCGCACTGCTCGAACAGGAGGGCATCCGTGTCCCGGCGTGAGGAGCGGGAGCTCGCCGCCCGGCTCGCCCGCGTGCTCGACGGACAGGAGCGGGCGAAGGACGAGGTGGCGGCGCTCGTGACCGTGCTCGAGCGCGCGACCGAGCCCGCCCGCTTCGAGATCGCCCAAGACGTGGTCGAGCGTGAGCTCGCCCGTGCCCGGCCGCGGTTGCAGGCGAGCCGGGGCCCGGAACGCCGTCCCGGTCCCCGGCTCGCGCTCGCCTTCGGGGCGGTCGTGGCCGCGGCGGTTGCGCTGCTCGTGTTCACGCTCATCCGGGTTCCGGGGATCGACATCGAGGGGAAGGCGCTGGCCGCGCTCGGAGGCGGCGGGAGCATCTTCAAGATCGACGAGCGGATCGAGCCGGTCGTTCCCGGAACGTTCCCGAGCTCGATCCGTACGGTCTGGCTCGACCCGTCGCGCGGGCTCGAACGCTGGTTCCAGCTCTCGGGTGGTCTGCGAGTCGAGGAAGTGCTCGTCGAGCCGGGCCGGATCAGCCGCCTCCTGCCGGAGCAGAACCTGCTGATCGTCGGGCCGTCCTGCCGGGTCTTCGCGAGCGGTTGCGCCGAGGTACTCGATCCGGTGGCCTTCTACCGCCGAGCGCTCGAGGGGGAAGGCACCGTCAAGGCGAAGCGAGAAGGAGGGGTATACCGGCTGACGCTGCCCGTGCAGGTGCTCCCTGACGCGGTTCGGATCGAGCAGCGGGTGACGATCGACGCCACCACGTTCCTTCCGACCCGGATCGAATGGCTGGAACAGCGCCCGGGTGGGCGTATCCACGCTGTCTCGAGGATCCTGATCGACAGCATCGAGCGGCTCCCGGCCGCCCAGGTCTCCAGCCCGTTCCATCTGCCCCCGACTCCCGGCGTGCGCGTCGAGCAGCGAACCGTTTCCAAGGCCCCGCTTCGGAAGCTGGGCGAGAGCCGCCTGACCGTCGATGCCGCACGGGGCCTGCACCCGTCCTTGCTCTGGCTCGGCCCGTCGCATCTGGGGCTGGGGCTCAGTACGATCGACGAGGTTCGGTGGAACGGCGGGACCGCTTATCGCCTCCGCTACGCCGGGGTCACCGTCTGGGACTACAAAAGCGTGATTCCTCCGGAGCTCGCATCGGCCCGGTTCGCGGCTCCGGCGAAGACGATCCCGCTTGGCAACAAGGTCGTGCGCTTCTACCAGTCGGAAGGCGGGCTCAACGTCGCTGAGCTCGATACGAGCGGGTGGTCGGTGGCGATCGTGGCTCCGAGCGGCGTCAAGGAAGACGTCATCGGGGCCGTTCGGCAGCTTCGACCACTGCGCTAGAGCCGGAAGTTTCGACCCTTCCCGTTCGTTCTTAAACTTGAGGGGTGGAGCGCAAGCTTGCAACGGTCCTGTTCGTCGACCTGGTCGATTCGACCGGGTTGGTGGCGGGCACCGATCCGGAGGTCGCCCGCGGCCGGGTGACCCGGTTCCTCGACCACGTCGGCGACTGCGTCGAAGCCCACGGGGGGACGGTCGGAAGGTTCGCCGGCGATGCGGTCATGGCCGTCTTCGGCATTCCGCAGACGCACGAGGACGATGCGATCAGGGCCGTCCGCGCGGGCTTTGCGGTCCTCGAATCCGTCGGTGAGCTGGAGCTGCAGGCCAGGATCGGGCTCGAGTCGGGTGAGGTGGTCTCGGACGAGGCCGACCTGACCTTCGCGACGGGCGAGGCGATCAACGTCGCCGTGCGCCTCCAGCAGGAGGCCTCCCCGGGCGAGCTGCTGATCGGCCCGGGCACGCACCGGCTGACACTCGGGGCGATCGAGACCGAGGACCTCGGCCCACTCGAGCTGAGGGGGATCGAGCGTCCGGTATGGGCGCGCCGCGTGCTGTGCACCACCGAGGTTCCGCGGCCCGTGAGCGTCGCCGCTCCGCTCGTGGGCCGAACGGAGGAGATCGAGCTCCTCCACAACACGTTCTCGCGCGTGGCGCGAGACGGTCGCGCTCACGTCTTCACCATCTACGGCGAGCCCGGGCTCGGTAAGAGCCGTCTCGCCAGGGAATTCCTCGAAGGGCTGGAGGGCGCCACCGTCCTCTTCGGTCGCGCCCTGCCCTACGGCGAGGGGATCACGTACTGGCCCGTGGCGGAGATGGTCAAGGTGGCCGCGGGGATCACAGACGACGACCCGGTGAAGGAGGCCGTCGAGAAGCTGCGCGCCAGCTGCGAGGACGAGGCGATCGCCGATCTGCTCGGGCTCGCGTCCGGAGTGCTCGAAGCAGTCGAGGGCGAGCGCAGCCAGCAGGAGATCGCCTGGGCTGTGCGCGAATGGGCCGAGCGACTCGCCGGAGTCCAGCCGCTCGTGCTCCTGTTCGAGGACATCCACTGGGCGGAAGAGCCTCTGCTCGAGCTGATCGAGCATCTCGCAACCTGGGTGCGCGACACCCCGCTCCTGCTGCTCTGTCTGGCCCGCCCCGAGCTGCTCGACGTCCGGCCGGGGTGGGGTGCAGGCCGCGTGCGCGCGACGTCGATCGAGCTCGAAGCGCTCTCGCCGGCGGAGGTCGAGGAGATGCTCGTCACGCTGGTCGACCGCACGCCGCTGCAGCCGGAGGACATCACGTCGCTGATCGAGAAGACCGGCGGCAATCCACTGTTCATCGAGGAGACGATCCGCATGCTCGTCGAGCAGGAGGGCGCTGCGGCCGCCGAGCGCATCCCGGACACGGTGCAGGCGCTGATCGCCGCCCGGATCGACCGCCTCCCAGCCGAGCACAGGACGCTCCTGCGCCGGGCCGCCGTCGTCGGGCGCACTTTCTGGACCGGCGCGCTGGCGCAGCTCTCGCCCGAGCTGGACGTCGAGCCGATCATCGAGGACCTTCTGCTGCGCGACTTCCTCATTCAGGAGAACCGCTCCTCGATCTCCGGCGAAACCGCCTATCGCTTCAAGCACGTCCTGATCCGGGAGGTCGCCTACGGGGGCCTCGCGAAATCCGAGCGCGCCGACCACCACAAGCGATTTGCGGCCTGGCTGCAGAAGCGGGCAGGCGAGGAGCTACTCGAGGTCCGGGCTTACCATCTCGACCACGCGGCCACCCTCATCGCGGAGCTCGAGGGGGCAGCGCCGGCCGCGCTCGCCTCCGAGGCCGCCGCGGCGCTCGAGGAAGCCGGCAGGCGTGCCTTCGCGCGCGAGGCGAACAGTGCGGCTCGGAGGCTCTTCCTGAGCGCCCTCGAGCTCGAGCCGAACCTCGAGCGGCGCTACCAGGCGGCGCGCGCGGCCTGGCGGATCACCGACTACCCGGTCGTCTCGCGCGAGATGGAAGAGGTCTGCGCCGCGGCCGAGGTGGAGGGACTTCCGGAGATTCAAGGGCGCGCGTTGATCGCGCTCGCCGAGGCGGCGGTCGTGCGCGACGCCGACGTGCCGAGAGCCGAACGCCTGGTCGAGAAGGCGCTCGACGTGCTCGACCGCGACGACAAGGTCGCGCGCTTCGACGCGCTGGCCGTGCGCGGGACGATCGCATGGGCGCGCGGCGATCTCTCGACGGAGGAGCGGGTGATGGAGGAAGCGCTCGAGCTCGCGCGAGAGACAGCCCGGAAGGACCTCGAGAGCGAGGTGCTGGACACGCTCGCCAGCGTCTACATCGCGCGAATGGAGTTCGAACGGGCGCAGCCGCTCGCGGAGCGGGCACTTGCGCTCGCCGAGGAGAGCGGAAGCGCCGCCACCCTCGGGCGCGCCCATCGCTTCCTCGGGCAGCTCTTTCTTCAGCGTGGGGATCTCGACGAGGCCGAGTCTGCGCTCGAACTGGCACAGACATATCTCGCCGAAGCAGGGGCCGCCTGGGCGCTCGGCCGGACGCTCAACTTCTCGGCCTGGGCCGCCTGGGAAAAGGGCGAGCCCGCGCGGGCCGAGCGCCTGTTCCGGGAGTCGATCCGCGTCCTCGCTCCGCTCGAGGACCGGGCGACGCTGTGCGAGAGCCAGCGCTCGTTGGCCCAGCTTCTGATCGAGCTGGGCAAGCTCGACGAGGCCGAGCGGCTCGCCCTTGCCGCGCGGCAGACCGTCGGCCCCCAGGACCTCACCTCACTCGCGTCGACGGCAATGGCGCTGGGGCTCGTCCGCGCTGCCCAGGGGAAGGACGAAGAGGCGGAGCAGCTCTTGCGCGAAGCTCACGCGACGATCGCGGAGACAGACCACCGGCGCCACCAGGTGGAGACGCTCGAGGCGCTCGCTCAGTTCCTGCGGGAGCGGGGGCGAGAGCCGGAAGCGGCCGGCTTGGAAGAGCGCCGCGACGAGCTCGTCTCGGCAGCGAGCAGCACGGCCCGGATGGTTTGACTCGACGCTTCGTCCGGCGACTCCGAGATCACCGTCGCCGGCCGCTCGAAGCGCGTGAGCGCCTCCGCCAGCGGGTCGGCGCGAAGCGTGCCCTCGCCGTAGGGCAGATGCTTGGTCTCGTTGCGGTTCGCGAACGCGATGTCGGAGAAGTGGATGTGGAAGCGCGCATCGCCCTCGAGAATCTCGTCGGCCCGCTCCAGTACCTCGGCAAAGGGCTCGACCTCGGTGAAGGCGCCGTCGCTCGTCGCGTGCATGTGCGCGAAGTCGAGCACCGGGCGGACCCACCCGCATCGCTGCGAGATCGCGAGCACGTCGTCGACGGTGCCGAGCTCGCGTACCCGGCCCATCACCTCGACGCCGAACGGGACTGCGCGATCCTTCTTCTCCAGGCGCGCGCGGAGCTCGCCCAACTGTTCGCAGACCGAGTCGAGCGCGGCTTCGCGCGTCCGCCCGAGCAGGAAGCCGGGGTGGAAGACGACTAGCTCTGCACCCGCTGTCTTGGCAATGCCCGCGGCGTGGTCGAGCATCCCGACCGCCATGTTCAGCTTGCGGCCCCGTTCGACGTGGCCCATGAACCCCGCGATCGGGGCATGGACCGAAAGGACGATCCCGGCGTCGCGCGCGACCTCGCCGAACCGCTCCGCCCAGTCGTAGTCCATCCAGAATCTGCCTTCGAAGTCGATCTCGCAAGCCGTGTAATCGCGCTCGAGCAGCAGCTCGACCGCGGCTTCGGGGCTCTCGCGCGAGGGGACCTGGGCGGGGCCGAAGTCGAGACGATTCACGCGGGCCACGCTATCCCAAGTAACACAGTGTTACTTGGCCGGGAAGGCGCCGGAATGTCGTCCGATCCGCGATCTACATTGAAGCGGCGATGGCGAAGAAACCTTCCCGAATCGACCTGCTCGAGCTCGATATCGACCTCCGGCTCGCCGACCTCTGGCGCGAGGCGTACGAGATCGGGGAGTGGAAGCTCGAGGTCGTCGCGGCCTTCATCCGCGCTGCCTACGGGAAGGGCTACTGCGACGCGCTCACCGAGGAGCGGCCCGGCAGCCTGTGCCAGGAACACGGGTACCGGATCCCGAGCCGGCGCCAGCAGACCGCCCCCGCGCAGAGCTAGAGTTTTCTCCACGAAATGCGGCTGGTCGGGTACGGATTGTCCGTCCTTATGCTCGCGCTCGGCTCGCTGGCCGCTGCGTGGGGCGTCGTTCTCCTCTGGACCCTCGACCGCGAGTTCCAGCCGCGTGGCAGTGTTGGAGTGGTGCTCGTAGTGGCCGGTATCACGACCTTGATGGTCGGCGGCTACGGGGTCCATCGTCTTAGCCGGCCTGGCGACAACCGCCGGCACGGTCAGAGCTAGAATCCAGGCGTGCCCCGCACGCGAAGTCCCGCGCGGCTCGTCATCGCTCTGTCGGTCGCGGCGTTACTCGCCGTATTCCTCGTCTACACCTCGTTGGCGGGCGGCGGAACGCCGTCCCTCCGGCCGAGCCAGCTGCGAGGGCATCAAGGTGACGTCTCGCTCTCGGGCAAGGTCGTCGGAAAGGTCACCGGCGATGCGCAGGCCGGGGGCCTGCATTTCCGCCTTCGCGACGTCAAGGGCACGGCTTCGGTTCCGGTCGTCTACGAAGGGGCCGTTCCCGACCTCTTCCATTCGGGTCGAGACGTCTCGGTGACAGGCCATCTGCGGAACGGGGTGTTCATCGGCGATCGGGACTCGCTCGTCACGAAGTGCCCGTCCAAGTACACACCGAAGAGCTAGCGCAGGATTGTGGCTGAGCTCGGGCGAGCGGCACTCGTCATCTGCTTCGCCTCGTCGCTCTACGCGCTCGGCGCCGGCGGCTACGCGGCCTTCCGCGGACGGCGGCGGCTTTCCCATTCGGCCCGAAACGCGCTGATCGCGGCGTTCGCGTCGGCCGCCGTCGCGGCCGGCGTCCTCGTGGTTGCGCTCCTCCGCCATGACTTCAGCTTCACGTACGTCGCGGCGCACTCGGCCCGTCGCCTGCCGACGCTGTACACGCTCTCGGCCTTCTGGGGCGGGCAGGAAGGCTCGCTGCTGCTCTGGCTGCTCATCCTGACGGCGTACGCGGCCGCCGTCCTCCTCCTCAACCGGCGCTCCGCCCCGGATCTCGTCGCCTGGGTCGTCCCAGTGCTCGGCGGGATGGCGGTCTTCTTCTCGTTCATGCTCGTTGTGATCTCGAGCCCGTTCGCCACCCAGACGGCTCCTGCGGACGGCTTCGGGCTCAACCCGAGCCTGCAGAACCCCTACATGCTGATCCACCCGCCCCTCCTCTATCTCGGCTATGTGGGGCTGAGCGTGCCGTTCGCATTCGCCATGGGCTCGCTGCTGGCGAAGCGCGCGGACGAGCGCTGGATCGTGTCCACCCGCCGCTGGACGCTCGCGGCGTGGGGATTCCTCGGGATCGGGCAGCTGCTCGGCGCGCACTGGGCCTACGTCGAGATCGGCTGGGGCGGCTACTTCGCCTGGGACCCGGTCGAGAACGCCGCCCTCATGCCCTGGCTGGCCGCAACGGCCTTCCTCCATTCGGTGATGGTGCAGGAGAAGAAGGGGATGCTGAAGGTCTGGAACATGCTGCTCGTCGTCCTCGCCTACTGCCTGTCGCTGTTCGGAACCTTCCTGACCCGCTCGGGGATTTTGAACTCGATCCACTCGTTCACCGAGAGCACGATCGGGCCCTGGTTCCTCGGCTTCATCGTCTTCGTGACCCTGGCCTCGCTCGCGCTCATCTACATGCGCCTGCCGCTCCTGCGCGCCAGGACCAAGCTCGAGTCGCTCGTCTCGCGTGAGGCGAGCTTCCTCTACAACAACCTGCTGCTCGTCGCCTTCTGCCTGACGATCCTCTGGGGAGTTATGTACCCGATCGTCTCGCAGCTCGTCCAGGGGGAGTCGAGCGCGGTGCGCGGGCCGTACTACAACTTCTTCCTCCGGTCGTTCGGCCTGCCGCTGCTGATCCTGATGGGGATCGGGCCGCTGCTCGCGTGGCGCCGGACCTCGCTGCGCGCGCTCGGCAGGACGTTTATTTGGCCCACGGTCGTCTCCCTTGCCGCCGGCGGAGCTCTGCTCGCGGCCGGGGCCGGAAGCTCCGTGCCGGGGCTGATTGCCTACACGTTCTCGGCGTTCGTGATCGCCTCGATCGTGCTCGAGTTCGTGCGCGGAACGCGTGCCCGCAAGGCCGTCTCCGGCGGATCGTGGCCGGTCGCGTTCACGGAGCTCGTCGCCCGAAACCGGAGGCGCTACGGCGGCTACGTCGTTCACGCTGCAATCCTCCTGCTCGCGATCGGGGTCGTGGGCTCGAGCGCGTACGACACGACGCGCCAGGCCAAGCTCCGCCCGGGTCAGTCGATGACGGTACGGGGCTACACGCTCACCTATCGCGCGCTCTCGGACCGGCAGGGGCCGAACGACCGCGAGCTCCGGGCGATCGTGGACGTCCGGCGCGGCAGCCATTCCGAGGGCACGATGTCGGCGGGGAAGAACCAGTATCCGGTCGAGCAGCAGACGTCGAACGAGGTCGCGATCCGGAGCAATCTGGTCACCGGCGAGGACCTGTATTTGATCGCCCAGCAGATCGACAAGAACGGAACCGTCTACTTCAAGGCGGAGGTGCTCCCGCTCGTCAACCTGATCTGGCTGGCGGGATTCGTGTTCGTGGGCGGCGCCTTGATCGCGCTCTGGCCGGACGCGCGTGAGTCGCGGCGGCTCGCCGAGCGCTACGGCCGCTACAGCGTGCCGGTCGAAGCGTGATCTGGGCCGTGGTCCTGGGTGCCGTGCTCGCGGTCGGGTGCGTCCTGTTCGTGGCGCGGCCGTTCCTGCTCGACCCCGAGGCGCGGAACGACCGGCTCGAAGAGCCGACCGAGCTCGAGCGAAGGCAGATCGAGCTCCTGGAGCGGCGAGACCGTGCGCTCTCCGGTCTCAAGGAGCTCGAGTTCGACCACCGGAGCGGCAAGATCTCCGACGAGGACTACCGCGCGCTCGTCGGCCCTCTTCGCCGGCAGGCGGCCGATGCCTTGCGGGCGCTCGAGCCGCGAGCCGAGGCGGCGCCGGAGCGCGTTCGTGCCCGCGGATAGCTGTCCCAGATGGCGCGACCTCGGCGAGGCGGTTTACCGCGACGACGAGGAGGCGACGAGATCAATACGATCAGCGCACTCGACGCGTCGATCGAAAGGACGGAGAAGGACATGCAGACGATCGTGAGGCCAAGCGTCCAGCAGGCCCACCTCAGCGTTCACAGACCGAGATGATCGAACCTCCGCGCCATCCGGACATTCCCGAGCCTTATCCGCCGCCGGGAGAGCTCGATCCGCCCGCGCCTCCGCAGTTTCCGGAGCCCTACCCGCCGCCGGGGGAGGCGGATCCGCCCGCCCCGCCGCAGATCCCGGAGCCTTACCCGCCCTCCGAGTCCGAAGCGCCCTAGGCCCAGGGACAGTCCCCGGGACGCGGGGGGTTCGGCCAGGTCCGAGGGACTGTCCCTGGGACCCAAGATGCAAGGGCTGCGCCTGGCACTTGCCTGGCACTTGCCTGGCACCCGGGTAGCCGGAAGGGACGCCCCGCGTGCCGCCGAACCTGTCCCCATGGTGCGGCGGCTCCCGCCCCTTCTTTTCCTCGCGCTCGTTCTCGCCGGCCCCGCGCAGGGAACGGGCCCTGCGCAGCGGAGGCAACAGGTGGACCAGCGCCTGTCCCATCTGCACGAGCGGATCGCGGAAGCGCGGGCGCGCGAGCAGGCGCTGACAGCGCAGATCGACTCGGTTACGAGCGAGATCCGGGGCCTCGAGCAGCAGGTCGGGGATGTCTCGGCACGGCTCGCTCCGCTCGAGCAGGACCTGGCGCTCCACCACCAGCAGCTCGACAAGCTGAACGAGCTCTTTCGGCTCCAGACGCAAAGGCTCCACTTCCTGCGCCGCCAGTACCACGTTGCCGTCACCCGGCTCGAGCTCCGCGTCGTGGCGATCTACGAGACAGGGAACATCGAGACGCTGGACGTCGTCTTCTCGTCGGCGAGTTACGCCGACTTGCTCGAGCAGGTCGACTTCTCCGACCGGATCAAAGCGCAGGACGAAGGGATCGCGCACGCGGTCGTACAGGCGAGAGACGAAGTCAAGGTCGTGCGCGCGCGAACTCGAGCGACGCGCGCGCGAGTTGCCGCCGTGACGAAGACGATCGAGGTCCGGACCGAACAGGTTCGCGCACTTCGTGACGCCCTGGTTTCGCGGGCGAACGCGCTCTCGTCGGCCCGCGCGGACAAGCAGCAGGCCGCCTCGCAAGTCAAGGAGAGCCTGAAGGAGATGTTGAGCGAGTCCGACTCCCTCCAGCAGGTGAGCGCCGACCTCGAAGCGAAGATCAACGCCGCCCAGGGCAGCTCGCCCACTCCGAGCATTCGGGGACTGCGTCGAGCGAGCTAGTCGAGGCCGAAGGTCTGGGCGAGCAGGAACAGGTTCAGCCCGCAGATCAGCGCCGCCACGACCGCGGCGAGTGCGGTGGTAACCGGGTGGTTGACGAGCACGCCCATGATCCTCTTCTTGCTCGTGAAGACGACGAGCGGGATGAGTGCGAAGGGGATCCCGAACGACAGCACGACCTGGCTGAGCACGAGCGTCCGCGACGGGTCGAGCCCGATCGCGATCACGACGAGCGCCGGCAGCATCGTGATCACCCGCCGGACGAAGATCGGGATCCGGCGGCGGATGAATCCCTGCATCACCACCTGGCCCGACAGCGTTCCCACCGCAGAGCTGGAGAGGCCGGAGGCGAGGAGCGCTAGCGCGAACAGGACGCTCGACGCGCCGCCGAGGATCGGCTGGAGCGTCTTGTGTGCGCCCTCGAGCGAGTCCACGTTGTGGGCCCCGCTTTTGAAGAAAACGCTCGCCGCCATGATGAGCATGGCCATGTTGATGATCCCGGCGAGAGACATCGCGATGATCACGTCGATGCGGGTAAAGCGCATCAGCCTGCGGGCCTCCTCATCGGTGTCGGGCACCACGCGCTGCTGCATCAGCGCGGAATGGAGGTAGATCACGTGTGGCATCACGGTCGCTCCGAGGATTCCGACCGCGAGCAGCACCGACTCGCTACCCGCGAAATCGGGCTTGATCGCGTGCAATCCCACCGTCCCGAGCGGTGGGTGGGCCAGAAACAGCTCGCTGATGTAGCAGACGCCTACGACCGCGACGAGGACGACTATCACGGCTTCGAACGGGCGGAAGCCGAAGCGCTGCAGGCCGAGAATCCCGAAGGCCGCGACGGCGGTGAGCCCCGCCGCGGGGAGGAGGTCGATCCCGAGCAAGAGGTGGAATCCCACCACCGCGCCGAGGAACTCGGCCAGGTCGGTCGCCATAGCGATCACCTCCGCCTGGATCCAGAGGCTGAGCGATGTGCGGCGGGAGAACTGCTCGCGGCAGACCTCGGGCAGATTCCGTCCGGTGGCGATCCCGAGCTTCGCGGACAGCATCTGGATCAGCATCGCCATCAGGTTGGAGGCGACGATCACCCACAGCAGCGTGTAGCCGAACTTCGAGCCGCCGGCGATGTTGGTGGCGAAGTTGCCCGGGTCGATGTACGCGACGCAGGCGACGAACGCGGGGCCCAGGAACGGCAGCAAGCGGAACTTGTGCGGGCCGCCCCGCAGAACTCGCTCGCCGGCGCCGAGTGGGCGGTCGAGCGCTTCGGCCCTCGTCCCGACCATCGAGGTTTAGTCTAGCCTAAATCTTAGGCGGCTTCAGGGCGAAAGACGTAGATGTCCGGCAGATTCCGGAACCGCTCGTCGAGGTCGAAGCCGTACCCGACGAAGAGCTCGTCGGGGACGGTGAAGCCGACGTAGCGCACCGGCAGATCGTCGACGAGGCGGCGGTAGGGGCGGTCGAGCAGCGTTGCGACCGCGAGCGACGCCGGCCGTCTCAGCGTGAGCGTCTTGACGAGGTAGTTCAGCGTCAACCCGGTGTCCACGACGTCCTCGACGATCAGGACGTCGCGCCCGTCGATCGCAACGTCGAGGTCCTTGAGCATGCGGATGCCCGAATGCCCGCCCGTCTTGGCGCCCGGGCCGTAGCCGGCGAGCTCGACGAACTCGAGCTGGTGGTCGAAGCCGAGCGCGCGCGAGAGGTCGGCCAGGAACACGAGGCTCGCCTTCAGGGGGGCGACGAGAAGCGGCTCGCTCGAGCTGTACTCCCTCGCGATCTCGCCTGCGAGTTCCCTCACGCGTTCGGAGATCTCCTCTGCGGAGAGGTAGAGGTCGCCGACCCGCGGGTCGGCGGCTAGGAGGCGAGCTCGACCCGGTATCGCTGAGCCAGTCGCTCGACGTCGCGCTTGTAGAAGAGCTTGACCTTGACTCCTGGGTACTTCTGGCGAAGCTTCCTGAGCTTGCGGTTCTTCCGGGTGACGAGCGACTGCTTCATCACGGTGACCTCGAGATAGAGGTCCTGCTCCGGCAGGTAGAAGTCGGGAGTGAACGCCTCGACCACCTGTCCGTCCTCGTCTCGCTCGAGGACGAAGGTGCGGGGCTCGTACTCCCACGGCACCCCGTAGAAGTCGAGGATCTTGGCGCACTCGAGCTCTGCACTGTTTGCGAAGCGCGGCTGGCCGACCCCACGATATGCCTGGAAATCAGGCGTTTCCAGCGGCATCCTCAATCGAGGATAGCACCGGCCTCGGACAGGGCCGTTTCCGCGCTCGGCGGCCGCGGGAAACCGGAGAAAACGCGTACGATCTTGCGGCGATGCTCACGATCGCCCACATTTCCGATCTCCACTGTGGGGGCCCGCATTTCGTTCCCAATCTGCTGGAGAGGGCGATCAGCGAGGTCAACGACCTCGAGCCGGACATGGTCATTTGCTCCGGCGACCTGACGAGCTTCGGGTTCAAGCAGGAGTACGCGGAGGCGAAGGCCTACCTCGACTCGATCACGTGCGACTCGCTCGTCGTTATTCCCGGGAACCACGACTCGCGCAACGTCGGCTACGTCCACTTCGAGGACCTGTTCGGCGACCGAAACTCGGTGCTCCGCGTCGGCGGCGTGACGGTTGTCGCGATCGACTCCAGCGAGCCCGATCTCGACCACGGGCAGGTCGGCCGCGGCCGCTACGGGTGGATCGAGGAGCAGTTCGCGCCACCCGCCGATCTGCGCATCTTCGTCCTCCACCACCACTTGCTGCCGGTGCCGGGGACGGGAAGGGAGCGCAACATCGTCTACGACGCAGGCGACCTGATCGAGTGCTTGCAGCGCTCCAAGGTCAACCTCGTCCTCTCGGGCCACAAGCACGTTCCGTACGCATGGCGGCTCGAGAACATGTTCATCGTGAACGCGGGGACGGTCTCGTCCATGCGCCTGAGAGGCAACACGCGCCAGTGTTACAACGTGATCCAGATCGACGACGGCCACGTCGAGGTGACGCGGCGCTACCCGTTCCACGGCCGCGAGCGGATCATCGAGTTCTCGCTGGAAACGCTCGCGTTTCAGAAGTACACCGCGCGGATCGAGCGCGAGGTCACCACGCGGTGATGCGGGCGGTCGCCGTGATCGACGGCGAGCACTACGCCCCGGTTGTCCGCGACGCTCTCGCCGCGCTTCCCTACGACTTTGCGGCCGCCGTGCTCGTCGGCGGGACCGAGAAGCTGCGCGGCGACGACGACTACGGCATCCCACTCGTGTCCGAGCTCGAGGAGGCGATCGCCGAGCACGAACCCGGCGTGGTGGTCGATCTCTCCGACGAGCCCGTGCTCGGCCCGCCCGAGCGCTTTCGGGTCGCGAGCCGCGTGCTCGCCTGCGGGATCCCGTACGTGGGGGCTGACTTCCGCTTCGACCCTCCGGCCTTCGCGCCGTTCGAGCTCCCGTCGATCGCCGTCATCGGCACCGGGAAGCGGGTCGGCAAGACCGCCGTCACCGGCTATGCGGCCCGCGTGCTCGCCGCCGACCTCGACGTGATCGTCGTCGCGATGGGGAGGGGAGGGCCACCCGAGCCCGAGCTCGCCCCCGCGGCGCCGACGGTCGACGAGCTGCTCGAGCTTTCCCGCGCCGGTCGCCACGCGTCGTCCGACTACCTCGAGGACGCCGCCTTCGCCGGGATCGTGACGATCGGCTGCAGGCGCGCCGGCGGCGGGCTCGCCGGACAGCCTGCGTTCTCGAACGTGGCCGAAGGGGCCGAGCTCGCCGCCTCGCGCCGGCCTGACCTCGTGATTTTCGAGGGGAGCGGCGCTGCGCTTCCCCCCATCGCGACGGGCAGGCGCGTACTGGTTGTCTCCGGCGCACAGGATCCCGCGCTCGTCGCCGGCTACCTGAACGCGTACCGGATCCTGGTCTCCGATCTCGTCGTGCTGACGATGGCCGAGGAGGGCGTTCCCTACGAGCGCGTCCTCCGCGCCGTGGACGAGGTCAAGCCCGGAGTGCCCGTCGTTCCCGCCGTCCTGCGTCCGCGGCCCGTCTCTTCGGTCGCCGGCAAGCGCGTCGCGTTCTTCACCACGGCTCCTCCGTCCGCGCACGACCGCCTCGCCTCGCATCTGACCGGCGCCCACGGCGCCGCGGCGGTCTCAGTCTCGGGCAACCTGGCCAACCGCGACCTCCTCCGCTCGGACCTGGAGTCGACGGACGCAGACGTCTACCTGGTCGAGCTGAAGGCGGCCGCGATCGACGTCGTCGCGGAGGCCGCGGCCGAAAGTGGGGTGGAGCTCGTTCTCGCCGACAACGAAGTGGTGGGGCCCGATCTGGACACCGAGGTGCGGGGGCTCGCCGACGCCGTGCTCGAGGGCGTCCTGCAGCGATGAGGGAGCCGCGCCACATCGATCCGCTGCCGCTCGGCGGAGACGGGATTCCTTACTCCAAGGGGTTGATGGCCCGCGCGTTGATCGCCACCGGCATGTCGGCGGTGCGTGCGTACGAGCTCGCGCGGCGGCTCGACAGCGACCTGACCGAAACGGGCGCCACCTCCGTCGATCTGGAGCGGATGCGGGAGCTCGCCGTCGAGCTCCTCGGCGAGGACGAGGGCGGGCAGGCGATGCGCCGCCTCGTCCGCTACGGCGAGCTGCGACAGCTGGAGCTCCCCATCATTCTGCTCGTCGGCGGTGCGACCGGTACGGGCAAGTCCACGATCGCCACCGACGTCGCCTACCGGCTCGGGATCAGCCGGGTCACGTCCACCGACTTCGTGCGCCAGACCATGCGCGCGTTCTTCTCGCGCGAGTTCATGCCCTCTGTGCACTACTCGAGCTTCGAGGCCGGTCGCACGGTCACGGGCATGGCGACCGAGCAGGTAGTCGCCGGGTTCCTCGAGCAGACTCGGAACGTGCTCGTCGGAGTGCGGGCGGCAATCGACCGGGCACTCGAGGAGGGCTGGTCGATGGTGCTCGAGGGCGTCCATCTCGTTCCGGGAATGCTCCCTGCCACGCTGGAGAACGCCGTCGTCGTGCAGTGCGTGCTCAGCATCGAGGACGAGGACGTCCATTCCCGGCATTTCTGGGTGCGCGACGTGGCCTCGGAGGGGATGCGCCGGCTCGACAAGTACCTCGAGGGATTCGAGGACATCCGCGCGATCCAGGAATTCATCGTCGAGCGCGCCCGCGAGTCGGGCGTCGCCGTGGTCGAGAATGAGAATATGGAGGCAGCCGTCGGGGAAGTGATGGAGCTCGTCTTCGCCGAAGTCGAACGGGTACAGGAATGACGAAGCTGACCGAAGCCCTGGAGCCGCGCCGGCCGAACGCTTCGGCCGACACGGGCTACTGCCTGTGCGAGAACTACGCGCGCGTGACCGAGCGGGCGGCGCTCGCGGGTGCTCGCTGGCTCGGCCGCGCCGACCAGGAAGCGGCGCAGGAGGCGGCGTTCTCGGCGATGAGGCTCGCGCTCGAGCAGATGCCGATCAGCGGCCGGATCGTGATCGGCGGCGAAGAGGACGGCGACCAGGTGCCGCTCGACACGGAGATCGGCGCCGGCGGGCCGAGGGTCGATCTCGCGGTCGATCCGCTCGAGGGGCGCGGCGTCGTCGCGCGCGGCGGCTACGGAGCGATGTCGATGGTCGCCGTCGGCGAGCCGGGCTCGCTGATGAGGCTGCCGGACATGTACATGCGCAAGATGGCGGTCGGCCCGCTCGCGCGCGGGGCGATCGACCTCGGCAAGTCGATCGCGGAAAACGTCCAGGCGATTGCCGATGCGTTCGGCCGGCGTCCCAACGACGTCACCGCGATCGTGCTCGACCGTCCCCGCCATCACGATCTGATCGAGGAGATTCGCGCCGCCGGCGCCCGGATCAAGCTGATCCAGGACGGAGATGTGACCGCCTCGATCTCGGCGGCCATCCGCGGGACGAACGACCACCTCGCGATCGGGATCGGCGGAACGCGACAGGCAGTGCTGTCGGCGGCGGCGCTTCGCTGCCTCGGCGGCGGGCTCCAGGCCCAGCTCTGGCCGACGTCCAGGACCGAGATCGAGGCCGCCCACGAGCACGGCATCGAGGACGTCTCGCGGGTGTTCGGGATCGACGACTTCGCGCGCGGCGAGATCATCGTGGCCGCGACGGGCGTCTCCTCCGGCGATCTCCTGCGCGGCGTCCGCTTCCTCGCCGACAGCGCCCGCACGCATTCCCTCGTCATGTGCACGCGCTGCAACTGGGTGCGGTTCGTGGACGGGATCCACTTCTTCGCGCGGGAGCGGCGCGAGGAAGTCCGTCTGCTCGGCTTCTGACCTGGTCGCGGAGGACATCCGAGAGGGAGCGGACGAGTAGACTGGCCTCGTGGCCACGAGAGAAGAAGTCGTCGAAGCGCTGCGCCAGGTCGAGGATCCCGAGCTCGGGATGGACATCGTCGACCTCGGGCTCATGTACGACGTCGAGGTCGACGACGGCAAAGTGAAGGTGATCCACACGCTGACCTCGATGGGCTGCCCGGTCGGCCCGATGATCCAGGAGAACATCGCGGAGGTCACACGTGCACTTCCCGGCGTTGACGACGTCGAGGTCGAGCTGACCTGGGATCCGCCCTGGACGCCCGAGAAGATGTCCGAGGACGCGAAGTTCATCCTCGGCTTCGGGTAATAGCTCTTACAGATCTCTAACGGAAATCTCCCCGCCGCTTCACAACCGGCTGGGAGGATTCGAGCGGTGACTCCAAACGAGGGGAGCGCGTGATTCCTCCTCCTAGTGTCATGCGGCCCTCTCGTCGTGTTTCCTCCGCGTAGAGGCGGGCCTGCAAAGGGCCCGCCTGCTCCCCTGTCACGCGTAGGCGAGAGCCGTGAACCGGATGAATCGCCATCGCCGCCAGAACCTCATTTCCTGCCCCTTTCTCCCCCTGCTGCTGCTCGTCACCAGGTAGACGGAAGGGCGGCGCCGTTTCTTCCTAGATTTTGAGGACGACCTTGCCCAGCTGGGCTCCCGCCTCGAGGTGCTCGTGCGCGGCCCGCGCCTCCGAGAGCGGGAACACGCGGTCGACGATCGGCTTCGCGCGGCCGCTCGCGACGAGCTCGTAGGCGCCCTCGAAATCCGCTCTCGTCCCCATCGTCGACCCGTAGATCGTCAGCTGCTTCCACCAGATCCGGTGCAGCGCCGCCGGAGGGTTGGGGCCCGTGGTCGCGCCGCAGACCGTAATCCGTCCGCCCGCCCGGGCAGCCTGGAGCGACCGCTGCCACGTTGCCTGGCCGACATGCTCGACGACGACGTCGGCGCCTCGCCCCTCGGTCGCCTCCTTGACGGCCGCGACGACGTCGGAGGTTGCATGGTTGACCACGGCGTCGGCGCCCAGCTCGCCGGCGCGGTCGAGCTTCTCGTCGCTCGAGGAGGTGACGATCGCGCGTGCGCCCAGAGCCTTCGCGATCTGGAGGCTCGCAGTCGCGACGCCGCTGCCGATCCCCCAGAGCAGCACCCACTCATCGGGCTGCAGCCCGGCCTTCGTCACAAGCATGCGGTAGGCGGTCTCGAACACGAGTGGGAATGCGGCGGCCTCCTCGAAGCTCAGGCCCTCCGGGATCGGATAGACGTTCTCCTCGGGCACGGCGACGAGCTCGGCGTGCGTTCCGTCCATGTGCTCGCCGACGACCGTGATACGGCCGTCCCCGTGCTCGATCCCAGGGTTGATCACGACCCGCTCGCCGGTCTCGAGGACGCCTGCGCCGTCCGCGCCGAGGATGCGCGGTTTCGGCACCGAGGGCAGTCCCTGCCGCACCCAGAGATCGAGGTGGTTGAGCGAGGCGGCGCGGAGCTGGACCAGGACTTCCCCGGGCCCGGGGGAGGGGTCGGGCGCGTCCTCGTACCGCAGGACCTCCGGCCCGCCGTCCTCATGGATGCGGATCGCCTTCACGCGGGCGATCGTATGCAGAATGACCTCGTGCGGACGGCTGAGCTGGAACGGCTGGCGGACGAGCTCGGGCTCGACGTCGTCGGCGCTGCGCCCGCTGCACCCTACGAGGACACCGAGCGGCACATCCGTGAGCGCCGCGAGCGCGGGCTGTTTGCGGACATGAAGTTCACGATGGCGCAGCCGGAGGTGTCCTGCCATCCCGAGCTGCTCCTTCCCGGCGCCCGCACCGTCGTCTCGGCCGCCCTCTGCTACTACGCCCCGGCCCCCGAGCCTCGGCCGGGCCAGGGCCGGCTCGCGCGCTACACCTGGAGCGACCGCTACGCCGAGCTCCGTGAGAAGCTCGACGAGCTCGGGCGCAGGCTCGGCGGGGGCTACCGAGTGCTCGTGGACGAGAACCAGCACGTCGACCGTGAGGCGGCCGCCCGCTCGGGCGTCGGCTTCTACGGCAAGAACACGATGCTGATCACGCAACGGCACGGCTCGTGGGTCGTGCTCGGCACGCTCGTCACCGAAGCGGAGCTCGAGCCGACCCGTCCGCTCGAGCTCGACTGCGGCTCTTGCACGCTCTGCATCGAGGCCTGCCCGACGGGCGCGCTCGACGACCCGGGCACGCTCGACTCGACGAAGTGCCTGTCGTACTGGACGCAGGCACCGGCCGCGATCCCCGAGGAATACCGGGCCGAGATCGGCGACATGGTCTACGGCTGTGACATCTGCCAGGACGTGTGCCCGTGGAACCGGGGGATCGAGAAGCGGCGGGCCGAGGCGTCACCGCCGGCGGGCGCCGAGCCGACCGTCTCGCTGGTCGAGTGGCTCGAGGCGGACGGTGAGGATCTCGTCCGCCGATACGACCGCCTGTACGTGCCGAAGAACGACCCGCGCTACCTGAAGCGAAACGCGCTCGTCGCGCTGGGGAACTCGGGCGGGCCCGGGCATCGCGCAGCGATCGAGCCTTTCCTCGAGCACCCGGATCCGATGCTCCGGGACCACGCGGAGTGGTCGCTCCAGCGCCTCTCATCCAAGTAACACTGTGTTACTAGTGAATCGTCAGGCAACGTTTGCCGTGTTGAGGCGGACGGGTTTCCGTAGGAGCTGTCGTCTGGTGAGGTGGCGGAGCTTGGGGTTGTGGCGGTGG